>Ga0180432_10000136_pt1 | contig 111130 bp, 81 predicted proteins | sample SS_ome_10_FD_132414 | JGI IMG/M metagenome (GOLD analysis project Ga0180432, IMG submission 132414) | Hypersaline lake sediment archaeal communities from the Salton Sea, California, USA - SS_1_MS_2 metaG | ecosystem: Environmental > Aquatic > Non-marine Saline and Alkaline > Hypersaline >... | reverse complement strand
GCAGCATGGGAAACCGACCGAAACACCGCCCGGGCGAAGGCGAACTGGCAATTCACCGCTGATGACGCACGGATCAAGTTGCGGAAGCTGTATCCATCAATTGAGTAGCGACAGAGCACTAGCCCGTGTGTTGGTCGGGGCGCCAATGCAGCAGGCGTCACGACGCAAGGAGACTGCACATGACCACCGTGCGAGATGGCCCGTCAGGGATTGCTCGCTGGGCGAAGGGCAACCCCCTCGGCGCTGTTGGGGCACTGATCGCATTGGCTGTCGCGGCAACGCTAGTCGCCGCTCTGGCCTGGAAACGGGAGAACCCACTTCCGCAAGGCAAGGCCCTCTTCGCCGTATGGGCGGCGGGGCCAAACTCTGCCGTCGCCGTCGGTGGTCTCGGAACCATCCTCCACTACGATGGGACGTCCTGGTCTCTGAAGGAGAGTGGGACTGCGCTTACCCTCTGCGGCGTATGGGGCAGTGGCCCCAATGACGTCTTCGCCGTCGGGGCCTCTGGCACCATCCTCCATTATGACGGGTCGGCATGGTGTCCGATGCCTAGCGGGACCGACGAGGGCCTCCTGGGGGTGTGGGGCAGCGGCCCGGATGACGTGTTTGCCGTCGCCGGGCACGCCGACCCGAACGACCCGAACGCGGCGAAGAACGTCGTCATGCACTATGATGGCGCGACGTGGTCAGAGCTGGAGGGCACCCCAGAGAGCTACTACCTCCACGCTGTTTGGGGAAGCGGGCCGAACGATGTCTTCGCCGTGGGGTACGATTTCGCGGAGATGAGTGCGGGCATTCTCTATTACGATGGGACAAGCTGGTCCTCAACGGCCGCTGAGGTCATTGCCCTTCTCCGCGGCGTCTGGGGATCCGGTTCCAATGACGTCTTCGCCGTCGGAGCTTTTGGCACCATCCTCCATTATGACGGGGCGGCATGGTGCCCGATGCCCAGCGGGACCGACGAGAGCTTACTGGGGGTGTGGGGCAGCGGGCCGAACGACGTGTTCGTGAGCGGAGGGGAGGGCACGCTGCTGCACTACGATGGTGCCAGTTGGTCGCCTGTTGCGACGGGAACGACGGACGACCTCCTTGCTGGCTGCGTCCTGCCGCCCGCGGGGGGTCTTGTCGTGGGAGGACGTGGCACGATCCTGCGCTTGCAGGGGGACACGTGGGTCGACGTGACAATCGGGGTGAGGCAGGTCGTGCTGGATACCCACGGCACCGCCCCCAATTCGGAGGTCGCCCTCTGCTGCGACCTCAGCCCGAGCGCGGCGCCCGACTAGGCACGGGCCCCAATCCCTGCAGAACAGGCGGTCCGAGCTCTGACTTGCCCCTCCCCTCAAGCGGCGGGTGTCGTTTTACCCCGTCCCCACAGTGCCATGGCGTATAATGCGCCTGAGCTGCTCGGGCTTTCCGAGCGAAGAGTCCCACCGGGGCGTGCGCGGGATCGCGACAGGAGCGGAGCGAAGATGACCGACAAGGTAGCTATCGTGACGGGGGCGGGGCGCGGCATCGGTCGGGCCGCCGCGATCGAACTGGCCGACGCCGGATGCAGCGTGACGCTCGCGGCGCGGACCATGGGCGAGCTGCGCGAGACGGCCGAGACGATCCGCGCCACCGGCGGCACCGCCATCATCGCGCAGACCGACGTCTCGCAGCCCGACGACATCGAGCGCATGGTGGCCGCGACCGTGGCGGAGTTCGGCCGGATCGACGTCCTGGTCAACAACGCGGCGATGACCTATCGCGGCGACATCCTGACCACCAGCCTGGACGACTGGCAGCGCGTCTTGGCGACCAACCTGACCAGCGTGTTTCTGTGCAGCAAGCATGCCGTCCCGCACATCATTGAGGCGGGCGGCGGGGTGGTCATCAACGTCTCGAGCATCAATGCGATGCGGGGGACGGGCCACGGCCTGGCCTACACGGCGTGCAAGGGGGCGATCGACGCCATGACCTACGACATGGCCGTCCGGCTCGGCCCGCACAACATCCGGGTCATTAGCCTGCAGCCCGGCGCGATCGACACCGAGATCAGCCGCAAGTACGCCGACACCTTCGACGGCGCCGACGCGATCCACGACTTCTCGCTCGACATGACGCCGCTGGGACGCTGGGGTCGACCGGAGGAGATGGGCAAGATCATTCGCTTTCTGGCCGGCGACGATGCCTCCTTCATCACCAACACGACCCTCCTCGCCGACGGTGGGTGGTATCGTCAGTGCTTCCCGCGAAGCCTGTCCGAACCGGAAGGATGACGCCCCGCGCTTGACTCGACCGGCGCGGTCTGGCTAGGCTTCAGAGAGCGAGTGGTCAGGGAGACGTGCGTCCGTATGAAGCGTCTGGCGATCGTGGTTGGGGTCATCATCGTGGGCGTCGCCGCCGGGGTGTGGTTCGCCCATACGCGCCGGCCGGCTCGCAATCGCCAGACCGACCTGCCCAACATCCTGCTGATCACGCTCGACACGACCCGGGCCGATCATCTCAGTTGCTACGGCTACACGCGCGCCACCAGCCCGCACATCGACGCCCTCGCCGCCGAGGGCATGGTCTACGACCGCTGCATCGCCACCTCGAGTTGGACGCTGCCCGCACACGCCTCGCTGCTGACCGGACGGTTCCCCACCAGCCACGGGGCCATCTATGATCCAAACGGCGCGGTGGTGCTCGCCGGCATCCTGCCGGGGGAGTGGGCGAACTACCGCGTCGCCGCGCTCGGCGACCGGATCGAGACGCTGGCCACCGTGCTCAAGCGTCACGGATACGCTACGGGCGGCGTGGTCGGCGGCCCCTGGCTCAAGAAGCCGTTCGGTCTGGGGCAAGGGTTCGACGACTATGACGACGACGAGATCACCAACGTCAACGGCCGGCTGGCCGAGCAGATCAACCGCCGGGCGCTGCCCTGGATCACGCGGATGGCCGACCGGGCCTTCCTGCTGTTCATCAACTACTTCGATCCGCACGACCCCTATCTGCCCCCCGAGGAGTTCCGCTACCACTTTCTGGACACCTCGAAGCTCATCGGCGGCGTGAAGGCCACGCCCGAACAGCTCCTGGCCCTATACGACGCCGAGATCCACTACACCGATCACTTCCTCGGTGAGCTCGTCGATCATCTCAAAGACCTGGGAATCTACGACGACACGTGGATCATCATCACGGCCGACCACGGCGAGCTGTTCGGCGAACACGACCTCCGCGGCCACGGGCTGACGCTCTACGAAGAAGAGGTCCACATCCCATTGATCATGAAGTACCCCAAACGGTGGGCCAAGCAGGGGCGGCGTGCAGACCTGATCCGGTTGGTGGACATCATGCCTATCATCCTGGACCGGCTCGAGATCCCCGTGCCCCCCGACGTGCAGGGCACCGCGTCCGGGCAGTCCCGAGGCTGGGCGCTGGCCGAGACGTATCCGCTGTCCGTCCTCTCCAAACGAGGCCACTACCGCGCTTTCTACCGGGGGAACCTCAAGTACGTCTGGAACAGTCGCGGCGGGCACATGCTCTTCGACCTGGACGCGGACCCGCGCGAGCAGAAGAACCTGTACGGGCTCCAACTGGACAGGGCCGCCGAGATGCGGACGGCGATGGACGCGCTCATCAAGGCGCTGCCCAGACCTACCCAGACCACCGTCGTGACCCACGTCGACCCGAACTTGCTGAAGATCCTGCGGAGCTTGGGCTACGTGACCGGCCCGACCAGCGCACCCAGGCCCACCACGACGAGCACGTTCCCCGCGGGCAGGCCATAGGGCCTCGAGAACTACTCATCCGCCCATTCGGACGAACCGTTGGGCTCGTGGGGATAGGTCATCTCGACCATGACGTGGGGGAGCAGCAGGCCGGCCCGGCGCATCCTGCGGAGGTAACGGCGAGAATCTCGGGTGTAGAGCAACGCCATGTTCCCGCTGGGGTCGACGTGCAGCAGCGAGCTGGCGGTTCCCTCGTTGAGCAGCTGGAGGGCGCAATCGACCGCCTCACGACGATAGTGTTTGAGCATCTGCTCGCTCAGCTCCCATCGGGTGACGCGGTCCCACATGCGGACTGTCCGGTACCACCACCGCTCGCTGTGGAGTTTGCCCATGCGGCTGAAGATCCGTCGATTGACGTGGAACGGCAGGATCCCCCGGTCGAGCAGCCGGGCCATCAGCTCGTCGTGCTCCGGGAACGGCGCGCAGACCGTTCGTCGCAGGCGCCGCCAGTAGAGCGGCTCCACGTCGGCATCCGCGCGGAGCTCCCAATAGAAATGGCCGAACGAACGCGTCGTGCCGGTCACCGTTACCTGACGCGGGACGTACTTGTTGTGCGCGACCGTGTCGCACGCCAGGTGGGTCAGATACCCGTACGCGAACGCCCGCGCCCGATCGTCCTGGGCGGCGTCGAGCAGATCGAAGCCCGAGGTCCAGTGATGGCAGAACTGCTTGACCTTGCTCAGCCGCTTGGCGAAGACCACGTCGGCTGCGATGTTCCCGTAAATGAAGTCCATCGCGAACTTCGTCAGAATGGCCGCCAGTCCCGCCGGCAGGGCGCTGGCGTTCTGCAGCACGTCACTGGCCAATCGGACGTGCGTCGCAGGTCCCCAGCCCAGAGCCGGATCGGTGTCGAACAGCAGGTAGGCGATGGCGGCAGATACGACCGGAACCAATCGAGCCAACAGCGGTGTCCTCCTTGCGCGGCCGCCTCCAAGCGAAGCGGGGCAACCACCATCCTAGCTCATCGCGCCTTGAACTCAAAACCGTCCCCCGCGATCCCCTGGGGTCGCGGCCCGGTCGCGATGTCTCTGGGCGGGTCGTAATTTTTCGATATACGATCCCTGATACAGCTTAGTAGGACCTTTCCGACAAGGGGCTGGAGGTTCGATCGGCAATCCGGTAAACTGCTTCGCCTTTTGACAAGGTGCAATCGTCATGAGGGCCGTGTCTGCCGGACAGGAGACTGCCGAGCAGGTCGATGCCCTCGAAGGAACGCCCGTGCCATGTCGGTGCGGGCGTGACGCTGTACACCGCCCCGGAGTTGGATCGCCCGGCCGAGTCGATTGGGCCCAGAACAAGGAGTCGCAGCATGTCGAGCCATCATTGGAAACTTCTGGAATCGAGGCTGGATAGCGAGAACTGCAAGAAGCTGGCAGCCATCGACAATCCTCAACTTCATGCATTCGTGGCCGATGCCGTCGAGCTCTGTGAACCGGACGTCACATGGGTCAGCACGGATTCGGCCGAGGACCTCGAGTATACGCGTCAGATGGCCCTGAAGCTGCGCGAGGAGGCGCCGCTGGCCGTCGAAGGACACACCATTCACTTCGACGGGATACAGGACCAGGGGCGAGATCGCGAGGTCACCAAGTACCTGGTTCCCGAGGACGAAACCTTGAGCATGGCGCTCAACCAGGTCGAGCGGAAGGAGGGCCTGGCGGAAGTGCGCGGTTTGCTCAAGGGCTCGATGAAGGGCCGAACGATGGCCGTCCGCTTCATGACCCTGGGCCCGAACAACTCGGATTTCAACATCCTGTGCGTCGAGTGCACCGACTCCTTCTACGTCTCCCACAGCCTGAATCTGCTCTATCGGCGGGGTTACGAGGAGTTCAAGCGGCGGGGGGCCGACTCGAAGTTCTTCGCGACGCTGCATTCCGCCGGGAAGCTGGACGACCGGATGACCAGCGCCGAACCGGACAAGAAGCGAATCTACATCGACCACACCACGGACACCGTCTACAGCGTCAACACCCAGTACGCGGGCAACACCGTCGGGCTCAAGAAGCTCGCGCTGCGGTTGACGATCCGCGAGGCAGATCGCAAGGGATGGCTCGCCGAGCACATGTTCCTGATGGGCGTGCACGGGCCCAAGGGACGTAAGACGTATCTGGCCGGGGCGTTCCCGAGTGCCTGCGGGAAGACCTCGACGGCCATGCTCCCCGGCGAGACGGTCTTGGGCGACGACATCGCCTTCTTCCATGCGGTGAACGGGCGTTGCATGGCCGTCAACGCCGAGTCGGGCATCTTCGGCATCATCCAGAACGTCAACGCCAAAGACGATCCGTCCATCTGGGACGTGCTGAACAAGCCCGTCGAAGTGATCTTCTCGAACGTGCTCGCCAAAGATGCCAAACCCTACTGGCTCGGTATGGGAATGGACCCCCCCGAGGAGGGTGAGAACTTCTCGGGCGCTTGGCACAAGGGCAAGAAGGACGCGAAGGGCGTCGAGATCCCCTGCGCCCACAAGAACGCCCGCTATGCCGTGACCTTAAGGGCGCTAGAGAACTGTGACCCGGAACTGGACAACCCCGTAGGGGTGGAACTTGCCGGGATCATGTATGGCGGGCGCGATGCAAAGGCTTATGTTCCGTGTCAGGAATCCTATAGCTGGGAACACGGGATCGTCGCCTACGGCGCCTCGCTGGAGACGGAGACTACCTTCGCCACGGTCGGCAAGGAGGGCGTGCCCGAGATCAACCTGATGAGCATTCAGGACTTCGTGGCCATCCCGCTCGGCAGATACATCCAGAACAACCTGGAATTCGGCAAGAAGGTCAAGCGGCCTCCGCTGGTCTTCGGCGTCAACTACTTCCTTCGAGACAAGGACGGCGCGTTCGTGAACGGCATGCGGGACAAGCATGTGTGGGTGAAGTGGATGGAACTCCGCGTGCACGGGGAGGTCGGGGCACTCCGCACCCCCACCGGACTCATTCCCCGGTACGAAGACCTCCGCCCGCTGTTCAAGGAGATGGTCGGCACGGACTATTCGCAGGAAGACTACGTCAAGCAGTTCACGATTCGTATCCGCGAGAACCTGGCCAAGGTAGACAGGGTCGAGCAGTTCCATCGCCAAAACGTTCCCGATGGGCCGCCCGAGGTACTCGAGGTCCTGACCGAACAGCGTGAGCGTCTTCTCGAGGCCCAGAAGCAGTTCGGCGATGAGGCCACTCCGGACAAGATGATAGAGGACTAGCGCCTGGGAGATGTAGTGCGCGTTTAGCCCCGCCGCGTGCGGTGGGGGACGTGGCCGCACGCGGCCACGCCAGGAAGCGACTTCCGTCGGTGTACCGCTTTCGCACGCGCCAGACCTTCCGCGAAACACACGCCGAGGCGCGGAATCCCCATGTTACGGCTTGCGCGGCGGGGTGTCCGAGGCGACGACGATCTCCTCGCTGTGTCCCTCCTCCCGCCCGCGGAGCCCAGCCGACAGCCGGACCTTGAGGTCATCGGCGATCCAGTAGAGGGCCGGGACCAGGACGAGGGTCATGGCGGTGCTGAACGCCAGGCCCCAGCAGATCGCCATGGCAAACGGCGACCAGATCTTGCTGTACCCCCCGACGCCGAGGGCCATCGGCGCCAGGCCCGCCACGGTCGTTACGGTGGTCAGGATGATGGGCCGGGCGCGAACGTGACATGATTGCCGCAAAGCTTCGCCGATGGGCGTGCCGGCCGCCCGTTCCTGGTTCACGAAATCGACGAGCACCAGCGAGTCGTTCACGGCGATGCCGAACAACCCGACCATCGCGATGGCCGTGATGACGCTGAAGGGGTACTCGTTGACGATCAGACCGACCATCATGCCCACGGCGGCGAAGAGGATCGCCGTGATCACGACGAACGGCTGGAGATAGCTTCGAAACTGCGTGGACAGGATCAGATACATGACCATGATGCCGATGATGGCCGCCCAACGGAGGCTGGCAAAGCTGCGATGCGTCTCCTCGAACTGTCCGCCGGCGACGAGCCGCATTCCCTCGTAACGTTCCGCCAGCGATCCGAATCGGGTCAGGATCGCGTCGTTGACGCGGGTGGCGTCGGTCGTCTCGGCGTCGACGTCGGCGGTGACGATGACGCTTCGCTTCCCGCCGTAGTGTCGCAACAGGGCGTAGCCCTGTCCCATCGACACGTCGGCCACGTCGCGGACCTCCACCATCCCGCCCAGCGGGGTCTTGATGTCCACGTCGCTGAGGTCCTCGATCTGCTTGCGGTACCGGTCCTGGTACATGACTCGGATGTGGACGTCCTCGTCATACCGGGGGTCCTTGAAGGTGGAGACGACCAGCCCGTCGTTGGCGGCCCGCAGGGCGGTGGCCACGTCGAGGAAGGTCAGCCCCAGCTCGCTGGCCACCTCCTCCTTGAGCTTGAAGCGGACCTGTTTGTGGCCCAGCTTGAGATCGTCGTCGATGTTGTTGACCCCGGGGATGCCGCCCAGGAAGGCCTTGATCTCGTCGGCGATCTGGCGGGAGACGGTGTAGTCGTGGTACTCGATTCGGACGGCCACGGGCTTGCCGAGCGGCGGGCCGGACTGCGCCGGCCAGAGGTACAGCGACTGGACGTCCGTGTCGCCCGTCTGGACCAGGTGTTCGCGGAGGGCGCGATCCACCCGTCGGACGATGGCCTCGGGCCTCCGCTGGGCCTCCTCGGACTGGGTGAGCTCCAGCCAGACTTGGGCCACGTTGGGCAGCCGCGTCACCCGCCCGTTTTCATCGAACTGCAGACCGACCGCGACATGGTAGCTGCGTATCGTCTCCGGGCAGAACCGATCGAAGACGGGCGACAGCTGCTGCACCACGCGCCGCGTCTCCTCCAGGCTCGACGTCGGACGCGTGACGACGTCGGTGAGGAACACGGGAAAGTCCTGGGGGAACAGCTCCACGATCAGCAGCTTGCGCGCCTGGAAGGCCAGCACGGACAGGGCGATCAGGCAGGCGAAAAACAGGTATCGCCGCCGAAGCACGCCATCCAATAAACCGTCGTAGGCGCTGAGCAGCCGCGCGCCGACCCGTCGGAAACGGCTCGGTCGGCCCGCGTCCCCGGTCTCTGATGAATCGGCGGGAACGTCGTCGGATCGCCTGTGCAGGCCCTTGCCCTTTCCGCGTCGCGGCCCCCAGTGCAGGTAGTGCGCAGGCAGGATGATCAGGCACTCGAACAGCGAGGCCAACAGCGCGACCGTCACCGTCTTGGGGACGATCGCGAAGAACTTCCCCAGTACGCCCGTCATGATCAGCATCGGCAGGAACGCCGCCGCCGTCGTCGCCGCCGAAGCGCATACCGGCCACATCACCTGGTTGGCCCCGTCGATGATGGCCTGACGCAGGGGCTTGCCGCTCTCGATATGCCGATAGATGTTCTCCAGCACGACGATGGCGTCGTCCACGATCAGACCGCTGACCAGCACCAGCGAGAACACGCTGACCACGTTGATGCTCACGTCGATCAAGTACATGAACAGGAACGCACACAAGAACGAGAACGGGATGCCGATGATGGCCAGGATTGAGTTGCGCGCCCCGATGAACATCCACAGCGTGCAGAAGACGAAGACCATCCCCACCAGAAGATTCCGCTTCAGCACGCCGATCCGCTCGCGGATCATGATGGTGGAGTCGGCCGTCATGTCCAACCGGATGCCCGACGGAACCCGTTTCCGCCAAGCCTCGAGCCGTTCCTCCACGCTGTTGCGGACCTTGACCGAATCGGCGTTGCGCTGCTTGGCAACGTTCAGGATGTAACAGGGATGGCCCCGATACAGCGTGCCGAAGAGCTGGCGCTCGAAATCGTGCTTGATCTCGGCCACGTCCCCCAGCCGGACGTGGGATCCGGTGGGGCTCTTTCGGATGACGATGTTGGCCAGCTGCTCGGCCTGTGCCACGTCGCCGATGGCGCGGATGGTCAGTTCGTCGGGGCCCAGCTTGAGCGTGCCGGCCGGAACGTTCCGGTTGCTCCGCGAGACGATCGCGCCGACCTCGCCCACGGTCAGCCCGTACTTCTCCAGGGCGGGCTTGTCGAGCAAGACGTGGATCTCGCGATCGCGCCCGGCCATGTTCACGACCTTGGCGACGCCGTTCAGATCGGCCAGGTCGTCCCGCAGCTCGCGCGCGATCTGGCGGAACACCCGCTCACCGTGCCCGGTCTCGTCGGCCACGACGACCTGGACGATCGGGAAGACCTCGGCCAGCGTCAGGCGGACGAGGTGGGGCCCTTCGATCTCGCTGGGCAGGTCCGTGACGCGGTCGAGGCGTTCGCGGAGGTCCTGGAACGCCACCTCCAGTTCCCGCGCGTTCATCTCCTCGTCCCATTTGATCACGATCCGCGAGATGTCCGGGTGGCTCTTGCTCGTCAGGCGGGCGATGCCGGCGATTTCCTTGATCTCGTCCTCGATACGTTTGGTGATCAGCCGTTCGACTTCCTCGGCGGAGGCGCCCCACCAGAGGGTGTCGATGACGGCCTGGTCGAGGCTGACGTTCGGGTAGACGTCGACGGGCAGGGCCCGGTAGACGAACAGACCGGTGGCCATGAAGAGGATGAACAGCAGGTTCACCAGCACGACCTGATTGACGCTGAACCTGGCTACCGACATGCTTCGACCCGCAACGTGTTTGTCGTGTGAACGCCTGCGCCGGCCGACGGGGTGGCTCGAGGGGGGGCAGGCGCGGTCATGGCGTGCTGTCAGTCCGGGTCGGTTGCAGCCCGGCGGCGAGGCCCTCGGGGGCCTCCAGGAGAATCGGTTGGCCGTCGCGGAGCTGCTCGGTCGCCGTGATCACGACCTGGTGGCCGGGGTCCAGTCCCAAGACCACTTGGACCTCGCCCGACCTGCCTGGGAGGTCGCGGGTCTCGATGCGGACCAGCTTCGCATTGAGGGCGTCGCGAACGGCCTCGGCCAGGTAGCAGTAGTCCGCGCCGAAACGTTCCACCACGGCCTCGCGCGGCAACACCAGGACCCCGTCACGCCGGCCTCCCGGCAACACGCATCGGCCGAACATGCCGGCCATGAGCCGACCCTCTCGATTCATGACGTGCAGCTCGATGGGGAACTTCTTGCTGACCGGGTTGGCCCGCGGCCCGATCCGGACGACCTCGGCCTCGTAGGTGTCGTCGGGTCTGGCGTCGAGGCGGAGGGCTGCCTTCGTCTTCGGCCGGATCAAGACCGCGTCCCGGGCGTTGAGCTCGACGAGAAGCTTGAACCTATCGACGCGAATCACCTCGCACACCGGCTGCGTGGGCCGAACGAACTCGCCCACCTCCAGGCCGACCATCGAAACCACCCCGTCAAGCGGCGACGTGATGACGCAGCGCTTGAGACGCTCGTTGGCCTCCTCGAGCTGTGCCTCGGCCAGAGCCAGGGCTGCGTCGGCCGCGTCCTTCTTGCTGGCCGCCGCCGCCATCGCCGCGTTCGCCATTCTCATCCGCGCGTCGCACTGACGCTTATGGGTGGCGATCCGGTCGACCTCGACGGGGACGGCGTGACCGTCCTTTTCGAGGCGCTCGATGCGCTTGGCCTCGTTGATGGCGTTTTGCTGGGCCGCCTCGGCCTCGGCCACTTGAGCGCGGGCGCCGTCCAAGCCGGCCTTCGCCTGGCGTTGCTGTTCACGTGTGGCGTCGACGGTCGCGGTCAGCTGCTTGACGGTCAGTTGCCGGAACGTCGTGTCGAGCTCCAGCAGCTTGGTGCCCTTCTGGACGGGCTTGCCCTCGTCGACGTGTCTGGCCACCACCTGGCCGTCGACTTCTGCGTGGACGGTCACCTCTTCGAAGGCCCGCAAGAACCCGCGGACCGCAAACTCCAGCGGCACCGACTTCGGCCGGACGTCGACGACCCTGACCGCCATCGGCTGGACGCCAATCGGTGCCGTCGTGACCTGGTCCCGGGCATCCGTGACCTTCTTGACGTACGCACTGCCCGCCAGGGAGGTCACGATCAACACACCCGAGATCACCACGGCGACGAGATGGCCTCGTCTATGCCTCATAGAGGTGCGTCATCCCGGCATCAATCTTGCGGAACACCCCCAAACGCCATTCTAGCCACTGAATCGGTTCGCTGCGATCCCTCCGACAGCTACTTGGCAGAAATCCGCTGGTGCGCCCGTCAGGTCCCGCAACGTGGATCGCCGAACCTCATTATCCTATGACCCACGTGGCGCGATTGCAACCGCCCGGGGGGACACCTATAATGGGCGTCTCGTGGGAACGACGGCGGCGCGGACGCCCGTTCATCGCCTCAACTGCCACCAACGCATGAATCATCGACGGCCCAACGTGATGAGGGGAACCGGAGCTTGGCTGGCGGCAGCCCTGCTATTGGCCTGCCAGGCCCAAACCGCCCTCGCTAAAAAGCCGCGCGTCGAGCGACATGCCGAGCGGCTGATGTACGACCCCAGAACCGGCGAATGGCTCGAACTCGCGCCCCCCGTGCCCGGGACCCCCGACGGCGATCTGGAACTGGCCCGCGCGACACTGGCACGCGGGGACAGCCGGCGGGACTTCGCCCGTGCCCGCAAGCTGCTCAGGGAATGGACTAAGGCCAACTTCGATTCGCCCCGATACGCCGAGGCGCTCTTCTACTACGCCGATGCCGAGTTCCAGCTGGGCAACCTGATGAAGGCCTACGAAACCTACGAACGCCTGCTGGACGACTACAGCGCGACCGAACTGGCCACCCGGGCGCTTCGCAACGAGATGGTCATCGCCCAGGTCTACCTCTCCGGGCGATGGCGGAAGGTGTGGGGGGGGATGATCCGTTTGCCGGCCTACGAGGAAGCCTTGGATATTCTCGAACGGCTCGCGACCAACCGCGCGCCGGACACGCCGATCGCCGAGATGGCCATCAAGCTCAAGGCCGATTACTACTACAGCAAGGGCGATTTCAGCGATGCCGAACAGGAGTACGCCCGCCTGGCCCGTGAGTTCCCCCGAAGCCGCTACGTCCGGCTGGCGCTACTGAGAAGCGCCCAATCCGCCTTCGCCAGCTTCCACGGCGTTCGCTTCGACGACGGGGCGCTCGTCGAGGCCGAGGAACGCTTCGAGCAGTTCCGCAAGAAGTACCCCCGGTCGGCGGAGGAGGAGGGGGTTCCGCTTCTCCTGGAGCAGATCAGGAACAGCCGGGCTCACAAGGAATACAGCGTCGGGCGGTTCTACGAACGAACGAAACACCCGCGTGCGGCTGCGTTTTACTACCGCAGTCTGATAAAATACTGGCCAGACACGACGTGGGCGATGTTGGCCCAGGGACGACTCGATCGGCTGGGCTACGACGAAGAGCGGGCTCCCGACGTCGAGGGCACGCCGATGCAGCCCCTGACCCCCATGGGGCCCGCGCTGCCGATGCCCCCGGGTGGGTAGACGCAACCATGCCAAGCAAACAGGGCTACAGAGCGGTCGGGCGCTGGGCGGGTGCCGCGTGGGTCTGTCTCATCGGGATGACGACGGGCTGCGGCTACGGGGTCGGCCACCGCGGCATGTTCGCCAGCAACGTCAAGACCGTGCACGTGCCCATCTTTCAGAACAAGGACTTCCGCCGGGGCCTGGAGTTTCAGCTGACCGAGGCCCTGATCAAGGCCATCGAGCTGCACACCCCCTACAAGACCACCAGCAACAAGGGCCGGGCCGATACGGCCCTGACCGGCGAGATCATCGAGGTCCGCCAGGGCACGCTCGGCCTCGACTTCGAGACGCATCTGCCTCGCGAGACTCAGGCGACAATTATTGCTAGCTTTAGATGGAAAGATTTGCGGAACGGCAAGATTCTTTGCGAAATGCCTACGATCACGCAGTCCGTGGACTACATCCAACCTGTCGGGGAGGGGTTCTACCAGGCCAGCGAGGAGGCCCTCAACGACTTGGCCGAACGGATCGTCGAGAAGATGGAAAAACCGTGGTAACGCTCCTATTATTCTGAGCCGATAACGACTTAGCGGTGCGTGGAGACAAACCGCTGATGCCCGAGCCGAACGACAACCGAAACGATCCTCGCCCGGATGGCGGCAAGGGCGGCCCCCCGATCCGCGTCAGCCGCGGAATCTTCGGGTGGATCGTCTTCATCGGCTTCGCCCTCATTCTCGTCTACCTGCTCTCCAACCAGATGGGCAACGTTAAGGAGATGCGGCTCAGTGCCTTCGAGACGCATCTGGAGAACGGGAACGTCCAGGAGCTCGTCATCAAGGACGACCTGCTGGTCGGCAAGCTCAAGAAGCCCGACGTCTCGCTCGACAACGCCCGCGAGTTCGAGGTCCGGGTCCGTCGCGAATATTTAGAGGTATTATATCCCAAACTTAGGAAGTACGTCGACGACTACTGGGACGACACCAGCAGCAGCATGTTCTGGACGGCGATCTTCCCGCTGATCCCGTGGCTGCTGATCCTGGCCTTCATCTGGTTCTTCGTCTTCCGTCAGCTCCGGCAGGCCGGCGGCGGGGCGGGGATGCTGGGCAACTTCGGTCGGTCCAAGCACCGCGTGGCGGCCAAGGAACAGACCGGCGTGACCTTCGCGGACGTGGCCGGCATCGATGAGTCGAAGGAAGAAGTCACCGAGATCATCGAGTTCCTCAAGAACCCCAAGCGGTTCCAGCGCCTGGGCGGTCGGATCCCGCGCGGCGTGCTGCTGGTGGGCGAGCCGGGGTGCGGCAAGACGCTGCTGGCCAAGGCCATTGCGGGCGAGGCCGACGTCCCGTTCTTCAGCATCAGCGGGTCGGACTTCGTCGAGATGTTCGTCGGCGTGGGCGCCAGCCGCGTTCGGGACCTGTTCAAGCAGGCCAAGGAGAACTCCCCCTGCATCATCTTCCTGGACGAGATCGACGCGGTCGGTCGTCGGCGTGGGGCGAACTACAACGGCGGGGGACATGACGAGCGCGAGCAGACGCTCAACGCCATCCTTGTCGAAATGGACGGGTTCGAGACGTCCGACCAGATCATCGTGATCGCTGCGACCAACCGGGTGGACGTGCTCGATCCGGCGTTGGTCCGTCCCGGTCGGTTCGACCGGCAGGTCTTCGTGCCGCTGCCCGACATCAAGGGCCGGATGGAGATCCTCAAGATCTACGCCAAGAAGATCAAGCTCGGGCCCGACGCCGACCTGCATCGGCTGGCTCGTGGGACGCCGATGTTCAGCGGTGCGGACCTAGCGGCCATCATCAACGAAGCGGCGCTGCTGGCGACGATGGGGAACAAGGAGTACGTCGAGCAGGAGGACCTCGAGGAGGCCCGCGACAAGATCCGCTGGGGCCGGGCCAAGAAGAGCCGCGTCGTCGACGAGAAGGAGAAGATCGCCACCGCGTGGCACGAGGCCGGCCACGCGTTGGTCCAGGCGCTGCTGCCCGAGACCGATCCCATCCACAAGGTGAGCATCATTCCTCGGGGTCCGATGGGCGGCGCGACGATGAGCCTGCCCGAGAAGGACCGACAGACCTACGCCCGCAAGTACCTGCTGCAGACCGCGCGGGTCCTGTGCGGCGGTCGGGTCGCCGAGGAGCTGGCCGTCGACGACCTGTCCACCGGGGCGGCCGCCGACATCCGCCAGGTGACCGACATCGCCCGTCGGATGGTCACCGAGTGGGGGATGAACGAGGAGGTCGGGTTCGTCTACTACGGCGACGAGGATTCCCGGCCGAGCATTCTGGAGTTGCCCGGGGCGCGGGAGTATTCGGAGACGACCGCCCAGCTCATCGATCGCGAGGCCAAGAAGATCGTTGACGAGGCCTACCAAGACACCGAGCAGCTCATCCAGGAGAACCGCGAGAAGCTCAAGGCGATCGCCGAGGCGCTGCTGAAGTACGAGACGCTCGACGGCGAGGACGTCGACCGGCTGATCCGCGGCGACAAGCTGGACAAACCCACGCTGACCGACCTGCTCGACGCCGAGCGCGCCCCGGAGGCCCGCCCCATCAAGGCCGCCCCCGAGCCTCCCCCCGAACCCGACCTCGGCGGCGCCCTGCCGCAACCGGGGATGGGATAGCCGCATCCCCCAGATCGGTTCGTCTCAGCCCCGTCGTCTCACCCAAGCCGAGATGCCCAGCACAGCCAGTGTCATCGGCAGCATGGGTGCCGCGCCGCTCCCGCACGGCGGCTTCTCGTCTGCCCCCATGTCGACCCGTCCGTTCATCACCCGCTTCTGCCCGTCGATGTCGGTCTGCCCCGAGTAGTCCGTATTCGGGTCATTGGGATCTGTTGGCCTGCCCGCATTGATGCATCGCGAGTGGGCGCCAAGGTGATAGTCGTTGTCTTCCCAGGTATTGGGGTCTCCGTCTGGACCGTTGGGGTCGACGAAGCACGGGCCGGCCTCGATATTCCCCTCGCCCGGCCATCCCCCCTGCACATCGCTGTAGGTAACCACGATCTGCCCACCATAGTTGTCCACGAGGTTCTGATTTCCCCAGGCGATGCAGTTGGCGAGGTCGATCGTCCCGTAGAGGACGGTGATGAGCCCCCAGTCGTTCCCAGCAACGGTACAGTTCTCGATCATGGCGTAGCCGCCAAGGCAACCAATGCCCTGTAAGTGCCCTGTGACGAGGCAGTTCGTGACGGTCAGATCGCCTCCCAAGCAGCCGATTCCCCCGCCCCCAGGGCTGCCCGTGTTGGCGCTGATCGTGCAGTTAGCAATAGTCGCACTGCTCGACTCGCACCAGACACCTGCGCCACCCACGGCGCCACCATCATTTCCAGTGATCGTGCAGTTGGTGACAATCGCGCACGTCCCCTCACTCAGCTGGATGGCAGCGCTTCCAGTCTCGCCGCTGTCCTCCGTGCACGTGTTGCCCGAGACTGTGCAATAGGAAATCGTGGGCGTGCCCGGCCAGCCGCACCAAATCGCCATTCCCCCTTCGTCGGCCGAATTCTGAGTGAAGGTGCAGTGGGTGATGGTCGGGCTCTCGCCCACCCAACAGATGGCGCCCCCTTTGTGCTGAGAGGAGTTGCCCGTGAAGGTGCACCCCGTGATGGTCGCGTCCCCTGCACCGAATATCGCGCCCCCGTCGTCGTCGCTCCGATTCCCCACGAACGTGCAGTTGTAGATCGTGGGACTGCCCCCCATGCATTGGATAGCCCCTCCATCGTCAGGGCAATGTCCGTTGATGATCGTGAGCCCAGCGACAACGGTGCCCGGCCCGTCCGGGGGCAAGAACCCAAACGCCGGCACCCCATAGTCCGGGTCACAGGGATCGTCCGGCCCGCACTTGATGACGGTCGCGGCGACGATGTTGGGGTCGTTCGGGTCCTGGCTGCGAACCGTGATCGCCTTGCCTTCGAACTGGATGTCGCAGTTGCCGGTCCCTTCGTACGTGCCTGGGGCGACGATGACCTCATCCCCATCGGTGCCGGCATCGATCGCGGCCTGGATCGTCGGGTAGTTCGGCGTTGGCACGTGCAGCTCGTCAGCGAGGACTGGCACATGAAGCAGACAAAACCAAGGCACAGCCAAAACCACTCTGGCTCGCACGTTCATCCGAGAGCTCCCTTCCCTTACGACGGCGGGTCGAGCGACGCTCCTGAACGGCGCGTCGCGTTCAGACGATGGCTGACCTTAAGTTTAGCGGGGGCCGATGGATTTGAGAAGGGGGACATCGGCGAACAAGTGCCCCAGGGCGCATCCGGAGAATCGCCGCCGCGTTTCCGGGTCCGAACGAGGGTGCCCGAGCCGCGGGATTCATCCCGCGCGGTCCAGTTGCCGCGCGGGATGAATCCCGCGGCTCGGGCGTGCGCCCAGGAACGGCGTCAATGCAACGGAAGATCGGATGCACCCAGTGCCCCAGCATTACACCCTTCGCGCGCTCGTGGTGTGACGTGGCCTTCGTGAATGTGGCGACCGACGCCTCCCGTGCGAGGCTCTGGGCGCCAGACTCAGGCGCCGACGCGCTTGACGAGCTTGTCGTACATCGGATGGCCCGGGGTGCAGTGGGGGCCGCAGTTGCAGACGTAGGCGCCGGGGCGGCCGTTGAGCTCGTCGCCGAAAACGGCCCACATCTCGGGCATCTCCAGGCACAAGGCCACGTGCGTGTCGGGGCTCACGCGGCGGATCTCGTCGATGCAGTGGCGGAACATGACCCGGCGGGCGTCGAAGGGAATCGGATGCCCGCCGCCCGCGGTCACGCCGCGCTCCTCGACGAAGGGCGACGTCGCCTGCATCGCCTCGGCGATCTGCGGGTCCAGCAGGTTCCACCGCAAACACGTCCGCGCGGTCTCGTGGTTCATCCAACCGAACGCGCACAGCGTGATGATGTCCGGTCGGGTCTTGGCGAAGATGGCCTCGATCAGCTCCGTGTAGCCCTCCCGCCAGTTGGCCACGGGGATCATGGGGCTGAAGCGATAGCGGACGATGTAGCCGGCCTGCTGGCACTTGCGGACGGATTCGATCCGCTCAGCCATCGTCGCGGTGCGTTGCTCCATCTGCTCGCACTGAACGCGCGTTCCGACGCTCCATTGGATGATCGTCTTGCCGCGATGGTCCATGTCCAGCAGGTCGTCGACGTTGTCGCTCTTGCCCGCGTAGATCTGGAGGTACTTGTCGGGCTTGCGGGCGAAGTACTCGACCAGCATCCGCGTGTGGCCCCACTCAGGCTCGAAACAGAGGACGTCCGTCTGGTTGTCCCACTTGAACAGCCGTTGGGCGCCGGCTTGGGCGACCCATTCGTCCAGGTGGCTGCAGTATTCGTCGAGGTTCACGAAGAGGCGGCAGACCGCACCGAACCAGCAGTAGTCGCATCGGAAGGGGCATCCCGTCGCCGAGTGCAGTTGCCAGGCCGACTGGCAGACGACCCCCTTGTGCTCTTCTCGCCACCACGGCTCGCCGTCGGGCCGGAACCAGAAGCTCTTGTAGCCGCCCAGGTCCATGTGCTCCAGGCCCGGGTACCGGTCCAGCCGGGCCTTTCGCTCCTGCTCGTCGTGGAACTTGGCCGTCGTCAGGACGACGTCCGGGTCACGCCGCTTGTCCCACGGCGTGTGCCCCCAACGTCCGAACGCCGACCAGCCATAGGCGTCCGGCAGCTGGCTCAGCCGCTCGTCGTCGACGATCTCGGGGGACCCGTCCAGGTCGATCTTGGCCAGCAGCCGATCGATCACGTCCCGGCAGTCCGCCCGTTCCCATGCGTCCTCGGTGATAATCACGCGTCTTGGAGATAAGCCCAACACCGTCGTTTGCCCTCCGGGTCGCCAATGCAGCCGTCATCTGCCCTCCACCCACATCCTATCCGCCCGCGGGCGATCTTTGAAGCGAGGAGCGAGACGACTCGGGTGCAGACGTGCGTGACAGAATCGGCGGTCTGTAGGATGGGGGACGAAATCGCGCTACGAGGCCCGGTTCGCGGTCCATTCCGTCCCCCACCCTCTTCGAGGCGCCGCGTCCCGCGGCTACTCGAAGAGGATGGGGCACCCCCCGCTACACGTCCGCATGCGTGCGCGCCGCTATACCGGGGGCAGGTCGTCGAACCGTTTCCGGGCGTCGTCCCAGCCCGGGGGGCCGCTGGGGGTGAAGGTCTCCAGCTCGAAGCTGTCGCGGATGGCCTGTCGGCCTGCGTCGACCGACGAGAGCTGGCCGGTCGCGATCGCCTGCATCATGACGTTGCCCAGCGCGGTCGCCTCCACCGGGCCCGCCACGACGGTGCGACCCGAGGCGTCGGCCGTCAGTTGGCTCAGCAGCCGATTCTGCGTGCCCCCGCCGACGATGTGGATCGTGCGGATCTCGCGGTCTGTCAGCTCCTCCAATCGATCCAACACCCACCGGTATCGCAAGGCCAGGCTCTCCAGGATGCATCGGATTAGCGCCCCCTTGTTGTCCGGCGGGGTTTGGCCGGTGCGCTTGCAGTAGTCGGCAATCCGCTCCGGCATCTGGCCGATGCCGAGAAAGGCCGAGTCGTCCGGGTTGATCAGGGCGGTAAACGGCTCGGCCGCGCCGGCCAGCTCTGTGATTTCGTCGTAGTCGAGGTCCTCGCCCGCCAACTGCCAGGCCGCCCGGCACTGCTGGACCAGGTACAGCCCGGCGATGTTCTTGAGGAACCGGATCGTGCCCGCCACGCCACCCTCGTTGGTGAAGTTGTGTTCGAGCACCGACGGCGTGATCCGCGGCGTGTCCAGCTCCACACCCATCAGCGACCACGTGCCGGAGCTGATGTAGCACCAGTCGTCCCGATCGGGTTGGGCGGGCACGGACGCGACGGCCGAGCCGGTATCATGACTGGCCGACGCGATGACGGGGACATCGGTCAGTCCCGTCTCGTCGGCCAACCACCCCAGCATCGGGCCGATCACCGTGCCGGGCTCGAGGATCTCCGGCAGCATCGCCGTCGGGATCCCCAGACGTTTCAGCAGGGGTTCGGACCACCGCCGGGTGCGGGCGTCGAGCATCTGGCTGGTGCTGGCAATGGTGTACTCGCTGACGTCCCGGCCGGTCATCAGCCACGCGAACAGATCGGGCATGTGGAGCATCCGCCTGGCCAACGGCAGGGCGGGGTGGGCCTCATCGACCATCCGCACCAGCTGGAACAGCGTGTTGAACTGAATGAACTGCAGGCCGGTGATCTCGAAGATTTCTTCGCGGCTGACGCGCTCGAACGTGCGCCCCAGCATGCCCTCGAACCGGGGATCGCGATAGTGATACGGATTGCCGAGCAGGACGTTGTCCGGGCCGATGAGGGCCAGGTCGACCCCCCACGTGTCGACGGCCACGCCCGCCAACGTCTCGTTTCGCTGCCGCCCGACGTCGGTCAGGGCCCGCTTCATCTCCTCAAACAGGCCCAGGGCGTCCCAATGCAGGGCGTCGATCACGCGGACCGGCCCGTTGGCGAACCGATGGATCTCAGCCAGGTCGAACCGCTTGCCGTCGAAGCGGCCCAGGACGCCCCGGCCGCTTTCAGCCCCCAAGTCAAACGCCAGATAGGTCCGTCCAGCCATGGCTCGCCTCATTGCGGATGAGATTGACGGGTGTTGATGGACCGCTGTCAAAGACTGCGACGCGAAGGGTTTTACTGCTGCGACCCCTCGTCTGCAACCCCCACCCGGGGCGGGCTGGGGGAGTCGCCCCCCCGGGGCCCCTGAAGGGGGGTGGGGCTCGGCATCTCGTCCTGGGGGGCGCGGGGGGCTGTGGCTCACCTAAACACAAACGGAAAAATAGGTTACAGCGTATTCCCCTGGTGGGTCGCCGGGTCCGATATCTCGCCGCCAAGCCAAAGGTGCGTTCGGCAACGACCGATATTATAGGTGGCGGGACGCTGCGCCCCTGCCGGGGTGATTCGGGTGTGCGCGCTGCCGGTACAGCATCCTGGCGCGTCCCGGTCACGGGCGGACTGAAGGAAGGATCGGTGGAATTATGGGGACGATCAGTTCCGGCATCGGCCTGATGTCCGGCCTAGACATTGCCTCCACGGTCGAGGCGCTCATGACGTACGAGCGCGTGCCCGTGCAGCTGCTGGAGGCCCGCGTCGAGACGCTCATCAACGAGCGGACGGCCTACCTGCAACTCAACGCGATGATCCTGGCGGCCAAGAGCGCGGCCAGCCGGTTCGACGAGGCCAGCTTCTTCCGGAAGGCCAAGGCCACCAGCAGCAATGAGAACGTCATCGCCGCAACGGCCGACGAGGGGGCCCTGGCCGGATCCTACAACTTCACCGTGCACTCGCTGGTCACCAACCACCAGATGATCTCGTCGGGGTTCGCCACGCAGGATGCCACCGCCGTCGGTGCCGGGACGATTACGCTCGAGTCGGCGGCGGCCCGGCTGGCCCCTGAGACGTTGCTGGACACCTTGAACGGCGGGGCCGGCGTCGGTCGAGGCACGATTCGCATCACGGACCGGAGCGGCGCGTCGACGGAGGTGGACCTGTCGACGGCCCTGACGGTCGACGACGTCGTCGACGCCATCAACATGCAGTCAGAGGTGGCCGTGACGGCTTCCGTGTCGGGCGGGCATCTGGTCCTGACCGACGAGACGGGCCAATCGACGACCCATCTGAGCGTCAGTGACGTCGGGATCGGTCAGATGGCGTCCGATCTGGGCATTGCGGGGAGCGTAGCGGCCGACGTCCTGACGGGCACGGACGTCGTCTACCTGACCGACGGCACCTTGCTCTCGCTCCTGAACGACGGGAACGGCGTGCGTCGGAACGGCACGTCCGACGACTTCACGGTCGAGCTCCGCGACGGCAGCACCATCGACGTCAATCTGTCCGGAAAGCTCAGCACCAACACGACGCTTGGCGTGCTCAACCATGGGGCCGGCGTGCGGCTGGGAACGATCAAGATCACCGATCGAGCGGGCAACTCGGCCGAGGCGGACCTGACGACGGCACAGACGATGGGAGACGTGCAGACCATCATCAACGGTCTGGGCTTCAACGTGAGCGCCACGCTGATCGACAGCCACCTGGTCATCAACGACAGCACGGATGAGGACGACGTGACGGAGTCCCTGAAGATCGAGGACGTCGACGGCGGACACGCCGCCGAGGACTTCGGCATCGCCCAGGAGACGGAGGACTCCAGTATCACCGGGTCCGACGTCCACGTGGTCGACACGTTCGGCGACGTCCTGCGCGCCATCAACCTTGACAGCGAGAACACCGGCACGTTGGTCGCGTCGATCAGTAGCGACGGGCGGGGCGTCACCCTGACGGACACTTCTGCGGGAAGCGGGACGACCACGGTCACCGTTCTGAACGACAGCGACGCCGCAGAAGACCTGGGCATCCTCACCTCCTCGACGACGGGAACGATCGCGTCGCGTCACTTGTTGGCCGGTCTGGATACCGTGCTGCTGCGATCGCTGAACGGCGGGAGCGGCGTGGAACTCGGCACGATCCAACTGATCAACCGTGACCTCGGCATCACGGCAATCGATTTGACGGGGCTGAGTTCGGTGGCCGACGTCGTTGACGCCATCAACGCCGTCAGCGATCTCAGCGAGATCACCGCCTCGATCAACGAGGCCGGCAACGGCTTGGTCCTGACCGACCATACGGGAGGAACGGGCAATCTGGTGGTTGCGGATGTGACCGGCAGCGCCGCGGCGGATCTGAACCTCGAGATCAACGCCGGCGTCGACCACGTCGACAGCGGCAACCTCCAGCGACAATACGTCAGCGAGAACACGCGTCTGGACGACCTCCGCAACGGCCAGGGGGTCAGACGCGGCAAGTTCAGCATCATGGACAGCAGCGGCGAGACCGCCACCGTCGACCTGACCCAGGGCAACGAGGTCACACTCGCCGACGTGATTGGCGAGATCAACTCGCGTGGGATCGGCGTGGTGGCGTCGGTCAACGAGAGAGGCGATGGGTTGCTGCTGACCGACACCGCCGGCGGAACGCTGCAGCTGACCGTCGCTGAAGAGAGCGGGGCGACCGCGGCGGACCTGGGGATCCTGGGCACGGCCGACGAGGGCGAAACCACGATCGACGGCTCGTTCGAGGTCAACGTCGAGATCGACGCCGATGACGCCCTGAACGACGTGTTGTCGAAGATCAACAGCTCGGGGGCCGACGTTCAGGCTTCTGTGTTGAACGACGGCTCTTCGGTTCAACCCTATCGCATGGTCCTTGCCAGCGAGCTGAGTGGCGCTCGGGGCGAGATGATGGTGGACACGGGCAGCACGGGCCTGTCCTTCTCGACGTTGGTGGAGGCCCGGGACGCCATGGTCTTCATGGGGGAGCCGGGCTCCTCGACCGGCATCATGCTGACCAGTAGCACCAACACCCTCGATGATGTCGTGCCGGACGTGAGAATCGATCTGTTGTCGACGAGCGATACACCCGTTCAGATCAATGTCGCCCCTGACGTCGAGAGCGTGGTCAGCGACATCAAGACGTTCGTGACCACCTTCAACGGCGCCATCGAGACGATCGAGGAGTTGACGGCGTTCGACACCGAGACTTACGAAAAAGGGATTCTGTTCGCCGATGCGACGGTGGAACGGATTCGCAGTCGACTCTACCAGACGATTCGCACGAGCGTCGATACGGGTGGGATCTACAGCCGGCTGGGCGACATCGGACTCAGCCTGGCCAACGGGGCGCAACTGCAACTGGACGAGGAGAGCTTGCGGGAGGCCCTCAGCGAGAACCGCGAGGACGTGGAGGCCCTGTTTACCCAGGCCGAAACGGGCCTCGGAGTCATCATCGAGGAGGAGCTTGCCGAGATCACCGATAGCGGGACGGGTCTGATCGATTCACACAACGAGCTGCTCCAGGAGCAGGAAGACCTGTTCAACCAGCAGATCGAGGAGATGGAGGTCCGGCTCGCCGCCAAGGAGGAGCGTCTATACAACGACTTCTACGCGATGGAGCAGGCCTTGGCTGAGCTGAGTTCTCAGCAGTCGGCGCTGGAGTCTCTGTCGGGCCTCGTGGCGGCAAACTACTCGTGACAACTCCCGCGTGAGTTATCGGTTTCTTGTGCGGTTAAGTAGATCCCCTGGCCCAAGGGAGGGTTCCTGCCCAGGCCAAGCCCCCGCCCTGCACCCAGGCCGCCGAGAATAAGCTTAATCGACCCCCATCCCCATCCGATACACCCAAGGCGTGGCTGGCTTATCGGCCGCACAGGCGGAGACGGACTGGCTGAGGGAGCCCAACGGGAGAGGCCAGCATGGGGACCGGGACGACCAACGAGTACTTGCGCAACCAGGTGCTCACCGCCTCGCCAGAGCAGCTGCAGATGATGCTCTATGACGGGGCCATCCGCTTCGCTCGCCAGGGGGGGCAGGCCATCGAACGGGGGGACCTCGAGGCCAGCTTCAATCTCCTGACCCGCGCCCAGCGGATTGTCCTGGAGATGATCAACGGGCTCAGGCCGGAGAGGAATCCCGACCTGTGCAAAAAGATGGCGGGTCTGTACAGCTTCATCTACCGCAAGCTCGTGGACGCCAGCGTCAACAAGGACACCAAGGCGCTCACCGACGCCCTGAAGGTCTTGGAGTACCAGCGGGAGACCTGGGCGCTGCTTCTGCAGAAGCTCACGAGGGAGCGAGGCGACACTTCCACCGACGCCTCAGAGGACGAGGCCGAGTCGCTCGCCCTCGAAGGTTAGTCCGAGGGGGGATGCCGGCTGACGTCCTCGGTCTCAGGTTCCTCTTGATCCGCCAGCGCGACCTCGCGACCGATCCTGAGGAAGCGCCGACGAACACCGACGAACGGGCGACGTATGTGCTAGAGGACGAGGAACGGGTCGGTTGACGAGCGTGCCGTCGGGTGCATACAGTTACCTCCTGGGGGTCGGCGGCGGGGTGCTCAAAGGACTGCGTCACATGAAACGACCGGGTGTGCCTGACGAAGCAAGGTCGCCTCACGATCCAGGTCGCAGGAGGGACGCCGCCAACCGGGCGCCTAGCTGGGTGGTGGGCGTCGTTTGCCTGGGCTTGTCGGTCACGTTGGGACCGGTGAGAACCGTCGACGCGGAAGCGACTGACGGCGACATTCCCGTGCCAACAACGATCGCCGCCGAGCCTCCCGCAACCGCTGAGGCCAAGCTTCAACAGGCCGAGGACCTCCTCAAGGCAGGCGAATACGCCGAGTCAGCCCGCGTCACCGTCAGCGCGCTGAGCCAGGCCGTCAGCGAGGCCAACAGCGATGATCCTGCCGCCAGGACGAGGGGGACGAATACCTACAAGAACGCCCGGCGTTTCCTGCTGCAACTGGCCAAGCAGGCCGTGGAAGCGGAGGAACTGGGCGTCGCCATGTCCTGTTACACCCGGCTCCACAATCAGCAGCCCACAGCATGGGAGCCTTTGCTCGGGTTGGCGGACGTATCCCGACTCGCCAAGCGCCCGTGGGATGCGTACGAGTACTACCGGGACTACCTGAAGATGAAGGGCCGTCCGCAGGACCACCGTGGGCAACTGGGATTCGGCCTGGTCTGTCTGGATCTGGGCCAGCCGAGGGTGGCCCGGCGCAACCTGGAAGAGGCCATCAGGCTGGCACCCAGGAACGCTCAAGCCCACATGGGTCTGGCCCGCGCGTTGCAGGCCCTCCGCAAGGCCAAGGAGGCTCTCGCCCACGCCGAGCAAGCGGCCGCCCTGGACAATGAGGCCCCCCCCGAAAAGCGCCATCCCGAGTACCGTTACTGGCTGGCCCTGATACTGAAGGACGCTCGACAAACCGATCGGGCCATCGCTGTGGCGCGTCAGCTGGCCGACTCGGCTCGTGGCAGAATCAGGGAGGACCCGGCCGACGTGAACGGAATCGATCGGCTCGACGAAGCGCTGAAACTGCTCCAACAGCTCTTGGAGGAACAAGCCGAAACGGATCAGGGGAGGCGGAACCCGAGCATCTACCTGGACCTCGTGAGGGTCATCGAGGATCGGGGCGCGATCGACCAGATCAGGACCCACCTTCATGCGCTAACCGTATTGGAGAAGGGGCTCGAGCAGCAGCCCGGCAACGTCGACATGCTGCTCCAGAAGGCTCAGTTGTACCAGCTGGCCGGCTACCGGGATGAGGCCGTCAAGGCCTACCAGGCTGTCCTCAAGGTCTCGTCCGGCAATGATGCGGCCAAGAAGGCACTTCGCCAGTTGGGCGCGCCACTCGCGCCACCCGAGCCGACGACCGCTACCGCGGGTTCCACGGGGACGTCGGCCCGGAGGTAGTGCTTCGTCGGCAATCCTCCTACGCCTAACGCGCGACCATGCCGAGCGGACCCGCCCCCGGGCCGGTCCTGAATCACAGACGGACCCCGTCCAGATTGGTTGGCCTGGGGACAGGGCGGCTCGGAGTGGCTTCTGCGTTCGACGCCTCGAAACCTACGCCTGTTCCGATTGCCCTTCGTCCTCTTCCTCCTCGGTGCTGACCCGTGAAGGCATGGGCAGGTCGTGCAGATGGTAGAGCTGGGCGGGCGACTCGGGCTCCCCGGTTCGAGCGGACAGGTAGGCCGTCTCGATCACGGCCACGGTCGCCAGGTGCTGCGAAGCCGGCGACGGATACGTCTTGGCCTCGGCGAGAATCGCTTGGGCGAACGCTCGAACTTGCGCGGCGCAGATCACCTTCTCCGTCGGGCAGGGCGGCACGTGCTCCCCGCCGTCGGTGGTTTGGACGGCGAGTCTGGGCGGCTCCAGGATGAGACTGCCCTCGGGTCCGTCGAAGACCAGGGACCACGTCGTCGGCCGGGCCCGACGGTGGGCGAAGACGGCTGCCATCGCGCCGCTCTGGTAGCGGAGGGTCGCGGAGGCCACGTCTTCCGTGTCGTAGGGCTGCGTGCCCGACCGCCGAGCGGTGGTGGCCTGCACCTCATCGGGCAGATGCATCGTCTGAACGATGGCGTCGATCAGCCCGTAGGCGCGATCGATCAGCACGCCGCCGCCGGCCCGTTCGCTGTCGCCTCGCCACGCCAACGGGTCGGACTCGTGTATCAAGGCCACGCCGCGGGCGGCGTAGGGTCGGCCGATCGTGGCCTCGACGTCCGCAAGCCCGGCGGCCTCGGACATGAACTGCCAGCGACGCCCGACGACCAGGCGGGTGTTGCTCTTCTCAAACGCTCGGATCAAGCCCTCCGCCTCGTGCACGGTGCGCGCAAGCGGGGGCGCGCGCCAGACGTGCACGCCCCTCGAGGCCGCCAGTTTCAAATGCTCGTGACATGCAAAGGGCGGGACGGAGACGAACAGCGCGTCCATGGGCTGTTCGACCACGAACGAACGATAATCATCGTAGGCCTCCACCCCGAGCTCCGAGGCACGGTTCTTGGCCAGGTCTCGGTCGTTGTCGGCCAGGGCGATCAACTCGATCCGCTCGCACGATCGCAGCGCCTCCAGCAGCGCTACACCGCTACCGTCGATTCCCAGAATGCCTGCTCTGACTCGCCGGTCTGCCATGGTGGCCCGCCCGTTCCCCCGCGCGTTGACCATATCTTGCGGTCCCCGATTCTGTCAATGCATCCGCGGCCCGGGGGATTCCGTTGGAACCCGATGTCTGTCCCTTGCCTTCGGCGGAGGGACCTGTCATCATGAACCGTCGCAATCCACCTGAGGCATGACGGAACGTCTTGGTTCGCGAGTCGAAGGAGGTAGCCATGAAGATCGCACTCGAAGGTTCCCAGGTGAAGATGATCCCTGAAACCGATCATGAGAAAGAGAACCTGGACGCGCTGTGGAAGCTCGTGATCCGCTGCGATGAAGACAGCAAGGTCCTGTGTCCGGTCGGCCAGTATCTGCCGAACGAAGACGAGGCCGCCTGCTTCGTCATCCAGGATCAGTAGACCTTCAGGCCTCCCTGGGGGCGCCGCCATTCGGTTCCTCAATCCGATTCGCGTCGATCCGATCCGCCCCGCCGGGCGACCAAGGTGAGCACGTCCAGCAGGTTGACCTTCATGTCGATCGCGCCAAGGCCGAGAAGCGATACGGCGCGCGGTAGCCACCGCGTGGGCCAGCCGATGACGTCGGCGAGCTTGGCGGCCATGTAGCCGACGTTGGCGGCGACCGGTTGATGGGAGACGTGTTCGACGACCAGGCCGGTCCGGGTCATCATCTCCGTCAAGCCCCGCCGGCTGAAGAACGTCAGATGTTCGGGCGGCGTCATCAGATGCCACCATCGCCCGGTCACGCGGCAGGCCAGACTGTCGGTATCGCCCGTGGTGACCACGACGATCCCGCGCGGCGCGAGCAGGCGGCGGACGGCCCGGAGCCAGGCGCCGGGTTCGAGAACGTGCTCGATGACGTCAAACAGCGTAATCACGTCGAAGCTTCCCCCCGGCAGATCGAGGGCGACCAGGTCGCCTGCGTGAGCCTCCACGCCCAACCGTTCGCGGACGACGGCGACGGCGTCGGCGGAGACGTCCACGCCGCAGCACGGGTAGGATTCGCGGGCGACCGACAGGAACGTCCCCGTCCCGCACCCGACGTCGAGCAGGTGACGTCCCCGCGGGGCGAACCGACGGATCAGCGCCAATCGACGCCGAGCGTTTGCCGTGGCCGCCCGCTGGGCGGCCGCCTTCGATGCGTCGGAGGCGTGCTGGGCCAACCGATCTTCAAAGTACGTCGCGCCGTAGATGCCTCGGAGCCGTTCTGCCGAAGGGGGATCAGCCACGAACCACGTGCCGCACGACCGGCACGACCGGATGTGGCAGCCGTTCTTGACGAACAGCGGGCTACACCGATCGGTCCGGCAGCTGGGACAGTGGGTGATCATCGCAGGTGCGTCTCCATGCCGCCGTTCGGCCGCAGCCAGGCGGCCAGCGGGCGTTACCGTCGCTGGGGACCGTAGCGGGCGAACTCCTGGATCTGTTGGGCCAGGCCCATCAGGATTTGGGCTTCGGCGACGCTGAGTTCCGCTCGACTCAGGACGGCCCGCAGGGCGGACAGCAAGTGCTCTGGGTTCTGAGGTCTGAGGTACCCCAGCTCCAGCAGCGCCGCGCGGAGCTTGTCCATCAGCCGAACCATCATCGCACCGTCCGCACGTTCCGGCGCCGGAGGCTGCGCGCGGACGGATTCGCTCGAGGCGACGAACAGCTCATACGCGCACACCATCACGGCCGTCGCCAGGTTCAGGCTGGGGTATCCCTCATGTGACGGAATGCGGACGACGGCGTCGCAGGCAAGCACGTCCGTTCGGTCCAGACCGTGGTCCTCCGGGCCGAACACGACGGCCACGCGCTGACCGTCGTGAATTCGCTCGATCGCGGCGCCCGCCATCGCGCGGGGATTGGTCTCGATCGCCTCGCGATACATCCCTCCCCGGTGGCTCGTCCCAGCCGTCCAGTGTACGTCGGCAAGGGCTTCGTCCAGACGGTCGACGACGCGAGCGGACATCAGCAGCGGGGCTGCGCGGGCGCTTCGCTGCCGTGCGCGTCGATCCTGCAGATCGGCCTGGGGCGCGACCAGGACCAGATCCGTCAGGCCCATGTTGGCCATCGCCCGGGCGGCGCCGCCGATGTTGCCGGCCACCTTGGGCCTGACCAGCACGATGCGAATGCGCTCGAGCGTTCCGGACATGGGGACCCATTGTATCAGCCGCGTTCCGGAAGGGGGCCGGTCGCGGGTCCGTTTTCCCTGGCGCTCTGGACCGGCGGATCAAATGCGGGTATACGTGTAAGGTGTTCGGTCGTGATCGCCTCGCCGCCGTGGCCGGCCGGGGGGGCCATGCCGACGGGGTGATTGCCCAGATTCGGGGCACTGCGTCATGGACGACGATACCCAACGCCAGCTACTGGCACTCGCCCGGCGCTCCGTCCTTGCCGCCGCTCGAAGCGAGGCGCCTCCCTCTGCGGAAGGTTGTCCCGGTGGAAAGGAGGAGTTCTTCGGCGTCTTCGTCACGCTTCGAAGGGGCAGACAGCTGCGGGGATGCATCGGGACGTTCCACCCCACCGGAACGCTGCCGGAGGTCGTCGTTGAGTACGCCGGTTGCTCGGCCGCCCGCGACACGCGCTTTGCCCCCGTCACGCCGACGGAGGTCGACGAACTCAACATCGAGATCAGTGTGCTGTCGCCGCTAGAACTGGCGGAGGATCCGGCCTCGCTGGAGGTCGGGAAGCACGGGGTCTACGTAAAGGCCAAGGCTGGTATTCCCAGGACGGCCTGTTTCCTGCCCCAGGTGGCTGTCGAACAGAAGTGGAACGCCCAGCAGTTCCTGACCGCCCTGTGTGCCCAGAAGTGTCGTCCCCCACTCGACCCCGGCGCATGGCGTGACCCGGACCAGGCAGAGATCTACCTCTTCACGGCAGAGGTCTTCGGCGAGACGCCGGCCGGAAGCCGGACGTTCTGACGAGGGTCTCGGTCCGATAACACCGTCCTGCGTCGCGACAGACCTCCGCGGGGTGTAGGGAACGTCCGTCAGAAGCCATTCTGTGCTTCATTCTTCGCATTCCTGCTTCATTGGGCCCGGGTCGCTGACGATACATACAAAGGCGCTGCAGAAAGGTCGATCTCCACGCCGGGAGGCGGATCGACGGCCCGATAGGCCATGCAGCGGCCCCCTCATGCACGGAGGTCCCCATGGTTGGACAAGAAGAGCGGCGAGCCCACCCACGTTACAGCATCGATTGTCCCATCTCGCTGAGCCCGGCCGATCTGGCCCGCGTGTTCGGGGGGCGTGGGCAGAATCTCAGCCACAGCGGCGCGCTGGTCGCGCTGCCCTTGTCCATCCCCCTTCGCCCAGGCCAGGACGTGGAGGTGAAGCTTCACCCCCGCCCCAACCCGATGCTGACGGGCGGCGCGTCGCAGCATGCTGAAGTCCGTAACGCTCGCGTGGTCCGTGTCCAGCGGGGCACGACGCTTTTCGACGGCCTGCAGCTTGTGGGCCTGACGTTCGACGCGTAGCGCCCACCCCTGCTTCCTGCGTATCCCATCTCGCATCGGACCTCCCAACGCAGCATTTGTTTGGGGTGGCATATTCTTGTTTGACATGCCAAACATCCGCAGCTATCATGACGATGTCATAGTGGCGTCTGTCCGGGAGACCCCGTGGAGCACTGGAAGGAATTCGATTCTGGCGGCGTGACGCATAGCGTGAGCCATCACCTCGCCGCCATCGCGCACCTGACTGAGCGCCACGGCTATGCCCGGGCGGTGGACGTGGCGCGGTATCTGGAGATCACACGGGGCAGCGTCTCGCTGGCGCTCAAGTCGCTCAAGGGTCGCGGACTGGTTCTGGAAGACCACAACCGATTCCTAATGCTGTCCGAGGAAGGCCAGCGCATCGTCGACCGGATCCGCGCCCGTCGGCGGGTCGTCCGGAGGTTTTTCGAGGAAGTGCTTGGTGTCGAGTCGGAGCGGGCCGAGACCGACGCCTGCAAGGTCGAGCACCTGCTGAGCGACGAGGTATGCAAACGGCTGGAGGCATTCCTCAAAGACCGTCGCAGGCCTCGGAAAAGCGGACCAGGCAAACCGCGAGCGGGTCGTGACGTGTCCCGGGCCGCGCGGGGCAGGTCCGCGCGATCCTGACAGTGGGAGAAGCCAACTTGGACGTGCACGAGCAGATTGCCAAGAAGTTTGAGGAGGTCTTTGCTCAGGATGGATTCGGCCGGGTCGACGACCGATCACGCGTGCTCGAGGCGTTGCTGCGGCATGAGGATCATGTCAGCGCCCAGGAGCTCGTTGAAGACCTCGCTTCGGGGGATGGGGCGCCGGATCCGGAGCTCGTCGAACAGGCCCTCGAGCAGTTCGTCCACTACGGACTCGCCACGCCGATTCAGGCTGAGGACGGCCAGACGCGATACGAACACGTTCACATCGGGCGGCATCACGACCACATCATCTGTGTGAACTGCGGTCGGATCGTGGAGGTGCAGTGTCCGCTGGAGGATCGCGTGGCCGATCTGAGTCGCAGGACGGGGTTCCAGGCGGTTCACACCCACCTGCAGATCCACGGCATCTGTCCGACATGCACGGCGGCTCGGCCTCGGCGGTTTCCCCTAGATCGTGTGGCGGCCGGCGAGAAGGTCCGCATCGTGCAGATCGGCGGGGGGGGAACGATGGCGCAGCGGTTGACCAGCATGGGGCTTCGCGTCGGGTCCGTGGTCCGCAGGCAGAACACCAACTGGCTCGGGCCGGTGATCGTTTCGGTGGGGACGACGCGGTTGGCCATCGGCCGGGGCATGGCCAGGCGGATCAGCGTCGAGCAGTTAGACGCGGGCCAAGCGTCGTCGGATGGAAAGGCGTCGAACTAGGCGGATGGGCATGACACTCGTCGATCTGGCAGAGGGCCAGGAAGCGAAGATTGTGAAGATCGGCGGCGGTGGGGCCATCCGCCAGCGGCTCTTGGACATGGGGATCATGCGCGGCACCCCCATCCGTGTGGAGCGGAGGGCCCCGCTTGGCGATCCGATCGAGGTCACGGTGAAGGGCTACTACCTGGCCATCCGGCAGGAGGAGGCCCGACACATCCAGGTGGACGCCGACGCCCCATGACGCGTACAGAGACCCACACCGACGTATCCCAAGAGCCGACGGCCGCGGCCATCCGTGTGGCCATCGGGGGGAATCCCAACAGCGGCAAGACCTCGATCTTCAACCACCTCACCGGGACGATCCAGAGCGTGGGCAACTGGCCGGGCGTGACGGTCTCACGCAAGGAGGGCAAGGCCCGTCTGGACGGTCGGGAGTTCGCCGTGACCGACCTGCCCGGGACCTACTCTCTGACGGCCTATAGCCTGGAAGAGCTTGTGGCTCGCAACTTCCTGCTGGAGGGCAAGCCCGAGGTGGTCATCGACGTGGTCGACGCCGCCAACTTGGAGCGCAACCTCTACTTGACCGTCCAGTTGCTGGAGATGGAAGCACCCCTCGTCGTCGCGCTCAACATGATCGACCTGGCCGAGAAACGCCAGCTGAAGATCGACGCAGAGAAGATGGCGACGCTGCTGGGCGCACCGGTGGTGCCCACGACGGGCAATCGCGGCTTGGGGATGGCGGAGGTCCTGCGGGCTTGTGCCAAGGTGGCCGACCGCAGGGATTCCGCGGCCTTCCCGCGGATTCACTACGGTCACGAGGTCGAGGCCGAGGTCCGGGCCCTGACCGAGGTGATCGCCGCCGATCCGGACTTCTCGACCAGGTATCTGCCGCGCTGGGTGGCTGTCAAGCTGATCGAGAAGGACGAGGAGGTTCTCAAGGCGGTCCGGTCGGCGAGCGCCGATCCCGATACGATCACGTCCGCCGCCGAAAGGGCCATCCGCGGCATCGAGCGGCATTTCGACGAGGCCGCCGAGATCATCATCGCCGAGCGCCGCTATGGCTTCGCAGCCGGCGTCGTGCGGGAGTGCGTGACGCGTACGGGCGAGGCCTCGATGCAGGATCTGACCGACCAGATCGACAGCGTGGTGTGCAACCGGGTCGTGGGCCCGGTGCTGCTGGCGGCGGTCGTGTACGCGCTGTTCGTGGCGGTCTTCAAGGTGGCGGATGAGTGGGGGTGGCTGTTCGGCAGGAGCCCGACGGCGTGGGTCGAGGCGTTCTTCGAGTGGTGCCAGGCCGTGGTCGCCCCGCTGGAAGCGAGCGTGCCGCTGCTCTACTCGCTCCTTCACGACGGCGTGATCGCGGGCGTGGGCGGCGTGATGTCGTTCGTGCCGCTCATCTTCGTGATGTTCATGTTCGTCGCGGTCCTGGAAGACACGGGCTATATCGCCAGGGTGGCCTTCATTCTGGATCGGGTCTTGAAGCAGTTCGGCCTGCAGGGCAAGAGCATCCTGGCGATGATCGTCTCGGGCGGGCTGGGCGGCGGCGGGTGCGCCGTGCCCGGCGTGTTGGCGACCAGAACCTTGCGTGAAGAGAAGGACCGCTTGGTGACGATGCTCGTCGCCCCCGTCATGAACTGCGGCGCCAAGATCCCCGTCTACCTGATGCTGATCGCCGCCTTTTTCGCCCACCATCAGGCCGGCATGATGTTCCTGATGTGGGCCCTCAGCTGGGTCGTCGCGCTGGCGGCGGCATGGTGCCTGCGGCGATTCGTCGTCAAGGGCGAGCAGACGCCCTTCGTCATGGAGCTGCCCGCCTACCACATGCCCACCGTCAAGGGCGTGTTGCTACACACCGGCGAACGGACGTGGATGTACGTCAAGAAGGCCGGCACGATCATCCTGGCCGTCAATCTGGTCCTGTGGGCGGCCATGTACTTCCCGCGCGTCGACGCCGAGGCGGCCCGATCCAAGCTCCGCGAGGCCGAGCCGGGCCTGACCGAAGCGGCGGTCGACAACAAGGTCGCCGAGGCGCAGCTGGCGGGCAGCCTGGCCGGGCGGCTGGGCAACGCCCTCACGCCGCTCTCACAACTGGCCGGGTTCGATTGGCGAACCAACATCGCCTTGATCGGCGGGTTCGCGGCCAAGGAGGTTGTCGTCGGCACGATGGGCACCGCCTACGCCATGGGCGAGATCGACCCGGACGAATCCCAGACGCTGTCGCAACACCTGGCCAGCGACCCGACCTGGGGTCCGGTCCGAGGCTTGGCGATGATGGTCTTCGTGATGGTCTACGCCCCGTGCTTCGTAACGGTGGCGGTGATCCGTCGTGAGAGCGGCTCGTGGCGCTGGCCGCTCCTCGCCATCGCCTACACGACGGCTTTGGGGTTCGTGCTGGCCGTCCTGGTCTACCAGGTGGGCTCGCTCCTGGTGGGCGCATAGCACGCCGGGAAACGGGCCTACAGCTTGCCGTGCCGACTCAGAACCTCCTGCATCCGTCTGGCGAACTCGGGCTGATCCCACCTCGGAAACTGCCATTTGAGCTGCCGCTGCTGGATCTCTGCAGGCAGGGGACGCCGCTGTTCGGGCGGGGCCAACAGCGGGCGGATGTCAAACACGGCCAGGGCCTGACGGGGGCGCTTGACGGGAAGAACGAGCAACCGGCCGGGGCAGTTCTTGGCCAGCAGCTCGAACGTCGTGCGATCAATGCCCGACAGGTTCGAGTCGAAGATGTAGAACTGGACCGACCAGCCGGGCGGCAGGCGGTTCTGCAGCGAGGAGAGCGACTCGGACGTGAAGGGCAGCACGGGGGTCGGCGATCGCCACAGGGGACGACGGATGAAGTAGGCGAGCTGTGCGTCGGCGTACGTGTTGGTCAGAACGGCCGCGTTGGAGGGAAAGGCACTCTCCCCCATTGCTTCGAACAGATAGAAGGACTCCGGTCGCCTGTCGGCCCGTTCGAAGCACTCGCCGATGGAACGCTTCTGCCCGAGGATCACGACCAGCAGCGCCACGACCGCCAGCACACGTCCGTGCACCGGGACCCCACGCTGGTACAACCATCGGACCATCACGCCGATTCCCCCGCCCATGACGATTACGATCAGCGGCAGGAGCTGACTCATCGTGTGCGGGTGCTTGATCGTGTGAACGGGCATGAAGAAGTACCAGGTGACCGAGCCGGCCAGCGCCGCCAACAGCAGGGCGCCCGCTCGTCGGATCGTCGCTGCCCCGCCCCGTTCCCGTCCGGCCAACGTCAGCCAGACCACCCCGACGATCGGCAGCACTGGCCAGGACCAGTAGTACAATCGCCGGCTGTGCGACAAGACGAACTCGGGGACCTTGTCCATAAGAACGGCCCACCGGTCCTGTTCGAAGCCGCGTCCGGGCCTGCGGAAGGCGTCCGCCGCGTCCTCCACCGCCGCCGACCATCCCAGCGCCCAGCAGTTCTGCAGGAAGTGCAGGCCCACGCCCGCCACCGGCGCCGTTCCCAGAACGATCAAAGGACGCCAGCATTTGCGGAGCCGACCCGTCGCCAAGACGTAGACCCACGCGAAGACCTGCGGGTAGATGATGAACTCGAAGCTGGTCAGCGCCTCGAGCATCAGCACGACCCAACAGCCGATCCATGCCTTCATGGCGGGGCGGTCGCTGCGGACGGCGCGCGTGAAGAGCAGGATGAACACGCCCACAAAGAAGAAGTTGAACGTGTGGTGCAAGCTGATGCAGTAGGTGAAGAAGAAACCGGTCGTCCCCAGGAAGCCCAGGCCGCACGCCGCGGCGAGCGGCCCGATGTCCGACGCGAACGCCCGGTACATACAGACCAGCCCCACGATGCCGACCAGGCCGTAGAAGATCCGTATGGCCGCCAGTGACTCGACCCCCACGATACGCAGCAGGCCGTTGACGAGGTTGGTGAACGGCGGATAGTGCGTGTAGTAGGAGGGCGGATCCGTCATCGCACCGAGGTAAAACACCGGCAGCATCCGCAGCCGGAACAGCCCGTGCTCGGCGAAGTTCTCCCCCGACATCAGCGTGTTCATGTCGGTGTACTGATCGTCCGGCCAGAGCACGTGCATGGTGCTCAAGCTGCAAACGATGATCAGCATGATCAGGGCGATGCCGGCGACGGCGACGTCGCACGCACGTTGAAGGTGTCGTGCCTCCGGGGTCTCCTGGCCGAGAGGGGACTCATCCTCGGTCTTCGGCGTGGCGGGAGATCGGGTCTTGGATTTCGCGGCCATGGGATCGGTCTCGACCAGTTGTAGTTCACGGTTCGTTCGGCAGGGGAGTTATCGCAGATGACGCGGCGGTTTTCAACGCGGCCGGTACCGTGGCGCCCTATCTGGCCTCCGCGCCCAGCTTCTTGAGCCGGTCGGCAAGGCCGGGCGATTCCCATCGAGTAAATCCTCCCTTGAGCTGGATGGTTCGCCTCTCGGGGGTCAGGCGCCGGCGCTTGCCGGGCGGTTCCAGGAGCGGGGCCATGTCGAAGATGATCAAGTATCCGCGATTCCCTGGCCCGGGCATGTGGACCGCGTACCCGAGGCAGTTCTCCGCTAGGGGTTCGAAGACGGCGTGTTCGCCGGCGGGGGTGAAGATGTAGTAGCGCAACTGCCAATCATCGGGCAGGCGGTTCTGCAGCAGGGCAAGCTGTTTGGCGTTGAAAGGCAAGCTCTTGGAGGGTGATCGCCACAGCGGGCGCCGAATGAAGTAGGCGAGTTGGGCCTCCATGGGCGAATTGCTCAGAACCGCCGTCTTGGGCGGCAACCCGTTCTCGCCCAAGGCCTCGAACAGACGGCAATCGGTGGGCGGTTGCCTGCTTGTCGTCTTCAAACACTCGTCGACGGTCTTGACCTGCCCGTAGATGACCAGCAGCGCGCATGCGGCGGCAGGCACACGACGGTAGAGCGGGGCCTTGCGTCTGATGGCGCATTCAACAACCGACCCAAGCGCACTGCCCACCGCGGTGAAGAGCAGTGCTAGGAGCTGACCCAGCGTGTGTACGTGGTGGACCGTGTGGCTCGGCATGGTTACGAACCATGCGAGTGCGCCGAACAGCGTGGCCGACACGAGCGTAGGCAGCCCTCGGGGCGTCGTTGGTCCGCGTCGCTTGCGATCGGCCAGCCAGAACCAAACCGCAAACGGAAACGCCAGCAGCGCCCACCGACGATAGAAGTAGAACAACTTGCCCATCTCCAGCAACTTCTTGGGAACTTGACTCAGGTAAGTCCACCGGAGATGAGAGCTCGGGCCGCCGGCGCTGCCGAAGGCGGTTGCCGCGTCGGCCGTCGCCGCGGACAGTCCCAGAGCCCAGCAGTTCTGTAGGAAGTGCAGCCCCACCCCGATTGCCGGGGCCGTCCCTAGCAGGATCAGCCCGCGCCACCGTTGGCCAAGCCGTCCCGTGGCGAATAAGTAGAACCACGCGAAGACCTGCGGATAGAGGATAAACTCGAAGCTCGTCAGCGACTCCAGCAGCAGCACGACCCAGCAAGCGGCCCAGATGCCGACGGCCCGCCCGTTGCGCCGAACGGCAGACGTAAAGAGCAGGAAGAACACGCCCATGAAGAAGAAGTTGAACGTGTGATGCAGGCTGATGCAGTAGCTGAGGTAGAACCCGGTGGTGGCGATGAACCCCAGGCCGCAAACCGCCCCCAACGGCCCCATGTCCGGCGCGAAGGCCCGGTACATGCAGACCAGGCCCACGATGCACAGCAGCCCGCAGAAGACCCGCATGACCGCAAGGGACTCCACGCCGACGACACGCAACAGGCCGTTTACGATGTTGGTGAGCGGCGGGTAATGCGTGTAGTACGAGGGCGGGTCCGTCATCGTGCCAAGGTGGAACACGGGCAGCAGCTTCAGCCGGAAGAACCCATGCGTGGCGAAGTTCTCCCCCGACATCAGCGTGTTCATGTCGGTGAATTCATCGCCCGGCCAGGTCACGTGCGTGGGGCTCAGCCACAAGACGATGACGACCATGACGACGGCGATCGCCGCGGCGACCAAGTCGCATTGCCGCCGAAGACGCGTCTCCTCGGGCGCGGCGACATCGGCCGGCGGGTGATCATCCGTGCCGGTGGCGACGTCTGTCCGCCTGCCGCGTTTCCTGGGCATCGTCTCAGTCTTCTGTACTCGGGTCCGCTGTGGGGTTGGCGGCGCGCCGGCGTCGTCGATCCGGTGCGTCGGTCAACATGGCTTCGGCCGCCTCGATCACCGTCTTCGGCTCGATGGCCTGCATGCACCATCCCTCATGATGGCACCACATCCCCTCGAACGTGGTGAACATGTACAGGCACGGGCTGCACGCGTAGTCACTGTAGACGACGCGATGCCCCTCGACGTGAGGGGCATAGAACCCGGGCCGGCCAGGCCCCCACAGAGAAACCATGGGAACGCCCTGCGCCGCGGCCATGTGCATCGGCCCCGAGTCGTTCGTGACAAAGCCGTCCAACAGCGACAGGGCCGCAATGAACTCGTCGAGGGACCACAGACCGGCCGCCACGATCACCCGGTCGCGGACTTCGGACGGCAGACGATCCACCAGCGAGGAGACGTAGTCCTTTTCGTCACTCGTCCCCGTCAGGACCACGTACAGCTCCGCATGGTTCGCAAGCAGTGCGCCGACGACCTCTGCGAAGTTGTCCAGGGACCATCGCCGCTCGAGGCTCAGGTCGCCGGCGTTGACGTTCACGCCCAGCAACGGCGACTCGGGCGGCCACCCGTGACGCTGCAGCGATTCGAGGGCCGATCGCCGCGCGTCGTCTCCCGGATCGATCCGCGACAGCGTCCGGTCGTCGATGGGAACATCGAGTTGGCCAGCGGCCTGCTCGTACACGTCGGTGATGTGCCGGTAGTAGTTGAAGTAGATCGGGTGCGTGACCAGGCTGTACCGCCAGAAATCGTTGAGATGGAACCCGACACGGACCCGCGCTCCGCTCAAGAACGTCATCAGCGTCGAGAACTTGCTGAAGAACTCCAGATCGATGACGGCCTCCACCCGCGCCCGGCGCACCCACACGATCTGGGCCAGCACGTCCCACGCGAAGCGCAGGGGCGATCGCGTCCGGATGATCCGCAGATCGGTGCAGACGTCCAGCCGGCGGAGCAAGGCCTCGTTGGTGTCGAACGTCACGAACGCCAGTCGCGACTTGGGATACCGCTGTCGGATGGCCCGCAGCACCGGCGTCGCCTCGATGATGCTGCCCAGGCCGAAGAACTTGAAGACCGCCAGCGTCCGTTCGCCCGTGATGGCGCGATCGCGTTTCGGCAGGATCGCGCGGGCCACGCTCACGAACAACCCCAAGAGGAAGCACATCGGCAGGCCGACCCAATGGTCGATCCACCGCATGCCCGTCAATCTCATGCCAGCCCGGTGCGGGCGGCGACGGGGTCGGGCGTCTTGTGTGCGGGGCTGCGGGCCTTTGGGGGTGGACCGAGAGGGCCCCGGCGATTCGTGTGCCAACCTCTGCCTCCCACGCAACGAACGGGGACGTCACAAACTCCCACGTTACTCTACAGATGCTCGGCAGGGCATGCAACGCGGCGGGCCGTCACGAGCATCTCCCCGCAGCGATAGCGGACGGGGCGCCTGCGAAGCCGCATCGGCAAACAGCGACGGATCAACGCCACGGCGGGCGTCAAGAACCAGTGTGGGTACGTCTGAAGCTGCGCGTGAAGGTAGTCGAGCGACAGGGACTTGGCGTGCCCGCGGACCCGGACGTCGTCGAATCCTGCCGCGCGCAACGCTTGATCGACGGCCCGGCCGGAGAGGTACTGGATGTGCTCGGCCTTGAAGTGAAGCCATCGTCGTCCCATTAAGCGTCTCGACAGCGTGTCCACCCGTGGCGTGGTGATGCACAGGACGCCCCCCGGACGTAGGAGCCTGGCGGCCGTGCGGAGGGTGCCGCCCATGTCGAGCACGTGCTCGATCACGTCCGTCATCGTGACGGCGTCGAAGTGCGAATCCGGGAACGTGCACGCGATCAGCTCTCCCTCGAAGACCCGCTCGGCGCCGTAGCGCTCTCGAAGCACGTTCGCCGAATACGGGTTCAGCTCCACGCCGTACGGATCCCATCCGCCCTTCTCGGCGGCGGCCAGCAACAGTCCGGTGGCCGCGCCGACGTCGAGCAACACGGGTTTGCGACCGTCCGGCTGGCCGACCATTCGCTCGAGACGGCGGAGCGTGCCGGCGAAGGTGGCCTCCTTGGTGCGACTGGCGATGGATTCGTCTTCGTCCAGGCCCCAGGCGTCGTAGTAGTCCTGGTTGTAGATCCCGATCAGATCCTCCGCGGTGGGACGCGGCGTTCGGTGCCACGTGCCGCATTCGCCGCAGACGGCCACGTCCCCCGCACGGTCGACACGGCGTCGATGGCTGGGCGCGCCGCTGCAGACCGGGCACGGATCGTGCATGGCTTCTGAGTGCGACGGGCTAGGCACGTGTCGATCGCTCCGTACTGGATCGTCCTGCTGGTGATGAGGCCGCGCGACGCCGGCGCACCCAAGGCACCACGAGCGCGCCGATGACCACCAGCGTCGCAGCCACCGTGACGACGAGCCCGTGCTTGAATCGCGTCGGCTCGAACCACATCGTAACCGTATGCTCGCCGGCCGGCACGCGGACCGACATGAACAGCCAATTCGTCCGATAGACGTCGGCTTCCTTGTTGCCGATCCGACATCGCCACTGCGGGTGGTAGGTCTCGGTGACCACGAGTTGTCCCGGGATCGGCGAGCGGGTCCGGATCCGGAACCACCCCGGCTCGGCCTCGATCTGTGCGATGCCGCTGCGCCAGGTCCGCTCCGGCGGATTGGCCGGCAGGGGGTCGATGCCCTTCTCGACGAAGGCGATATCCAACAGGTTGCTCGTACCTTCGGCGATCTCCTTCGAGAGCTCGCGGGGGTCCTCGAGCACCCGAACGTACCGGGTCATGTACGCTCGCGGGAAGGCGCCGGGGTTCAGGCAGACGAAGCACCCGTCCCCGCGAAGCACGGGTCGGATGGGCCCGGCCTGGAAGGGCCCGTTCGCGACGATGTAGCGAACGCTGGCCAGGTTGAGCATCCTGAAGTTGGCCATCCAGAGATCTGCATTGAGCTGCTCTTGCCGCGGCGTGTGGAGGATGCCCACGCCGCCCCCGATCGCGTGCCGGATCTTGAACAGCGCCCCGCGGTGGAGGGCCGTTTCGGAGTCCCGGCTGCGCTGATGAAGGGGTGCCTTGTCGTCGGGCGCTCGAACGCAGAGGTAGCGCATGTGCCCCAGACGATCCTGTAGGAACCGGACGTGCTTCGGGCGATCCAGCACCACGCGGTCCATGTTGCTGTAGTTGACCATCCCGCCCGAGAACAGGCCCAGGTCTGCGATCAACAGACCGACGAGCGCCGAGCCCGCCAGCGTGGTCCGGCGTATCCGGAGGATCGTCAGCGCGGCGCAGACGGCGCTGGAGGTCACCGCAACCGCGATCCCCAGCCAGGTCACCCGGTCAAACTCCCGCATGACCCGTTGTGGCATCTGCGCCGCCGCCGCCTCGCGACGGTCCAGCTCCCGAGACAGAAAGCCCTTCAGTTGCCTGATGTGCTTCTGGGCCCGCGTCGGATCGGTCGCCTGGTAATTCAGTCGGAATAGGCACAGCCCGGTCTGCGCCAAGACGAGCGTGCCGACGAAGACCGCGGCGATGATCGCCTGTCTCCGCAGGCCCGGCGCGAGGCCGAGGAACATCTTCTGTAGCCCGATGGCCGCCAGACACGCCAGGCCGAACTGGACCCAAAACAGCAGCCTGCCAGGGCATCTCAGCTTGTCGAACATCGGTACGTACTTGTACAGCACCCAGTAGAAGGGCAGGTACTTGCCCGCAGCCACCAGAAAGACGATCACGCACAGCCCTACCAGCCGCAACACCCACCGGTCCCGCGGACAGACGGCGATCGCAACGGCCGCCAGGACGAGGGGGACGATGCCGGCGTAGAAGCACGGATCGTGGAAGTAGTCGTCGCCCCAGTACCCCAGCCGGTAGTTGCCCCAATAGAACGGCGCAACCAGCAACAGGGCCACCCGACGCGGGTGGGCGCTGAGCGTGGTGATGTACTCCCAGCCGACGTCCGCCCGAACGCTCAGCTCCGTCTGTAGCATGGCCGGATAGAACTGGGCCATCCCGATCGCACCGCCGAGCCCCAAGGCGATCGCGATCGCGGCGGCGGGCCCAAACGCGCCTGCGACTGTCACGTCGCGTCCGCGCATCCTGGCGATGAGCCCGATGACGGTCTCGGCGGCGGCCCAGACCACCAGGCCGAACCCCAGGATCAGCAGTAGGTGCACCGCCCCGATCAGCCCCATCAACCCCACCGGGATGGCCGCCGCCACCGCCCACGCCCAACGCTGCCGCAGCATCGATTGGGCCAACAGCAACACCGTCAGCACGAACCACGGATAGGCCTGGAAGTAGTTCGGGTGCGACAGGTGCCCCAGCGTGAACCCTCCGAACGTCAGATTGATCGCTCCGACCAGCGCGGGGATCGGCCCGCAGCCCAACACCGTCCGGATGAAGATGAACATGAACAGCCCGGTCAGGAAGAAATGCACCTCCAGACTCAGGGCATACGCCACCGGCCAGCTCAACCAGAACAGCGGCCAGCGAAGCGGATAGAGCACCGCCCCCATCATCGAAGCGTGGAACGGCACGCCGCACGTTGCGTACGGGTTCCAGTGCGGGAACCGACCGTCTCGCACCTCGTCGGCCGCAAACTGATAGAAGCAGTGATACTGATAAGCCGCGTCCTCGTGGATCATCCCGACGCGGTCGAAGATCCCCTGCCAGAAGATGCCCAGCGTGACGACGGCCAGAAGGCCGACGCAGATCCAATCCCCCCGACGGATGCGACCAGGTCGGGCGTCGTGGCCCGGCATGGCCTGCGGATCGCTCATGGTCCGGCCCTGACCACGCGGAAGCCCAGATCCTCGTATCGTCCTCCGGGCCATCGCCCGCTCCGGTTGGCGCTGCGGCAATACGCCGCGACGTCCTGCCACGACCCGCTGCGGATGACGCGGGCGTCTCCCTGTTTCGGACCGACGGGCGACGTCGTGGGCGCGCGGGCGTACGCGGTCCGGCTGTACCAGTCGCCGCACCATTCCCACACGTTGCCGTGCATCCCGTACAGCCCCCAGCGGTTGGCCAGAAACGCCGTCACGACCGACGCCGTCGATGCATCCCCGCCGTAGGCCATCCAGCGCGGGTCGGCCCGGTCACCGAAACTGAACGGCGTCTTCGCGCCCGCCCGGCAGGCGTACTCCCACTCCGCCTCGGTCGCCAGCCGATAGGCCGCCTTGTCGATCTTCCGCAGCCACTGACAGAACGCCACCGCGTCCTCCCAAGACACGTGCACGATCGGGTGGGCGTCGGTCGGCGAGGCCAACGCTACCTCCCGCCAGTACGCCCACTCGTAGCCCGACTGCTGGACGAACCGCCGCCACTGGCCCACCGTGACTTCCGTCACGCCGATGTAGTACGGCCGTTGGATCTTGACGGGGTGGGCCAACTCATCGCCGTTCCGCCCAGGCTCGGCCTCGGGTGAGCCCATCGCAAACGAACCGGGGACGATTCGACCAAAGCCCATCCCCAACTTGTTGACGTAGACCCTCACCGCCACTGCCCGGACGCCCGACGGCGTGACCACCTTGACCTGTTTCTTCTCCACCCGCGCCCAGCCCTTGGGCGAAGCCTTGGGCTTCGGCGGCGCGCTGGGCTTGGCCGGTGGCTTCGGTTTGGGAGGAGCCTTCGTCTTGGGCTGTGCCTTGCGATTGGCCGCTCGCGCTGGCTTGACGGTCGCCTTCTTGCGGGCCGCGCGCTTTGCTCGGGCCGCCGCCTTCGTCCGTTCCTGGGCCTTCACCTGACGCGGCGCCGTCGCCGGCCGGGACGCAGGCGCCCCCGTCGCCGGCGCCCCGCCCAGACAAGCTCCTGCGACAAGCCACCCACACACCGCCCACACCGTCTCGATCCGCAACCCCGTTGACTTGCGCATGCACCTACCCCGCACAGAATCCTCGATTCATCGGGCGACCGATTGTACCACGGTGCGTGCCATCGTCCACGTTTGCACACGGGTAGGGTGGGTCGTTCCCGACCCACCTCTTTGGGCTGCGCGCACCAAGGAGAAGGTGGGTCGGAAACGAGCTCAACACCCGCGCGGAGTGAGAACGGCATGTCCAAGGTGCGCAATGAGCGTGTCGAGTGGGGCAAGCTCGACGATGCACACCCTCTCCGCCGGTCAAACCACCTGATGGCGATGGGATGGCGATCACCCTCTTGCAGCCGAATTGACAGCGACCGATCGGGCAGGTAGGTTGCTCGGTCACCTGTGATCGGCCGTCCGCGGGCGCACCGCCGCTTTGCTTGATCGCACAAGAATCCATCGAGAGGAGGACACACCGCATGCGACACCGCCTAGGGGCTCTGTTCGTGATGGTTGCCGCTGTTCTGGCAAGCGACTCGTTGGCCGTCGCGGACGTGAGCATGCCTCACGTCTTCGCCAGCCACATGGTCATGCAACGAGACAGACCCCTGCCCGTGTGGGGCTGGGCCGCGCCTGGCGAGAAGGTGACCGTCAAGCTCGGCGACCGCAGCGCGACCACCCAAGCCTGCGACGCCGGCCGTTGGAAGGTCCGCCTCCCCGCGATGGGCGAGGGCGAAGGCCTGACGATGACCGTCACCGGCAAGAACACGCTGACGTTCGACGACGTCGCCGTCGGCGAAGTCTGGGTCTGTTCCGGCCAGTCCAACATGGCCTGGCCCGTCAGCCGGTCCGACAACGCCCAGGCCGAGATCGCCGCGGCGAAGCGCCCGCGCATTCGCCTGTTCAAGGTGCCGACCGTACTGTCAGGCTTTCCCAACAAGGACCTCAACGCGACGTGGACGCGATGCGCGCCCGAGACCCTCCCGAACTTCTCGGCCGTGGCCTACTTCTTCGGACGTAAGCTGAACAAGGAGCTCAACGTTCCCGTCGGCTTGATCGACAGCTCCTGGGGCGGCTCGCGGATCGAGCCGTGGACCCCGCCGGTCGGGTTCGCCTCCGTGCCGGCGCTCACGGGAGTCTCGCGTCAGATCAACCTGGCCAATCCCGCCACCGACGCCTACAAAGCGCGACTGAACCAGTATCTCGGCGATCTGCACAAGTGGATCCAGACGGCCCGTCAGGCCCTCTCGAGCGAGAAGGAACTCGCCCCGGCGCCGGCGTATCCGAAGGAACTCCGCCCCTTGGCCGGTTACTCCTCGCCGACGGCCATGTACAACGCCATGATCCACCCGCTGGTGCCGTACGCGGTCCGCGGCGGGATCTGGTATCAGGGCGAGTCGAACCGCGTCGACGCGATGCTCTACGCCAAGAAGAAAGAGGCCCTCGTGACCGGTTGGCGGAAGGTCTGGGGCGCCAGTGCCGAGCAGTTCCCCTTCTATTGGGTCCAGCTCGCCCCGTTCATCTATGGCAGTGACCAGCCCGATATCCTGGCCAAGATGTGGGAGGCCCAGGCGGCCGCGACGTCCATCCCCAACACCGGCATGGCCGTCATCAACGACATCGGCAACCTGAAAGACATCCACCCGACCAACAAGCAGGACGTCGGCTTGCGACTGGCCCTGATCGCCCTGGCCAATACGTACGGCAAGAAGGACCTCGTCTGGTCCGGGCCGGTGTACAAGTCCATGGACATCGAGGGCGGCAAGATCCGGCTGCACTTCGATCACGTCGGCGGCGGGCTCGCCTCCCGCGACGGCAAGCCGCTGAACTGGTTCGAGATCATGGGCGAGCAGACCGGCTACCTGCCGGCCAAGGCGGAGATCGACGGCGATACGGTCGTCGTCTCGTCCCCCGAGGTCAAGCGGGCGGTGGCCGTTCGGTTCGCCTGGCGTCAGGACGCCGCGCCGAACCTGATGAATAAGGAGGGCCTGCCGGTCTCCGCCTTTCGTGACGGCACGTTCCCGGCCGACGTGAACCTTGCGCGAGACATCCCGGAGGCCAAGGGCTACGTACCGGTTTGCACGCTGCTCATCCCCCACAGCGCAAACTACGCGACCCGCCCGCCCGAGTACGCGTGCGACAAGCGAGCCGAGATCAAGACGCCCTTCGATCGGATCGCCTACCTTCTGCAACTCAAGAAGAAGGGCGGGGCGCTCGAGCAGGTATTCGTCTCGATGGACGCCTTCACCAAGGACCCGGCCAAGATCGCCGTGCCGTGCGTCGCGTCGGGTGCGGTGTTTCAGCAGGGCGTCAACAACATGACGGTCGTCTCAAACGTCAAGGGCGTTCCGACGGGAAAGGCACTCGAGGGATGGATTGAGTTTTGGGCGAGTAACTACGGCCCTCAGAACGCGCGCAACGTTCCCGGCGCATCGTCCAAGGACTTCGACTTCGGCGACAGCGGCGGAACCGCCAAGGCGGGCTATGGCTCGATGCAGGTCCACTGCCCGAGCGCCAAGACCACGATCTTCGCCTACAACAAGTGGGGCGCCGGCGGGGTCAGCGATTTGGGCATCGGCAACCAGCCGGAGAAGAATCCCGACTGGACCTTTGCGGGCAACGCCAACCAGTACGTCCTGAGGCGACTGCAGGTCCTGGTGCGACCCGCCAAGTGACCGACCGCGTGTCCGCCAAGTCCAGTAGGGTGGGTCCTCTGGACCCGCCCTATCCGGTCGGCCACGAAGCCGAGCAGGGCGGCGCTCAACGTTCCCAACGTTCCGATGATCTGGTAGATGCAGATGTTGCGTTTCAGCCGTTCGGGCCTCGAAGCGGCGGCCACGTAGTGGGGATAGTACAGCCCGCCCAGTTCGCCGGCGCCGAAGAGCCCGAACGCGATGAGGTATGCGTAGCCGGGCACGACCATCGTCCAGAGGTTGGCGACGGCCGGCACGATGCCGGTGGCCACCGCCGGCGACCGGGCGCCATATCGGGCAAGCAGCAGACCCAGGAACACCCCCGCCAGCCCCTTGGCACCGAACCGAAACGCGGAGCACCACCCGGCCATCTCTTGGGGCTGCACCCCCAAGACGTCCTTGACGTTCAGAAGCGCGTTGTTCATCGCGCCCAACGCCATGTAGAAGAGCAGGTAGGCTGCGGCAAGGACGACCAGCGTCCGGCTCGCGAAGAAGCTCCGGAATCCTCCGACGAAGAACGCGCCAAACGCCTCGCGCTCGACCACTTCGCCCACCGAGGGGATCACAAATCGCCTTGCCACGACGGCGTTGACGAGCAGCAACACCGAGCCGGTCAAAAAGATGACGGCGAAGTCGTACGGATACGGCACGCGATCGAGGACGAACTGTGACCCAGCCGAACTTGCCACGGCGAAGAACGGCCCGATACCGAACGTGATGCTGAACGTCTTGCCGCGTTTGCCTTCCGTCGTACCCCGGATCACCGCCTCCTACATGAACACGCCGGCGGTTCCGTTGCAGGCCAGCAACACCGCGGCATGGAGAATCGTCGCGGCGATCCGAAGCCAGTTCGGGGTCGGACAGATCAAGACGATCGGAACGATCAGCCCCCCCACGGCCGAGAGCGCATACCCATACGACATGACCGGCTTGATCCACCGCGTGTAGGGAAACAGCCAGGCTGCCACCAGGGGGGCCAGCCCGAAGAAGGCTGCCATGGACGTCGGCAGATTGGCGACCATCTTGGACGCGCCGGCGCTGTGGCACAGGGCGGCGTGCATGAGACCGACGTAGCAGACCGGTGCGGTGAGATAGCTGATCGAGACGATCAGCGCGTAGCAGATGGCGTTCTGCGTCTGTTGACGGTTCGTGAGCGTCTCGGCCGGGTGAGGATGCGGCCTCTCTGCGGGGTATTCCACAAGCGCATCTCCCGATGCCTGGTCAGACACGAAGTCGTTTCCTCTCGCCCCAAGCTCGAGAACGCAGCCTTGCTTGGCCTCTTGGATACACCCTACATAGCGATGAGCGGGACCTGCAAGCGCTTGCGCGATGTGTGAACCTGCCCGCAGGGCTCCGGGGGCTTGATGGCCGAGCAGTCGAGCGGATATACAGGTTGGCCTCGTCTTCTTGGGAGGATTCGGCAATGCACGAGCAGAAGCTGGCTGACAGGAACTGGTTGCAGGTCTGGATCCGATGTGCCGTCGTCTCGGCCTCGGTCGTTCTTCTGACGGGCGGGCCGGCGACAGGGCCGGGTCCCCATGCGGCGCTGGGGGGTGAAGTCCTTTACAACGGGATCTGCCTGCCCTCGAACTGGCCCCCGAAGATCCGGCACTTTAGTCGCGAGCCCATGCCCGTTCCCTACCTGTTGTCTCTTCCTCAGGTGGTCCCCATCGACATAGGGCGCCAGTTGTTCGTGGATGACTTCCTGATCGAGCGGACGACGCTGAAGCGCAGCTACCACAAAGCCGCCGTCCACCCGGCCAGCCCCGTTCTGGTTCCCGACAAGCCCTGGGAGAAGACCAAGGCGAACACGCATCGGCCCTTCGAGGACCCGCCCGTGGCCATGCCCTTCAGCGACGGCGTCTGGTACGACCCGAAGGACCAGTCCTTCAAGATGTGGTACATGGCCGGGTACGGCATTTCGTGCACCTGCTACGCGACGTCCAAGGACGGCCTGCACTGGACCAAGCCGTCGCTCGACGTCGTGCCGAACACCAACATTGTCCAGAAGGGCACGCGGGATTCGGCCGTGGTCTGGCTCGACCACGGCGCGAAGGATCCCCAGCGCCGATTCAAGCTCGTCCGCCGAAACAACAAGGGCGGCAAGTTCGCAATCCACTTTTCCGCGGATGGGATTCACTGGACTGAGCGAATCGCGTGGACCGGCAGCGCGCAGGACCGATCGACGTTTTTCTACAACCCCTTCCGAGACGTGTGGGTCTTCAGCCTGAAGAGCGGCGGCTACTATCCAGCCATTGAGACCGTCGACAGCGAGTTCAGGCAGCCGGACGGCGAGTCCGACTACCTCCCGCTCGTCCGGCACCGTCGTTACGTCGAGGGCCGGGACTTCCTGAAGGCTGCACAGTCCTGGCCCCACACCGGCGGCTGGCAAGAGTGCTCGCCCAAGTCGGTGCCGAACGTTCCGGGGATGTGGACGCGTGCCGACCGTCTGGACCTGGCCCGCCCGGACACGAACAACACCCAACCCCAGCTCTACAACCTCGACGCGGTCGCCTACGAGTCGGTCATGCTGGGGCTCTTCTGTATCTGGCGGGGCAGGACGAAGGACTACGGCCGCCGCGACAAGATCAACGAGGTCTGTGTGGGGTTCAGTCGCGACGGCTTCCACTGGCATCGGTCGATGCGCGAGGCCTTTGTTGGCGTCTCGGAGAATCCGCGCGACTGGAACTACAGCAACGTCCAGTCGGTCGGCGGGGGGTGTCTCGTCGTCGGCGACAAGCTCTACTTCTACGTCGGCGGGCGCAACACGCGCGACACCAACAGGTGCAAGGGCGAGGACGCGAAGGGGGCCCACTGTAATGCCGGCCTGGCCGTCCTCCGCCGAGACGGCTTCGCCTCCATGGACGCGGGCGCCGCCGAGGGTACGTTAACGACCCGTCCGCTGCGCTTCGCCGGCAGGCACCTCTTCGTGAACGTCGACGCGCCGCAAGGCGAGCTTCGCGCAGAAGTGCTCCGCCCTTCGGGCGGCGTGATCGGGCCGTTCTCTCGCAGCAACTGCGTCCCGGTGAAGACCGACAGGACCCTCCAGCAGGTCAGTTGGAAGGGCGCGGACGACCTGTCCAAGCTGGCCGGAACGCCGGTCCGATTCCGGTTCTACCTGACCAACGGTCGGCTCTACGCGTTCTGGGTCAGTGCGGATCGAAACGGCGCAAGCAACGGCTACGTGGCCGCAGGGGGACCCGGGTTCACCGGACCCACCGACACGGTCGGCGCTCAGGCGCTGAGATGAAACGTCCAGGTGGGTGTCCGGTCTAGCTGCCGCGCTCGAGGACAAGCTGTCGCAGCTCCCACGCGATGCCCTTCTCATCGGGTGTCTCGGTAGGCACAAGGCCTCGTTTCCAGTAGTCTCCTGTGCATACCCGTGCTGACACCTGTCTGCCGCCGAAGGGACGAGGCAGGCCGTGTATCCCAGCAGCAGGAAGTGACCCGCGGGACGTAGACCGAAATGCGCGCGATGCTTGCAGCCATGCTGGTTCTGGGGGGCCTGCCGGCCTGGGCGGGGACTGGGATTGATCCAGCCACGTCCTTCATCGATAGCGTCACGTTCGGAAGGGCAGATTCCGAGCAATCCCATGGTTTTGCGGAAGCGAATACGCTCGTGGCCACCGGCGGGCTGGGCACGCCGTGCCGCCGGATTGGCCCTCACGGCCACCTGACGTTCGTCCTCGAGTGTCGTCCTGGCGAGCAGAACTACCTCACCGTCAAGCTGTGGGGATCCGATACCGGCCGGTCGCAACTGTATCTCTATAGGAACGACGAGCGCCTCGGCGGCTACCAACAGGATTGGCCGGAGCTGGACCTGCTGACGGCCGAACCGTTCTTCCCTGGACGGTTCTGCTACACCACCTACATGATCCCGCTCGAATGGACCCGCCAGAAGCGGACCGTATCGATCTGCATCGGATCGGCGGGACGGCCCACCCCCTATTCGCCGGCCACGAAGGAGGCTCGACAAGAGGACCTTTCGCGCGGGGTCTACCGGGCATGCATCGGCGTGGATCCGTTCTTCGTGCCGGGCGCGGACGACAAGCAGGGCCGCCCGCCGCTGCCCGCAGAGCCGCGCAGCCATCCGACCGGGCTCTGTCAGATCGAGTACCTGTATCGCCAACTCGATCTGGCCGTCGACCGAATGCTGACCTGGCAGTACTACGGGCCTGAATGGGACCGCTGGGTGAGCCAGGGGAAAGCGCCCGGCGTCATGACCGGCAGCATCAACATCCGCGGTGCCAAGGACGCCCAATGGACGCGCAAGCAATGGAAGGACGTGTCGGTCCGAAGGGGCGGAATCCATGTTCGATGCCAGCTCGTGCCCGAGATCTACGCGCGAGCCTACCACGCGAAGTGGTCCAGGCATTTCCACGATGGGCAGCTCGTCGGCCGTGTGATCAAGGCCCTGGACTTCTACCGGATCGCCCAGGGGAGCGACGGCGGATTCGTGGAGATCGAGGACAGGCGGCAGCCGGGCTGGATCGGCGGCCCGGACCGCAAGCCGGGCAATGGCTGTCTCATGGGGTTCGGCATGATGGGGCTGCCGGCGGCGTTCCTGCTTTTGGAAAAGGAGATCGCCTCGGGCAGCTTACTCAAGCAGACGATCGACGATGACGACAACGTTGAGACCTCAGAGGTCCCGCGGGGCCAAGCCTACGCCGATCTGTTCGTCGGGATGCGGGATTACCTCGTCAGCTCCAGGGGGCGTGGCCACGCGCCCAACCAGGACATGGCGGACATCCTTGCCGCATCCCTGTGTGATCGCTGCCTTCGGCGTCTCAGGCCGGCGCAGGCGTGGTCCGATCAAGACCTGAAGCGATACGTTGACGCGGCGTGCGGTTTGGACAAGGACATCTACGGCGGGTACTGGATCAGTCGAAAGGGCCTGTCCCTCGAGCCGCATGGCAGCTCGAATGGCGGTTACTGTGGAAACTACGGGCCCTCGGTCATCGATCCGCTGTTCCGCTTGGCGACGCTGACCCGCGACGACCGAATCGGTGACCGCGCCTCTCAGGCCGCTCACGCCCTGGCGAAGTTCCTCTACCCCTCCCTCGATGCCGAAGGCCGTCCGTGCATCCGGCTGGAGGGCGTGATCACATGGCGGAACAACTTCACGCCCGGCCGCATTGCCTATGGCGGCAATCCCCATGCCGCCGTGACCATGGAGGATCCGCTCTGCCTACGCCAGATCCAACTGACAGCCGCACACGGAGGCTACTTCCGCGTCAAGCTGGACCAATACTGGGTTCATCTGCAGTCGACGACGGTCAACTTACTGCAGCACGTCGACCAGATCGAGCAGGCCCTCGCATTGCCCCCGACGGAGCGGCGGCTGCCCTTTGAGGACGGTCAACCGGACTTCGCCTGGGCGGACGAGCAAGCGGGCGCCGTGGTCGTCAAGCACGGCGACGAACGCCTGGTCATGTCGCTCAACTGGCGTCACGGATTCAAGACCCGCGAACGGGCGCCGGCAAACGCCGTCGCCAACGACATCGCGCGCGTCCACCACCGAACGCCCAAGATCGCGCGGATCGCCAACGTTCGCATGGAGACGGTCGGTGGGATCGGCGGCCTGTACGTCTGTCGCTACGGGAACTACCTGACGGTCATGAACGCCTCAGCCCGGCCGCGACGGTTCGAGCTCGGCGAGTGGGCCAACCGACCGGTGTCGGAGCTGATCCGCAGGAAACGCTACACCGCCGCGACAATCCAAGTGCCCGCCATGGATACGGTCGTGCTACGCGGCAGCGTCAGATGACATCATCTTCGCGGCTAGGCAGGGCGGATCCCCGGGACCTGGATTGAACCGATCCTCGGCGGGCAGTATGATTCCGGGGCGGGCCCGGTTCCTTGGCCGGGTCCTTCGAACCCCTCCGCGAACGGAGTCGCCTGCCCATGTCAGACATCCAGTTCGTGCACCTTCACTGTCACACCCACTACTCGCTGTTGGACGGGGCCAATCACATCGGGGCGCTGGTCGACCGGGCCAAAGCGCTGGGCATGGACAGCCTGGCCATGACCGACCACGGCAACTTGTTCGGCACCGTGGAGTTCTACACCAAAGCGCGGGCGGCGGGGGTCAAGCCGATCCTGGGGTGCGAGCTGTATCTCGCGCCCGGCGACCGTCGCGACCGGTCGGGCAAACCGGGGTCGACGGCGACGCACCTGGTCGTGCTGGCGAGCGACAACACCGGATACCGGAACCTGATTCAACTCGTGACCCAGGCCTACCTCGACGGGTTCTATTACAACCCGCGGATCGACTGGGAGCTCCTCGAGGAGCACAACGAAGGGCTGATCGCCCTGAGCGGGCATTTGGGGTCGGACCTGGCGACGCACCTGACCAACGGCAACGAGGCCGCGGCCGAAGGAGCCGCCGACTGGTACCGGCGTGTCTTCGGCCCCGAACGCTTCTACGTCGAGCTGCAGCGCCACGGGCAGGCGGCGCAGGATCCGCTCAACGCGCAGCTGATCGAGCTGGCCGATCGGCAGGGCCTGGGACTGGTGGCCACCAACGACGTGCACTACCTGACCCGTGCAGACGCCTTCGCCCAAGAGGTCCTGGTGTGCATCAACACCGGCAAGACGCTCGAGGACGAGAACTCCCTCAAGCACGAGACGGACGAGCTGTTCCTCAAGAGTCCGGCCGAGATGGCCGAGCTGTTCGCCGACCGCCCCGACGCCATCGAGAACACCGTTCGGATCGCCGAGCGCTGCAACGTCGAGCTCGACTTCGACTCCCGCCACGCCCCCGTCTATGTGCCGCCGGACGGCAAGACGGACGACGAGTATCTCCAGGAGCTGGTCTACCAGCACGCGGCCGAGAAGTACGGTGAGATCACCCCCGAGATCCGCGAGCGGATCGACTACGAGCTGGGCGTCATCGCGTCGAAGGGATTCAGCAGCTACATGCTGATCAACTGGGACTTCGTGAACTGGGCGCGGTCCCGAGGCATCCCCTGTGGGGCGCGGGGCAGCGGGTGCAGCGCGGTGATCGGCTATTGCCTGGGGCTCAGCGCGCCGGACCCGATCCGGTACGGGCTGTACTTCGAACGGTTCATGGATCCCGATCGCGACGAGATGCCCGACATCGACATGGACATTTGCCAGCACGGCCGGGCCGAGGTCATCGAGTACGTCCGGCAGAAGTACGGGCACGTCGCGCAAATTACGACGTTCGGGACGCTGAAGGCGCGGGCCGCCATCCGGGACGTCTGCCGGGTGATGGGCGTGCCGCTCGCCGACGCGGACCTGCTGGCCAAGCTGATCCCGAACGAACTGAAGATGACGATTGCCAAGGCCCTTGCCCAGGACCCCGAGCTCAGGAAGCTCTACGACGAAAACGAGCAGTACAAGCAGGTCATCGACATCGCCCAGAAGCTGGAAGGCATGGCCCGCCATGCGTCGGTGCACGCGGCGGGCGTGGTCGTCGCCGACCAGCCGCTGACCGACTTCCTGCCGCTGTACAAACCCCCCGACGCCGAGCACCCGATCACGCAGTTCGACGGCGATGCGGTCGATCGGGTCGGGCTGCTGAAGATGGATTTCCTGGGCCTGCGGACGCTGACGATCCTGGAACGGGCCCGGACGTTGGCCGAACGACGCGCGGACAAGCCGGTGGACTTAGAGCACCTCGACCTGACCGACCAACGGGTCTATCAGCTCTTCGCACGGGGCGAGACGAAGGGCGTCTTCCAGTTTGAATCGGACCCGATGCGCGACGTGCTGATGAAGATGAGGCCCAACCGCATCGAGGACCTGATCGCCGCCAACGCCCTGTATCGTCCCGGCCCGATGGTCAACATCGATGCCTACATCGCCCGAAAGCACGGCGAGCGGTGGTCGACCCCGCACCCGGCCATGACCGAGGTCTTGGACGAGACGTTCGGCATCATGGTCTACCAGGAGCAGGTCTCGCGGCTGGTCAACCGACTGGGGGGCATCGAGCTGAAGCGGGCCTTCCGCCTGGCCAAGGCGATCAGCAAGAAGAAGACCAAGATGATCGTCGCCGAGCGTCAGCCCTTCATCGAGGGGGCGGTCGCCAACGGCGTGGATCAGCAGACGGCCGAGCAGATCTTCGACGACATCCTGCGCTTCGGCGGGTACGCGTTCAACAAGTCGCACTCCACCGGGTACGCGCTGGTGGCGTTCCAGACGGCGTACATGAAGGTCTATTGGCCGGTCGAGTTCATGGCCGCCCTGCTGACCTATGAAATCCCGGCCGCCAAGCCCGAGGACCGCGGGCTGTACATCGACGAGTGCCGCCGGATGGGCATCGCGATCCGGCCCCCGGACGTCAATCAGTCCGAGGCGGACTTCACGGTGGTCTATGAGGATTCGGGCACCGCCGGCAAACAAGCCGGCCGGGGGTACATCCGGTTCGGGCTGGCGGGGATCAAGGGCGTGGGCGAATCGGCCGTCCACGCGATCCTCGACGCTCGCCACGAGGGCGGGCCGTTCGCCGACCTGTTCGACTTCTGCGATCGGGTCGACAGTCAGAAGGTCAACCGCGCGGTGACCGAGGCGCTGATCAAGGCCGGCGCCTTCGACGGCACGGGCGCGATGCGCAAGGCCCTGGTCGAGGTGCTCGACAGCGCCATCCAGGCGGGCGCCGACGCCCAGCGCGATCGCCGCGACGGGCAGATGACCATGTTCGCCTCGTTCGAGGAGGGCCAGGATCGGTCCGCCCCCGCGGTCGTCATCGGCGACAGTGAGTGGGCAGAGTCCGAGATGCTCGCCCACGAGAAGGAGGTCCTGGGCTTCTACGTCACCAGCCATCCGCTCGCCCATCAGGCCGAGTTGTTGGATCGGTTCGCGACCGCCGACGTGGTCGATTTGCGGCAACCGGCGTTCGTGGACGGGACCGACGTCATCCTCGGCGGCATGATCACGAAGATCCGGACCGTCCTGACCAAGGGCGGTCGGCGGCCCGGGTCGAAGATGGGCATCGTGACGCTGGAGGACCTGTCCGGCAGCATCGAGGTCGTGCTCTTCCCCGACGACCTGGCCAAGTACCGACCGCTGATCGCAGCCGACCGTCTGGCCTTCTTCCGCGGTCAGGTCGATCGCCGCCGCGAAGATCCGGGCCTCCGCGTCAGCGAGGTGATTCCCATCGAGGAGGCGACGACGCGGCTGGCCCAGTGCGTGATCGTCAAACTGCACTGCGCGGGCACCGAGGAGCGGATGCTCGAGCAGGTCCATGCCATCTGCCGGAAGCACAAGGGCGAGACCCCGCTTTATCTGCAACTGACCACGCCTGGGGGCGTACAGGTGTTGGTCCGCAGCAAGGCACCCACCGGCGTCAGGCCCGAAGAGCCGTTGACACAGGACGTGGCTGCGCTGCTCGGCGACGACCACCTGGTGATCGTCGGCCCGCCGCGTCGCGTGGCCCGGCGACGCGTCCCGCCCCCGGTCGAGGCCGACCAGGAGCCCGGAGAGACCCCCTCGGTATTCGCCGGAGCCGACGCATGACCTCAGGACCGATTTCGATGGCTGTGTGCGAACCCGCGCCACCGTGGCACGGGCGTCCCGCCCGTGATTCCTCATGGGCAAGATGCCCATGCCACGTCTGCCGCCAATCCCCGGCGCCCAATCACGCACGGTCATCTATGGGGAGACCGCAATAATGACGGACGTGCCCACCCGCGAGCCGGAACCGCATTACCAGCCGCATCCCGACGACCCGCCCTGGCTGGTCGCAAGCGTTCGGCTGCACGGCCACCTCGGTCCGTGGGCGGTGTTGGGGGCGCGCGTCGGCCAGGCCGCCCTGGCGGATCTGGACTGCAAGGGGTACTTCGACATCCGAATCGAGGTCTCCGGCCCGATCGCCAAGCCGCCGCCCCGCTGCATCGTCGACGGCCTGCAGTTCGCCACCGGCGCGACGTTGGGCAAGGGCAACATCGACGTGGCCCTGGCCGAGACGTTCGAGATCCGCGCCACCAACACCAAGACCGACCAAAGGGTTCGCTATCAACTTACCGAGCAGGTCCTGGCGGACATCAGCGACCTGTCGGGCCACGACAAGGTCGAAGCGCTGGCCCGCAGCGTCGCCACCCGTCCCTTCGACCACATCGCCATTCGCTCCGCCTAATCCTCAGCGCGGGGACGCTGGGCACACGGGGCTCCGTCCCAGCCGAGTCAGTGCCTGCGACGACTAGGTTCGATTGGGGAATACAAGGTCCGGCAAGTGAAGCAAGTCCCTGATCGAGAGTGTGTGTCTGGTATCTGGTCCGTCAAGCAAGATCACATGCCTGGTTCGAGGAAGCAGTCAGGGCCAAGTGTCGCCCGCGCTCACGTGGAACGTGAGGCAATGGCCAACCCGAACAAGCGAACGCACTTTGGGACCGTGTGTTTGCGGCTGGGTCTCGTACCCCCTGAGGTCGTGACGCCGGACCTGCTTCGAGGAGTGGATGATCACTCAACATAACCTTCGAAACAAGAAGACGATTCCCCCGTCGGAGACGTGAGACGGATACGCGAACAGCTCAGCGAGCGTTTCGGGAATGACGTCCGGCAGTTGGACGAGTACGCCCGTCGTGTGGGAGAACGAGCAGGAGGTAATCTTGGCTGCCAGGTCGTCCGCAAGACGAGCGATCCGGCAGCGTCCGCCGCCGACCCCCGGTCGGGGAAGGGCACTTCAAGCGAAGACCACGCGTAGTTCGCACAGAGGCCATACCTGTACGATTCGGGTTGACGGCAGCGGGCCATCGCTCCAGTTGGTCTTGGCACGACAAGTTCTGTGGGTCGGGCCCGCACCAGCTGATTCGGCCTTGCCTGGTCCACTCCCTTACGGTCGCGGCTCCGATGGGAGGGTCGCTCGGCTCAGCTGATCGCCTCGCTCATCTTGCCGGACATGCGTTTGGCGCTTTTGACCAAGGTGTTCAGGAAGGCGGATCGCAGGGGTTTGACGGCCATGGCGGCCTTGAAGGGGGGGGACTTCTCCAACACCCAGATCATGCGGGCTAAGGCGCGGTGGCTGAGACGCTCGGGCGTGTCGAAGATCAGGTTGGCCAGCTTACCCCGCTCGATCGCCATCATCACCCGCTGGTCGAAGACCGTCTCCGGCGTGATGACCCGCTGAGCACGAGGCGCCATGCGGATCGCGTCGAACTCGCAGGCCGAATAGCACACGCCACACCCCAGACACGTCGTCTCGTCACGGACCGCCCATTTGCGCTTCTTCTTGCGTCCGGACGCCGCGGCCTCCTCGCCCTTGTCTGGAGCGGCGGCGTCAACACCGGCCTGAGGCGCCGGCTCGCCGTCATCCGGCGACGCGGCCTGGGCTTCCTGTTCTATGTGGATCGCGTCGACGGGGCAGGCCTTGGCGCACTTGCCACAGCCTGTGCACTTGGACAGGTCGACCTCCATGATCCAGTTGGAGCTGACGATGGCGTTGCGGATGCCGAAGTCGCGGATCCCCTGCATCATCCCGCAGCAGCAGCCGCAGCAGTTGCAGATGTAGGTCATCTTGCGCTGGACGTTGTCGCCCGTCTGGGCCAGGCCGGCCTCCTTGCTCTGCTCCAGGACGCGCATCCCCTCGCTGTTGCTGATCTCTCTGGCGATGCCGTTCCGGATCATCGACGTCGCGCCGTAGTTGAGCGTCATGCAGACCTCGACAGGCCTGTCGCAGGCCTTGCCCAGGTGGCTCGCCTTGTGCCGACACGCGCAGAGCGACACGCCCACCGCCGACGCCGACTTGACGATCTGGCTGGCCCGCTCCCAGTCCAGGATCTCGGTGTAGTCGTCGTCAGGAAGGGCCTCCTCGTGGATGAGCGACCGGCCGATCTGCGTCTGGCCCTGGAAAATCGAGTGCGCGAACCGGCCGTCGCCGCCCATGTACTCTTCGAACAGCCTCGCCAGCTCGGCCATCGGCAGGTCGTCCCGCGCCCGCATGAACGTGAACTCGAAGAACCCGATCACCACCGGCGCGAGGAAGACCAGACGACGCCCGCCGTACTCCATGTCGACCACCAGCCCACGTTGGCCCATCTCGGTCATCTTGTCGCCCAGCTCGTCTTGGGGGATGCCGGTCTTGCGCGACAAGGCCCCCAGCGAAATGGGCTGGTCGGGGATTCGACGCGCGAGTTGCGCCTCCTCCGCCGTGAACAGCAGCTCGAGGATCTTGATGAACGTCGGCGACGCCGGCGCGCCGGTCAGCGTCCGGTCCAGCCGCCGCTGCAGCAGGTGGTACTCACGATCCGCGTTGACGATGTGACCCACGGTATCCTCCGCATGAAATCGGGCGGCTCGCCGTGCATGCGTTTGGGCTCAATCCGCCTCCTCGACCGGTTGGTCGGGGTGGGCGGCGTTGCAGTTCCAGCAGAGCTCGAATCCGCCCGGCACGGTCTCGTTGCAGTTCGGGCAGACCCATTCGTCCATCGCGTGGACGGCCGGCGGCTCGGCGGCCTCCGCGAACGCGTACAGCGCGTCGAAGAAGAACTCTCTCGGCACGCGGAGCGCCGCGGAGACGAACGGGATCCTCCCGCCGTAGATCTCCCGCAGCCGGGCGTTGTCAATAAGGTAAGGGATTTGGGCGCCGTAGAGAATGCTCTTGGCCAACCCGCGGACCGTCGCCGGCACGAAGTCGGTGACGTCCACCCAGTCGTCGTCATCGATCAACGCGAACAGATCGAACGGCTCGCCGCAGCTCGGGCAGACGTCCCTCGGCGCACCGGTGAGCGGCTCGTCGCAGGCCGCACACGACAGGCCGAGCTCCGGCAGCGGACGCTCCTCGCCCGTGAAGGTCGGGTCCCGTCGCCGGACGTGGGAATCCGTCGGATCCCCCAATCGCATCAGGTCCACCGCCCCGAAGGGGCTGCGGTCCTCGAGCATCTCGCGGACCGAGAAGAGGGTCCCACACTCGGGACACCGGTCCCCCGTCAGGCCCGTCAACGCGTAGTCGCACTCGGGACAGAACAGGTCGATGTCGGGAATCGGTCGGTGCGCGCCCAGCACCTGCCGGATGTTGTACGGCTCGCCACAGGCCGTACACCGGTGTTGTTGTGCCCCCGCCAACGGCGCGTCGCAGTGCGGACAGCGCAGGCCCCAGTCGGGAACGGGCAACTCCTCGACGTCACTCATGACGCCATTGTACCGTCGGCGTCCCCTCGGGCCGACCCCGCCGGGTTGCTCCCGGTGGGATCACTTCTTGCGGGCGCGTTCCAGGTTGTCCCTAAAGACGCTCACGTCAGTCCGCCAGGGATTCCCGAGATTGCCCGCCCGATACCACTTGCCGCCAAGATAGGCGAACGCGTGCGTATCCTCGCGGATCATGCTTCCGGGGCGGCTGAAGAACACGGGATGAAGGTACCCCTCTTCCGGCTTCTCGGGCCACGGCGGGCTACTAAGGAAGGTCAGCCGATCGACGAACGAGCGCCGTAGGCCTGCCCAGTCCTTCTTCTCGAGGGCCTTGGACCTCCGCTTCACTTCCTCGGGGCCCCCAATCCGGAGGTAGGCAGATGTGCCCCCGTAGAGGTCCCGGTCCTGCCTGACGATGCCGGAGCACCAGGTCAACATGCATCGAACCGGGGTGCTCTGATCCCGATACTCCAGGCCGGCGAGGATCTTCGCCATCCCCTTTCGGTATTCCTCGGCCGACGCCACGTCGTGGGCGCTCCGCAGCCCGCGATAGTGGGGCGGCAGATCGGCCAGCGTCGTCCCGTCCCGGTCCGGCCAGAGGAACGCCACGAAGCACGCCCCGTCCCCTGCCTTGCCGGTGTAGTTCCTCATCGTCACGGCTGTCCGGCCATCGACCGCGTCGACCACGACGGGCGGCCGCGACGTATCGACAAGGATGGCCGACGTGGGCAGGATGAACCGGTAGTAGTTCAGGAAGTTGGGCGTGCCGTTCGAGCACGAGACGTACCAGAGCTTCCCGTCCTGCCACATCGTCTTCCAACCCTTGTCTGACGGCTTCCAACCGGCGACGCAGATGCCCTTGAGCTTCTCCCCGGGGGGCACGGGCTTGGGGAAGTGAATGGTGTAGTATCCCATTGTCCGACTCAGCTTCTTGAAGTCGAACCGAAGCTCCTGGCCGTTCATGTTGTAATACTTCGGGTTCGTGAAGATCCCGGTCGGTCCGAGCCGGATCGTGCTCTTCGGCTCCGAGCTTCGGTTCGCGCCCTCCGCCAGGTTGGCGGTCCGCCACATCTTGTCGTCGTCGACGCTGTGAATCTGCACGCCGGCGCCTCGGAGCGGGACCCGTCTGGCCTTCGTTTCAGCCGCAAGCCATTGGTCCATCAGGATGAGGTCCTTGACCAGAGGATCGTCGACGGTCAGCTTCGGCGGCTGCCCGGCGGCCAAGATGGCCTTCTGGCCCGGGGCGACCGCAACGGCGTCCTTGCCCGTCTGCGCCCGGACCTTGCCCCGCTTGACCGTGACCTCGGTCCGCTGTTCGGCGAAGGCCGCTGAAGCCAGGAACGTCCCCACAAACACCGCGCGCAGGATCATTGTGTTGCCGTTCATTGCCGTTTCTCCTCATCTGTCTACCTGACGGATACGTCGAATTCGGTTCCGAGGGCCTCGATCCGCCCTTGCGGCGTCACGACGAAGAAGGGCGGATGCGGGCCGTTCAAGGCTGCGGTCATCGTTCCATCATCCAGGCCGAGCTCGACCCGGTCGCCATACGACCGAAGCGAGAGCGTGCCATTCGCGTCGAGCGTGACCGTGGCGTCGTCGCCGAGCGACAGGGTCATCGCCGATCCGGCTGAGGCGCGGTACACGTCTCCCAGGTACAGCTTCGACGCGCCTGTCAGCTCCTCCCACACGCTCGATCCGCGATGCTTGACGAGCACCGTCCCGTTCACGTCGGCCACCTGTATCGGCACCGGGGCGCCGCGATCTGCGGCAGAACTCGCGGGAGGCGCATCTTGGCCGATCCCGTAGCCCAGCAGGACGCCCAGCGCGAGCAGCACGCACGCGGCGACCGGCATCCGCCACCGGAGGATCTTCGGGCGGTCCGCAGCGTTTCGATCTGGCGCGGCCGTCGGACGAGCGGGCAGCTCGGTCAGGATGGCGTCTCGCGCCTCCGCGGCCGGCGTCTGGGCACGCAGCGCCTCGGTCACCAAACCACGAAGGGGTTCGAGCGCATCGAGCGCCTCGCGGCACGCCGGACAGGCCGCCGCGTGTGCTTCCAGCGCAGCCAGCTCGGCCTCCTCGATCTGCCCGTCGCGGACCTTCTCGATCAGCGTTTGGTAGTCTCGACAACTCATGACTCGTGCACTTCCTCACGGATCAGGGCCAGGTCCTTCCGCAGCCGCTCGCAGGCCCGGTGCACCCACACCCGCACCGTCCCCGGGCGCTTGCCCAACTGATGGGCGATCTCTGCCGTCGAGAGGCCCGTGACGAACCTCATGATCACGACGGTCTGGAAGTTGTCCGGCAGGCGTCGGATCGCATCGACGACGCGCCGGCGGTTTTCAGGCGTCATCCCCGGGTTCGCGGTGACGGCCGCAAGCGCCGGCGATTCGGGTTCCGGGACCTGCGCGATCGCCAGCGGGGTCCTGCTCCGGTGCCTGCGAACGTGATTCATGCTCTTCTTCGCGACGATCCTGCCCAGCCACCCGGCGAAGCGAGACGGATCGCGGAGCGCGGGCAGGCTCAGATAGGCCTGGACGAACCCCTCTTGGGCGAGGTCCTCGGCCCGCGCGGCATCCCCGGTCTTGGACAGGGCGACGGCGACGGCCATGGACCAGTACCGATCGACCAGCGCACCGAAACTGGCCTTGTCACCGTCCAGGGCGCGGGCGACGAAGTCCGCGTCGCTGCCAGTCTTCGAGGGACCCTCACCAATCATCCACGTTCCCAGCAAACCGATCCACCGGGGACCTATCCTACAGAGGGCAGACGCGCGGCGTGCGTTACAGGAAAAACGTGGGATTTCGTCAGGAGACGCAGACGCCCGCGGCGATCCGACCCGTCAGCAGCTTGCGGACAGCCGCAAGCGAACGCAACCCCAGGCGGGTATAATCAGGTCACCGCATCACCAACGAAACCGGAGCACATCGACATGATCGAAGCCATGCTCACCGACGACCGGAAGCAACTCCGCAACGAGGTCCGCGCCATGGTCAAGGCCGTTCCCCGTCAGCTCATCCTGGACATGGACGCCGACGAGGTCACGTACCCCCGGCAGTTCCTGGAGGGTGCAGCCGACCGGAAGCTGCTGGGCCTGCGGTTCTCGCCGGAATACGGCGGGCGGGGCCTGACCTGGCAGGACGAGATCATCGCGCTGGAGGAGGGCGGGGCCCTGCCGCTGGCGCTGGGCTGCCTGTACTCGCTGGTGAGCATCTGTGGGGAGGCGTTGCACGCGTTCGGCAGCGAGGACCAGAAACGCAGGTACCTGGCGCCCACGATCCAGGCCAAGCTGACCTGTGCCGAGGCGCTGACCGAGCCCCGCGGCGGGTCGGACTTCTTCGGCGCCACCACCGTCGCCCGCAAAGACGGCGACCACTACGTCCTGAACGGCCAGAAACGTTTCGTCGTCGGGGCGGAGGGCGCCGACTACTTCCTCGTCTACGCCAAGACCGACCCCGACGCCCCCAGCCGCCACTCGCTGAGCATGTTTATCGTGGACAAGGCGATGGGCGTGGAGGTGAAGCACCTCTACGGCCTGCTGGGCACGCGGGGCGGCGGGGCGGGCCGGACCCTCTTCCGCGATGTCCGGGTGCCGGCTGAGAATCTCGTGGGCAGCGAAGGCCAGGGCGGCGAGATCTTCTATAAGATGATGATCCCCGAGCGGATGACCAGCGCGGCCGGCATCCTGGGAACGGCGCGGTCAGCGCTGGAGATCGCCGCGCGATACAGCAACCGTCGCAAGGCCTTCGGCCAGCGCATCCGCGACTTCCAGGCCGTCAGCTTCAAGGTCGCCGACAGCGTCACCAAGCTCGACGCCGCCTGCGCTCTGGTGCACGCCACGGCCCGGACCATCGACGGCAAACTCGACGCGGGCCTGGCGCGGCGGATGGTCTCGGAGTCCAAGAAGTACGCCACGCAGGTCGCCTGGGAGATCATCAACGACGCCATGCAGATCCTCGGCGGCATCGGGTACACGAACGTCTATCCCATCGAGCGAATGCTCCGCGATACCCGCCTGGCGATGATCTGGACGGGCACCAACGAGGTCATGGACCTCATCATCCAGCACGAGTACTACCGCGATCTGTTGTCCCGCGGCGACGAGACGCGCGACGTCGAAGCCGACGCCCTCGAGGCCAACGAGGTCGACGAGAAGGTCTACGAATAGAACGCGCCCCCCGCAACGGGTGACGGTTGGCGCGGGTGCCCCATCCTTGCCGTGCGGGCGGCGGCAGCCGCTCGCAGGGCAAGGGTGGGGGACGGATCGCCTCGGATTCGAGTCCATCTGTGGTGCAATCCGTCCCCCACCCTCCAATCCGCTTCGGCTCTCGCCGAATCGCACTGGAGGATGGGGCACCCGAGCGCCGCCGATCACGGCGGAGGTCGGGACCCGGACGTTGCCAGCGCCGGAGAACCGCGCGATGATCGCACACTTCGCACATCTGGTCTTCCTGTGCTTGTGGGGTGGCTTCGTCCTGGCCGAGAGCGTCATGGAGCTCGCCTCGAAAGACGACGCGACCAGACGATACACCGCCCGGATGCACTACTGGATGGACCTGCTGATCGAGCTGCCCCTGGTCGCCGGCGTGGTGGTCACGGGGATCATCCTCGTGGTCGGCGCTTGGCCGCTGTCGGGCTTGCACGTCGTCAAGATCGGCGCCGCCCTGATCCCCGTCGTGGTCAATCTGTGCTGCATCAGGACGGTCGTGCGTCGCTATGGCCATCGCGACGATCCGGACGCGGTCCAACGACACACCCGACAGGTGGGGGTCTGGGCATTCATCGGCATGCCGTTCGCCGCGGTGGCGGCGGTCCTCGGCCTGGTCTACTTCAGCAGGTGATCAGCGGCGAGGTCGCTTGCCCCCCCGAGCCAGTCACATATAGTCTCGCAGGTGCATCGCACATACGCGTCCGTTCGGGCCGGTGGAGGCATTGGCATGCGATCTTGTGTGGCGTTGGGTGTCCTGGCGGCAACGTCGGCAGCGATGGGGCAATCGGGCATGGGCATCAAGGACATCACGTGGCGGCTCGGCGCGCCGTTTCCCGAGTTGCGGAAGGGGTGTTCTCTGGGGGTGTTCGAGGGCAAGGCGATCTCGGCCGGCGGCATGAGACACCCATGGTGCGAGTCGACGACGACGTATCAGTACGACGCCCACGCCGACAAATGGATCGCCCTGCCGAGCCTGCCCAGGGGTCGCGTCTACATGGATGGCGTCTGGCTGCCCGACGCGTTCTACGTCGTCGGCGGGCGGCGCGAGGGCCGGACGCTGACCGAGCTGACCCGATTGAGCCGCACGGGCGGACGGCTGGGATGGGTCGAGCTGAAGCCGATGTCCGACGATCGCGGCTGGGCGGCCATGGACGTCTGGCGGACGCGGATCATCGTCGCGGGCGGGAACAGCCTTCGGAAAGGCCAGCCCGCCTTCAACGAGAAGAGCACGTGTAGGGCCGTCGAGATCCTCGACACGGTCCGACCCGAGGCCGGCTGGTCCAAGCTGCCGGACATCCCGGGGCATTCCCGCGGGTGGGTGGCCGGCGCGATCGTGGGCGACGCCTTCTACCTGTTCGGCGGTTTGCACTTCACCATCGTCGACGGGAAGCGGCAGAACCACCGGCTCCGCGAGACGCTCCGACTGGACCTCAAGACACGGAAATGGGCGCGGCGCGCCGACCTGCCCTACGCCCTCAGCGGCCACGACGCCGTGTCCTACCAGGACCGCTACGTGATCCTCGTGGGCGGCGCGCCAGATTGGTCGGCGGATCAGGACAAGGCGTACGGTCGCGTGCCCAACGAGTACGCCAACCGCGTCCTCGTGTATGACGCACAGCGTGACGCGTACCAGATGCTGCCGTCGCCGATGCCGCACGGGACGAACGACATCCGTGTGACCCGGATCGGACAGACCCTCTACGCGCTCGGCGGCGAGAACGTCGAGAAGGCCACGTCCAACACGACCAACTTCCTGCGGGTCGGAACGATCGTCACTTCGAGCGAGTAGGGGAAGGCTCTGGCGCTTTCTCAGGATCGGTGGGAGGGTGGCTCGATTCGGTCGTCTCGGCCGGGGCGACGTCCTCGGGCGGAGGCGCGGGCTCGGCGACGACGACCCGGCCCCTACCAGCGGCCTTGGCTTGGTAGAGCGACTCATCAGCCGCAACGATCAGCTCACTCCCTAACGTCGTGCCCGCCGTCTGCAACCCGACCACACCGGCGCTTAGTGACGGGGCGGGCTTGATGCGTGGAAGCGTCTTGACGATCTGACCGAACAGGGCCGTCAGGCGTTGCACCATGTGGGCCGCCTCGTTCGCGCTCGTCCCGGGCAGGATCAGCATGAACTCGTCCCCGCCGTACCGGATCGCCAGATCCTCCTGACGAACACACCTGGCGAGCAGCTCGCCCACGAACGCCAGCAGCTCATCACCGGCGGGGTGGCCCAGCCTGTCGTTGAAGTCCTTGAAGTTGTCCACGTCGAGCATGACCACCGCCAAGTCCGCCTTGCGCCTGAGGTGCTCGGCGACGATGCGGTCCAGGTGGCTGTCGACGACCCGCCGGTTGCCCAGACCCGTCAGCGAGTCCATCTCGGCGTTACGCATGGCCTTGCCCAGGTCTTTGAGATGGTCCTTGCTCTGGGTCTCCAGCTTCTTCTCCAGATTGAGTCGCAGCTTCTGGCTCTTCCCTCGCCAATGGTCAATCTGCTCGTGCAGCTTGCTGAAGGCCCTGGCCAGTTCGCCGACCGGATCGTCGCGATCGACGGGCAGGTCCTGCCCACCGCGTCGGATGTGGGACCCGAGCTCCCTGAATGGGTCCACGACGCGCTTGCACGTGAGTCGAAGCCCCAGCCACCACAAGAACACCGCCACAGCCGCCAGCGGCAGGTAGACCCCCCACCACGCAGAGCTGGCCGCAGGCGTCGTCTCGCCGGCGTCGAAGGCCATCGTCAGGTGCCCGACGGGCGGTTGGGCGGCGTCGACGAAGATCGGCACGGTCGCGCCACAGACGCGCATGCCTTCTCCGTCCGCCAGGTGCCACGTGGCCGGTGGGTACGGGGCAACCATCACGCCCTCGGACCACACCGCCTGTCTGGCCAGGACGGCCGAGGCCGCCTTGATCGATCGGATCTGCCCTTGCTTGTCATGCACGGCCACCAGGCGAATGCCTGGCCGGGCCTGCATCTGCCGCGTCCAGTGGTGCAGCGGATCATCAATGCGTCGCAACAGCAGGGGGCCCGCCTGACAAGCCACCATCGACGCAGCCGCCAGGGCCCGGCCTTCCTGATGCCGCCGCTCGGCACCCCGGCGCGACAGGCCGTGGAGCAGGCAGGCCGCCAGCAGCAACGCGCCGAGCATCCCCCCCAAGATCAGCAGGACGGACTGATGGAGGTGCCATCGAGAACTGCTCATGGACCTGGCCTCTACGACGTCCGGTAATACGCCGGTGCGCGTCGCGGGAACGGCGACCGTCCGGCTGGACCGGGGCCGTTACCTACGTCATATCGGCCAAATCCCCACCCCAGGTAAGGTAACGACAGGACATGCATCCGTTGCGGCACGCGCATCGAGGCACCCCGCACGTGCTCACCCCGGAGGACACCTCCGAAGCATCAGGGATTGAGTGTGGGACCCACGGGCCAGACGTCGAAGGTGACGCGATTCGAGGTGGCGGTGCGCGAAGCACTCCCGTCGGTCGAAGGGACCTGATAGGTGGCCCAGACCGTGCAGGTGCCCATGTTTAATGCGGTGAAGACACCGTTCTGCGTAATCGTCCCCGCCACGGCCGTACTCGAGATGTGCCACGACACGATGTCCGCAGCCGAGACACTGTCGCTGCCCACCACCTGGAACTGTCGTTGCTCGCCCTTCCGAACCGGCAGGGACGGCGGCAGAACGGTCAGCCCGCTGCCCCCAGTGCCCCCGAGCATCCCGCTGACGAACGTGTTGAGCGTCTGGTTCTCGCAGCCCGCCAGGAGCGTTAGCGACGCGATCAGCCCGGCGCAGACCCCCCCTCCGCTCCATCCCCTCAACGGTTGCTCGCCTTGTCGGGTTGACGCGAGTCTATCCGACGTGGGTCGCGCGGACCCCCTTGGTGTGGCTGACATGGCACTCTCCTCCCTGAGACGAGCCGTCACCCTCGCAGAATGTGCGCCGACAAGGCCCTCGCTGCGCCTACAGCTTGGCCGCCTTGCGAAGGGCGGCCGCCTTGTCGGTCTTCTCCCACGTGAAACCCCGTCCCGTCCGGCCGAAGTGGCCGTGGCGGGCCGTTTCCTTATAGATCGGACGTTTGAGCTTCAGATGCTTGACGATTCCCGCGGGCGTGAGCGGGAAATGGTCGCGGATCAACCTGGCGATCTTGGCTTCGTCGATCCGGGCGGTCCCTTCCGTGTGGACGTGGACGCTGACCGGATCGGCCACGCCGATGGCGTAGGACAACTGGAGTTCACAGACGTCGGCCAGACGCGCCTTCACGACGTTCTTGGCGATGTAGCGGGCCATGTACGTCGCCGAGCGGTCGACCTTCGAGGGATCCTTGCCGCTAAAGGCACCCCCGCCGTGCCGACCCCGTCCGCCGTAGGTGTCGACGATGATCTTCCGCCCGGTCAGGCCCGTATCGCCGTAGGGCCCGCCGATCACGAACCGCCCGGTCGGGTTGATGTGAAACTTGATCCTGGGATGCCACAGCTTGGGGCACTCGGCCATGATCACGGGCTTGACGATCTTGTTGACGATCTCGCGACGGGCCTTCTCGTTCATGTTCCCGCCGCGGGTCAGCAGGGATTTCAGCTCCAAGTGCTGCGTCGAGACGACGACGGCGTCGATGCGGACCGGCTTATCGTCGCGATACTCCACGGTGACCTGGGCCTTCCCATCCGGACGCAGCCACTTGACGATGCCCTCCTGCCTCGCCGCCGCCAGTCGCTCGACCAGCCGATGGGCCAGGTGAATGGGCATGGGCATCAAAGCCTTGGTCTCGCGGCAGGCGAATCCGAACATCATCCCCTGGTCGCCGGCGCCCTGCTCCTTCGTGCCCGTCGCCGTGACGCCCTGGCTGATGTCCGCCGACTGGGCGTGAATCGCCCGCACGACGCCGCAGCTCTGGCAGTCGAACCGCGCCGCCGGGTCCGTGTACCCGATCTCCTCGATGACCTCGCGGGCGGTCTCCTCGGCCCGGTCGAGGACCATGACGGCCCGGTTGTTGTGCACGGTGACCTCACCCGCCATCACGACGAGCCCCGTCGTGACGAGTGTCTCCAGCGCGACACGCGCGTTCGGATCTACCGCCAGCAGGCTGTCCAACACGGCATCCGAGACCTGATCGGCCACCTTGTCCGGGTGACCCATCGTTACCGACTCCGACGTGTACAGATACGAACTGTTCCGACTCCCCGCTAAACGTGCCAAGGCAGACTCCTCCATTCATCCTGTGGGTCGACCCAATTCAACCGCCAGGAATCCTGTATTTTAGAACCTACCGACCGGATCGGCAAGGAGCCGCGCTCCCGAATTGACCCGAGCGAGCGCCCGTGTCAGATTGCAGACAGGCAGCTCAGGAAACGGTCGAGGTGCCCCTTCTTCAGGAAGATCTCGACGGCGTCCACCGTCGTCTCGTGGTCCATGCCCCAGACCGCGCACCGCGTGTCCTCGAACGACAAGTCCATCTGGATCAGCAGAACGTTGTCGATGGCTAGCGTGGTCGGCAGGCACTCGTACAGGTGGGCCGACAGGGCATTGACGCCCGGTCCGCCCACGCTGATCGTCGGCTGATGGCTGAACCGGTCGTTGTTGAGGTACCAGACGTCTGATATCACCGCGCAACGCCAGCCGGCCCAATCGGCGATCCGCTCCTCGACGGCCTGCCGGATCTGATAGGCCAGCGGCCGGTCCATCATCTCGGCCCGCAACGACGCGCCGGTCACCACGAACACCATCTGGTCGGCGTGCTCGTCGGGGAGAGGCATAGCAAGGCATATTCTACCCTCGCCCGGACGGCCCGAGTAGCCGCGCCGCCCGGCGAACGGCCCGAGCCCAGCATGACCCGCCCCGGACCGCCGCCATTTGACCGATCCACGGACGTGCCCGATACTGTGCACCGACGGGCAGCACCACACAACCGCCGGGTCGCCGAAGAGAAGGAAGTCGACATGCTCAAGATCGCTGTGATGGGCGGGGATGGCACAGGACCGGAGGTGGTCCGCGAGGGGCTTAGGGTCCTCCAGACGATCGCCGCGTCCGAAGGCTTCAAGTACGAGACGCACGACTACGACTTCGGGGGCGATCGGTATCTGAGGACGGGCGAAGTGCTCCCCGACTCGGCCGTCGACGAGCTTCGCGGTTACGACGCAATCTACCTGGGCGCGGTGGGGCATCCGGACGTCGCGCCGGGCATCCTGGAGAAGGGGCTGCTGCTTCGGCTGCGGTTCGAACTGGACCAGTACATCAACCTGCGTCCCGTCAAGCTGTACCCCGGCGTGGACTGTCCGCTGAAGGACAAGGGCCCGGAGGACATCGACTTCGTCGTCGTCCGCGAGAACACCGAGGACCTCTACTTCGGCGGCGGGGGATTCCTTCGCAAGGATACGCCCCAGGAGGTGGCCACGCAGGAGATGATCGCCACGCGGTTCGGCGTCGAGCGGTGTTTGCGGTACGCCTTCGAGCTGGCCCGGCGGCGCGATGACCAGAAGATGCTGACGCTGGTGGCCAAGACCAACGTCCTGACGTTCGCGCATGACCTGTGGTGGCGGGCCTTCAACGAGATCGGCGAGGCCGACTATCCCGACGTCAAGCGCGACTACAACCACGTCGACGCGTGCTGCATGTGGTTCGTCAAGAACCCCGAGTACTACGACACCCTCGTGACGCCCAACATGTTCGGCGACATCATCACGGACTTGGGAGCGATGATCCAGGGGGGAATGGGCATCGCGGCGGGGGGCAACATCAACCCGCAGGGCACGAGCATGTTCGAGCCCATCGGCGGGTCGGCCCCGAAGTACACGGGCAAGAACGTCATCAACCCGCTCGCGGCGATCTGCGCGCTGGCCATGCTCCTCGACAACGCCGGCACCCAAACCGGCGAGCCGGCCTACACCCGCGCGGCGCAGCGAATCGAGCAGGCGGTCATGCAGACCACCCCGAAGCTCGAGTCGCTCGGCGCTGGACAGATGGGCTACACCACCAGCGAAGTGGGCGACCTGATCTGCACCCGCTTGACGTAGTCGCGCGACGACGTGACGGCACGGACGGTCACGGGCGCGGCCGGCCCCGGTCCGTCGGCGGGGTCACGTCTCCGGCGATCTGCTCGTCTGGGTCCAGGTCCGCCCGGGGCAGCTCGAGGAGCCGCCGAGCGTTCGGCCCATAGGGCTGGTCGCAGTTCGGACAGTACCCCATGTTCTCATGCCACCTGTCTGGAGGATAGCTCAGACCGCAGACGTCACACGCGATTCGGCCCGTCGTCGTTGGCATGGCTCGGACCCTCCCCGGATGCGCCGACGCGGCAGCGCCATTGGGCGAGCGCGTCGGCCTCGTCGAACGTCGTCAGCGTGGTGGGGATCACGTTCGTCCCCATCCGATTGAGTTTGCGGATCTGCTCGTTCAGCTCTTGGACCACGGCGATAACCTGCCGTTCGTCCGTTGCGGCGTCCAGCCGCTGGCGGAGATCGTCGATCCGCTTGCGGTAGCGGATCTCGTCGGGCACCACGTTGGCCTGACGCATGACCTTCAGCATCCACCACAGATCCTCGTTCACCGGAGGCGGCGTGTCGATGTGGACGGGCTTGCCCTCGCCGGGCAGGTTGTCGAACTCCCCGCGTTCCATGGCCTCGGCGATCCGCCGCTCGACCAGATTGCGGCGCATCGCCGGCGTCAGGACGGGCTTGTCCGAATCGCGCGGTGGACGGGACCGGGTCATGTCAGCGACCTGCCCGAAGGCCGGGGCGACCGCCGCGGCGTTCAATCAGAACCCCTGTGTATTCTACCCCAGCTCACGCCGATCCGGTCGCGTTTTCTTGGCTTGACAGACCGATTCGGACGACATATGGTTATAAGAAGCAATGGTGATGTGACGAGGGCCTCAACGGACTCAGGACCGATGCGTAGCGCAACGCCATCCACCTCGTGGTATTTTAGCGGGTGGTATTCGTTTGCGCGGCACGCGTCTTGAGGCCCCGATCGACCGAGAATCATAGTAAACTAACCGCCTCAGGACGCCTGCAACGCGTTTTGAGGCGGTTTTTTGTTGGGATTCCGGGGGCTGCAGCCATTCGCAACGAGGGAGCCATCGGCCATGCTGGACATCCGAGTCATCCGTGAGGACCCCGAACTGATCCGCGAGACGGCCAGGCGCAAGAAGTGCCCGTGCGACGTCGATCGGTTGCTCGCCATCGACGCCCGACGCCGGGAGATCCAGCAGGAGTCCGATAAGCTGCGCCAGACGCAGAAGGAATTGGGCAGCCAGATTGCGCTGTATCGCAATCCCAAGAGCGGCTACTACAAGCAGACCCTGGCCGAGGGCAAGACGCCCGAGGACCTCGCCGCCGAAGCCAAGGGCATCCAGGATCAGCTCAATCAGATCAAGGCCGCCATCAAGCCTCTCGAGGAGGCCGACAAACCCGTCCAGGCCGAGTTCGAGTCCCTCATGCTCACGGTCCCCCAACCGCCCGCGGACGACGTCCCCGACGGCGAGGACGACACGGACAACGTGGAGATTCGCCGCGTGGGTGAGCCGCGACGGTTCGACTTCGAGCCCAAGGACCACGTCCAGCTGGGTCAGGCGTTGGACATCATCGACATCGAGCGCGGGGTCAAGCTGGCGGGCACGCGGAACTACCTGCTGAAGGGCGCCGGCGCGATGTTGCACCAGGCGGTCCTGCGGCTGGCGCTGGACCAGATCGTCGAGCGAGGGTTCGTGCCGATGACGGTGCCCGTCCTGGTCCGCGACGCGATGATGTACGGGACGGGCTATTACCCGGGCGGGGAGGACCAGGCCTATCGGTGTGACGAGCGGGACGATCTGAGCCTGGTCGGCACGGCCGAGGTGCCGCTGACGGCCACCCACCGCGACGAGATCCTCGCCGAGGCCGACCTGCCGCGGAAGTACGCCGCCCTGAGCACCTGCTTCCGTCGCGAGGCCGGTGCCGCCGGCAAGGACACGTATGGGCTGTACCGCATCCACATCTTCGACAAAGTCGAGCAGGTCGTCGTCTGTCGCGAAGACGACCAGACCAGCCTGGAACACCACCACGAGATCCTCGCCAACGCCGAGTCGGTCATGCAACGGCTCGAGCTGCCGTATCGCGTGGTGAACGTCTGTACGGGCGACTTGGGCATCGGCCAGGTGCAGAAGTTCGACATCGAAACGTGGATGCCGTCCCGTGACGGCTACGGAGAGACGCACAGCGCCAGTCGGTTCCACGCCTTCCAGGCCAGGCGGCTGAACATGCGGTATCGGGACGCCGACAAGAAGGTGCGGTTCTGCCATACGCTGAACAACACCGTCATCGCCAGCCCACGGATCCTGATCCCGATCCTGGAGTTGTATCAGAACTCAGACGGCACGGTGACCGTGCCGGAGGCGCTTCGTCCATACCTGGGAGGATTGGACGTGATCCGTCCGAAGTCGGCGTAGGCACGCAGCCCGCGCAGTGGGAAGGAAAGACCGATGTCCAGCACGCTCGCAACCATCGAACGACCGGCGATAAGCCCGATCCATCCTGAACTGGGGACGGCCAAGCTGCGGTGGTTCTCTAGCGGCTGGGTGTTCGAGTATTCGCGGATGCTGCCGGTGTCGACCCAGGGATTGGTGGATTTCGTCAGACTGCACCTGTCCGCTTCAAACCAGGCGGAGGATCTTACGATGGTCGTGGTGATGAGACCGGGCTGCAAGCCCGAGCACGTGCAACACGTGGTGGACCTGATCCGGGAAATGGGGCTTCGCGATCACGTGATCGTGGGCACGGACCGCACGGTGGTGGCCGCCATCGGCGACAAGCGGTCCGCCGATCGCAGCGCGATCGAGCTGGCCCCGATGGTCGAGCGGTGCGTGCCGATCCTGGCCCCGTTCAAGCTGGCCAGCAAAGAGGTCAAGATCGAGCCGAGCGTCATCCCGATCGACGAGAAGGGCACGACGCTGGGTGGGACCAAGGTCGGCGTGATCGCCGGTCCGTGCAGCGTAGAGGACCGCGAGCAGCTGCTCGAGACGGCTCACGCGGTGTCGGAGGCGGGGGCAATCGGCCTGCGGGGCGGGGCGTTCAAGCCGCGGACGAACCCATACAGCTTCCAGGGGCTGGGCGAGCGTGGGCTCGAGATCCTTGCGGAGGCCCGCGAGCAAACCGGCTTGGCCGTCGTCACCGAGGTGATGAGCGTCAACCAGGTGGAGCTGGTCGCCAAGTACGCCGACGTCCTGCAGATCGGCACGCGCAACATGCACAACTTCATCCTGCTCGACGCCGTCGGCCGGACCGATCGTGCGGTCCTGCTGAAACGCGGAATGAGCGCGACGCTCGAGGAGTTCCTGTTGGCCGCCGAGTACGTCATCAACGCGGGCAACCCCCGGGTGATCCTGTGCGAGCGAGGCATTCGCACGCATGAGCAGTACGTCCGCAACACGCTGGCGTTGGGGATCGTGCCGGCCATCAAACAGGAAAGCCACCTGCCTATCCTGGTCGATCCATCTCACGGCACGGGGCGGGCCTGCATGGTGCCTCCGATGAGCAAGGCGGCGATCGCGTGCGGGGCCGACGGATTGCTGATCGAGGTCCATCCCGATCCCGAGCACGCCATGACGGACGGCGTCCAGTCGTTGACGCCGGCGGGGTTCCGCCAACTGATGCGGGAACTCCAAGCCGTCGCGGTCGCCGTGGGACGAGATCTGTAGTAGCAGGGGTGCCCCATCCTTTGCCCTCCTCGCGGAACGCGAGGGGGGCAAAGGGTGGGGGACGGAATTGCGCTGCGAGGCCGGTTCGCCGTGTATTCCGTCCCCCACCCTTTCCGAGGGCCCGCGTCCCGCGGCCGCTCGGAAAGGATGGGGCACCCCGCATCTTGCCCATGGACCATCACGGGCGAGACGCCCGTGCCACGGTGGCGCCGATGTCGCCGCGCAGTTGGCGATTGCCCCGCGTACGGTACGGATCTATATTCCCAAGCGTGAATCCATCGCAATTCAGCGGATTCGAGCCGACCGAGCCGTTCGGGGGATGGCGGGTCCCGCCTGCGCCATTGCTCCCGGTGGCAGGGGGAATGGCGGGAGGGATTCTCCTCGACCGACTCATCGGCATGCCGCTCGGCTGCGCCGTCGCGTTCTTGGCGGTGGGCGGCGTGATGTTGGCCGTCCTGCGAAGGCACTGGCTGGCGCGCGGTGCGGCCTTGGCATTGGGAGCGGTCGCGCTGGGAGCCGTCCTGCACGACAACGCCTTCCGGCGAGTTCCCCACAACCACATCGTCCGCTACACCGCCGACGAGCCCGTGCTGGTAACACTGACAGGCACGTTGCTGACGGACCCGTTCGTGTACGAACGACCGGGCGGGCACTTCGCGCGGTGGATCCGCGGCCGAGTGCGGACGCGGATGCTGTTTCAGGTCGAGCAAATCGAAGGACAGAGCGGCTTCATCGACGTGACCGGTCGGATCCGCGTGTACGTCAAGGAACCGGTGCTACACGTGCAGGCCGGCCAGCGGGCCCGCCTCGTCGGTCGGCTGTTCCGCCCGCTGGGGCCAACCAATCCCGGAGAGCTGGATCGGTCGCTTCTGGCGCGACGGCAGGGAATCCTGGCGGGCATCTCCTGCAAATACGCCAACGCGATCACGCGTCTCGACGGCGACGACACCCCGACGCCGGCCGGCATCCGAGATTCGCTCAGGACGGCGCTGCGACGGCTGCTGTATCAGGAGGTCACCGTGCCGGACGAATCCGCGTCGCTGCTGGACGCGATCGTGCTGGGGCAGCGGGAGGGCGTGGCCCGGCACGTCAACGACGCATTCCTCCGCACGGGGACGGCCCATTTCCTGGCCGTCAGCGGTATGCACGTGGGGATGTTGGCCGTCTTCGTCTGGTGGATGGTCCGGGCGGTCGGGATCGAACGACGCCTGGGCGCGGTGATCGTCTTTGCGGTCGTAGCTGGCTACGTGCTCGTGGCCGAGCCGCGCGTGCCCATCCTCCGCGCGGGCATCCTGTGCGCCCTGGGGTGTGCGGCGGTCGGGATGCGGCGCCGGACGTCGCCGCTGAACTGGCTGGCCGCCGGCGCGATCATCCTGTTGGCGTGGCGACCGTGTGACCTGTTTGGCCCGGGGTTTCAACTCTCGTTCGGCGTGGTGCTGGGCATCCTGCTGCTCAGCCCGGCGGTGTATGCGACGTTCGAGTGGACCCGGCAGCGCGTCCGACGCATCCCCGCCGAGCTCGACGATCCCCGACCGTTGTGGTCGCCGTGGCGGCGCTGGCGTGAGGGGACGGTCACCTGGCTCGCCTGGCTGGGCGCGATCGCGATTGCAGCCTGGCTGGTGGGGTCGGCCCTGACGGCCTATCACTTCGGACGGTTCAGCCCATGGGGGTGGATCAACTCGATTCTCGTCTGGCCGTTCGTGATGGCCATCGTGATCGGCGGGTTCCTCAAGGTATTGCTGGCCGCCGCCTGGCCGCAGACGGCGGCGGTGACCGGGCCGATGCTGGGGTGGGCCTCGCAGGTCCTCGTCACCTGCGTCGATACGCTGAGCCGGCTCCCATGGGTATCGATCGAATGCCGTGAACCGCCGTGGTGGAGCGCGGGGGCGTACCTGTGCGGGCTGGCTGCGATCGCCACCTGTTGGCGACTGGGCGTGCGGCGACGTTGGCTGGCGGCCCTGGCGTTGCTGCCGTGCGCGGCGATCGCCGTCGCGACGGTAAGACCATCCGATCCGTCCGGCGGCCTTCGGATGTGGGTCCTGTCGGTCGGTCCGGGACAGGTCGTCCTGCTCCAGACCCCGGACGCGGGCGATTGGGTCTGCGACGCGGGCACGTCTTCGGGGTTCGACGTCGGCGAGGTCACCGCCGTCCCCGCGTTCCGCCACCTCGGCGTCCAACGGATCGATCGGACCATCGTGAGCCACGCCAACTTCGATCACTACAACGGACTGCTCGCCATCGACGATCACTTCGAAGTCGAGCGCGTCGTCATGAGCCCACACTTCGCCGGACATGCTCGACCGGGTGGCGCAGCCAGGTTTCTGCTGGACGAGCTCGAGCGACGAAGCATCCCGACGCGAGTCGTTCAGGCGGGCGATCAGGTCGCCGGCAGCGGCCAGACCGCCGGCCAGGTGCTGTGGCCGCCGGGCGATCTGCCGGCGGGGTGGTCACCCAATAACTGCGCGCTGGTGATTCGAATACAATACGCGGACCGATCGATCCTGCTGTGCGGGGACATCGAGGACGAGGCCCAGCGCCGACTCATCGATCGAGGCGGCCTGCGAAGCGACGTTTTGGTGCTGCCCCACCACGGAGCGGTGACCCGATCGACGCCGGGTTTCATCGCTGCCGTCGATCCGGAGATCGTCATCCGATCCGGCGGCCGCAGGACGAACCCAGCCGTTATCCAACGCGTCGTCGGACGTCGACGGTACTTCGACACGGCAAGAGACGGGTCCGTCGAGGTGACGGTCCGACAAGACGGACTAAGCGCCAGGGCGCCGTTCAGACAACAGGACGCCCGCTGATCGTCGGAGGTGGCCGCGTGTTTACCGACCCATCCGGTTTGTCGCAAGAGGTCGTCGAGACCGTCCTCGAACGGTACGGCCTGCGTCCGGACGCGTCGCCCGTACCCGCCGGCGGAACGGCGGCCCCCAAGGTGATCTTCCGAGCCGGCGGCGATCCCTACCTGCTGCGTCGCCGCCGCGAGGAATTCTGCCCCGAGCCCGTCGTCCGGTACGACCACAGCGTCATCAAGCGGTTGGCCCGCGCGGGACTGCCCGTCGTCGAGCCGCTGGCCCAACGGGACGGTACCAGCTGGGTCATCATCGACGCGGTCACCTACGAGGTCTTCCCGTTCGTCGAAGGGCTGACCGTAATGGACCAGGGATCTGTGGACCACGTCGCCGACGCTGGCCGGCAGCTGGGACGACTCCATCGGGCGACCGAGGGATTCACACCCGACGGCGAGAAGGACTGGCCCCGCGAGTTCCACATGGGCGCCAACCGAAAGACGCTCGCCGACTTCCTGGACACGCCCGCCGCTGAGGGCCCGTTGCGGCCCGTCGCCGAGCGGCTCTGGGCCGCCACCGACCGCACCGTCGCCGCGCTGCCCGACGACCAGGTCGATCGACTGCCGCACTGCATCATCCACGGGGACTATACGTGGGCCAATGTGATGTACCGCGGCGGGTCCGTCGCAGGCGTCTTCGATTTCGACTGGACAGGCCGACAACCTCGCCTCCACGAACTGGCCCGCGGCCTGATCTGGTTCGCCGGACGTCGCACCGGCCCGCTCGACCCGGACAGCATCTGGCACCTCGTCCAGGGATGGACGGGTGACGAACCGCGCACGCAGGCCTTCTTGGCCGGCTACACCGAGCACGTCGAGCTGACCGACGCCGAGCGCCGCCTCCTGCCCCCCATGATCGCCGAGACCTGGTTCTGCTGTCGCATCCGCGCGATGCGCAAGGTCCCCGACAACGAGAAGCTCGAGATCCTCGCCGGCGACCTGGCGCCCAGCCTGGACTTCCTCGACGCCGCCGGCTGGCCCTGGAACGACGGTCGGGGTCCGTGACAGAATCGGCAGATCGGATGGAAACCTGTCTACCCCCAGTCGACCTACCGCTGGACCCACCAAAGGCGTCACAACCGGCACTCGGGCGACGCTGGAAGAAAAGGTCATCAACCTGTCATCCGGTTCTGGATGGCGAACGGGTTCGTGCCCGCGCTTGGCGGTACGCGTTTTGCGCCCAGTCCTTGTAGTGCAGGCCGATGAAGGGCGACGAGGTCGCCTTCTTGGGCGGGAGATGACGGCGGGCCAGTTGGATCAACTCGGCCGAGCCGGTCAGGCCTTTCGGGATGACCACAAGGACGAGGTAGGGATCGAGCTCGAGCGCTTCGTGGATCTTGGCGTGGATGCCGTCGAAGGTGAGGCGGGGGTGGGCCTCGAGATCCGCGAAGCGAAAGAAGAAGCGGACCGCCGGACGGAAGTCGGCCTCGAACTCCTCCCAGCTCGGGACGTAGCCGACGACCCGCTCGAAGACGAGCTTGTCGACGGCCGTGCAGTTTCCCGGCCCCCACATGACGTACTCGAAATAGTCGGGCGGATCGCCCGCGGCGTTTCGGGGATCTCGGGCCATCTCGTCGCCGCAGACACCACGCGCCGCGCACGCCGAGAGGATCCGCCCGCTCCGAACGATGGCAGCGGCGCCCTGGACGGTCGTCGTGTGGCAGACGAGATCGCCGCGACACAGGCCGTCGTGACAGTAGTGGCAGCCCGTGGGTCGGGGCGGCTCTTCGGGAAGCTGGGCGTAGCGGCCCCGCTGGGTGGCCATGGCCTCGGCAAAGAATCCCCCAAGGTCGGCCAGCCCGGGGGCGAAGAGCCGGCGGATGGACGCGACGACGTCCCGGCGGACGCGGTCGTCCTCGAACCAGATGGGCACGCGCCGGCCGTGCACCAGCTCATATACGCAGAACTCGTTCAGTCGCCACAGGTCGCGGCGGGATAGCGCCGACGGGTCGGTCACACGGACCATGAAGTTGCGCAGACTGCGATCGGGCAGCCGCCACGCCATGGTGAAGTCCCAGGGGCGGACGGTCACGACCTGCACGAATCCCGCGTCCTCGAGTTGCGTCTGGACGTCGGTGGACTCGGCGGGGTTCGACGCGTTGAGCACGCCGATCCTGTCGCTGACGAGCCAGTCGATGCTCAGGGACTCGGACATGGACGAGCGCTCCGTTAGAGATCGGCGCCGGACCTACAGCGGGCACGTGGCATCTTGCCCATGGACCCTCACGGGCGAGACGCCCGTGCCACGGTGGCGCGGATTCACCCACGGCTATTCAGCTCAGCCGGTCCTCCACCAGGGCCCGGCTGGTCTCGTCGAGGGCGGCCAGGTCGGGGATCTCGAACAGCATGCCGGCGTGGTCCTTGATGACCACGGAGTTGTCCTCGAGCAGCCGAATGTCCTCGTCGTCCTTAACCTGGAACTCCACCGGGCCGCGGTCGGTCTGGGCCTTCCAGATGAGGATCTCGAACGTGTCGTCGATCTCACGGATGGACCGGATCTGCGGCACGAACTCCTCGGCCGCCAGCTCCTCGATCAGGACGTCGCGGCTGTCCTCGGGCACGTCCTGGAGCGTGTCGAACAGGTGCAGCTCGTTGCCGTCCTTGTCGCGGACCGAGAAGAACTCGCTCGGGAGCGACCAGGGGAAGCACCGGGCCACGCGGCAGTCGTGGATCGGCTCGCCGCCGGCGGGGGGCAGGAACGTCACCCCGCCGTTCTCGCCGCGTCGAAGGTGCGGCCGGGTGTCCGGATCGGCCTTCCGCTCGGTCCTGGGCTCTGTCGTCATCGTCGTCATGTTCCTTCCTCACATGTGTCGTAGCGTTTCCGTGATGGAGCGATCAGACGGCGAACATCGCCTGCAGCTCCGACTGTACGCGGTGCAGCTTGGCGTAGACGCTCTCGTCGTCGACGAGCAGCTCTTCGTGCGTGCCGATTTGCACGAGTCTGCCCTTGTCCAGGATGATCAGGCGGTTCGCCGACCGCAGCGTGCTGAGCCGGTGGGCGATCGCGAACGTCGTCCTGCCGGCGATCAGCCGGCCGATTGCCTCCTGGATCTTCTTTTCGGTCTCCGTGTCGACGCTGCTGGTGGCCTCGTCAAGGATCAGGACCCGCGGATTGTCCAGGATCGCCCGGGCGATGCTGATCCGCTGGCGCTCGCCGCCGGAGAGCGTCTGCCCGCGCTCGCCGACCATCGTGTCGTAGCCGTCCGCGGACCCGACGATGAAGTCGTGGGCGTTGGCGGCTTGAGCGGCCTCGATGATCTGGCGCCGCGTCGCGTCCCGCTGGCCGTAGGCGATGTTGTCGGCGATCGTGCCGCTGAACAGGTACGGCTCTTGCAGCACGATGCCGACCTGGCTCCGCAGCTCATGGAGATCCATCTGGCGAACGTCGATGCCGTCGATGAGAATCCGCCCGGCGATGACGTCGTAGAACCGGCAGATCAGGTTGACCAGCGTCGTCTTGCCGCCGCCCGACGGACCGGCCAGTCCGACCATCTCGCCCGGCGTCACGTCGAAGCTGACGTCTTGCAGGACCCGCTTGACGCCGTCGTAGCTGAAGCTGACCCGCTCGAACGTCACGCGCCCGTCGATTCGCGGCCGGCGGACCGGTTGGGCCCGCGTGTAGATCGTCGGGGCCGTATCTATGATCTCGAACACCCGCTGGGCCGCCGTCGCCGCACGCTGGAACATCCGGTTCATCATGCCCAGCTCTTCGATCGGGCCGTAGAACATCCAGATCAACGCCGTGAACATCACGAACGTTCCCAGCGTGAACTCGCCCGCCAGGATCCGCGGCCCCGCGTAGGCCCAGATGATCAGATTGCCCATCTGCAGCAGCAGCGTGATCTTCGGCCAGTAGCTGGTCCACTCCTGGTGCAGGTCGATCGCTTCGTCCAGGACGTCCGTGCTGCGGCGGGTGAACCGGTCGATCTCGCGGCCCTCCTGCGTGAAGGCCTTGACCACCCGAACACCGGGAATCGTGTCGCTCAGTTGCGCGGTCATCTTCGACCACTTCCGCCAGATCCGACGGAAGAACCGCCGCATCCGACGCGTGTGAAAGTACGTCAGCACGATGCCGACCGGGATCGGGATCAGCGTCAGGGCCGCCAGGACCGGCGCCTTCCAGAACATCACGACGCAGACGCCGACCACCGTCGTCGTCGCCATGATCACCTCGACCACGCCGAACGCCACGAAGTCCCACAGCCGGTCGGTGTCGTGGCTGATCCGCGAGATGAGCTGTCCGGTCGGCTTCTTGTTAAAGAACTTCAGTGAGAGTCTCTGGAGGTGTGCGTAGGCCTGTATTCGTAGGTCGTGGGAGATTCGCTCGCCCAGGCAGGCCAGCATCTTGAGTCGCAGGTGTGTGCAGATCACCCGCAGCAAGATCACGACCGCCAGGATGCCCAGCAGCGTCCACATCCACCAGACCAGGCCATGGGCCTGCGGCTTGAGCACGTCGTCGATCAGCCGTTGCGTCAAGATGGGCGGGACCAGCATCAGCAGCGTCATGACGGTCGCGGCGGCGAAGCCGATCCCGGCCAGGGCCTTGTAGGGCTTGGCGAACCCGACCAGCCGCCACAGGATCTTGCGCTTCTTCAGACATCGCGGGCAACTGTCCGTCCAGTCGGGGATCAGGCGGCTGCACTTCGGGCAGACCTTTTCGTCTATCGGCCCGCGCTTCGCGTCCGCACCGGGCGGCAGTACGTCGTCGGCATCGCCCTTGATGGTAGCCTCGCACCTGTCGTGCAGGTTGCCGAACCGTTTGGCCTGTCGTCGACTGTATCTAAACTCCTCCGCCAACCGGCCGGCGCGGACCACGCGGAACCGGCTCGAGCCCCTGCCGTCGATCACGGCCACGTCGGCGTCCTTGTCGAGCCGGACCCGGCGACACGCGCCGGGCGTGTCCGGCTCGACGACGACCAGCTCATGGTCGACCAACGCCACCCAGGTCTGTGCAAACCGTCCACTCGCCGAGATGTCCGCCAGCGCGAACGCCTTGGGTTCTTCCCCGGTGCTGGCGCCGGCCTGAAGCAACACGCGGACGTCCGACGGCAGCGTCCAACCTGCATCGTAGTAGAACTCGTCGCCTTCCTTTAGGTTCATAATCTGATCCCGTCGTTGCGCACTGAAAGACTGTCCCTTACCCCATACAACAGGGGATTCGCGGCTGAGTTTCGGTCGATCGGTGTTTTCGTCGTGGGTGTTCGGGGCAATCGCAGATGGATTCGCTACAGCCGCGGATCCCGATGCGATGGGCGCGCACTAACCCTGTCAGCACGCCGCCCAAGGCGGCCGGTCAGCGTTCGTTTGTCCTGTAGCGAATCATCCTTGCATCTCCCCAGGAGGTCCTCACGTCTGGTTAGCGGTGAAGACCCTGAGTTCAAATGCCCAGTATACGCCCTACCCGACTGCTGTCAACCACCGGTATCGCAGAGAACCGGACAGTCAGCCCCACCGTTCGAGCAGCCTGGCAGACGGAGCGCCGGCCTGTTAACCTCCCCGGATGCGGCACGGAGACTATGGGCCCAGGAGATCGTTTCCATGGCTATCTCACTGTCCTTCCTGACAGTCATCGCGGCGTCCACGGCAGCCCTGGCCGCGGCGCCTGAGCAATCGCCGATTCGAAAACGGTCCGATCCGCCCGTGGTCCGATCCTCGTGGGATGATCTGCTCGAGGGCGTCAAGGGACCAGAAGACTGGCAGAAGCACAAGCAGGTCCTGCGTCAACGCTACCTGGCCCTGATCCGGGACGACCGCAAGCCGGACAAGCCGCCGCTCGACCTCAAGACGCACGAATCGGTGACCGTGGACGGCGTCTACACCCGCCGGCTGATCAGCTACAATGTCGAGTCGGACGAGCGGGCCCACGCCTACTTGGGTATCCCGCTGGATCTGAAGGGAAGGGCCCCCGGGATCGTGGCGTTGCACGGGACGTACAAGCAGGGCAAGGAGCGCGCCGCGGGGCTTATCGACAGTCCTGACAAGGCCTACCTCGACCACCTGGCACGACGGGGGTACGTGGTCATCGCTCCGGACCACTTCGTCGCCGGCCACCGGATTCCGCCCGAAGGTCACTACGAGACCGGACGCTTCTACAAGAAGCACCCCGAATGGACGGCCGTCGGCAAGTTCACGTACGAGCATTCCATCGCCATTGACGTGCTCCAGACGCTCAAGGAGGTGGACGCCGACCGCATCGGCGCGCTGGGCCACTCGCTCGGCGGCCACGGAACGTACTTCCTGGCGGCCTATGACAGGCGGATCAAGGCGTCTGCCTGCAACTGCGGCGGGGCGTTCTTTCGGCACAACCCCCGCGTTGAGGCGTGGGCGCGGGATCACTGGTACGTCTACATCAAACACATCCGCCCGGCGCTGCTGGCCGGCAACCTGCCCCCGATCGACATGCACGAGATCATTGCGCTGATCGCCCCGCGGGCGTTCCTGGAGCTATCGGGCCTCAACGACGGCAACCCCCTGACGCAGCGTCAGCGCGTCTTGATGAACATGAAGATCATGGACGTCTATGCGTTGGAGAAGGCGCCGCAGAACTTCGCGTTCTACGTCCACGGGCAGGGACACTCGGTCCCGCACGATTCGCGGGCCCTGATGTACGCGTGGATGGACAAGCACCTCAAGGGCCCCGCCGCCACCCAAACGCGCCGGGTCGGGACGAAGTGATCGACGCGCGTCTGCGATGCGGGCGTACGGTCAATTCGACGTGATGACGATCGTGCGCTCGGCGGCCACCTTGCCGTACAACACCTGCGTGTCGTAGGCGACCTTGACGGTGAAGCGCTCTTCTTTGCCGGCCAGCTCGAGGTCCTTTGGCACTCGCCACGAGTACCCGCAGGTGCCGGCTCAGCCGAAGGGCATCTTGCCCTCGGCCACCTGCTTGCCCCGCGAGTTGCTGACCGTCACCTTCGGGTCGAGCGAGAGGTTTCTCTCGTAGGTATGCGTCTTGCCGTCAGCGGACTTGTAGGTCTTCTTCGTCTTGCGACTCGTGTCGTCCAGCCCACGGATCATCACGTCCAGCACCGGGTCGATCAAGACGGCCTCGACGCGGACTTCATCGCCCCGTCGGACGCGTTGCTCTTTGGTCGGACGGACGAAGAGGACTTTCGGCTTGTTCGAGAAGTCCAGGACGAAGGGCTTGTCCTTGCGGATCTTGATGCCGTAGACCCTAGCCATCGACTTGCCGGAACGATACCCGCCTTCCTGATGGTAGTTGTTGGACACGGAGAGCCTCAGCCTGCCGTAGTAGATGCTCATGATCGCGGGCAGGTAATCGCCGACGGGGAGCTCGGCCCGTCGGGTCTTCTCCGGCCAGTTCCCTTCCCCCTTGACCTCGCCAACGGCGACCGCCGTGGTCTCGGAACGGAGCGATCCGTTCATCTCGAACGTCTCGAGTTTGCGGTTCCCCGGGCCGAGCTCGAGTACGCCAAGATCGCCGTCGTAGGGCTTCACGGTCAGCTTGTCGCCGGCTGGTGATGCGGACAGAGAGTAGTAGGTCCCGTCCACGCAATGCATCGCCGCGGACGTGTCCGCTCCCCACCACCGGGCGCGCTGCGCGCCCTTGCCGACGGGCGTGAGGTACAGCGCCGTCCGAGGTGAGTCGAACCGGGCCGAGACGGAGTACTGCTGTCCCAGAAGGGCCGTGTACTCCCGCTTCCCCAAGCGGACCGTGCCCTTCCACGCCACGGCAGGGATGAACGCCATCTGCGTACGCCCGCCGCCATAATCCGTGAGCACCGGCAGGATGCGGAAGGGACGGACCCCGAGCTGTGGCCCGTGGTCGAGGTCGACCATCAGATACTCGAAACACACCTTCCGCCTCGTCCCTCTCCTGAGCATCGCGCCGGCCGGAGGGTCCTTCATGGGCTTGAGGACCTTCTCATCGTTCAGGTCGCCGTCGCGATCCGTATCGACGTACAGCCGGTCATGCCCGGTGCCCGTTCCGTCCGACTCGTCCAGCAGAAAATCGAGCACCACCATCTGACTGGGGTTCTCGTGCTGAGGGCCGAAGTGCGCGGTCCCGTACAGCGGCCTTTTGGACTTGAGCTGCGGGAACCGCTTCAGGCTCTGCTTGCGGGGCTTGGTGCAGTGGATCGAGATCCCACGCACCAGGCGCAGGGAGCGATCCCGCTCGACCTCGGGAAAAGGCGACACCTGCTTGAGTTCGAAGACCGCCTCGTCCGCGCCCTGCGCCGGGGCCGATACCCCCCACCCCAATGCCAGCACCAGACTGCCGCAGACCCACCGTCCGCACCGGATCATCGTCGGCCTCCTCCTTTCGGCGAGGACACGTGCTCGGCCTATTGTACCAGGCACCCGCGACCTCAGTCATCCGACGCGATCACGACGGTGCGCTTCCCCACTACCGTCCCGTACAGCTCCTTCGTGTCGAACGTCACGGTAATCGTGAAGCGCTCTTCTTTGCCCGCCAGCTTCAGGTCCTTCGGCACTCGCCACGAGTACCCGCACGAGCCGCCTCAGCCGAACGGCATCGTGCCGCCGGCCACGCGCTTCCCGTCTGAGTCCGTGATCGTCGCGGTCGGCTCGAGGTGCCGGTTCCCTCTGAAGTACGTCAGGTTGCAGATCATGATGTTCACCACCGGGTCGAACAAGATGGCCTTTACGTTGAGCTCCTCTCCCAACCGTAGCTGCGTGTTCCTCGCGGGGCTGGCGAACATCACTTCGGGTTCATTGGAGAAGTCAAGGACGTAGGGCCTGTCCTTACGGATCTTGATGCCGTACACCCCTGGCAAACCCAGGCCACCCCAGTACTCACCGTCTGCGTGGTAGTTGTGCCAAAGGTGGGCCTGCAACTGGCCGTACTCGATCGACATAAGCGTGGGCAAGTAGTCCCCGGTCGGCACAAGGCTCCGCCGGGCCCTGCGATGCCTGCCGTCCTCGGGCTTTCCCAAGGCCGCGCCGTGGGTTTCGGAGACCAGCATCCCGTTCGCACCAAGCTTGGTGATGTCCCGTCCTCCGGCGCCGATTTCGAAGACGCCGTAGTCGCCGCGATACGGGCGGATCGTCAACGTATCGCCTTCAGGGCTCGCCGAAATGCAGTAGTGCCTGCCGCCGACGTACCTCAGCCAGCCCAACCTGTCCTTCCCGAAGAAGCCGACGTACCGCTCGCTCGAGCCCGGCGGCGTCAGAAACAGCGTCGTGAACGGTCGATCGAACCGTCCCGAGATCAGCCTTGGTTGTGCCAGCAGCGCCTCGTAGGGTCGACCTGCGATGCGGATCCGGCCCTTCCATGCTTCCGTGGCCACGAAGAAGAGGGCTGCATAGCCCTTCTCGGTGTGGAGGAACCAGGGCAGGACGCGAAACGGCCGAATGCCGAGCTCTCGGCCGTAGTCCATATCCACCCAGATGTCGTTGAAATACACCCCGTACTTCACCGACCAGCTTGGGAAATTCCTCGCTGGCGGCTTGTCGAGCGCGGTCAGTACGCCGTCGTTCGTCAGGTCGAGGTCGCGATCTGCGTCGAAGTAGAGTCGGTCGTGGCCTGTGCCCGTGCCACGCGACTCATCGAGGACGTAGTGGAACGTCTTTCCCGACCCCCCCCATCCGTAGGCCCTGTCGAACGTGGCGCTGCCGTAGAACGCGTCTGCCGAGACGAGCTTCGGGTAGGCCCTAACATTGGGGTCGCCCTGTCTGCTACAGACCGTCCGCTGCCCCGTCAGCAGGCCCATGCTCCGGCTACTGTCGCTCGCGCGGAACGCAGATACCTTGTGCATCTTGAAGACCGTGCCGCCGGCTCGGCCCGTCGGCCAGGGCGCGAGGACGCCGAAGATCGACTCGCCCAGAATCACCACGAGCAGGCCGATGACCACCAGAAGCACCTGGCGCATCCTGTTGTTCCTGTCGACGACGAGCCGTCTCGACGACACCGGGCGGGGCAGGATCGCGTCCCCTACCGGACACTACTGAATTATACGTCCGGTATTCGGACGCGAGTAGGCGGCGACGGAATGGCCTCAGTTGCCGAGGGCGTGACAGAGTTGGCGGGCTGCATCCAGGCCCGCAGGGCCGAAGGAATGTAGCCAGGGGTGGAGTCCGCCGCTTCGGTGGACGAAACCCCTGGTGGTCGATCCCCCAAGCCGACCAGCCCTGTAAGGGCGAAGGAGGGCTTGGCGTCCCGGCCCGCCCTTCCTGCCCGTGCGCAGAACCCGCGGGCAAGCCGCCGCAGGGGTTCGCTCATCGTAGAACACATGGGGGCGGCCATTCTCCAGAGCGCGTCGGCGACGTATCTTTCCTCCGCCCCTACGGGGCTCATCTTGTGATTGGTACCTAACCAGGAGTTGCGTCCGCCACGGGCGGACTCCACCCCTGGCTACATTCCTGGGCCCCTACGGGGCCAAAGGTCCCCGGTTCTTCGCTCTCGCGTGTGCATGCCTTGGCTTCGCCACGGCGCTTGGATTCTCATGCACCCTCAGTTGTCGCTGCCGATACGGAACGTGAAGAAGGGCGGGCGGGCGGACGGCGACCGCGTGTAGATGGCCTGAAAACCCCCTCCGTCCTTGATGGAGAGTCGGCCGTCGCGGATCGCGTAGGCGAATCCCGTGATCACGTAGCGTTCGTCGAGGGAGACCTCTTCGAAGAAGACGTGCGACGGGGTGATCCAGATCAGCCGCCCCTCGGGGGCGGCGACGGCGACGTGCGGCACGGGGTCCTGGATGGTCCGGCCTCGCACGTGGTAAACCGTTCCCAGGATGACGCGATGCTGGGGGCCGGACGGACAAGCGCCGACCAGGTGCCAGCAGAAGGCCTCGCCCACCCACGCGAACTGCATGGCCAGCGGGCGTGGGCAGCGCTCGGGGCCGAAAGGTCGGGGGGCGTGATCGATCCGGTCCCAGCTGTGATCGACCTTCATGGTTCCCCAGAGACCATACCACTGGCCCGTGAACCTCCCGAACGCGCTGTCGCCGTCGAGGTCACCGCCGCCCGTGCCGCGGATGGCGTCGGCGAGCGTCTGCGTGGTGACGTCCGCAAATCCCCCGAGCCCCGGCCGACCGGTCAGCAGGTCCCGGGCCATCACGTCACGACGGAACTGAACGATGTGCTCGGAAAGGACGGCGTCGTAGCCCTTTTCGACCAGACTGAGCCGGAACCCCTCGGCCTGCCGCAGGCCTTCGTCGCGGAGCACCTGAAGGTCCGCGCCGTGGCGCGTTGTCAGCCGCTGCCTGATCTGTTCGCACGCCGCGACATGATCCTGCGTCTCGGTCATGACGGGTTCCTGGCAACCCGAACTCAGCGCAAGGATGACCTGACAGGCCGCAGCTGCCGGTCGCATGGTCCTTCGGACATGACAATGGTCGGGCAGAACCTTGCCACACTCCCCGTTTCGCCGAACATCCACTCCGTCTAGCTCCGCGAACGTTCACCTGTTCCCGTTTAGCGGGGCCGCGTGCGGCCCCTCCCCCGCCGCACGCGGCGGGGCCAAGCAGGAAACCCTACAAGCAAACGATCGCCAACACGATCGACCACACGACGAACAGGATGAGACCGCCGGACACGACCGTTACGGCAATCGCCAGCCACTTCCGACCGTCCAGGACAATCCCGACAATACCCAGAACCAGGGCAAGCGGGACGGACAGCAACATGAGCCACCCTCCAAGGGCGTTGAGGGGGCTGCCTCAGCCGGGCTGAAGGAAGAAGATGAGGGCAAACGCCGCGACCCCGACGCCGAGGCATGTCGCGGCCATCTTGCCGAACCGGCTGGTCGGTTGTGCCGTTTCTGCCAGCAATGCTGTTCTCCGGTCACTTCAAGTATCGCGTATTGCCGACACGCCGCGTGACGCCCGTGCGGTCGAAGTAGTCCAGCAGCGGGATCGCGAACTTCCTGGTCGTGTCGATCAGGTACTTGAACTTCACGCTCTCCAGCTTGCCTTCCTTGCCGATGAACGCGACCAGGGCCTGGCGCGCGTGCTCGACCGAATCGGTGTGGAACAGAAGATCCCGACCCACCTGCACGAGCCGTTCGTGCTCGACGAGAAGCTTCAACGACTCGGCCACCCTGTCCTTGGCGGCGCCGGAGTGCTCGGCGACCTCGTCCGGGCTGGGCGGATGGAACCCGCGCTCGCGGAACAGGGCCTCGATACCCGCCAAGAGAGGATCCTGACCGGCGGCCGTCTCGCGATGGTCCGGCAGGGCCAGACGATGGTGCCGCTCCACGAGGTGCCCCCGTTCCGTGAGGAGAGCCACCAGCGGTTCCAGCACGGCCTTGTTGATCCCACACGCTGCCTGCAACGCCTCCAGCGTCAACCCCGGACTGTCGGGCGACTGGCGGTGGTAGTCGCCTATCGCGTCGACCAGCCGCTGTCCGACGTCACGCACGGTGTCGACATGGACGTATCGTCCCGGCGTCAGCTCAATCACCTTCTCTGCGCGGACAAGGGCACCAAGGATCTCCTCGAGGCGACCGGGCAAGACCTTGGCCCGGACCGACACGTCCGCCGGCTGGACGGCGATGGCGTCGGCCACCTTGACACAGTACTCGACGAAACTCGCCTCATCGTCGGCCGCCTCGGCACGCTCGGTCAGATCCCGGACGACCTCAGGTCGGCTCCGTTTCAGCCGCCTCGGAACCGTCTCGACGATCACGCCCCCGCCGATCGTCTGAACGGGCGACTGGGCACGCACGATGAACCGATCGCCCGGAGCCGCGACGAGCGAACGCTCCAATCGAACCTGAACCAGCGACTCGTCGCCCGAGGCCATCCGATCCCCTTGGACCAGATAGACCGTCGCCGGCAGGTCGGACGTGCCCGTGTGGAACCGGACGTGCGATCCGTTCTTGATGAACAGCTTGTCATGCGGCAGCAGCCGCAGCTTGCACACGCACCATTCCTGCGGGGCGTAGTAGCCGGGGACCGTGACGGTCTGGCCGCGCTCGATCGACCGGTGGTCCCACTCGCGGACGTTGAGGGCGGCGCACTGACCGGCCTGGGCCATCGCGGCGTTCTGGCTGTATACCTGCATCGCCTTGATGCGCCCGCTGACCTCCTGCGGCAGCAGGACAATCTCGTCGCCGATCTGGGCCGACCCCGAGACCGGAATGCCCGACACGACCGTGCCGTACCCCTTGATGGAGAAGCTCCGGTCGACCGGGAGCCGGAAGACCCCGTCCACGCGCTTCGGTTCGATCGCACCGACGAGGTCCGACAGCGCCTTCCACAGCGGGCCGAACCCCTCGCCCGTCACGCTCGACACGGGCAGGATGGGCGCGTCGGCCAGGAACGTCCCCTGCAGGTAGTCGGCAAGGTCCGCTTGAACGATCTCGAGCAGGTCCGACTCGACGCGGTCGACCTTGGTCAACGCCACGATCCCATGTTCGATGCCCAACAGCATCAGGATGTCCAGGTGCTCGCGGGTCTGGGGCATGACACCGTCGTCGGCTGCGACGACGAAAATCACGCCGTCCATGCCGCTCGCCCCGGCGACCATCGTCTTGACGAAGTTCTCGTGTCCCGGCACGTCGACGATGCCGACCTCCAGGTCGGCGATCTTGCACGGGGCGTGCCCCAGGTCGATGGACATGCCCCGTTCCTTCTCTTCCTTGAGACGATCGGTCTCGCAGCCGGTGAGGCACTTGATCAGGAGGGTCTTGCCGTGGTCGATGTGGCCGGCCGTGCCGAGGGTAATGTTGATCTGCTCGGTGCCCATGGCGCCGCTAGTCTCCCGCGCCGAGCGCCGTGATGACGGCCCCAACGAGCGTTTCCTCTTCTCCCGGCAGCAGCGTTCGCGGATCGATCAGGAGCTGCTCCTTGCGAATCCGCGCGAAGACCGGCGGGTCATGACGGCGGAGACGGCGCGCGAGGGTGTCCGCCGTGACACCATTCGCCTCGACGGCGACCAACCGCGTCGGCAAGTCTTGTCCCGGCAGGGATCCGCTGCCCATCTGGCTAAACCCGTCGACGGTCTCGACCCGAGCCGCGGCGGCGCGCTGCCGAACCGCGTCGGCGATCCGTTCCGCCTGCTCGGCAATCTCCGGGCCGTTCCTCAAGAGCATCTGCAGGATAGGCACCTCGCGGCAGGCCACCGACTCGTCGAGAAAGAGCGTCAACGTCGCCTCGAGCGGTGCCAGCGTCAGTTTCCCCACGCGGACGATCCGCGCCAGCGGATTCTTGCGAACCGCGTCGATCCACTTCGCCTTGCCGAGGATCAGCCCCCCCTGGTGGGCGCCGATGAGCTTGTCGGCGCTGCAGGTGACGATGTCGGCACCGGCCCGGATCGAATCTACCAGCGTCGGCTCCCGCTCGAACCCGAACCGCGAGAAGTCGATCAAGGCCCCCGCTCCCACGTCATCGATCATCGGCAGGCCGTGCGCGTGGGCGATGCGAACCATGTCCTCGAGCGGGACCTCGGACGTGAACCCGACGATTTTGTAGTTGCTCGGATGCAGACGCATGATGGCGGCGGTGTCTTCGGTGATGGCGTCTTCATAGTCACGCGGGTGCGTCTTGTTGGTCGTCCCCACCTCGACGAGCTTGACGCCGCTGGCCTCCATGACCTCCGGCAGGCGGAACGACCCGCCGATCTCGACGAGCTGACCCCGCGAGACGATCACCTCCCGTCCCTTGGCGACGGTGTTGAGCACGATCGAGGTGGCGGCGGCGTTGTTGTTGACGACCGTGGCGGCCTCGGCGCCGGTCAGTTGCTGACAGAGCCATTCGATCCGCCCGTCGCGCTTGGACCGCTTGCCGGCCTCGAGATCGGCCTGCAGCAGCGAGTAGCCCGATAGCTCATCACGGATCTGGTCCAGCGCCCTGGCGGGAAGCACCGCACGGCCCAGAGCGGTGTGCAGGATGATGCCCGTCGCGTTGATGACCTTGCGGTAGTGCGGGCCCATCGCGTCCCGGATCCGTGCGCGGGTCCGGGCCAGGACCGCCTTGCGGATGGCGTCTTCGTCGGCGTCTTGGGGGGTCTCGGCCAGGAGGGCCGCTCGCGTTTCGTCGACGGCCCAACGGACGGCATCGACCACCACGCGCTGAGGCACCCCCGCGGTCATCTCGACCAATTCGGTGTCTTCCAAGAGGCGGTCGACCTTCGGGATGAGTCGCAACACCGCTTGCTTTGGTCCGGCCATGCGTGCCTCCTGGACGTCGCGGATCAGACCTCTTCCGGCCCTTGCCTGCAAGTGCGTCCAACGTCCTATTCTATAAGGGGCAATCGGTAAGATCGAGCCGGGCGCTGCGCGAGCGAGCTCTAGATTGGTGCGGGTCGCCATCCTGAGTATAATGCGGTTCCCGCGTCGGCTCTGTCCGAACTGGAGGGATTCCTCATGCGCATTGCCTGTGTGCGCGACTTCTGCAGAGAAGGCGACAAGGACGGATGCACCGCCCGCATCGGGGTCGCCGTGTGCCTCGGTCTTGTCTTTCATGCCGCGATCGTCGACTCAGCCGGGTCGGACGAAGCGAAAGCCAAGGACGCCGCCGGGGAAACGTTCGCCCTGAAGCTCGACGAGATCACGGACTTCGAACAGTCCTTTGTGGGAATGGCGCGCGGCTTCGTACGCAGGGAGCGAACGAGACCTACACAGTTGAAGGGCACGCCCGAGGGCCTGCTCGGCAGCGTGTACTACTTCGCGGCCGACCTGGGCAAGCGGAAGCTCCTGATGGCGATGGCGTCCGTCGACCCGCCCAAGCTGTATGCGGATACGGATTTCGACAACGACTTGTCTGATGAGAAGGCGTTCGAGGGCAAGATCCAGAAGCCCAATCCCAAAGGTCCGTCCTTCCGACGAAGGCAAACCGTCTTCCAGTTCGGCCCGATACCCCTTGCACGTCGGGACGACGAGAAGGGCCAGCGCACGAAGATCGTCGTCCGCTGGTATCGCGGGCAGTCCTACGTCTACCTGTTCCCGACGGAATTTAGAACAGGGAAGGTGCGACTGGGCAAACGGTCGTGCAAGGTGGTGCTGATCGACGGCGATCTTGACGGTAGGTACAACAGCGTCTTTGCGGGCATGTCGCCCTCGGGTCAAAGGACGCCCAGGCCTGACTTCCTTGGCATCGACCTGGACCAGAACGGCGAGTTCGCCAATTCCGGGATGGACAGTTGGGAGCAGCGGCCGCTGACCAGGATGATCGAACTGGATGGGCGCTACTACAACCTGACGGCGAGTCCCGACGGCGCCAAACTCCGGATCGCGAAGGCCACGCCCAAGATGGGAACGCTGGCGATGCAGGATCGGGATCTTCAGGCACTCCTCATGTGCGACAGCGGGTACGTTTGCATCCGCGGGTCCGAGGGGAAGATGAACGTACCCGTGGGCAAGTACCGGGCCGTGTACGGCTTCTTGTCTCGCACGGACGAAGAGGGGGCCAAGTGGACGTTGACGTGCGGGAGGGGCATGGGGAAGCTAACGGACTTCGAGGTTAGAGAGGGGCAGGTCCTGAAGTTCAACGCGGGGGCGCCGATCGCACTGAAAGCAGACGTGCGAAAGCGGGGCAGCACGGTCTCGATCGGATTCTCGGCCGTCGGTCAGGCTGGCGAGAACTACGCTGGCGGCGCACAGAAGGACGGCAAGCGGCCTCCCCCGCCGAAGCTGAAAATCCTCGACGAAAAGGGGAAGGTGCTCAGCCAGGGCACCTTCGAGTATGGCTGAGGTGGCACCTGCCGGTACTCGTGGCGAGTACCTTCGCGGTTCAAGGGCAAGTACCGGGTCGAGATCGAGGCGAACATGGGCCCCTTTGAGGTGGCCAAGCGCGAGAAGCAATGGCACGAGATCTGACGACCTGACGCAGCCTGGCACACGCCATCAGCAACATCGAATCCCGGAACGCACGGACAACCAACCCCTTTGGCCCCGCGGGATACGCCCGGGGGCCGCCGCTTCTGTTCGGCAAAGACCGAGCACCCCCTTCAAGGAGAACCAAACCATGACGATCCCGGAAAAGGCCAGACAACTCATGCAGAAACGCAAGGTCATCGCCCTTGCGACCAGCACGAGCGACGGCAAGCCAAACGTCGTTCCCATGCTTCAATACTGGTGGTTTGGCGAGGACGAACTGGTCGTCGGTGATATGTACATGAAAGCCACGCGGCGGAACCTCGAGCAGAACCCGCGCGCGTCGTTCTCGGTATGGGACGAGGCCAGCGGCGAATCCTACAAGTACAACGGCTCGGCCAGGTACGAGACGGACGGCGACGCCTACGAGATGGCCAACGAGCATCTGCAGAAGAAGAAGCCCGGCAAGAAGTTCAAGGGGGTGGTGATCGTCAAGGTGAGCGAGGTCTATGACGCCGCCCGGGGCGAGAAGGCGGGGACGCTCATCGCTTCAGATACCACGACCTCTTGAGCTGCGGAGAACGTCATGAGCACGTGTTGTCAAAACCCAGACCAAGACGCTGGCTCTGCGGACGCTTGCACGCGGTCGGCCTCGACGTGTGGCGGCACGGGCGCGTCCCCGTGTCAGGCCGCCCAAAGCCCCTGCAGCTGGTTCGCCAACATGATCCCGAACTGCCTGGCCTATGCCACGGCGGCCAAGGACCAGGGCCGACCCGTGGTCGGCATTCTGTGCGAGTACACGCCGCGGGAGATCATCATGGCCGCCGGCGCCGTGCCCGTCTGCCTCTGCGGCGGCTCGGCGGATACCATCCCGACCGCAGAGGAGCATCTGCCCGCGACGCTCTGTCCGCTGATCAAGTCCACCTACGGCTACCACGCGCAGAAGAGCAACCCGTTTCTGGAGATGGCTGACCTGATCGTGGCCGAGACGACGTGCGACGGCAAGAAGAAGATGTACGAGCTGCTGGGCGAGACGCGCCCGATGTACGTCCTGGAGCTACCGCAGAAGGCCGACGACGCCGACGCGTTGGAGCACTGGCGCCGCGAGCTGCACAAGTTCAAGGCCGAGCTGGAGCGGCGACTCGGCGTCGAGATCACCGACTGCAAACTGAAGCAGGCCATTTCGGTGATGAACCGCGAACGGGCGTTTCGGCGAAAGCTGGCCGCTTTCATGACGTCCGACACGCCGCCGCTGACCGGTCGAGGGCTCCTGGACCTCAAGAGCAGCATCTCGGGCATCCCGGCCGACTTCGAGCAGTACGAGAAGGCGATCGCGCTGATGGGCGACAAGACGCCCGACCCGGAGCTCGCGTCGCGGGTTCGCGTGCTGATGACGGGCGTGCCGATGGCGCACGGCGCCGAGCGGGTCATCGAGATCGTCGAGAAGTGCGGCGGGCTCGTCGTCTGCATGGAGACCTGCGTCGGACTCAAGCCGATCCTCGAGGACGTCGACGAGACCGCCGACGATCCGATCGACGCGCTCGCCGACAAGTACTTCCATCTGCCCTGCTCGGTCATGACCCGCAACGACCGGCGCCTGGACACGCTTCGCGAGCTGGCGACGCAGTACCGTCCGCAGTGCGTGATCGAACTGGTCTGGCAGGCCTGCCTGACCTACGACGTCGAGTCGTACCGGATCAAGCAGCTCGCCGAGAAGGACCTGGGGATGCCGTACCTGCGGATCGAGACGGACTACTCCCCGTCGGATTCAGCCCGTATCGCCGTGCGGGTGGAGGCGCTGTTCGAGACGGTCCGGGCCGGCGCCGCAGCGCGGGCCGGATGACAGGGACTGCCGACGGGACCGTCATCGCAGCGGCTTGGTCAGATAGCCCTTCGGGACCACGCGGAACTTGTAGCCGCCCACGTCGCTGAAGTAGATCCGATCGCGGTTCTTGCGAAACCACGCCTGCCATTGGGCGGACGTTTCGAAGGATGCCGCGACGTACCGCTGCAAAAGGCGTCTTGCCCGGTCGGCGTGTTTCGCGTCGGTCAGAAGCTCGATCAGCTTCTGTAATGTCTCCACCGTCCGATTCGACTTCAGACCCAGCGCCGTGAGGTCCTCGTCGATTCGATACGTCTTGTCTCGGTAGATCAGTTCGAAGCCGTCCGCGTAGACCTTGGTCAGGCCGGCCGGATCGCTCTTGTACTTCTCCATCTGTTCGGGGGTGAAGCTTCCACGGAAGAATTCCTTGTTCTTGATCTTGTTGATGAGCATCGCGTCTCGGACGGCGTACGTTCGATCTCCCCGCTCCTTCCGTATCAGCGGCCGCTTGCCGTCGAACTTGTGTATGTAGCAGATGCAGTTGAAGAAAAGGCGCCTGCCCGCGCCGGTCATCGTGGACGGCGGTGCCGAGAACCCCCATTGCAGGAAGTTCCCTTGTCGACCGACCCCCACCGCGCCGTACTCCTTGCCCGTGTTGTAGCCGGCCACGAGGGCCTCGGCGTCGGGCGAATCGTCGAATCCCCAACCGCGGGAGACGACGCTGCCTGAGGATCTCTTCTTGGGCCTCTGGACGCGCCACACCTTGATCTTGTCGGGGAGCTTGTCTCCGCCGGGATAGTCCCGGTACCTGCCCGGCGTGGGCCAGGCCTCGAAGCGTGGGTTGACCTCGAAGGGCGTGTGGAAGACTTCGTGTTTGAGCGACCCACCATGGGCCGCATCACGCATGCAGTTTCACAAGTGGCCCATCTTCAGGCGCAGCCTGCTGCAGATGAAAGCGCCGGGTACCCCAACGGTCACGGTGGGACGCGTGTAGCCCTCGGGAATGGTCGGCCGCGGGGCCTTGAAGTCGTTCTTGTCCCAATCGAGGATCACCACGTCAAAGGCCTTCGTCGCGTCTGCATCGAAGTGCCGCAAGTCGCGCGTCTGGACTTCCCGGAAGTGCTTCGAGAGGAATTCGGAGAAATCCTTCTCCCTGTCCGACCCGCCACGCCCCCAGTACAGAATCCGCAGGTCGATCTTCTTGCCCGAGGGATTATCTTCAGCTGCCCGGCAGACGCCCGCTCGGACACAGACCAGGATCGCAACGATGCCCAAGATGATCCTCGCGCCTGTCATCGGAATTGGCCTCCTCGAAACAGGGCCCGAAGGTGTACACATGGGTATGGATCCAGGCTATCCAGGTCCGGTCGGGCGATCAAGGCGACATCGGCGTCGCCCGGTCGGTCAGGTATGTCCCGTCTTGGGTTGCGGCGGCATCGGGCGAGCGGCCGAACCAGTCGTGGACGGGGCGATCGGTCATGGGAACCAACTCTTGGGCCCGAACCGCGGCGTGGGCGTAGGAGGTGTTGGCGACGACCACGGCGTCGTGGTCGATGTCGAGGGCCTCGGGCGTCGGCAGGATGGGCGTATCGCGATACCGCCGACCGGGGGGATCGGCGAATCGGTCGTCGGCGATGGCGACCAGCTCGAGGCCCACCAGCTTCGCGCCACGCCAGAAGGCGTAGACGTTCTTGCCCAGGTACGCCAGCAGGATCCGTCGGACCCCGGCGCTGCCGAGCTCGGCCATCTGGGCTTCGATCCGTTGGAGGCAGAAGAACCGTTGCAGCGCCCGGGCCGACAGCGGCTCGACCCGACCCGCGAGGCGTTCCCGGGCTGCGCGTGCGGCCCCGGCAGCCGCCCCGCGGATGAACGCGCCCACGTTGTCCGACGATCTGCTCAGCCAGGCATAGCGCTGGACCCAGTCGGCCAGATAGATGCGTCGCCAGGGGTCGGGGAGGAATCGGCAGGCCAGCACGACGTTGTTGCGGACGTCGTAGTAGGCCGTCGATCCGCCATAGCGGGCCTGGGGTGTTTTGAGGTGCCGGACGTGCAGGTCGTCGAAGACGCCGACCCGGTATCCGGCGTTGGCCAGGCGGAAGGCCAGGTCGTACTCCTCGGCCTGCATGAAGAACCATTCATCGATGCCGCCGAGCCGCCTCAGCAGATCGGTCCGCAGCCCGACGCCGCAGCCGATGAAGACGCCGGGCAGGGCGCTGCACTCGATGCGCCCGTCGGGCAGATGGGCGACGAAGCCGGCCGACGCCAGACTGGGCGTCCGCTCGAACCGCTCGACCATCCGCGGGATCGACCCGTCGATGGGCCAAGAGTCGTCGTCCAGGTGTACCACGTACCGGAACCGCACGTACGGCAGGGCCCGCGTCTTGGCGCAACTCCCACGATTCTCCGCCAAGGACAACACCCGCACGTCGGGACGATGCTCGCCCAGGGCAGCGACCGTCCCGTCGGTCGAGGCGTTGTCGACGACGTGGATCTCCATCTCGGAGCGGTCCAGGCCGCAGTCGTCGATCTGCGCCGCCGTCTCGAGCAGAACGTCGCGCCGGTTCCGCGTGGCGATCACGAAGCTGACACCGAGTGGATCCGCCATAGCAAGGACAGCAGCCTACCGCGGCCGCCCAGACCCAGCAAGAATGGCGCGCAGGCGTGGAACGGAATGGACTGAGAATCGGTCCTCGTAGCGGGATTCCGTCCCCCACCCTCAAACCAACCCGCCGGCCCCGTCATTCACTTGGTTGCAGTCCCCCGATAGCGCCGGGGCCCCCTCTGCATCCCCGATCGAGTACACTGACGGGCGGATTCCGGTGGTGGCGCGAGTCGGTCGGAGGTCGAGGTCATGAAGAGGATGTGCCCGTGTCTGGTCGTCGGGCTGATGCTGATCATCGGTCAGGACGCCCTGGCGGCCCGGTTCCTGTGGGAGTTGCCCGACAATGACAAAAGCCGCCAGGCGGTCTGCCCGCCGTGGGCGTTCGAGATGTGGATGTGGGAGGACGATGACAACACGCACAACGCCGTGTGGGACTACGTCAAGGGCTGCGCCGAGCATGACCTGCCCCTGCGCGCGGTTCTGATCGACAGCCCGTGGTCGACGGCCTACAACGATTTTGTCTGGGACACGAAGCGCTATCCCGAGCCGAAGCGAATGATCGACGACCTGCACGCCCGCGGGCTGAAGGTGGTGCTGTGGATGACGTGCATGGTCAACCCGAACGCCCACAAGTCCGACTGCCCCGGATCGGCCACCGACTTCTACCAGGAGGCCAAGAAGAAGGGCTACCTGTGCAACGAGGGGAGGCTGAAGAAGTGGTGGAAGGGCCGGGGCGGCTTCGTCGATTACACGAACCCCGAGGCCCTGGCGTGGTGGCACGGGCTGATGGACCGCGTCCTGCTGCAGGGCATCGACGGGTGGAAGGTCGACGGGGCGGGGGAGCTGTTCTGGCCCATGGGCGGTCGGGGGCACAAGGGGCCGATCACCCTCATGGAGTACATCGACCTGTTCTACCGCGACTGCTACCGGCATCTGATCCACCGCAACCCCGACGGCGTGACCATGGTGCGTTCGGTGGACACGGGTCAGGCCAACTACGGCGGCCGGCACGCACCGCGCGACGTCGCGCCCGTGACGTGGGTGGGTGATCAGAAGAAGACGTGGGACGATCGGGGACTCGGCCTGGCGTTGGAAAGCGCGTTTCGGGCGATGACCAAGGACTACTCGGTCATCGGCTCGGACATCGGCGGATTCTCAGGCGGCGGCGGCAAGAAGATCGACCGCACGCTCTACTTGCGATGGATGCAATGGAGCACGTTCATGCCGTTCTTCCTGAACGGCGGGCATGGCGATCATCGGCCCTGGGAGTACGACGCCGAGTTCCTGCGGATCTTCAGGCGGTTCGCGTGGATCCATCACGAGCTGTCGCCGTACTTCTACGCCGGCGTCCGCCGGGCGAACCGCGGCGGGCCTTGTCTCCTGAAGGTCATGCCGGGCAAGTGGCAGTACATGCTGGGCGACGCCTTGCTCGTCGCGGTGATCTACGAACCCAAGCGCAGCCGGGAGGTCGCGCTACCGGCCGGCCGGTGGATCGACTACTGGGACAACACACAAGTCCACACCGGCCCCAAGACGATCGAACTAACCGTGCCGGACGACCGGTACCCCGTGTTCATCCGCAGCGGCTCGATCATCCCGCTGAACGTCGCTAACGACCACGCAGGCCACGGCACGAAGGCGTCGGCGGGCCGCACCACGCTCGACGTCTATCCGGACGCCGACCGGGCGGCTGCCTTCTCGCTCTGGGAGCACCCGAAGGGCGAGATCACTGAGCTGACCAGTCAATGGGCGGCAGATACGTTGACCGTCGGCATGGCCGGCGGGGTGGCGCGGAAGTACATCCTGCGGATTCTGAGCGATCGCCGGCCTCGGGCCGTTGGCGTCAACGGGCACGCGATGGCGGACAAGGCATGGCGCTACGACGCCGCAGACCATCGCGTATGGATCGCCACCGACCGGGTCCGCGACGCGCAAGTCGTCGTGACCTTCGCGAAGTAGTGGCAGCGGGGATTCGGCGGGTTCACCTGGGTCCGGTCCCCCGCCGACCGACGGAGCACCGGAGGACTATCAGGCCGACGGCGAGCATCGTCGCGGCCAGAATGCCGAACTCCTGGCAGCATACGGCCGATGTGTCGACCGGGTCCGTCCCGAGGCAGTCGGCCACGCTGGGATCGGCCAGGGCGGGGATGACGTCGCGGAGACCTTGCGCCTCCGGAACGCCGCCCACCCCGACCTTCAACTCGTAATCGCCCGTAGAACCGTACTCCTCGGCGGGGGTCATGCTGGAGACCTGGAGGTAGTATCGGCCGGGCGCGTCGAACCGGAACGTCAGAAACGGATCGTCGGTGGTGACGCTGCCCGGATCGAGCTGCTCGATGTCGTCGTTTTCGCCCAATGTCTGCCCCGTCTCGTCAAAGATAGTCAGCTTCGCGTCCACCCACGTCGGTCCGAACAGCCCGCCCCCGTAGTCAATATCGAAATACCAGGTCACCTCGGCGGTCTCGGCAGTCACCTCGAAGCTGTAGACGTCGACATCCCCGAGCTCGTAACCGTCCTCGTTTTCCGTGGCGGCCAGCGAGCCGAGGATGATCGAATTCGGCTCGATGGTCTGGGCGTTCTCGATCGTGTTGTTGTCTTCCCGCGCGGGCGGGTCCTTCTCGTACTCCTCGAAGACGTTCGCGAATCGTAGGGGCGAGGTGGCCAGGAACAGGCGTCGGGCCTCCGCCAGGATCTCATCGGCCCCAGCCGGATTGAGATACCGCAGCGCGAAGGCGACGAAGGCCCGGTCAGCGGGGGGGATGTCCATGTGGACAGCGCCAAACTCCAACGGCGCCATGACCGAGCTGATCTCGGTTCGCAGCAGCGGCCGGCGACGCGCAATGTGCTGGCCGCACACGAACTCGCTGGGCGTCAGGCATCGCGCATCGATCCGCACGGATTCCAGCGCGAGGAAGTTGTAGCTCTCGTCTTCCTTGAACGATTCGGCCGGATGGGCCAGGCCGAGCACGTGCCCGATCTCGTGGAGGGCCACCGAATAGACGTCGGCCGCGTCCGAATCCGTGTACTTCATGTAGGGATGTCCGAGTGTTCGGTCGATGACCGCCGGCTCATCCGCCAGGTCGTCGAACCGTTCCGTGTTGTCGTAGATGATGGGGAACTGCACGTAGGAGAGCCCGAAGATGGTGAACGAGTGGGCGCCCGCCAGCGAATCCCCGACCCAACCCTTTGGCAAGAGGCGCTCGTAGTCGAAGGTGAAGACGTACAACTCGCCGCGGCGCCATTTCGGGAGCTCTTTGAACTGCAGGTTCAGCGGGGCCAGCACGCCGTTCCAGGTGTCGAACGCACGCACGATGGCCCGTTCGATGCGGTCGACCTGCTCAGCCGTGTAGGTCAGATCAGGCGATTGGCACAGGCCGCTCATGTCCACCACGTAGGAGATCACACCGTCCTTGACCCAGTGTGGGCTGGGCGGCGGGTAGGATTCGGGACGATTGGCATGGAGGTGTCCCAGACCGAGCGCCGACCTCGCCGCCAGAAGCGCAACGAAGAGCGGCAGCCTGCTGGCGAAGGAACGAACGGGCATTCAGGTTCTCCGCGAGCCCGGCTCGGAAACGGACCTCCGATGCGCGAAACGCAAAACGCTCCCCCCGGCCAAGCGCGCCGGCCCAGCCCATTCGACCCCCGCGCCTAGGTCGACGTTCCCCCTTCGTTCGTAGTGTATCCCAACGTCGGGCAGGTTTCAAGACGGGCGAAAGGGAGAACTCCTTGTAAAACTTTTTGAAAAATAGAGTTACATACGTTCTGCGCAGAATTCAACACGACAGATTAATTCACTAACGGAAACTATTCCAGCCTGTCTATCAATATGCCAGGTCGGACGGGTGGCCGAAGACCTGGGCGCCGAATCGTGAAGGCACGGCCCACCTCGCAGGGGATGGGCCCGAGCGGTCAGACAAGGAGACAGACGATGGCGACGAAAGGCAAGTTGGCGATGCCGATGGTTCTGCTGGCGGTCGGGGGGTTGCTGCTGAGCTCGACGGGCTGCGACATCGAGGAGTTCTTCGATGATCTCGAGGACATCGAGATCGAGATCGTCAACCCGTGGGGCGGGGGCTATGACTGCCGGTCTTGCGGATGCGGCGGTTGCTGGGATGACGACTACTACTACGAGGAAGAGGTGTACTGGTGGGACTGGTGGTGGTAACGGCACGGTAGCCCTCCCCGAGCCCGCAAAGGGGAGTTTCCCGGAAGCCCGCGGCACGGATTCGCTGCGGGCTTCTTGCTTGCGCGCATCGGTTCGCGGCCGTTCGTCCGTTTCTATCGCCGGTGAGGGCCGCGTGCGGGGAGGACTCAGGGCGTGTTGAGATCCGGCTGGGCGTGCGGGAAAGGAAGTGCCTCGACCACCTTCAGACTGGTTCCGTCAGCCAGGCTGATCACCTCGCCGGTGGGATGATGATCGGGATCCAACACCTCTATTACGGGCCGGGTGTGTTGACCCGGAATGGCCCGAATGACCTTCGCAACACGTCCGTCGCTCAGCCTGACAGCGCTGCCGATCGGGAAGAGCGACATGGTATCGAGGAACGCGCGCACGACCGTGCGATCGAGCTTGTTGTTGCTGGCATCGATGAGCATCATCCGGGCCGCTCGATAGGGCAGAATTGCCGCACGATGGGGTCGCGGTCGCGTCATGGCCGCGTACGTGTCCGCCACGGCAGCGATCTTGGCGTACTGGTGCGTGAAGGTTCCCGAGCGCTGGCGGGGGTAACCGCTTCCGTCGAGTCGCTCGTGGACCTGGTATCCGACGAAACCGGCCCGCAGGGGAACGCCGGGCAGGGCCTCGAGGCAGTCCAAGGTGTATATTGGATGCCGCTGGACCTCCAGGCGCTCATCCGGATTGAGGGGGCGTGGGGCCAGACGGATCGCAGCAGGGACCTTCAGCATGCCGATGTCCTGCAGCAGAGCACCGAGCCCGACCTCCGCGATCTGTTCCCGGGTCATCCCCAACTGGGCGGCGATTCCAATGGCCACCATCGAAACGTTGACGCAATGCTCAAAGAGGTAATCGCTGCTCGCCTCATGCATCCCGACGATCATGGGCAGCAGGTCGAAGTCCAAGGCGACCATGTTCACGAAGCCCTGAACGACGTCAGTGAATTCCTCCCCGGAGGCGTATCCGTTGCCGAGGAGCCTCCCTGAGACGTCGGCCACGGTGGCGCTGGCGTCGACGTGCGCCTCCAGGCCGCGATCGACCTCTTCCCTCAGATTGCTGAGCGCGAGGCGAGGCCGGTCCGACGCGCGCAAGGAACGGAGGGGCACGTCCTTGTTCAACGTCTGGCTCAGGATCTCGTCCAGCTTGCGCGCTCCGGCGCTCTCGACCGTCGTTGCGGCTTGCGGGTCGGTGGGTTGGGGCTTGCGCACCTCGACCGAACGCAGCTTGACTCTGCGGATGTTGCGCTTGCTCAACAGGTACAGGAACCGCGGCGTGATCCTCGTACCGGCTGCCAGGAGGAAGAGGCCGGACTCGTCGTAGATGTCTTGCGCGAGGCGCAATCCGTAGCGCAAGGACGTCACGCTTACGGTGCTGTCGCCGGGGTTCCGTTCGGGGACGATCACGGGGATCTGTTGATCGGTTTTGCCTGAGGCCTCAGGGGCGTTGGGGTCGGCGGTGCCCACGGGTGGCGCGGCGTCCCGGGCGGGACCTTCTTGCGACGCCTGCGCGGGACCCTTGTCCTGACGAGGCATCACGTTCGAGTCGGTTTCCGAAGCCACGAGAAGCCCCCCTTGTCTCCGCGGACCTAGATCTGCCAAGGCGATCTGTCGCGGCCGGTTCAGAGGTGAGGCAGCCGATAGGGTCGAGGCGACGCCGGTCGGGGTTGCCCTTCTGCGCAGGCTGCGCCCACGACGGTCGCCTATGTGCCTTATCGACACAGGGAATCCGGCACTGAAGCTTCGAGTCCCTTGATCTTGAGCGTCGCCCCCGAACCGTCCGCGGCAGAGCCGGGAGGTCGGGCACCCCGAAGGGGAGGGCATCCTCAGGCGCACCCGCAGAGATGATTGCCGCCGTGGTTCGGCTGGAGTAGAGTGATTTCATGCGACCTGCTGGACGCAAGAAGACGACGTTCCGTCGATCGATTGCATTTGGGCCTTTGTTGCTGATCGTTGCGGCGCTGCTGTGGCCGGCGGCGGGGGATCTGTCGGCGGGCTCGGTGCGGGAGCAGATCGAGTCCGACTGGCGGCGCCAGGACGACTGCCGGATGCGTCAGATCCGCGAGCCGGGCCTGGTTCGGTTCGTCGAGGCGACGCTTCAGTGGCCCGGGGTCAAGCCGGACGATCGCCTCCGCGTGCCGAAGGGCTCGGCGCCGACCCTCGACGGGCACCTCGACGATGCCTGCTGGAAACGGGCCATCGTCCTGCCGGGGAAGGGCGCGAACGAGCCCGCCTACAAGCTCGTCCACGACGGCCGGCGGTTCTGCGTCGGGGTCTCGCTGCCGACCGCTACAGAGGTGAACTACCGAGGCGATCCGACGGCGCTGGATGCGAGCGGCGCGGTGGACGGTGTGAAGAACGGCAAGTACGCCTTCCACACCGGCCACGAGTCGAATCCGTGGTGGCAAGTCGATCTGGGCACGCGCCAGCCGATCGCCAAGATCGTCGTGTACAACCGCCTCGACTACCCGCCGGGCCTCCACAACGCCGATAACCTCATGATCCTCACGTCCGATGACGAGAGGCATTGGACGCTGCGGCACGACAACAAGGGGAAGCACTTCGGCGGGATCACCGGCGCCAAGCCGTTGGCCGTCGCGTTCAAGGCCGACCCCGCCCGTCCGGACGGCGGCCAGGTGCACGCCCGGTTCGTTCGTCTCCAGATCCGCAGCGCGGCCCCGATCTTCTTCCACCTCGACGAGGTGGAGATCTACGGACCGTCCGACCCCAGCCGGAACATCGCCCTCCATCGGCCGGCCAAGCAGAGCAGTCTGAGTATCTGGTCGCGCGGACGGAATCGCAGCGGCGGGGTGCTGGTGTTGGGAAAGACGAGGGTGGGCCTGCGGCCCGGCAAGTCAAGCGGTGTGACGATCAACGGCGCCCCCGCGCCGGCCGAGCAGGCGCGGATTCATCGCGAAGCGGGCAAGACCCACATCGAGATCGCGCTGCGGCTTGGCAGCTTCCCTGGCGGATTTCCTTCGCAGCTGCTTCGCGCTGGGGGGCCTCCCGTCCGGCTCGCGGCCGGCGCGAACTGGCAAATCAAGCTGCCGGCGACGCCCAAGCTGGGCTTCGGCAAGAACGGGCTGACGGTCGAGCTGCGCGCACATGGACCGCTCGACCCGCCGGTCGACGTGACCGTCGCGTCGGTCGTGTTCACGCCTCACCGTCCGGTCAGACAGGTCGTCTTTCACAAGAAGCTCTCTGAGGCGCGCTCTTGTCCCGTGGCGTTTCAGATCGCCCACGAGGGTCCCGCGGCCGTGATCGTCTCGGCGACGCAGGGCAAGGTCGCGTTTCGGGATGGCCGCGTCTTCTTCGTCGAGCCGGTGCAAGAGACGCTGCAGCGGGCCCGGCGGTTATCGGACGATTTGCAGGTGCCACCGCCTGCCTCGCTTGCGGCGCTCCGCCGCCGCGCCGACGCGCTGGTTGCGCGTGAGGAGGCCGACGGGCCCGATCCCGACGCGCGACGTGCGCTTTATCGTGACGCCCGCTGGCTGGCTCGCGAGATTGCCTTCAAGGACCCGCGGCTGGCGTTCGACAACCTGCTGCTGGTCAAGCGCTTCACTCAAGAGACGTACCCGGACGTCTGCCTCAACCACATGCCGTGGACGTCGCGTCCGGGGGGCGACATCTGCATCGTCTCGTTGCACCCGCATGACGGCGAGCACACGGTGCGGAATCTGATCAACAGTGCGTTAGGCCCGGGGCACGTGCACGGCGCCGACCTCTGGTGGGACGCCGACCGCGTCGTCTTCGGTTACGCCCGGACCAAGACCGATCAGCCGCCTGCGGGTTGGCGCGACCGGCGAACGAACTTCAATCTCCGGCGAACCGAAGAACCGATCCATCTGTTCGAGATCGGCATCGACGGCAAGGGCCTGCGGCAACTCACCCGCGGCGAGTGGAGCGACCTGGACCCGACGTACCTGGCCAACGGTGACATCGCGTTCGTCTCGGAGCGCTGTGCATGTTCGCTCCAGTGCAACGAGTACGACAAGGACGAGACGTCCTGCAACCTGTACGTCATGCGTCCAGACGGCAGCGACATCCGGCGGATGAGCGTGTCGAAGGACGGCGACTACTTGCCGCATGCCCTGGACGACGGGACGATCGGCTACACGCGGTGGGAATATCAGGAGCGCGGGTGGGCGCACATCCAGAGCATCTGGACGATCCGCCCCGATGGGACCGGTGCAGACGCGCTGTTCAAGCAGCACCTCAACAACCCCTGGGCGCTGGAGGACGTCCGATCGATCCCTGATAGCCGGAAGCTGATCGCCATCGCAACGGGACATCATACGCTGCCGGCCGGTCCGGTCGTGATCATCAATCCAGACCCGGGGCTCAACACGCCGGCGGGGATCCGGATCGTCACGCCCGGCGTGTCGCCGCCGGAGGGTGGGATGTCGGGGATGCCTGTTGCCGAGGGCGGCGTGTGTGGGACCGGGGGGTACTACATGACCCCCTGGCCGCTGTCGGATCGGTCATTCCTGGTCTCGTACACGTTCGGCGGACAGACCGATGCGACCGGCTATGCGGTCTACCTGATCGACGTGTACGGCACGAAGGAGCTGGTCTACCGCGATCCGAAGATCTCGTGCTTCATTCCGATTCCGCTACGGCCTCGGCCGCGACCGCCGGTTCTGGCTGAGGCGACGGATCGTAGTCAGGAGACCGCGACGTGCGCGGTCGCCCACGTGGGCTACGGCGTGGAGGGCGTGGCGGCCGAACGCATCCGCTACATCCGGATCTCGAAGCGCGACCAGTGGCCGTACTGCAACACCTACGGCGGACAGCGGTACGAGAAGGACGTCAAGGGCATCATGATCAACTGGACGCCGGCGCGGGTGATCGGGACCGTGCCGGTGGAGGCGGACGGGAGCGCGTGTTTCCACATACCGGCCGACACGCCGGTGTACTTCCAGCTGCTCGATGAGGATCACATGGAGCTGCGGCGGATGCGGTCGTTCATCAGCCTCCAGCCCGGCGAGGTCCGGGGCTGCGTGGGCTGCCACGAGACGCGCGCCGAGGCGCCGAATGCCCGCGACGTCCCGCTGGCGCTACGCCGCGCGCCTCGCGTGCCCATCCCGCCGCCGTGGGGGGATCGGGCGATCAGCTTCCTCCGCGACGTCCAACCCGTGTTCGACCGACACTGCGTCCGGTGTCACAGCGGCCTGAAGCCGGCGGGCAAGCTGGACTTCTCGGGGGGGCTGACGGCCAGCCACAACCGGGCGTACGATACGATCCTCGCCCACCGTCTGGTGGCCCGCTCCAACGTCGGCGACGACGCGAAGATCACGCCGCCGTTGGCGTTCGGATCGCACAAGAGCAAGCTGATCGCCGTGCTCCGCGGGGACAGCCACGGCAAGCGGGTCAAGCTCAGCCGGACGGACTGGCTGCGGCTGGTCACCTGGATCGACGCCAACGCGCCCTATCACGACGGGTTTATCAACAAGCGTCTGGCCCGCATGCCGTATGACCTACCGTCCGATCGCGCGGTGACCGAGAAGATCGCCGCCGTCCACGCCAAGCGCTGCAACGCATGTCATCAACCCGCCGACGTCACGCGGGCCGACTGGATCGATCTGCATCGACCGCAGCGAAGCCGGTTCTTGACGGCGCCGTTGGCCAAGACGTCCGCCGGTATCGCCCGCTGCAAGCAACCCGTCTACAAGGACCAGACCGACCCGGACTACCAAGCCATCCTGCAAGTCGTAACGGCCGCCGTCAGCAAGGCCTGGGACCAGCCGCGCCGCGACTTGAGGGCGCTGACGCGGGAGTGAGATCGAACCGCTCAGGTCGTCCCAGCGGTAGCACGGGCGTCTCGCCCGTGAGGGTCTGTGGGCAAGATGCCAGGCAGGGGGATTAGGGTTCCGGGTTCCGAGCGTGAAGCCTGATGTGGTGGCACGGGCGTCTCGCCCGTGAAGCTTCATGGGCGAGACGCCCATGCTACGGGGGGGATGCGCCAACACGCGCGACGTGGCGACCTGCTCGTCGTTTCTACGCTTCGAGTCCTAGACCGAGGAGGCGGTTGGCGTTTTGCCAGGTGATCTTTTCGTAGGCGTCGTCGGAGATCAGTTTGTCGGTCTTGAGCTTCTTGAAGTAGTCGACGATGGGCAGCTTCTGGGGGACGTTGGCGATGTCGGTGCCCCAGAAGAGGCGGTCCTGGAACTCCTCCATGAACTGGTAGCCGAACTCGGGGTCTCGGCTGATGGCGCCGAAACCGCTGCCGGCCGACAGGTCGCCCAGGAGGTTGGGGTACCTGCGCATCAGCTCGACGACGCGGCCTGGCGTGACCGGTCCCTTGGGATAGGGGACGCGCTGGCCGTCCTGGATGACGTCGGTGCTGATCTCGGCCCAGAACGGTTGGGAGTGGGCCAGGAAGTTCAGCTTGGGGAACGCGGCCAGGACGGTCTCGAGGCGCGGCAGGCCGACCTCGTCGGCGAAGCCGTAGTAGCCGCCGACCTGCGGCGCGATGTGGAACGTGAGCGGCAGGCCGGACGCCTCCACGTACTTAAAGAAGTTCATGCAGAGCGGATCGTCGAAGGGCAGGTTGGGGATGCACTCGCCCACGCCCTTGCAGCCGAGTTCCTTGTAGGCCTCGAGCAGCGGGGTGAAGTCTGCCGTCGCGTCGTTCGTCAGGTAGCGCGGGTCCATGTTGCAGAACGGGATGAGCCGATCGGGATAGCGGGCGCAGATCTCGAGGGTCTCCTCCGGCGCCACCATCGTATACCGCCACTCCGGGCTGAGCGTCGTCATGACGACGGCGCGATCGATGCCGGCCTCATCCATCATGCCGATCAACGTTTCGGGGTCGGGGTAGTGCGAGCCGTTGGGCCGGGTGAGCTTCGGGTGTCGTGCTTTGGCACAGTGAACGTGGATGTCGATGAGCATCGTGCGTTCCCTTTCCTTGCCGAGGATGGTGTCCGCGAAGGCTGTCCCCCATCCTTTCCGAGAGCCCGCGTCCCGCGGCCACTCGGAAAGGATGGGGCACCCGCCAACAAGCCGCTCGAAGATACCTCGGCGTCCCATCGGCTTCAATCCGAACACTTGGTCCCAGTGAAAAGGCCTTGTTCTGAATCCGGATTCTCAGGCTGAGGTGCTCAAGCTGATGCACTACGAAGACACGCCTAAGCCCGCATTTCCCGGATCAGTTGACTGCAGTGGTATGATGCACACTGATTTGAGCTCGTGCCCAAGGCGGCAGGAGCAAGATCGGCACGATGAGCCGAGCGAACGTGCGTAAGCGACCGCGTGAAGGGCCGTTCTCGTTTGACCTGAGGACCCGCTTTGGTAGGCTGGTTCCTTGGCGGCAGGCAAATGAGCAATGTCGGTTTCCTGACCCAAGAGAGACAAGACCATGAAACACCGGCATCCTCTTCCCCTGCTGCTGCCCGCGCTGGTACTGTTCTCCGCGTTCGCCCGCGGCGGGGAGATCCCGATCGAACCATATTCGTCACGGCCGACGGCTAGCGAGATGGCGTTCGTCACACAATGGAAGCAGTCCCTTTTGAAGCAGGGGGATGCGGACGCCAGGCGCTACGTCGCCGACGTTCCCTTCTCGTTCAAGTGCGGCGAGCGAAGCAGCCGCGAATGGGTCAGAATCGAAACGGCGAAAACCGCGTCGGGTGATTGGCAGGATGACAAGACCCGCACACATGTTCTGAGTTGGAGGGACGGCCAGACCTCGCTTTCTTGCGAGATGAGACTGACCGAGTTTCGGGGCCTTCCCGCATTCCAATGGGTTGTGCGCGTCAGAAACGACGGACAGACCGATTCGGCGAAGGTACACGACTTCTGGGGAATCGACACGTATTGGAATTCCGCCGACGGTTCGATGCCGGTTCTTCACCGATCGGTCGGTTCGCCGGGGCACGAAGATGACTTCCTGTTCATGAGCGAGGTCATGCACAATTCGATGTGGGACAAACGCCGTCGGATTCCGATGGACACTCCCACGAACGCCCAATGGGGGCGTACGCACGCCTACCTCAAACCGACTGACAAGCGCTCGAGTGCGAACTGGCTGCCGTTCTTCAACTATCAGACCGGCGGCGACGGGCTC
>Ga0180432_10000133_pt1 | contig 111851 bp, 86 predicted proteins | sample SS_ome_10_FD_132414 | JGI IMG/M metagenome (GOLD analysis project Ga0180432, IMG submission 132414) | Hypersaline lake sediment archaeal communities from the Salton Sea, California, USA - SS_1_MS_2 metaG | ecosystem: Environmental > Aquatic > Non-marine Saline and Alkaline > Hypersaline >... | reverse complement strand
TTGCCTTTTTCCAGGGAGCCGATCCGCTTCCCCATGCCGATGGCCTCCGCCCCTTTGCGCGTGGCGAGTTCCAGCAGGTCGTAATAGGTCGGCCGCCGGGACATGCGGTTTCCCGACTGTCGGCCTTCGAAGCCGCCCACGCCGCGGGCGCGTGCGCGCTGCCCCGTCAGGTTCTGCCTGAGCAGGGGAAGCATGTCATGATGGTAGTCGTCCGTTCCCAGGCCGACGGGGATACCCAGGTCGATCCATTGGAGCAGGGGATTTTCGACCGAGCGGCAGTGGAGGATGCCCATGCCGGAGTCCAGAATGAGCTGAAGATCCCGGGCCGTGATGTAATCGCAGTGGACGCCGGTTAAAACATCGTCCAGCAGGCCCATATCCATTAAGTGGCGAACCGAGGTTTTTCCGTAAAGTTTCTTCACCTGCTCCATCTCGCGCCAAGTCTGAGCCAGGTGCGTGGTGATTCGAAGCCCGTGTTCGCGGGCGAAGGCTTTGACCCGCCGGTAGGTTTCCGGCCGCACCAGATCGGGTGCTTTGGGGCACAAGCAGGTCGTGATGAGTCCTTCGGATTTGCCGTGCCAGTTTTCATACAGCGCTTTTGCCCGGCCGAATGCGGCTTCGCCCTTTTTTGGAAGATAAACGTATTCTCCCTGCCTGAGGCGGTTGAGGTCGATCTCTTCGATATCGGCGGCCAGCACGCAGCGGTTTCCCGCCTTTGCGGCGGCGCGTGCGAATCCGTCGGGATAGGTGTAGATAACCAGGGCGGTGGTGCATCCGCCGTAGAGGAACTCGGCGCAGGAAGCCGATCCCATGGTGTCCATGTCTTCCGGGGACCGATAGCCCTCGAGGGGGAGGTTGACCTGATAAAAATCTCCGATCAGTTCATAGGTGCCGCGGAAATACTGCTGGAGATGGGCGTGGGTGTTGACGAATCCGGGAAGTATGACTTTATTGCGGGCGTCTATCACGATGCCGGGATCGCTCGGCGTATCGATCCGGGGTCCGATCTCAACGATACGTCCGTCCTTGATATAGAGACTGCCGCGGCGGTGGACCGTTCTGCGCTCGTCCATGGTGGCGATAAAACCGTCTTTGATCAGAACGTCCGGGCGCGGTCCCGTGATTTCGGATCCGGCATCTTCCCCCTTGCGTTCGGCGGAGGCGAATCCGAGATGGGTTGTCAATCCCGCTCCGGCCAGGGCGACCGCCCCGCCTCCGAGAAAGCGGCGTCGGCTCAGATATGCCGGCTGTCTTTCGGTATGGAATGTCGTTTTCCCCATGGATCCCTCCCCGATGGATTTTATGGACGGAGTCTGCTTTGGATTCCGCGTGATTTCAGTCTATTTTTTTTCACTCAACTCCGTCAACCCCGGGGTCGAATCTTTTTTGGGAGAGGAGATTTTCGCGTTATGTCCGTTAATAATCACCCTCTGTCCCGTCCTTTCTGAGGAGAATCCGTGTCGCCGACACCTATTTCCGATTCGATACATAAGAGCAAAAACATGGCTTCGCTTCAGAAAATATTATAAGATTTATCTTCATTATGAGAATCTGAAATCGAGGGATACGCCGAATTCAACGGCGTTTTGGGAGGGAAACATGCACGAGAAAAGAAGCTTCCGGCTTTGCCTTACATTCACTCTGCTTTTATCCGCAGCGCTTATTGCCGGTGAAGAGAAAAAAGTGCTTCGCCTTGAGGATTACACCCGTTGGAATCATATCATCTCTCCTCTCATTGCATCCGACGGCGATTGGATCAGCTATGCTTTCAGGCCCAACGGAGGGGATCCGGTGCTCTTTTTCAAGAGCTTATCATCTGAAAGCAGTCATGAGATACAATATGGATCGGGAGCGAAATTTTCCGAAGACTCCCAATGGGCCGGCTGCCTGATCGGAATCTCCGGCAAAGAAGCGGAGAAGCTCAAAAAGGAGAAAAAGCCCGTTCCCCAAAAAGGGATGCTTTTGAATTTATCCACGGGAGAGCAGCAAACGATCGAAAAGATATCGGCATTCGAGTTTTCAAGGAACTCCACGTGTTTTGCCGCCAAACGCTCCGGTCAGAGGGGGGATTCCAAACACAAGGGGGCGGACCTCGTGCTGATAAACCTCGAAAACGGCTTATCCCGAAGCATCGGGAATGTGGGGGAATACCGCTTCAATAAGCCCGGAAGCTTTTTGGCATATACCGTCGATGCGTCCGATAAGCACGGCAATGGGCTGTATGTGCTGGAGCTGGATACCGGACGATTGATCCCTCTCGATACGGGGGAAGCGATCTACGCGCAAATCGCCTGGGATAAGGAAGGCGGTGGTCTGGCCGTGCTGAAGGGGACGCAAAAGGAGGACTGTTGGGAGCGCGACAATATCCTGCTCGCCTTCACGGATTTGGGCGGGAAGTCTCCCAAGCGCTTCGAATACGATCCTTCCTCGGATCCCGGTTTCCCTGAAAACAGGGTCATTTCGGAAAGAGTTCAGCCGCAAAGAAGAAGAGGTGTTGAGGATAAGGAGAATCGGGCCCTCATCTGGAGTGAAAATTTATCACGGATCTTCTGCGGCTTGAAACCACAGGCGGAGAAGCCGAAAAAAAGCGAGGAACCGCTTCCGAATGTGGATGTGTGGCACTGGAAGGATGAAAAGATCCAGTCCCTTCAGGAAAAACGCCTCGAATATGACTTGAATTTCACCTATCGCACCGTGATTCATTTAAAGGAAATGAAGTTGGTTCAACTAGCCGATGAAAAGATGCGCACGGTTGCGCTGGCGCAAAACGGTGCGTGGGGTGTCGGACGTAACGACATCGTCGATCTTGCCGACGTGGAAACCATGCAGGCTGATTATTATGCCGTCGATACTGCTTCCGGTAAACGGAAACCTATCGCTAAGGGGATACGCCGGCAGCTGGGCCTCTCACCCGACAGCCGATTTTTTCTTTATCTTGAGGGTAAAGAGCTGAAAGTCTACGGTTATAAAAATGACAAGGTGACGAACATCTCCGCCGGTGCACCGGTCGGTTTCGTCAATGAAGAGGACGATCACCCCGGTGAAAAGCCTCCCTGGGGACTGGCCGGATGGACCAAGGACGGCGAGGCGGTTATCGTAAACCATAAATACGATCTGTGGTTGCTTCCCTTGAACGGTAGAGCGCCCACAAACATCACCCGGGGTTGGGGGGATAAGGAAGAGATCCGTTTCCGGATCATCAAGCTGGATCCGGAAGAAAAATCCATTGACACATCCAAACCGCTTCTGCTTTCGGCCTATGGGGAATGGACCAAGAAATCGGGATTCTATTCGCTGAAAATCGGAGCGGAGCCGCGGAAGCTTGTATTCGCGGATAAACATTTCGGGATGCCCTTGAAAAGCAAGAAGGCGGACAGGCTTCTCTACAACATGGAAACGTTCACCGGATTTCCGGATTATTATGTGAGCGGCATGGATTTCGTCAAGCCCGAAAAGGTTACCGATGCCAATCCTCAGCAAAATGAATACGCCTGGGGCCGCCGGATCCTGATCGATTACACAAACAGCAAAGGGCGCAAACTCCAGGCAACCCTGACGCTCCCCGCCGACTATGTTCCGGGACGGAAGTATCCCATGGTGGTCTATTTTTATGAGAAAATGTCACAGCGTCATCACCATTACTCCATGCCCACCTATGATGACCGTCCTCATATGTCGGCCTATGCCAGCGACGGATATCTGGTCCTCATGCCTGACATCGTGTTCGAGATCGGGAAGCCCGGAACCTCTTCGCTGGACTGCGTCGGCAGCGCCGTCAAACAAGTCGTCGACCTGGGCTATGCCGATCCGAAGCGCATCGGCCTGCAGGGACACAGTTGGGGCGGCTTTCAGGCCGCTTTCATCGTCACCCAAACCGATATGTTCGCCTGTGTCATCGCCGGCGCGGCTCCCAGCTGTATCGAAGGCGAGTTCAACCAGGTTTTCAAAAGCTCGGGAAACAACAATCATTCCTACTATTCCCGCAGTCAGGGTCGGATGGGAACGGATCCTTGGCGGGATCACGCACTCTACCGCAGCCAGTCCGCGATCCAGAATGCCGACAGGATCACAACCCCTTTTCTGCTCCTCCATGGAACCGAAGACGGCTCGGTCGACTGGCTGCAATCGCTGGAATATTACAATGCCGCCCGATATCTGGGGAAAGAGGTGATTTTCCTGTCCTATCCGGGAGAGCCTCACCACCTTGCGAAAGAGGAGAACCAGAAGGATTTCCAGATCAAGATGAAACAGTATTTCGATCATTATCTTAAAGGGCTTCCCATGCCGGAATGGATGCGGGAGGGGGTTCCGTATATCAAGAAGAAGCGTCTTTTCGATGCGCAGAAAGAGAGCAAGACGCCGCCGACTCCGCAAAAGCCATAAGGATTTAGGAGAGGATAGAGAGTTTTATGTGATGATGTTCGTGAATTTGATAAAAGAGAATCAACATTTTAAAAAGCTGACGATCAGAATTTTAATCCTCCTTACCTCGGTCATCATCGTTGTGCTTCTTATCTGCGGCGGACAGATTCTTATAAACCGATTGTCCCGTAAACAGAAAGAAGTCCAGCATGAAATCCTGCGGAGAGAACGTGCTCTTTTGAATAGAATTCAAGTCACGTTGTTGGATGCGGGGTACCAACAAAGCCTGAAAGACACCCAATTGATTAATAACCCGGTGTTGATCGTGGAAGTTACCAACATTTCACCGGAAGTCTTGGATACGATACGGCTTGTGGCCTATTTTAAAAAAGAAAGGGGAGATAATTTGCCAAGGTGATTATGACTTGGGCGTGCTTCATTCCGGAGAAAAAAAGGCAATCGCCATTGCCTGTCCACGGCCGGCCGGACAAAGAGTTTCTCCCCAACGTCTGGATATGATGCAGATGAAAGAGCCGGTGTCGTTTGAGCTCTGGTTGGAAGCTGCGGATATAACGATGGTCATCGAAAATGGAAAACTGGAACCCAAGCTCCTTCCCGAACACAAGTCTTTATTTTTTCCCGCGGCCAACCGTTTTCTTCCTATATTGATTCCAAGCTGAATATTTCTCCTGAGGTCGGTATTTTGCAAATGCTTCTATGATTGTGGTAATTATAAAAAGATAATGTGTTCACGGATAATGATTCATCACCGTTTTGTTATCTTGTTATAAGAAGGAGGAACTGATGGCGCTTTTCAATCCGCCGAACATCGAAAAACTCTATAATAAGGATAGCATCAGGAAATTGGTCAAGCTTTTAAGTGGTCAGGATAAGGAATTGGCCTCCAGAGCGAGAGAGGCGCTCTTGAAATACCCTGGGGATAAGGCACGGGCGGAAGCCAGGAAGAAAATTTGGACGAACGAACTCTTTTACAACAGTGTTCTCAAGGTAATCAATAAACTCGACCCTCAAATCGCCGGGAGCATCAATCCTCTTATCAAAATGATTGAATCGGAAAAACGGGAGATTGAAGAAAAAAACGAACTGAAACAACTGGCAAAGGAGCAACTGAAAAAGCGTTTTTTGGCTGCGTTCCCGTCTTCAACTATTTTAAATGATTCATTTTTTGACATATTGAACAGAAAATTGGGAGATGATCCGAAATTCGTATTAACAAAAAAGATGATGGGAGAACGCCCTATGTCGAGTTACAGCGGCTATGTTGTTACCGAGGATCATATCGCAATATTTGATGTGGGTGTACCGCATAAAATCGGCGCCCTCAGGATCGACGAAATCAAAGAGCTTAGATACGGGCTGATGAAAACCACGGTTAAAATATTTGATGAAAAGGGAAGTAGAGTGAAACTCGATCTGGATGACATCGGGAAGAAGGCGGTAGATTTCATCATGTTGAAAAATTCCGACGTGATCCAACAATAATACGGTCCTCGATCATACAGTCGCCGGAATAATCTTAAAATTCACGCCTTCTTCACCGACAGGCGTAATAAGGTGCGTCGATCGAGAAGCGAGGGAAGGAAATAGGGGTTGGGTTCAGAGTCGATTTGATGTATAATACCGCTTTGCTGCGGACAGCCTTTATGCCTGCCGGCAGAGGTGTTTCGGCTCTTTGATGACATTTTCGTCCGTACCGCCGGAAGACGGTGCGGGAATACATATTTTTTGCATACTTCACCGCCATAATCCGTCCAGGCCGGGGATACATTAAAGAAACGAATAATCGCAGGAAACGACCGGATGTTATCCGATCGGACTAATTTTTAAAAGGATATAGTTCGATGAAAGCAGATGCGTTTCGCTCGGAATTGGATTTCACCGTGCGTATTGCCGGAGAGGGGGGGGACGGCGTCATCAGCTGCGGCGAACTCTTCGCCCGCGCCGCGGCCCGCACCGAATACCATGTCTTCACGTATATCACCTACCCCGCCGAGATCCGCGGCGGCATATCCATGATCCAGATCCGTGTTCGCGACTGGACGATTTACTCCATGGGGAGCCAGGTGGACTACATGGTGGTTTTCAATCAAGCCTCCTGCGACCGCAATCTTCCCGCATTGAGAAAAAGCGGGGTGGTCATTTTCGATCCGGATCATGTGAGGCTCCCGGCAAACTTGAATGCGATCCGGATTTCCATCCCCTTTTCCAATATATCGATCCGTGAAACAAGCAGCCGTATGTCCAAAAACATCGTCGCTCTGGGAGCCCTGAGCGGTCTTTTCAAGATGGAGCGGTCGCTTGTGGCCCAACTTATCAAGGAGCGTTATGCTCACAAAGGAGATGCCGCGGTCGAGAAGAACCTCAAGGCTCTCGATGCCGGATATTCCAAGGTTGTCGACAGCGACCAGAGAGGGAAATATAATCTAAAGGCGGAGGAAAAATCCCGGGGCCGCTATATGTTTCTATCCGGTAATGAAGCGATTGCCTTGGGAGCGATCGCGGCCGGATGCCGTTTCGTCGCCGGCTATCCGATTACGCCCGCCACATCGATCTTCGAAACCTTGATCAAACTCCTGCCGCGCGTGGGAGGGCGTGCCGTTCAAATGGAGGATGAGATCGCTTCCATCTCGGCCGTGATCGGGGCTTCGTTCTCCGGGGAGAAAGCCTTGACTCCCACCTCGGGACCGGGGCTGCAGCTTATGGGAGAACAGCTCAATCTGGCGTCCATGATCGAACTCCCTCTGGTGATCGTCAACGTTCAGCGCGGAGGGCCGAGTACCGGACTGCCCACCAAGACGGAACAGTCGGATCTCAAGTTCGCCATCTACGGCACGTCGGGCGAGGCGCCCCGCATTATCCTGGCGCCCACATCGGTCGAAGACTGCTTCTATCAGACGATCCGGGCGTTCAACCTGGCTGAGCGTTTTCAGAGTCCCGTGATCCTGCTTTCGGATCAATCCATAGGCTACCGCAAAGCCACGGTCAGGCTGCCCGATTTCGCCGAGATCCGTGAGATCGGCGAGTGCCGTCCCCAGGATAAGCTGCTGCTACCCTCCGCGGAGAAAATCGATCTGGTGCACCGCATCAAGCCCAAACGGAATGAATTGAAAGACTATAAGCGTTTCAAGTCGACCCCTACCGGAGTGTCCCCCATCTCTTCTCCCGGAATGAAGGGGGGGCAGTATATCGCGACCGGATTGGAACACGATGAGGCAGGGAAGGCCGATTACTCTCCCGCCAATCACTTGGCGATGTCGGAGAAACGGTTTCGAAAACTGGAGGCATTGAGCAATCGGTTGGAAGTCAATCCCCCTGAATATCACGGATCGCGGGATGCCGCGATCGGAATCATCGGTTGGGGATCGACCGAGGGCGCCATCCGCGAAGCCCGTTACAAAGCGGAAGCTGAAGGTGTCCTGGTCCGCCATCTTCACCCAAAGGTGTTGTCGCCGCTGCCGGTGCGCAAAATCCGGCATTTTCTGGCCGATCTCGAGCAAGTCCTCGTGGTGGAGGAAAACTATACCGGTCAATTCGCCCATTTCATCAAAGGAAAATTCGGGATCAAACCCATCGAAATGCATAAATGCGAAGGGGTTCCCATCACTTCCAATGAGATTTTAGCGGGAATAAAAAAAGTTGCGAGGATCACCGATGAAAAGAACATTACAAAGTTATAAAAGCGGTATCAAACCGGTTTGGTGTCCCGGCTGCGGGGATTATGCAATCCTGCGCGCCATACAGCAGGCTTTTTTGGACATGAATCTTCCGCCGGAAGACATCGCCGTGGTGTCCGGGATCGGATGTTCCGGAAGGCTTTCCCATTATCTGAACACGTATTCACTGCACGGTACCCATGGCCGGGCGGTTCCCACCGCGCTCGGTGTTAAAGCCGCGCGTCCCGAACTTACGGTGATGGCCGTCGGCGGAGACGGAGACGGTCTTGGAATCGGCGGCGGCCATATCCCGCATGCCGCCCGCAAGAATGTGGATATGACCTATCTTTTGATCGACAACCGCATCTACGGATTGACCAAGGGGCAGTCTTCTCCCACGACACCGGTGGGACGGTCCACGACCACTTCACCGGACGGGGTCACCGAACCTCCCGTCGATGTCATCCCCGTTCTGCTGTCATATGACGTATCCTTTGTGGCTCAGACCAGCAGCTTGAATATCCCCGAGATGACCGACATCATAAAAAAGGCTATCCGGCACAAGGGATTTTCAATGGTGCACATTTTTTCTCTCTGCAAGACCTTCCCGGTGATTGAAGCGGACGTTCTGAAAGATCTTCTGTGTCCTCTCCCTGAAGATCATCCGCGCTCGGATAAATTGGAGGCCATGAAAAGGGGGTATTCCCGGGATCATCTCTATACCGGGGTATTTTATCAGGTTGAAAAGCCTGTGCTGGAACAGCAGCTGGATGCCCGGATCGAACGTTCCTGTTCGTTCGAACAGGGAGAACCCACCGACAATATCGAAGATCTGCTGCTGAGATACGTATAGCGTGCCGTTCGGGAGGACTCCCCGTTTCCCGAACCGTGATACAAGGTTGGATCATGAACAAGAAAATCAAATTACTGATCGCCGTCGGCATCCCTCTTCTTGTGCTGTTGATGCCCGCCGAATGGATCCCGATTGACGGTCTGACCGTGGTCGGACACCGCCTGGTGGCCATTTTCTTTCTGGCCACGCTGTTCTGGCTGCTGGAGCCGATTCCGATCTTCGCCACTTCGGTGCTGGTGATCGTCGGCGAGCTGATCATGGTTTCGGATAAAAGTTTCATTCTGTTTCAACCCGGCCCGGCCTCCGAAAATTTCGGGACCGTCATCAACTACCGTGAGATCATGGCCACGTTCGCCTCTCCGGTCATCATGCTGTTTCTGGGTGGGTTTTTTCTCGCCATGGCCGCCACCAAATTCCAGTTGGACCTGAACCTGGCCCGCGTCGTCCTCAAGCCTTTCGGCCGCCGTCCCGCCATGGTTATGCTCGGCATCATGCTGGTGACCGCGCTTTTCTCCATGTTTATGAGCAATACGGCCACCACCGCCATGATGTTCGCGATCCTGACGCCCGTAATCGGCTTGATGGGAAAAAACGACCGGGGTCGCATCGCATTCGCGCTGGCCATCCCGTTCGCCGCCAACATCGGCGGCATCGGAACGCCGATCGGAACTCCTCCCAACGCCATCGCACTCAAATACATGACAGGCGCCAACGCCATCGGATTCGGGACCTGGATGGGTTTCGCGTTTCCCTTCGTGCTGGTGCTGCTGCTTTTTGCCTGGCGGCTGCTGTTGCGTTTCTACAAACCTGAGATCAAGGATCTCAACCTCGATATCCAGGGACGGTTCCGCCGCGGATGGAAAGCTTATGTGGTTTACATGACCTTCGGCCTTACCCTGCTGCTGTGGATGTTCGATTTCCTTCACGGGATGAACGCCTATATCGTTGCCCTGATCCCGGTAGCGATTTTTACCTCCAGCGGCATCATCACAGCCCAGGATCTCAAGCGTATCAACTGGGATATTCTCTGGTTGATGTCGGGCGGTCTGGCCTTGGGAGTGGGATTGGAACAGAGCGGCCTGGCGGAGCGTATGGTGCAGAGCATTCCTTTTTCCGGCTTTTCGCCCTTCCTGATCGTGCTGCTGGCTACCGGGATCACGCTTCTCATGGCGAATATCATGTCGCATACCGCCACCGCCAACCTGCTGCTGCCCATTTTCGCCGTGGTCGGAACCACCATTCCCAGCCTGGCTTCGCTGGGGGGGTCGAAAATGATCATGCTGGCGGTTACATTCGCCGCTTCCCTCGGCATGTCGCTCGCGATCAGCACGCCTCCCAACGCCATCGCGTACGGAACCGGAGAAATTAAGACCAAAGATATGTTAAAATCAGGAGTGATTATCGGGATCGTTGGATTGTTAGGCGTGTATGTGATGCTCTTTGTTCTGAACAAGGTCGGATTCTTATGAGCGATGTCGTGAGTTATCCGGATTATCCCTGGCTGAAAGAGACCTATTTCGCCGATCCCGAGCGGCGGCGGATCTTAAAGAAGGGCGAGGTCTTGATGGAGGAGGGCGGCCACAACGCCCGGCTCTATCTTATCCTGAAAGGCACGCTTTCGGCATACGTGAAAAATCCGGAGGGCGAACAGCAGAAACTTTTCGAAGCCTACCAGGATATGTTCGCCGGCGTGTACAGTTTCTTCTCCCGGACCTATATCAGCCTGGCAACCGTAGTGGCCGAGAATGATTGTGAGCTCGCCTATATCGAAAAGGATCAGAAAGTTCGGCTTCTCCCGAACAGCAGATGTCTTTTCGATCAGTTCATGCCCGTGGTGGTGGCCAACCTGGCCCGCCGCCAGAAAAATGAGCAGGAAATCGCTTTCAAACAGGAGCGCATGCTGCGCAAGCTCATTCAGACCGAGAAGTTGGCTTCGCTGGGACAGATGGCGGCCGGGATATCACACGAGCTGAATAATGCGGTCACCGTGACGGCTCGAAACACCGAATGGCTGCGTGAGCGTCTGATTCAATTCATGGAGCGGGACCACGGAGACCAGCTTAAGGTTTTCCAGCGCGGCCTGGAATCCGGCCGTCGGCTTTCCAGCCGGGAGCTGCGCATCCGGTCTCTGGAAATGATGAAGCGTTTCGGCCTCAAGGAAGACATGGCCCGTTTAGCGGTCGAAGCCGACCTGCCGTTGAAGAGCCTGATCGGCTCCGAAAAAGATCTGGAAAGGACGATCCGCGGCAGCCATTATTTATGGGAGTTGGGCGCTACTTTCCACGACATGACGATCGCCGCTCGTCTGGCTACGTCGGTGGTGAGGTCCGTGAAGGAGTTGGCCGGTCAGCGGGCTGCCAGGATATCGGATGTGGATGCCAACCAGACGATCCGGGAAGCGCTGGCGCTCATGAGCTGTCCGCTTCGGAAGGTCCGGGTCAAACTCGATTTGGCAAAGCTGCCTTCCATGCATGCCGCTCCCAGCGAGTTGGTCCAAATCTGGACCAATCTCATCGCCAATGCCGTGGAGAGCATGAGCGGCGGAGATTACGAAGATAAACAATTGGTAATCCAAACACGCCGCCGCGGAAGTCATATCAGCATCAAGATCACGGACAACGGCCCCGGGATCCCGGAGCAGGTCCTGCCCAAGATCTTTCAGCCTAATTTTACAACCAAGGAAAAGGGATTGGAATTCGGCCTGGGATTGGGATTGTCCATTGTGGAACGGATCGTCAGCTCTTACAACGGTGAGATCACCGTTCGCAGCCGTCCCGGCAGGACCGTTTTTTTTATAAAAATCCCCATATGAGGTTCACATGGCAAAAATACCGATTTTGTGCATTGACGACCAGCGCGAGATCCTTGCCGCGCTCCACAAAGACCTGGAAGATTTCGAAGAACACTGTCGACTGATCGACTGTGAGTCCAGCGCCGAGGCGCTCGAAGCTCTGAACGAGGTCGATAATTCCGGGGAGGAGCCCGGCCTGATCATCTGTGATCATGTCATGCCGGGAAAAAACGGAGTCGAATTCCTTATCGAGGTTCAAAAGGACTTGCGCTTTACCAATACGCGAACCATTCTCCTTACAGGGTTGGCCACCCACCAGGACACCATCACCGCCATCAATGAGGCGCATATCGATCATTACATCGAGAAGCCGTGGAATCGGGAGGATCTGCACGTCTCGGTCAAGCGACTGCTGACGCTTTTCGTGCTGGATTCGGGATTGGATTTCGAAGATTACCTCCCGGTCCTGGACCAGCCCACCCTTTACGGAAAACTGCATTCCTCCTAAGAAAGCGCTGCTTTACTCTTTTCCTCCGCCCGGGTAATATGGATGCTGGAGCAGCACCATGTCCGTAATCAGCGATGCCTTTGAATTGAGTACCCGGGGATTCAATGATATGCACGATATCACCCTTGAGATTGCGGGCCGCCTGGAGTCCAGCGGTTTGGTTGACGGGATCGTGACCGTATTCGTCCCCGGAGCCACGGGAGGCGTGACGACCATCGAGTTCGAGCCGGGATTGGGTCGGGACTTCGCCGAAGTCATGGAGAGGATCGCGCCCCAGGGCGTCCCTTATCATCATGACGCGCGCTGGGGAGACGGGAACGGCTTTTCCCATATCCGGGCCTCGCTTCTGGGGCCGTCGCTGACCGTTCCCTTTTCCAACGGACGGCTGACGCTCGGCACCTGGCAGCAGGTCGTGTTCGTCGATTTCGACAATCGTCCCCGCACCCGGAGGATCGTGCTGCAGTTTATGGGAGAATGAGACGCAAAGCCGCTTGAAACGTCTGATTTTATGATAGATGGAAACGGCTGCCGATAGACGACAGGAAATGACAAAGAGAATATCTCATGGCGGATATAAAAGAACAGCTTGAACGCTTGAAGCGGGAGCGTCAGGCTCGTTCCGCTTTTCAAAACCGAAAGGGCTCCGAAAAGAAACCCGATGCCGCGAAGGGGCCGCCGCCTTCGTCCCCGCCGAAATCCGTCGAAGAGGCTTGGGATAAGATCAACCGTTCCAGTTCCCAATCCACCAAAGAGAAACTCGAACAGCTCATCAATCTCACCCGGACAGGGGCCAAGCCTCGGCCGGCTCCTCCCCCCGTCGATCCCCTCCGGCCTGAACCCGTGGAGAGGGAAGCCCTGCGTTTTTCGGAAAATCCCTATCCCTTGAATCACCGTTACGGGCGCACCACGCTCGCTACCGGTCTCGACATCTCAGGCCATGTGCTTGCCTGTCTGAGCAAGGATCCCGAATTCGAGTCGCTCGATCTTTCGACCGCTCTGTTTATCGACCTGGAGACCACCGGGCTTTCCGGAGGCACCGGCGTCATCCCCTTCAATGTGGGTATGGGCTATTACCGCGAGGACCAATTCGTCGTGGCCCAGTATTTTGTAGGAGAGCTGGCGGCCGAAGAACAGATGATCGAGGAATTGGAGGTTTTTTTCCGCAAAAAGGAGTTCCAATCCGTCGTCACCTACAACGGGAAAGCCTTCGACATCCCGCTGTTGGAGACACGTTTCATCCTCTACCGCAAACCCTATCCGCTCAAATCCCTCCCTCACCTGGATTTCCTTTTCCCCGCCCGCAGCCTTTGGAAGCACAAGCATGAAAGCTGCCGGCTGTTTCATCTCGCCCACCAGGTGCTGGCGACCGGCCGGGATGAGGACATCCCATCGTCGGAAATCCCCTGGCGCTATTTCCAATACCTTCAGACCGGGAACTTCGACCTGATTGAGCCCGTCCTGTATCACAACCAGGAGGATATCCTTTCCCTTTTGGGCGTCGTGATCGAAGGCGCTCTGATTTTTTCCGAGGAGCATCCTGACTGCAGCGCCGACGCTATGGACCTTTTCGGCGCCGGCAAGGTCATGGAACGGGTCGGCGAGACCGAAAAATCCGTGGAGTATTTCCAGCGCGCTCTCAACGGATCGCTATCCGGAGATGTTCTGATCCAGGCCCGGAAGAAACTGGCTTCCCATTTCAAGCGCAACCGGGAATGGAACAAGGCCGTGGAGATCTGGCGCGAGATCGCTTCCGCCGAGATCGTCACCCCCGAAGAGCTTTTCGCCTTCCGCGAGCTGGCCATGTACCTGGAGCATCGGGAGAAAAATTACATTGAAGCCCAACGCATCGCCGAAGAGGGATATGTGCTGTCCATGAGCACGTCGGTGTATTACGCCAACGATTTTACCTACCGAAGGGAGCGTTTGAAGAAGAAGCTGAAAAAACAGCAAGCGGGGGAAATCCCGGAAGAATCCAAAACGGAATCGGATTCAGCGGAAGAAAAAACAGGAAAGGAGTGATCACCATGAAAGCCATGCTGCTCGAGCGATTCGATCCGATCAGCGAATCTCCTCTGAAACTCACGGATGTTCCCATCCCCGAACCGCGTCTGGGAGAGATCCGCATCCGCATCCATGTCTGCGGCGTGTGCCACACCGATCTCCACACCGTGGAGGGGGAGCTGCCAGATGCCCGTCTGCCTGTCATTCCCGGCCACCAGGTAATAGGAGCGGTGGATAAATGCGGCCCGTGCGCCGATCGGTTCCAAATCGGTAAGCGCGTGGGTACGGCCTGGCTGTTTTCGACCGATGAAATCTGCACCTACTGCCGCCGCGGCAGCGAGAACCTCTGTGAAAATGCTCGATTCACCGGCTATTCCGCTGACGGGGGTTACGCTGAATTTATGGTGATCCCGGAAAAGTTCGCCTATGCCGTTCCCGAGATCTTTAAGGATGTTGAAGCCGCGCCGCTGCTGTGCGCCGGGATCATCGGGTACCGGGCGCTGCGGCGAAGTGCGATCCGGCCGGGGGAAAAACTCGGCCTTATCGGATTCGGCGCGTCGGCTCATGTGGCCATCCAGGTTGCCGTGCACTGGGGATGCCGTGTCTATGTCTTTTCCCGCAGTGCCGAGCACCGTGCCTTGGCTGAAAAACTGGGCGCCGTCTGGACGGGGAACACGGGCGAGATGCCTCCTGAGAAGCTCGACGGCATCGTAAATTTTACCCCCGCGGGCGGGACGGTTCCTGCCGGGATGGCCGCCCTGGATAAAGGCGGCACCCAGGCGCTGGCCGGAATCTACATGACTCCGATCCCGGAAATGGATTATATGCAATTCCTCTACGACGAACGCAACCTGTGCAGTGTCGCGAACGCCACCCGCGAAGACGGGGAGGAACTGCTCAAGATCGCAGCCGAGATCCCCATCCGCACCACGACTCAGGTTTTTCCTCTGGAAGAGGCCAACCATGTGCTGCGGCTTCTGAAAGAGAGCCGCATCGACGGCGCCGCCGTACTCCGCGTGTCCGCTTAATCAGCTTGATTTTTCCGTCCAGCCCGATAGAATGGGCTAAAATGATGAGAGAAGAATTCTTTCTTCCATGAATGAAAATGAACCGAACGTGAAATACGACATCACCGTGAAGGAGAGGAACAACGTGAAGAAGGGAAAAAGAATGGGATGGCCGGAGTTCAGACTGACCCTGGCCGTTGTCTTGGTCGGGGTGTTTTTTTTCGGTATGGAGCCCTCCATCTTCGAAGATAATATCTGCCAGGCGCTTGGAGAGGAAGCCTTAACGCCCGGTGGGGATATTTATATATCAAACAGCACCGGATACACGGCATCGATTAAATTTTCAGGCACCGGCAATTTTAGCAAGATGGTCTATGCCGACGGCTACTCTCAAGCCGCGGTAGATGTCGGGTCTTACGCCTGGATCGCATATTTTGTCGGCTCCGATAAAAAACCTCAGCGGGGATTTGTCCTGGTCAAGGAAGATAAGACCAGCTACGTCAGTTTGAACTAGCGGTCCGTGGAGACTTGAACCTGATCTCACCGAAACTCGTTTGATCTTTCTTTTTCGATTGATTAAAATTAAATCAAGGATGCGAGGAGATTTTCTACGATAAGGCGTATAATTTTGTCCTGAGAACTTATTTCGTTTTTAACGGGGGGGGCGAAATGGACAAGGCGAATGGATCGATAGGCTCGAAGATCAGGCTTATGCTGGCTGTTGTCTTGGTCTTATTCTGCTTCTTCGGTATGACGCCTTCCATTTTCGAAGATAATATCTGCAAATCCATCACTACACAGGAACTCTACCCGCGGGGAACCATTCTCATCGCCAACCTGACTCCCTATCTGGTGACGGTTCAGTTTTCGGGAACCTCGACTTTTTCCGTGCTCATCCGCCCTGAATATTCGATTGAAGAGGTTACAAAGGAAGGCTCCTATGCCTGGATCGCCTATTTCAATTATTCAGACTACAGACCGGTCAGAGGTTTCGTCTCGGTCAAGGAGGACAAGCGCAGCGGCGTTACGATCGAGACGGGGAAGAAAAAGAAGTAAAAAGGGGAGCGGCTTATGACGGCTCCTGATAGAATCGGTTTGTACGGAAGTATTTGTTGCCGGATATCTGCAATGAGATAGCAGGTGGATATTTTATGCATATCCGTGATAATCGAACAATATGAATTGAAATAAAGCGCGCTTTCGGATATCATGATGAAATCCGGCGGCGGAATGAAATCCTCGGCCGGATCATCACCAAAGACCTTACTTAGGTGCGCCAGTAGCTCAGCTGGATAGAGCGTCTGACTACGAATCAGAAGGTCGGGGGTTCGAATCCCTCCTGGCGTACCATAAAATCCTTTAAAATCAACAGTTTTCTTCATCAGTGGAGTTGCCCCCATTAAATCGGACACTCTTTGACCCTTCTGTTTAGTTCTATATACTCCCTTGGAGACATCATTTTCAAGCCTTTATGGGGATGATATTCATTGTAATCCTCAAACCACAGAGGCAGCTGCTCCAGGACGGTTAAAGCATCGGGAAGATTACTCATATACACATAATCTCTTTTAAAGGTTTTCACAAACGATTCCGCCATGCCGTTTGATTCCGGGCTGTAATACGGAGTCGTGCAGAGCTCAAGCCCCGCTTCTTGGGCAAACGCCCTGGTCTCATAAGCGATATAGGCGGGGGCGTTATCGCTGAGCCATTGGATCGGATGCGGTGTCCGATCGACCAGGCCGAAGCGATATTCTATGGCTTCTGTCATAAGATCCCGGATAATAGAACCGGTGATGCCCCCGGTTGTCGCGATATAGCTGAGGATCTCCCGGTCGGAACAGTCCATGCAAAAAGCAACCCGGACCCGCTCTTTGTTCCAGCAGGCAATCTCAAAGGCATCGGAGCACCAGCGGGTGTTGCTCTTAAGGGTAATGATGGTTCCTTCATGGACCCGCGTCGGTCTTCCCGTATGTTTTTGAAGCATAAGATTATTCATGCTCATGATCCGGTAAACCCGCTTGTGATTTACAGAAAATTCCCCTGCAGCTCTCAGCATCCGGTTGAGGATGGCGGTCACCCTTCGGTATCCGTAGGTCGGCCGTTTATCGGTGATCCGGCGGATATGATCCAGGTATTTATCATCATCGGGCATTTTATAGCGCTTTCGGGTCTTGGATGGTGAGGGGGTCATTTTTCGTTGCCTGTTTTCATAGATCTGGGCTCTTGATAACTCAAGCGTTTCGGCGACTTTCTTCACCGGGAATCGTCCTCGTCTGACAACGGCTGCCGCAACAAGAGTTTTTTTCCCGTGCAATCTCCAGCGCTTCCTTTAAGATCTCAGCTTCCATGGTTTTTTTGCCCAGCATGCGCTCCAACTCACGCACTTTGCTCTTAAGCGCTCTCACCTCGGAGATGGACACCACACGCTCCTCTTTACCGACAAGCTTCCAGCGCACCCTGCCGCATCAAACGCCTCCAGCGAAAAAGCTGGCTCGGATTAACGTCATATTTCCTCGCTACGTACGAAATACTCATGCCGGGAAGCTCTGATTCCTCAACCATCCCCCGCTTGTCTTCTGCCGACCACCGCCGTCTCCGTTGTATGGAGGTGATGATTTTTACGCTACTCATGATCCTCCTTTTCTTAGATTATAGGCATAACACCATGGCTATGACTATATCTTATTCAGAGGATCAAAGGTGTACGGTCCAATTGGGGGCTACTTCAGATGTCGTCAAACGGTTCTGAACACTTTTTGCTTATCCCCTAAGCTATAAGGTGCTATATATATAATAGATCAGCTGAAGCCGTTTGGCAAGGATCGAAGCACGTGCATGCGGCTCAGTTTTCCGCTGCTTTTCTTGCGACAATCACGATTCCACTGGACAGATATTTGGATCTTATGTGGAGATTCAAATGCTTTTCCAGGAACATGAACGGAAACGCGAATAGTCGGAATCCCTTAGAGAAACACCGCTGCCAGAATTTTGGGAGCTTCAGCAGGTTCAGCAGGCTGAAATCAAGAAACTGCGTATAGGTGCTCTCTTCGATAATGAACCCGGCCGACCGGTGTTCGTGCTCTAATCTATTGAGATCTAACGTGCAGTAATAGTTCTTTAAATTTTTGTTCATCAAAATGCTGAGTTTGGTGATAAGTCCCGAGGTGTTTGGCACCCAGGTCATGCAGAGACCGGATGGGGAAAGAAGCGTGTTGAAAAGTGTGAGGACTTGGGAAGGCCGATTGAAATGTTCAATAAGTCCCAATGAAAAAACGATATGGAAACGCCCCTGTGATCCGGACGCCCAGTCAAAGATATCGGCCTGGATCAACCGTCCCGCTACACGATTTTTCTCAAGAACTTTGGAGCATATCTCAATGCCTCTCTCTGAGTAATCGATTCCCCAAATATCCAGGTCGAATTCTTTTTTAAAATAGGGGAGCCAGAGGGAAGATCCGCACCCGACTTCGATGAGTCTTTTTCCATTCAAACCGGCAAGGTGTTTTTTGAACACCTTATCCAACTCGAGATCGAGAAAGTGGAAGCGCGGATCGGGATATGTTTTTTTGGGTAATATGTGGTGATGTCTCTGATCCCAGTGACGCTTGGTCGTCAAGGGATCCGGATGCAGATCCGGCAGGGATTTACTTTTTGGCTTCCGCAACCTATCTCTCACGATTATCCCCAATTGCCGTGCCGAATGTATACTATTGAATCGAGGATGACAAGGTCAATGATTTCAAAAGAAGAAGGTTAAATCAATCGAATTTCCAAAATCAGAAAGCTCAGGAGAGCTGTATTGCAGTCCGGATGATATATTTCAAATATTTTCTGCGGTTTTTCAAGATGACTTCAAGGAATCATTTGGGTGCCGGCGACACTTGAATTTATTCGTCGAGTTTGATATTCGTGAGACATAGGAGGGGATAAATATGAAAGAGAAAAAAGGAGTCCTGTTGTTGTTTTTTCTTTTGATGACGTCACAAGTCTTTGCTGTTCAAAATGATGAAGAAATAAATCGGAAACTGAGAGGCGCCGTAATCATGGGAAGAACGGCTGAAGTCAAAGAGCTTATCGACGGCGGCGCGGACGTCAATAAAAAATTCGACTTAGGTGCGAGCCGGGATATCACGCCGTTGTTTGTTCTTTGCGCCATGGGGAACGCGAATCAGGTTGAAATAGGGAAATTGCTCATCGATGCGGGCGCCGATGTCATGGAAGAGTTTCAAGGCATGACGCTCCTGCATATAACAGCCGGTTTCGCCGGGGATGAAGCCGTTACCGAGCTGTTGATAGAGAACGGCTTGGATGTGCGTGCAAAAACCGATTCAAAGTCCCCCGCGGAAATCCGCGGTGTCACTCCGCTTCATATCGCGGCAGGCAAGGGGAAAGTCGAAATGAGTGAGGTGCTCATTGAGCATGGCGCCGATCTGAATGTATCAGATTCTTATTATGAATTCACACCGCTTCACCTCGCGTCAAAAGAGGGAAAGAATGACATGGTGGAACTTCTTATCAGCAAGGGCGCTGAAGTGAATGCAGAATCGAAGCGAGGGGAAACGCCGCTGGATCTGGCGGTATCAAAAGGACATGAAGAGACGGCCGAAATTCTCCGTGAACATGGAGGGATTTCAGCAAAATAATCATAGATGGAGTTGAAGATCAAGCGGGTGGTGTTTCATCCAAAGAATTCATTGCTGATGAAGAGGAAAAATCGATTATCGAGCGTGCCGAAATTATATCATGGATTTATCGTGTTCTTCATCGCTGTGTGTACCGGGCGATAAGCTCCGTTCCTGTGATCCCATCCTTGAGAATTTCAGCGGCTTTTGGTGTGAGGACCCACTCCTCGAAGATCCGGTCGAGGTCGACGACGGTCCTGTTTTTGAAGTAATCCACAAACTGTTGGGCCGTGGCTCCCAGCTCATTGTATTCCTGATAGAAACCTCCCACCGCGGCTAGAAATTCACTTTCTCCCATTTTTTCGAACAGCAGATAGAACAAGATCTGTCCCATCCGGTAGGAGAGATCCGTCATCTGTTCGGTGCCGTAATCTATCATGGGCACTTCCAGCGCCTCCGGATGATCGGTGAAGTGTTTTTTCATCCGCTCGAGGGATGTTTCCACCGCATCCTTCAAGGCATCGGTCTTGCCGTCCCGTTTCTCTTCGACAAAATGCTGGAGGAACATGCCCAGACCCTCGCTCTCGAAGCGGGGAGGCAGCGGGTCCTTGGCCTCGACATTCCAGATATGGGACAGCTCGTGGTAAAATTCATATAGATTGTCTTTCTCCCGAAATCCCGAAGCCTGCTGGATGATGGCGGCCACATCGGCCTGAGAGCCGTAACCGCTTGGAACCTCGATGACGGTCAAGCCCTCGAAAACCTTGAGAGGACCGAACCATCCCTCATAGAGGTCCATGGTATCGACCATAGCCTCGAGAATATTTTCCGCCGCTTCCCGGTCTCCGGGAAGGGAATATATCTTGAGCAAACCGTCCGGGTTTTGGAGAAGGTCAAAGCCGGCGATGGCCACATCGATGCGCCAGGAGGGCACTCGGCTGGTGAACGTATAGGTCGTTTCGCCGTTCGTCGTTTCCTTGGAGACCAAGTTTCCGCTGTTGGCGGCGATGAGGCCTTCGGGAATGCGGACCGATACCCTGAAGTCGAAGCTTCCCAAGCCCGCGGCCCTGTTTGACGCCCAGGAGTTCGTGCCGATCCGGGGATAGACGTTAGAGTCCGTTCTCAGCAGGGTGAATTCCTTGCTTACGGTATCCTTGACATAGCGCATCGCTTCAGTGCATCCCAGCAGGTGACCGCCGTAGCTGATCCGGACGGTTTTTCTATCACCCGGCGGCAGGGGGGGGTCGAGAGCGATACGGATATGGTTGACCTGGAGCTGTTCCCAATCGTCATACTTCAAGACTCTCTGTGAAAAATTCAGCGGATTTCCGGTTTCATCGGAAACCGCGGTCACATCCATCAAGCGGTATAAGATCAGGGGGATGATTCTCATGGGGGAACCGGAAGGATTTTGAACGGTCAGCTCGCACTCCCCGAAGATCTTTTCCTTTTCGTAGTCCACATCCCAGTCAATGACGTACTGCACGGCGGCGGGATAGTCGCCGATCTCCGCGTTCATCAGGGAATCCCGACTGGCATCAGAGACCGGATTGCCGCAGGCGGTAATCAACAGAAGGGAAAAGATCCCCACATAAAGCACATATCTTCTCATGAATCACTCCTCGTCGCATATAAATAATAATATCATAGATAGTATTGACGAAATCTTCATTGATAAGGTTTATACCGACCGAATATTTTCACTTTTTACGGGGTACTTTGATGTTTTGTCCCTTTCAATCTCATAATGCTATCTGGATTCTGATGGGAGATGACGCGATCCGCCGGATACGGCGGGAGCTGCAAATTATTGTGATGAGATAGAAAGCTGATTATTGGGAACATTCCCGGTGATGAGTTGCCGAATCCTGAAATCTTTGATACGTTATGGGAAGGAAAAATTCTTTATTCCGACTGACGGATCAGCAAGGACGAAAAAACGCCGATGAAAAAAGATCATGTGGAATATTCGGTTGTGATTCCGGTTTTCAATGGGGAAAAAAATCTCGAGGCGTTAACGACTCGGTTGAAAACGGTTCTTGACGGATTGGATGAACCCTATGAGGTGATATTTATCGACGACAACAGCTCCGATCGAAGCTGGGAGATCCTGCGCTCTTTACGAGATGGAGACATCCTCGTCAAATGCTTCAGGCTGATGCGGAATTTCGGCCAGCAGAATGCCACTATGTGCGGATTGAGACAGGCCCGCGGCCGCTTCATCATCACGATGGACGACGACCTCCAGAATCCTCCCGAGGAGATTCCCGCCTTGATCGAGGAGATCCATCGGGGTTATGATGTGGTTTTCGGGATTCCTTCGAGCATGCGAAGCTCTCTTTCCCGCCGTCTGGGGTCATGGCTGGCCATGAAGTTTTATTCCTGGACTTTTCATGTCCGGGGAAAAGGATCCGCCTTTCGGATCCTGAGATCCGAACTTGCGAAGCAAATCCTGAGCTATGATCTCAATTACACCTATATCAACGGCCTTATAACCTGGTTCACGTCACGTATTTCGCAAATAAACGTAAACCACGACAGCCGTGCGCACGGTAAAAGCGGTTACACGCTGAGACGGTTATTGACTCTTTCCTTTAACATGATCACGAATTTTTCCCTCCTTCCCCTGCAGATAGCTACGGCCGCCGGGCTTTTATTCGCACTGCTGGGTTTTTTGATCGGGACATTTTATATCGTTAAAAAATTGATGATTGGAACACCGGTCAGTGGATTTACGGCTATCATCGCATCCATCTCTTTTTTTTCGGGAATGATCCTGCTGTTTTTGGGGATCATCGGAGAGTATCTGGGAAGGGTGCATCAAAATATCAGCCGCAGGCCTCAATATGTCATCCGCGAGGAAGAGGATGCGGAAAAGAACAAAACCCGGAATGAAGAAAGGGAATAAGATCTGATGGTGTCATTAAACGGGGCCGCATCGAAAGAGAAAATCGATATCCCGTTCTGCCGCCCCTGTCTCAGCGGGGGGGAACTGGAATATATGCAGGAATCGGTTCGCGCCCGGCATATCTCGGGAGATGGAGATTTCACGAAAAAGTGTCATGCGCTTCTGGAGCGGATAACCGGAAGCCCGAAAGTCTTGTTGACGACCTCCTGTACCCATGCCCTGGAGATGACGGCTCTGCTGATGGAGCTTAAGCCGGGAGATGAAGTCATCATCCCTTCCTTTGCGTTTGTTTCGACCGTAAACGCTTTTGCATTGCGGGGCGTCAAGCCGATTTTTATCGATGTCCGTCCCGACACCTTGAATCTGGATGAGGGTCGACTGGAGCGCATGATCACGCCGAATACCAGAGCCGTCGTCGCCTTGCACTATGCAGGCGTCGGATGCGAGATGAGCATCATCGGTGACATCGCGGACCGTTTCGGGATCGAATTGGTCGAGGATAATGCGCACGGCCTGTTCGGGAAATACAGGGGCCGCAACCTGGGGACGTTCGGGAGTCTGGCCGCGTTGAGTTTTCATGAAACGAAAAACATCACCTGCGGAGAAGGCGGCGCGCTGCTTCTCAATGATGAAGAATATTTCGAACAGGCTGAGATCCTCCGTGAAAAGGGAACGAACCGCTCCCAGTTTTTCCGGGGAAAAGTGGAAGCCTACACATGGGTCGGCCTGGGATCGAGTTACCTGCCTTCGGATATGCTGGCGGCCTTTCTGCTGGCGCAGCTGGAGTCGGCGGATGCCATTCAGGCATCGAGAAAAGCGATCTGGAACACCTACCATGAACGCCTCAACGGCTGGGCTGATAAGGCCGGGGTGAAACTGCCTTCTATCCCGGGAGACTGCCGGCAGTCCTACCACATGTTTTACATGCTTTGCCCTTCAAAGGATAAAAGGAATATGTTGATCGATCACCTGAAAAGCCGTGGCATCCTGAGCGTTTTTCACTATATGCCTCTGCATCTTTCACCCATGGGGCGAAAATGGGGGTATCAAAAAGGAGATTGCCCCGTTACCGAAGATATCAGTGAACGGCTCGTCCGTCTGCCGTTTTTCAACTGCTTGAATCCCGAGCAGCTTCATTTTATATGCGATGAGGTTCTTGAAGCGGGGCGAACCTGGTAGGGAAGTTCTTCAAGCCGAGTGATTCAATCCATAACGTCGAAAAAAAATATGAATAAGGATAGAATATATCCCCGGATAAAGAAATCGGGGCTGATGATTGGGACGGGATGACAAGAATATTTTATCGCAGCAACTGGCCTGAGCTGGGATTTCCATCTCCGGTCGTTCCATACGATTCGTGTTCACCCGCATTCCGGTTCAAAGCGGATGAGAGCTGGGTTGAAGAAATGACCGTCTCCGGGATCGCATGTCGCCTGGCGGCATCACGAAGCGGTTTCGAGTCGGACCTGTATGGAGTTCCCTTCTGGAACCTTCATTTCGAATGCGAGGGGGAGGCGGGGAGCGTACCTCCTCGAATATTCGGCGATCCCGGATTCCTCGATGACCTCAAGGTGGGGATGCTTCGCTGCTTCAAATCCGCGCCCTGGAAGACGGCTTATGTCATGAGCAAGCTGGTCAAGAATGAAATGTTTTATGATGTCTTGCATCAAACCGGATTCGAAGCCGTGGAATGCCGCCGCCTGTATCGATCGAATATCCGCGATCTTATCTTTCCGGAAACGGCGTTTGTTCAAGATAAGATCAAAGTGATGTCACTGGCTGAAATACCCTCCGGAAGAATTCCGGCTTGCCGCCGGCGAATTTTTGAAATCTGCCGGGAGACGTTTGAGAAAGAGGGATACAGCCGCCATTTTACGGATCCGATTCTTATACGGCGGCTGCCCGGAGCGGATTATATTGAGGCCGTCATGGCTCTGAATTTTAATAGTATTCCCCCCGCGGGTTTTTTCGTCGCGCTGGATAGGGAAACCGATACGGCGTGTGGATTCAGCGTTGTCGGAAAGAAACCGGGGCTTTCTGGCGATGTCTTCACGCAGCTGCTGAGCGTTGTGAAAAAGGAATACCGCGGCCGGGGAATTTATCATGCGATTTCAGGGCTTCTTTTACGAACTCTCCCTGAGGACGGCATTTTATTGAATGTAACGGATTGCAGGAACCGTGCGATTCAAAAGGCTTACGGCAAGAGCGGCCGAACTCATCTTACTGACACCGTGGTCATGCGCCGCTTATTTCAACGATAGGAAAAGGGAAATACAGTAAATGGAATCAGAGAAAACCTTCCGTGAGTTGACTGTGAGCGGAGATTGAATTCATCCTCATAATGGTTTTTAATAAGACTTAGGATCATGCGTATTCTGCTGATATTGATCGTTGTCAAAATTCTCGAATTATCCCGGTTTAACCTGACGAACCGCGAGGTCCCGAGATCGTTTTATGATATGCTGAGCATCTCTCTGGTATTAGGTTTCTGTCTGTATCTCTTTTCATCCAAAACCACGGCCCGGGCCGAAAGGAGAATCGAAGAAGCTTTTCTTCGTTTTGTGCGCGGCAGGACGTTTCTCATCGACATCGCTGTTTTCGGCTTGGTCGTTTTTTTCGCCGTCAAGACGACGGGTGCCCTGTATGCTTCTCCCATCAGGTTCCCTTCGGCGGACATGCTCCCGATAATAAGAGGCGCCGGGGAATCCATCCTATCGGGGAGCAATCCTTTCAGCCGGCTTTTCGGCCCCGCCGAGATCCCCTTTTCTTATCTTCCGATGATGATCGTCTATTACCTTCCGGCCATACTGGCCAAGATCGATATGAGACTTATTTCACTTCTGGCGTTTGCCGGGATTATCCTGACGCTGTATTATTATCACCGGAAAAACGGATTCCCTTTAACCGGATTTTTCATCTGTGCGGTGATCGTCTCCTCCGGCTTGTTTCCGTTTCTCCTCACGAGCATCCATACCTTTCCCTATTTGCTGATCCTTGCTTTATTGCTTTACTCCCTGTCCGAAAGCAATGACAAAATATTCTTTTTCTGTTTGGCCGCGGCCATGACGTCACGCAAACTGTTCTGGTTGTTCGTTCCTTTTTTGCTGATCCATCTCTTGAAAACCAGGAAAATCATCCCCCGGAATCTGATTCCCTTCACGGCGGGGGGGTTGATCGGGATTGTTCCCTTCCTTTTCTTCCCGCATTCTGTAATACATAGATATTTCGAGCGGCTCGGACACCAGGCGCAGAGAATGCAGGAGCTTGCGGGGCATAATTCCATTGTTCACTCCATGGGATTCGGGCATTATCTTCTGGGGCACAAAACACTGACGGCCCTCATCGCCTGGGGACTTCTTCTCCTACTCTTCGCCGCCGCCGTGAAGTATCTAAAGAAAAATAATTTATGGATATTCCTCACTTCGGCGCTGCTCATCATGACATTTTTTCAAACCCAGACGCGTGCACAGGAGTATTACTTTTTTCCGCTGATTTTGTTCATCGCGTTTTCTCCATTGGAGAAGCACGGAACCGTGCCTCCCCTGAAGCAGCCTGTTCTCCGAAGCGTTCTGATCCTCGTTCTGGTTGTCGTTTTATTTATCGCGTATCCGGGTTTTTCCGGCCGGAGGATGATCATCAATCCTATACGGGGGCATGAGGGAGTCGCGGAATCGGGGGAAGCGACATGGAACGGGTATCTTGAGTTTTCTCTGGGGGGGGAGTTTCTTCCCTTCCGGCAAAAGGGGATCGAATTATTGATAAAGCGTCTTGATTTCAAGGCGGATGATCCCGCACGGTTGAAAATATCCGTCAATGACAAACTCTTTTTTCAGAAAGAATTCGACGCTCGTAAAATTCGTATCGTGATCGACAGAGAATCTTTGAACGAATATTTTTATACCGGTGCCAACAATATTGAAATCGACCTGCTGCGGCATGAACTTTTTTCCTTTAAAATTAAGTTGTTGCAATGATCAGCATTGATTGACAGCGCCTGTCGGGAACGTATATCCTATACTCGCAAAACAGGGGATATGGCATATGAAATGCCCGAAATGTCAAACCGAAAATCCTGACGATTCCAAGTTCTGCAGGGAGTGCGCGGCTTCTTTGACCGCATCCGAAGATGTCCCGTCCCCCCTCACCCAAACCCTAGAAACACATCCCAAGGGATTGATCCGCGGTGCTTTGTTTGCGGGCCGTTATAAAATCATAGATGAACTCGGCAAAGGAGGGATGGGGGCGGTGTACCGCGTTGAAGACATCACAGTCGAGGAAGAGATCGCCCTCAAACTCATCAAATGGGAGATTGCGGCCGATAAAAGGGTCATAGAAAGATTCAGAAATGAATTGACCACGGCGCGTAAGATAAGGCACAAAAATATCTGTGGGATGTATGATCTCAATGAGGATAATGGGGCTTATTTTATCACTATGGAATATGTCCGTGGAGAGGATCTAAAAAGCTTCATCCGGAGATCGATTCGCCTTTCGATACCAACGGCATTATCCATAGCCAAGCAGATCTGTGACGGATTGATCGAGGCCCACAAGCGGGGCGTCGTTCACCGCGACCTGAAGCCGGCAAACATCATGATCGATATGAGAGGGGATGTCCGGATTATGGATTTCGGGATCGCTCGTTCCCCGGAGTCCATGGGGAAGACGATCCCCGGAGCGCTGATCGGTACGCCGGCCTATATGAGTCCGGAACAGGCGGCGGGAAGGGATGTCGATCATCGAACGGATATCTATTCATTCGGCATGATATGGCACGAGATGCTGACGGGCAAGCTCTATACGTCGAAGAAAGAGAAGGGGATTCCCAATGATATCGAATCCATCATATTGAGATGCCTGAAAGAAGATCGGGAGGAGAGATTCCAGACCGTGCGAGAGATTTTAGATCGGATCGATGAGGCGGAAGTCGGATTTGAGCCGAGGGCTGCATCCCCAAAAAATTTGATGAAATCAATCGCGGTGCTTCCATTTGCCGATATGAGCGCCCGGAAGGACCAGGAATATTTCTGCGACGGTCTGTCAGAGTCCATAATCAATTCACTGACGCAGATCGGCGGATGTCGGGTAGTGGCCCGGACCTCCGCGTTCGCGTTCAAAGGCAAAGAAGCGGATATCCGTGAGATCGGGAAAAAACTGAATGTCAGCCACATCCTGGAAGGGAGCGTTCAAAAGGCATCCAAACGCTTGCGCATAACCGCGCAGCTTATCAGCGTGAAAGACGGCTACCATTTGTGGTCGGAACGCTACGACAGCACTCTGGACGATGTTTTCGCCATCCAGGATGAGATCTCTCTCAAGATAGTTGAAAATCTGAAGATCAAACTCGAAATCTCCAAGACGAAAAGGTTGGTAAAACGCACTACCGAAGACACGGAAGCATACAACCTCTACCTTAAAGGGCGCTACCACTGGAGCAAAGTCACCAAACAGGGGTGTGAGAAAGCCCTCGGTTATTTTCAGCAAGTCATAGAAAAAGATCCATCTTACGCTCTGGCATACGCGGGGATCGCTCACTGCCACCTCCGGAATGCTTGGTACTATTTTCTTCCCCCCAAGGAGGAACTGCCGCAAGCGAAATTGTTTGCCGAAAAAGCCTTGAAGATCGATAGAAACCTTTCCGAAGCACATTCCGCGCTGGCTACGATGAAAATGACATATGAGCGGGATTGGGAGGGCGCGGGGAGAGAGTTCAGGCAGGCGGCTGCGCTGAGTTTAAGTCATTCCGTCGACAGTCTCTATTACTCCGTCTATTTTTCTGCTCAAGGGAGACATGAGGAGGCCATTCATCAGGCGCAGAAAGCCTTGGAGTCGGATCCGATCTCTCTCATGATTACCACCAATCTGGGGATGCGGTATTTTTATAACCGTCAGTTCGATAAATCCCTCGAAACCATTCAGAAAGCCATTGATTTGAATCCGAACAGTTATGTGAGCCACTGGTACAGTTTCTATCCCTTGATCTATTTGGGAAAGCATCAAGAAGCGCTTCAGGCGATTCGGAGAGCGGAGGAAATAGAGGGACGGCTCCTTCCTCATTTTATAATGGGACGGGGGTTTGTCAATGCGATTTCCGGGGAATTCAACGAGGCTGAGAAATCGCTTGAAGCCTTAATCCGATTTGCCGAGAACAAACAGTATTCCATGGCTTTAATCGCGATAATTTTGATATTCATGGATCGATACGAAGAGGCGTTTGAATATCTGGAGAAAGCCTACGAAGAATTTGATGTCATGATGATCTGGATAAAATCGGATCCTGCTTTTGAACGCGTTGCATCGGATCCGCGATATATATCCTTACTCGAAAAAGTGGGATTGGATTAGTTGATCTTCTCCCTCGCCCGAATCAGGGCTTGATCCTGGAGTGTTTGTCCTCGACTTCCTCGATAACTGAGCTATTTAACGGGCTAAGCACTTCAATCGGACTGATGTATTCCTTCTCCGCCGTATCGCCGCTTTCCGTCTTGCAGCGGACGCTCCAACGGGACGCCGGATTGCGGGCAAAATACTCTATCCGTCTTTTAAAATGAACTTATTCCTTAATCCTCCACAACTTGGCGGTGTTGTCCATGCTGGTCGTAGCCAGACAGGCGCCGTCGGGACTGAAAACCAGCGATGTCAAGCCCTGGGTATGGGCGGTGACGGTCTGCAGCTTTTCCCCGGTTTCCGTATTCCACAGGGTGAAACCATCGGTGCTTCCCGAGGCCAGAAACCGCCCGTCAGGACTGAAGGCTAGCTTTGAAACCCAGTACTTGTGACCTTCGAAGGTGCGGACGCGTTTTCCGGAAGCGACCTCCCATAAGCTGGCTTTGGCTCCGATTTGGCTCCGTTCCCCGGTCGCGAGATGTTTGCCGTCCGGTGTGAAAGCGATGGGTTCGAGGCCGTTGTCAAAGCCCTCGATTTTTGTGGCAAGCTTGCCGGTTTCGACCTCCCACAGAGTGACAACGGCGGGTTTGAGGAAACTGCCGGGATCTTCTCCACTAATGACAGCCAAGTATCGTCCATCAGGACTGAATGCGAATAATCCGGTTTTGCCTTCGATCTCTATCGCCCGGATCAAACCACATGATTTTCCATCCCACAACTTCAGGGACCCATCCTCACCGGAGGAGGCCAGCATGCTTCCATCCGGGCTCCAGGTTATTTGAGTGATCCTTTTCTCATGGGCCGACTCCGCCAATGTCTCCAGCTCTCCGGAAGGGAAAGCCCACAGCTTGAGCTGAGATTTTTCTCTAAAAGGCTTGTAATTAGTGGCCAAATGCTCACCATCGGGGCTGAAGGCAAAGAGAGCCCCGGCTTCTTCAATGACGGAGAAAGCTTCGCCTGTGGGGACCTTCCATATTCTGATTTTCCCATAGTCGCCCGCCGCCAGAAATTGGCTGTCGGGACTAAAGGCCACACAGCCGGGCCATTGGTTGAATCCTTCCATCTGCGCCAGCGATTTTCCGGAAGCGACATCCCAGATGTTCGCATGGAAATCCTGATTCCCCAACGTCAGATGTTTTCCATCCGGGCTGAAAACAGCCGATACGATTCCCTGTTTGTGACCTTCCAGCACGGCGTATTCCACCGCTCCCTTACTCCAGTCCGGGCCGGCCTGTGGAGCTGCATGCAGCTCCGTTTGCATCAGGAAGCAAATCGGCAGTGCCGCCAAGACCAGAATAGATGCCGCTTGTTTTGTTTTGTTTAATGACATGTCCCCCCCCCTCAAGTTTTTACCGAATCCGGCCGCGGTATCAAAGCCCTCGGGATACGACATAGAGGCCGGTTATACACGATAGTAAATTAAATGTGACACGGCGATTTTCCCCGATCGCTTTGAATGTATTTTTATATTATTCGAGGGCCGTTTACATGTCAAGAATGGGATAGAGATGTTTCATGTCTATACAAAGGATGCGGCTTCGACGGCACGTCTTCCTATGCCTGCTTTCCGGCTCGAAGAGTCGTATCTGCTTATCCCGGCCCGTGTGCGATTTCCTTGCCTTTTACCGCCGTTCCCATCTCCCCAATTTATGTTGCCCTGCCGTCGCTTATTCGAATCGCAGTGAATCGGCCGGATTCCTGCTTGCGGCCCGGATGGCCTGAGTGCTTACCGTGAGAAGAGCGATGAAAAAGGTCAGCAGTGCGGCCGAGATAAAGGGAAGAGGTCCGATGTCGATCTTGTAGGCGAATCCCTGAAGCCATTTTCCCACCGCGAAATAGGCGATCGGCCAGGCGATGATGTTGGCCGCCAGCACCCACTTCGTCATTTCCTTGGAGAGCAAAAAAACCAGCTTTGGGGTGGATGCACCCAGGATTTTTCGTACACCGATCTCATTGGTTCTCCGTTCGGCCATATAAGAGGCCAGCCCGAATAACCCCAGGCATGACAGCAGGATGGCCAGCAGAGAAAAAGCCCCGCTGATTCTTCCGATCCTTTGTTCTGTCCGGTAGAGCCGATCAAGAGCTTGATCGAGAAACGTGAAGTGGAAATTGTATTCCGGAGCGAATTTGCCCCAGACTTTTTCTATATGTCCCATTGAGGAGGGGAGGTTTCCCGCACGGATTTTGGCGAACAGAATCCTGCTTTGAGGGGGGTGATAGATGATGATCAAGGGTTCGATTTTTGTGCGCAGTGGAGCGAAATGATAGTCTTTGACGACGCCCAGGATGGTTCCTCGACTTTTTCCAGAGGCCAGCCACTGCCCGACCGGATTTTCAAGGCCCATAACCCGAGCCGCCTCCTCATTAATGACGGTGAAAAACTCATCCTCCATCGGTAGATCTCGCGTAAATCCTTCTCCTTCAAGGATTTCCATTCCAAGAACCTTGAAATAATCGATATCGGCGAATACGGCCCGGATCAGAATTTCTTCATCCGGTCCCTGGCCTTCCCATCTCCAAAGGCTGTTGGAAAAGAAGTAGCCGTATGTCGGAGGATTGGAAGCGGCCGTGACTCCCAGAATGTTCGGATCCGCAAGCAGCTCGGCCTTGACCGCGCTCAGCTGTTTGCGCATGTCGCCCCTCATATCCATATATACCAACTGGTCCTTGTCATAGCCGAGTTTCCGGTTTCGCATAAAATCGATCTGTTTTCCGATCAGAATCGTTCCGATTATCAGAAGCGTGGTCAGCGTAAACTGGGTAACCACAAGAAGTTTCCTGAAGCCCCCTCCGCTTGATCCGGCGGCCGCATTGCCTTTGAGAACCCTGGCCGGATGGAAGGAGGAGAGAAAAAAGGCGGGATAGCTTCCGGCGATCATTCCGGTCAGGAGCGTAATCGCGGCCAGGCCCAATCCTATCCAGGAACGGCTCAGGAGATCGAAGGCCAGTTCTTTACCCGAAAGCTGATTGAAGAGGGGAATGAGCAGCTTGACGAGAGCAACGGCCAAAATCAGCGAAAAAAAAGCGAACAGGATGGATTCGCCGAAGAACTGCTTGATAATATCGAATCGGTAGGCTCCGGACACCTTGCGCATTCCAACCTCCTTGGCTCGATTGGCGGAACGCGCCGTGGTCAGATTCATAAAATTGATGCAGGCGATCAAGAGGATCAAAAAGGCGATTATAGAAAAAATCCGTACATATATGATATCGCCATGGGGGCTGTCATACTCGAAGTCGGAGAATAGGTGGATCCTTTTCAGCGGCTGCAGATTGAGTCTGGCATCCTTCTCGAGCGTCGGTTTGTCGAAAAGATGTTCCGATATTTTTTTTATGACATCTTCGGCCGGCGTGCCCCTTCGCAGTTGGATGTAGGTGTTGAAAGAGCTGTTTTTCCAGCTGTCTACGGTATATCCCCATTTTCTGCCGAAAACGAAAGGGATGATAAAATCATAGCGGAAATGGGAGTTTAAAGGCATGTCTTCCATGACCCCGGTGATAACAAAGTCGAAGCGGTTGTCGATCCTGACGGTTTTTCCGAGAGGATCTTGGTCCTCAAAGTATTTTTGTGCCATTTCCTTGGAAAAAACGATCGACTGCGGATCGGACAGCGCCGTATCCGGATTACCGCTTATAAGCGGGAAGCTGAACATGGAAAAGATGGAACCGTCGATCATCCCCAGGATTTCGTCGAACCGCTTATCCCCATAGGTCATCGTCACACCTCTCCCGGTCATCCGGCAGGAATCGATGATCTCGGGATAATCGTTTTCGAGGGAAGGGCCGAGGGGGCCCTGGTTTATCGCCCAGGAGGTGCTGTGATCCGTAAAATTGATGTCCTGAATTACGCGGTAGATATCATCCGCATTTTCGTGGAATCGGTCAAAATTAATCTCATCCTGAACCCAAAGCAGGATCAATATGCAGCAGGCCATGCCGATCGCCAGGCCTGTGATATTAATCAAGGAGTACCCCCTGTGCTTTCTCAGGTTGCGCAGGGCGATTTTGATATAATTGGTTAACATCTGTCCGCTCCAATAGATAATTTGTTTACACATGAAAGGCAAGGATTTGAAAACCTGCAGCCGAAACCAGATCCGGGCGGCTCCGGTCCCTTTCTCGTCGCGAATCCATTGATATTCTTCCTCCAGATCCCCCACGAGAGCCGCATCCGTGTAAGGAAAGAGGAAGCGTCTGAATATCCAGAAGACGAGACGGGGAGGTCTTTCCTTTTGGTTCACGGTCTGCCGGCTTCCTTTCAGGGAAACATGAGAAATTGTCACAGCCTATGCTCCCGGTTGGAATTGGGGCAGTCGCACCCCTTCCCAAAGTCTGTCTCTCACGTCTTTGTGGTCCGTCAACGCCTTGAGCCCTTTCTCACGAACCTTGAAAATTCGGCGGCTTCGGCCTCCGCGTTCCTGGATCGGCGGCGACATGAATGATTCAATCAATCCTTTTTTTTCGATCCGATAGAGATGGTCGTATATAGCTCCCAGCGACCAGTCTTTTCCCGTTTCATCGGAAAGCTTCCTGCGGATGGTCACTCCGTAGGCGTTTTCCTCAAGCTTGAGAATAATAAGTAAAAAAATCTCCTCGTATCCCGTCAGCATCGGCATCTCCGTCATTAGTCATGGTTTCCATAACATATACGTAAAGGCAGCTAAGAAGGTTTATTGACGAGATGTTATAGAGATTCGGTCTCATCCTCGGCACTGCCGCCGCCGGTCCTGAAACCGCGAATACTCCCATTCTCAAATCAGGGGATGTCGTCATTCCCATTGAGCGTTAAAAAGGGAGAAAACGACAAAAAAATGATGATGGGTGAATTGCCTCCCACCAACTTTGCCATTAATTTATTTTGAGTATGGAGCCGTCCAATTTAATCGATCACACTCTCCAAAGGTGTTGTCAGTGTCTTCGATGAGTTCAAAGGCGGCGGAGACTCTGAGGGCGGTATATTCCGTGGGCCTCTTATGTTTCGGCTTCGGTTTTATCTCCCGGCAATTCGTTTTTCAACGCTTCCGCAATCTTAGCGGCCCAAGCGGCGATCGCATCCCAGTCACGAAAGTCTCCGAGCGGGGCTTTGACTTTTTTGAGCGCCCATTTTTCGAGGGTGCTCAGCTTCTCTTCATCCAGATCGCCGTGAAAGACGACGACACCCCGCGGCTGGATGTAGTCGGCGACGGGCAGCAGGGACTTGGGGAAACTCCAGCCTTTCGTCAATTTTACGGGATCGCCTTCACCCGTGGGGCCGCTGGAGAAAAACCATACCGGACGTTCCGCCAATTCTTTCTTGAAGAGTTTTATAAACGCTCCGGCCTCTTTGCGCCACTGACCGATGTATACCCCGCTGCCGAGGACAACGGCTTCATAGGATTTTAGATCGCTTACCTGTTTGACCGGACTTATGTCTACAGTGTGACCGGATTGACGAAGTATCTCTCCGATCTTCTCCGCGATTTCCTTCGTAGCTCCGTGTTTTGTGGCGTAAGCCACCAGAATTTTCGAGTTCATGATCCTCTCCCTTTTTATTCAGATATTGATCTTATATGTGTTTTATGTGCTTGCATGGGAACCTGTTCAATATTCCCACCACGAGGTCTCGACATCGCTGGGGAAATGAGTGGCGATATGGGTTGCGATGAATTTCAAGCGTCCTGCTTCATCCCAGGGGCCCGCCCAGCAGTGAGGCTTCCTCGGAGCATACCAGAAGAATCCCTTGTAGTGAGGATTTTGGGTTTTCGCCAGGAACTCTTCCATCAGGTGGACGGCGTTGTTCTGGTAGTAGGAATCCATGTCTCCGGTGAAGAAATAAAGCTTACCGACCAGCTTCGGGCCGACCGTCGACCAGTTCCGTTCAAGGTAGTAGCGGAGGTCATAATGCTCTTTCCAGTATTGGGCGACCGTGGGATCGATCTTCCCCGTGACCTTGTCGAACAGCGGTTTGGTGTAGCCGTCTTCGCCCACCGGGCCGTAAACCGCCTGCCAGGCATCGGACTGCTCTCCGCCGCGGCCGCGGGTGCCGCGGACCAGCTCCCAGGTGTTCTTCTGTTTCGATGTGTATACCAGTGAGCCATCGGGATTGCGGCGGTTGGGAGTGACGACTTTTCTCCACTCGTATTGCCGGTAATAGGCGTTTTTATCCTCATAGATGTTGATGGCCTCGACATCGCGGAAATCGATCGGATCGGGGCAGTAGGAAAAGCATCCGCCGAAAAAATCGGGGTGGAAGATCTGCAGCGCGGCGCATTCCCAACCCCCGGTCGATCCGCCTTCCACCACGCGGGCGTAGGGTTCGCGTATGATCCGGAACCGCTCTTCGATCTCGGGGATGAGTTCGTTCATGATGGCGTCGCCGTAGGGCCCACAGTTGGCGGAATTGACCGCATAGGAATCATCGAAGTAAGGGCAGGGGTGCTGGAAGGTGACCAGGATCATCCGTGGAAAATGATCCGATATCCATGCCTTATAAAGCTCGTAGCCTCGTCTTCCCCTGGGATCGTTTGCGCCCGGGTCGTCGGTGCGAAAACGATAAGGGGCGTTGAGAGAAAAATGCCCCTGTACGTAATCGACGGGATAGTAGAGTCCGGGATTGTCCTCATAGCCTTTCGGCAGCAGAATGGTCGCTCCCAGGTAGATCGGTTGCCCCCAGAATTCGCTCAAAAGCTTGCTTTCGAACTTGATCCGCTTGACCCATTTGGTGTCGGGAGGAACCTTGACCGGCGGAAGGACGTTCTTTGTGTCGAGCTTGATCGTATAGCCTTCATCACTGTCGAGATGGACCTTCATCACTTTGCTCACCAGGTTGCCTGGGGACCGGTTGAACTGCTGGCCTTCCCATTGGTCGTTGTGAAGCCATACCACATGTCCGTCGCTGCGGTGAAACCGGGTGTATACGGATATGAGAGCTTGGACGAAATAATCACCCGGAGGGACATCCTTGAGGCTGTTGACAGGGGCGCCCAGCGTCGTTTCATCGATGATCGCGGTTTCACCGGGCGCCAGTCCTTCGATATCGAGGCCGAAGAGAGGAATTCCCGTCCGGCCGATCTGCAGCCTTACTTCCCGGTTGTTGGTCCTCGAGATCATGATGAAAACCCGGCCCGTGATCGGGCCTTCGTGAGCGCCGGGCGGAAAAGAGATTTCAAATCGGCATCCCGGTGTCTCATGGGCCGCGGAATCTTCGGCTGAGAGGCTGTTCCATGAACAAAGGATTAAAATAAGCAAAAAAATAAGGGGTTTCAAAACCTTCATCACAGTCTCCTTTATGTCTTTATCACCTGATGATCCGGGATTTCCCGGTCATTTTTCTTTGGTGGAATTCGAATTCTCTTTCGAGAAGATGCGGGATTTGATTTTCAGCTTGCTCCTGAGCGTCATTCCAGATCCGGCCAGGACAAGCAAGGCGGCTTCGATTCTTTTCAACGTTTTCCATGTCGAGGTCTTAACGAACATATCACACGGAAAATGCTACCGTCAATGATGAGGTCGCTCCGTTTTGCAGAAAGGCGGCATCTTTGGTGATGTGTGAATTATTGGATTAATCTGGAGGCGGAGAGAAGGGGATCTTTTCCGTACGGGGTGCGATGAAAGAATAGAATCCTTGGGTAGATACCAGCTGTTACTATCGTTTCTCCGCTACATTGCGTTTTTTTTCCACCAGCTTTCCCATGCGTCGGGGTCTTTTCCGAAGTCCTCTCCCGTTATGTTTTTCAAGTATTGGAGAGCGTTCGGGAAGGTGATCACGCCTTCGATCAGATAGGGGATGGCGCGTTTGTCTCCCGTTTTTCCCAAAGCTTCCAAAATCTGATTTTTATAGCGCTCATCGAAGGCTGCTTTCAATTCTTTAATCAAGGGATCGATAATGCGCGGATCTTTGATTTTCCCCAAGGCTTCAACGATGTGGCCTCTGATTTCTTTGTCTTTTAGGGGGGAGAGGGTCGAGAGTTTATTCAACAGGGGGTCCAGCGCCGGCTCTCCCATTTTTCCCAAGGCCTTTGCGATCCGGGGCCCGGCGTTGTGTTTGTCTTCGAATTTTTGATCCAGAAGCATGATCATCGATCCGATCGATTTCCGATCCCTCAGTTTTCCCAGAGTTTCCGCGGTCTCGATCCTGAGTTTTTCGTCTTTGATATCCAGGCATTTCCGGATGCTTTCCATGGTCTCTTCTCCGGGTTTTGGGGAGTGCTGTTTCCACTTGAAATTGCAGGCGCGGCATGTGCAGTACAGAAGCCCCTTTTTAATAAAGGCCAGGTAGCGAAAAACAAATCCCACTCCGGCCGGAAAAGCGAAGATGGGAACGATCAATATGTTGTGCGGATTGTTCCGGCTCGCGATCGGATCATTGATCATGAACAGCCAAAAAACAATGGCGGCGGCGCTTATGATGATAAGCAGGACGCCCAAAAAAAGATTCCCGATACTTGCCAGATACTTTTTGTTGATATCGGTCTTGCCGCAAATCGGGCAGCTTAATACTGCTTCCATCCAATCCTCCTTCATCAAAATATATGAAAATATGTTGTCCCGGCCCGGAATCATCGGGGGATAGCTATTTTGCGAAGGTTTTCACCCCCCACAGCATGACCAGGACGATCCCCCAGCAGAGGAGCACCATAGCAACACCCATGGCGATCCTATGACCTATCGGAATTTGAGGATCCCCCGCGAATCTGACGCATACATAGGCGCCTAATATGGCGGCTCCGACGGGGATGGCCCCCCCTTTGGTAAAGACGGGGATGACAAGGCATGCTGCGCCCAAGAAAAGTCCCCAAATACTGATGTTTAATTTTTTACTCATGTCGAAGTTCCAAAAATCCGATCCGGGACTTCGGGGTTTTCAGCTCTTTTCAGTTGGATGAATTCACTGGAAATGAATTGAATTTTGCACGAAAAGTTGAAAGATGCGTGGGTGTGATTCGGTGAAGAGGATAGATGTTAAGGTATCCTTGTAACAAGCGGATGGAAGACTGTCTGTGCTTAAGAACTTTTCTCTGATAAAAAAGATGTATATTTCCTATTTAACCCTGTAAAAGAATATGACCCGATTAAAAGAAGATTATCCTTCCTTCATTTACGCTATCATATGAAAAATAATGCTGTCAAGGGATGGAGAATACTCAGGGTCGCGGATGGACCGGGGTGTCTTAATGAGTTATTCTCAGATGATGTGAAGGTCCGTAATCCGGCATGCTTCCCGAAAAAGCCTCGGGAAGCATGCCGGAACGGGGCGGGCTTAATATCTCCAGCTGGTTATATCCGCGCCCGGAGGTGCCGATTCGAGCATGCGCTTCATCATTTCGGGGGCGAAACGCTGATTGATGGTCAATCTTCCTACGGAGTTGGGTGTGTCGTGGTCGCCTGTCCAGCAGTGCTCCCGCCGGTCGCCGTAATCGACGAAGCCGTCGTAGTAGGGATCGGTCGTGCTCTCGAGAAATTCTTCGACCAGGTAGACGGCGTTGCCGAGATAGTAGTTGTCCATATCCCCGCAGTAGATGTGGAGCTTTCCTTTGAGTTTGTGGCCGATCTTGTCCCAGTCGCGCCGCAGGATATAACCCAGGTCATAGTTTTCGCGCCAGTATTCCGCGACGGACTTGTCGATTTTCCCTGATTCGGGATCCCAGAGCGGTTTGGGGTAACCGTCGTCGCCGACGGGACCGAAAACCGCCTGCCAGATCGCCCATTGATCGCCCGACCGGCAGTTGGGGCCGATGACGTTCTCGGCCTGGTTGATTTCCTGAAGGGTGGTGCCGACGTGGCCCAGCCAGTTCCGGGTTCCTGCTCTCGGGGTGCGTTTCCAGGGCCCCTTGAGAAAGTAGAGGTTGTCATCTTCGTAGATGTTGACGACCGTGAAGGCGCGGAAATCGATCGGATCGGGGCAGAAGGTCCAGGTGCCGTTGTATTCGTCGGGGTATTTGATCTGCACCGCCAGCGATTCCCAACCTCCGGTCGATCCTCCGTATACGACGCGGGCCCAGCCTTCCCCGATACCGCGATAAGTTTTTTCGATATAAGGGATGAGCTCATAAGTGATGGCATCGCCGTAGGGCCCCAGGTTCTCGGTATTGACGGCGTAGGAGTCGTCGAAGTAGGGATTGGCGTGCTGGATGGTCACGATGATCATGCGGGGGAAATCGGGTCCCGTCCAATCCTGATAGAATTTATAGGCCATCTCTTCATTGAGCTGCCGGTATCCCGCTCCGTCCGAACGGTCGGCGCTCGAATGGCCGGGTTCCGGCGGCGTCTCCCGGAACATAACCGGTGTGTAGAACATGCGGTGATGGTGGCCGTGATAGACCATCAGGGGATACCGGGCTTCGGGGTGTTCGTCGAAGCCGTGGGGGAGAAGGATGATCGCTCCCAGGTACATAGGGCGCCCCCAAAACTCCGTCAGCAGCTTGCTCTGGATCTTGATGTGCCTGATGTATTTGGTGTCTTCCGGCTCTGGAAAAGGGGCGATCTCGTTATCGAGCGAGAGGGAAATTTGTTTGTTCGAGCGGGGATCGATGCGTAATTTTTGGGGGGTGCTGTAGAGGTTGCCGGGTTTGATATTCCATTTCTGCCCCTCTCCCTTATCGGGCGGCAGCTTGACGACATGGCCGTCCGCGCGGTTGAAGGTTTCATAGCGGTTGAGCACCGCCTGCACCCAGTACTCTCCGGCGGGGATATCGGCGATGCTTTTTAGAGGATATCCGTCGGCGCCGGTGTCGATAACGGCTTTCTCTCCGGGTTTGAGCTTGTCGACGGTCAGACCGAAAACCAGCTGGGAGTCTTTCCCGCGGTTCTGGATCTGAAGTCGGGGTTCGCGGCTGTCGTCGTTGGAAATAAGCAGGAGCATGCGCCCGTCAAGGGCTTCCGAACTCAGCTCCTCGGGAAATGAGATGCCGAATTTGAGTGCGGCCGCGGAATCGGTCCCGCCGGTTTGACAGCTCATGGATGCCAATACCCAGATTAAAACGATTAATAAACCAGACAAACGCTTATTCATGACTTGATCTTCCTTTCATTTGAAAATATCACGTGTTTCATTATCCGAGATCTCCGTTCCGCCAGGGAACGTGAAATCGGCTCATCCAAACGCGAAACAGATTGTACCCTCATTGAAAACAGCTTATCAAGTCGATTGTGCTGGTGGGGGGGTTTTATCTTGATCTCTTCCTCCCATTTAAATATGCTTTTTACTAAACGATAAGCAAGGATTGCAGTGCTAGGAGATACGCAGATGATAAGAATGCGCGCTTCTGAATTCAGGCTGATGCTGGCCGTTGGGATCTGCGTTGTGCTTTTCGTGGCAACCCCCTCATCACCGACGTCGTCGGACAGCTGCTATGAACATAAGGATCATGGAAGTATCATTGTCGATAATCCCAACGGATTTCCGATAAAAATCGCGATCGGTGGTAAAGGCGAATTCACAATTCCCATGCAAGACTCCCGTAAAATTGTCGATTTCGAGCCCAAGGAATACCTCTGGTCAGCTTATGGCGAGTGCTATTATGCTTCTGCAAATGAATATGTAAAAGAGTTTTTTTGCGGCAAAATCAAAGTTAAAAAAGATGAGACCAGCCGAATTAACATTCCTAGACGAGGTCCTAATTGATATTTTGATTCAAAGTGTTGTATTTTTATCCGTTTTTATTTCAAGCTTCTTTCAGATGCCTTCATCATCTAAGAAGCGCAATCCCATTACGGTATCCTTTACGATGTGACTTGTAATACCGGTTTAAAGCAGGGGGGGTATAAAAGGGATGCTGGAATCGAGCCGCATTCGTCTCATGGAAATGGCCCGGAAATTGCATTATCATATCACCGGGCGGCTCAACCGATTCAGGGATAATGTTATGAGGTTTCGTTTTGCCTTCGGCATCATGCTGATCTTTTTCAGCCTCGGTCTTTTCGGGCGGGATTTCAGCTGCCGATGGGAACCGGGGCTGGTTCTGGATTATCGGCTTCGGCTTGAAACACGTGTGCATTTTGATCTTGATCACCGGGAAAAGTATATCGAAACCGCATCCAGATATTTTTTGAGATTTTATGTCGTTCAGAACACTCCCCGAGGTGAGGCCCTGGTTGCTTCGGTCTGCCGGCTCGAGGAGGCCGCCGTCGCCGCCGCGGGCGCTGCTGCCTACCCTCGGGAAGCTGCGGAACTTCAGTCACGGATCGATTCCTTTTCCCGGAAAGAAGATTTCTCTTTTCTCCTGCTTGACCGGCGGGGACGCATCCTAAAGGGCCGGATGCCCTGGCCGGATTCCGTTGGGTATTATGTCCCCCAGATACTGGAAGGCATCGCTATTGATAACAGCGGTTCACTCAAGGGAAGCTGCCTTATAAAGGGGTCGGAATTTCAGGGGATGGGAGAACATTCCGGCCGTTCCTGCAGGATCTATTCGGCCGAGGAGAAAGCGCTGGACCTCAGGCTGTATGTGGATTCCGTTGAGGGGATACCTTGCTTGTTGACGATTCATTTCGCTCATATGTCTCATTTTACGATCTATGATGAGGTTGCCTCCCTGGAAATCCTTCAAACACGACGTTCGGTGAGCATCAAAGACTTCTCCTCCGATCCCTTGATGAGAGCGGCGCTTATCCAGTGCGCCGTGGTTGATGAAGACTTGAGTCTCGATCCCGAAATGATCCGAGCCTCGCTGGCGCATGAAAACCCACGGGTGAGGAAAACCGCCGCGGGCTATTTCGCCGTGACCGGGAAACCGGCTGATCCGGGGCTGGGAGCTTTGATTGAAGATGCCGATGATGTCGTCCGTTTTAATATCGCAAAGGGGATTCACCGATACCGCGGAGATTCGGATCCCTTGCGGTCGTTTCTCAAATCGCGGGACCCGGAACTGCGCGTGCGCGCCCGAAATCTGCTGGAAACGCTGCCCCGGAATCACCGTGCGTTTCACGATTTCGACCACCTGCTGGAAGAATACCAAAATTCGTCTGAAAATTCCCGAGAGCGGGATATCTACCGGGCGGCGGTTGCTAAACTGTCTGTTCCTCCGCCGGTTGGGCATTTCGGACCAAAGAGTTTCACCCTCAATGGGGGAAAGCCCGGAGAAAAGTGCTTTCACTACAATGTGTGGATTCCCGAAGATTATGATCCAAGAGAAAGGTATCCCGTTATCATCGGTCTCAGCGGAGGGAACGGATTCTCGGAGTGGTATTTCCGGGAGACGGTGAAGAGGCTGCCCGATCATTACATCCTCGTCAGTCCCGATGCGGGAAATGCACCCTGGTGGGAGCCTGAGAAATGCCGGATGATCGGAGTCTTGATTCAATCCCTGGGAAAGAGCTTTTCCGTGGATTGGGACAGGATCTATCTCCAGGGATTTTCCAACGGCGGGATCGCCACGTATCTTTACAGCTATCTGTACCCCGACCGTTTTGCGGCCGCGGCATGCATGATGGGATTTGCGCCGCGCTCCGACGACCGGACAAGGGTGGAAACCGAAATGTTCCGCAATCTGCGGAACCTGCCGCTGCTCATCATCCACGGAGCGCGGGATAGAACGATCTCCGTGACTCTGGACCGTATCCTGGCTGCCTACCTGAAAAAGAACGATCTGCCCCATCGCTATATCGAACTTGAAAACAAGGGTCATGAAATCACGCTGCTTACAAATTGCCGTGACATCCTGGGCTTTTTCAGAAAGATCCGAAGGAATCCCGCGCCGCGAAAAATCGAGTTGATCGTGGATGATCCCCGATTCAACCGGAGTTTTTGGGTTCGCGTGGATGAAAAATCAAATCCCGCGCGGCGGGCCCGGGTCAATGCGAGGATCACCGGGAAGCGCATCATCGTAAATACCCGGAATGTGAAAAGCCTGAGCCTGCTGCTCAACGACCGTCATTATGAGGAAGGAACCGTCACCGAAGTGGTCATCAACGGGAAACGGGCTTACCGGGAGAGGCTCCGGCTGGATCGCCGGACGCTTGTCAATTCCATGCTTGACGAGAATGACGGCGCCCTTATCTACGGCGTTCGTCTGGTCTTTGATGTGGAAAGATAAATTCGCCCACACAGCTCCAGAAACGGTCCCTCTTATCCTTTTCAAATAGGCGTATCGATGCGATCACTCCGTCCGGATCGCGTCCACGGGATTTGAGAGAGCGGCTTTGACCGATTGAAAGGCGATGGTTGCGTATCCGATGACAAAGACGATCGCGGCGGAATACAGAAAGCTCAAGGGATTGATGTCGGTTCGGTAGGCGAATCCCGCCAACCAACGGTTGAGGGTGTAATACGCGATGGGGAAAGCGATCAGTGCGGCGATGAGGATCAATTTGACCACGTCTTTGCTGATCAGCACGATGATATTGGGAACGGAAGCGCCGAGGGTTTTGCGAATGCCGATTTCCTTGGACCGCTTCTCCGCCATGAACGATGCCATACCGTAAAGCCCGAGGCAGGCGACAAAGATAGCGAAAAGAGTAAAGTATCCGATGATCGTGCTGAGCCTTGCATCTTTTTGGTAAAGCTGTGAGAATTTGCTGTCCAGCATATAATAGTTAAAAGGGCGGTTGGGATCGATCGTCATCCATTTCTCCTTTAGAAAATCCAGGGTGCCGGATAGCGCACCCGCTTTAATACGGACGCCGATATCATCGAAGTAATCGTTTTGATTCGACAGGACCAGAGGCAGGATCTTGTCGTGCAGGGACCTGACGTGAAAATCCCGGACAACGCCGACCACGGTGCGGTCGATGACCTCGTGCATTTCGTTGTCGGTGTAAAATCCGATTTTTTTTCCGACGGGATCTTCCCATCCGTAGGTTCTGGCGGCGGTCTCATTGATAATGACCGCCCCCTGGGGGTCGGTGGAGAATTCATTTGAAAAATTTCTGCCGGTAATAATTTCCATCTCCATTGCGGGAATCATTTCGGCATCGGCATTGATGCGGTGCATGAGCTGAGTCTCTTCCTTCGTATACCCTTCGGGGACAAAGGCCGAGTAATCGGGATTGCCGCCGGGAAGATCCGAAGCGGCACATACGGCCAGGACATCGCTGTGGGAGGCGATTTCGCTTTTTATTTCCGGAAGTCTCTCGCGGAGCTTTCGATCCATGATCGGGATAACAATGACATTTTCTTTGTCGAATCCCAAGTCCTTGTCCTTTATAAAATTGAGCTGACCGAGCATGATGCCGGTTCCGGCCACAAGGGCAATCGAAATGATGAACTGGGTGACGACAAGCACGCTCCGGAAGCGGGAACTCGAGGCTCCGGATTTGAGGGGTCCACGCATGATATTGGCCGGTTGGAAGGCGGAGAGGAAGAAAGCGGGATAGCTTCCCGCCAGCAGGCTGGTGAGAAGGGTGAAGCCGACGAACGCCGCGATCAGCCAGGGCATATCGGCCAATGGGAAAATGAGTTTGATACCGAGAGTTGAACGGAACAAGGGAAGTGCCAGCCGGACCAAGGCTACGGCAAGGATGAGTGAAAGGAAACAGAAAAACATGGATTCGAAAAGGAACTGTTTGATCAACATATGTTTCTCGGCTCCCATCACTTTTCGCAACCCCACTTCCTTGGCTCTGCCGGCCGAGCGGGCTGTCGCCAAATTCATGAAGTTGATGCATGCGATCAAGAGGATAAAAAAGGCGATTGCGGAGAAGACATACACATAGGCGATGTCACTGTTTCCGGGCATTTCATACCCCAACTTGGAGCGCAGATGGATATCCGTTATCGGCTGAATGAAAAAATTCAGACTTTCCCCCAACATCTTTTTCATTTCGGCCAGGTATTTATCGACGAATCCCGGGAGTTTATTTGAAAAAACGACGGGATCGACGTTTTCCCGCAGAAGAATATAAGTGTAGCCATTGAAATTGTTCCATTCCTCCAGCTTTCGATTATTCATGACGTAAAAGCTTTCAATGGAACAGAGCGCGTCTACGCGGAGGTGAGAATTCTCGGGGAAATTTTCAATGACGCCGGTCACGCGGTAATGGTGCGAGTTATTAAGCCGCAGCTCTTTTCCGAGCGGATCCTCGCCGCTGAAATATTTATCGGCCATATCGCGCGTCATCACCATGGAATAAGGGGCTTCGAGAGCTTTTTCAGGATCTCCCTGGATCAGGGGAAAAGAGAAGACATCGAAGAAGCCGGGATCGGCAAAAACCATATTCTCCTCGAAAAAGGTTTTTTCTTTGTATTTGAGCGGCCACTTGGGGACAGACTGCAGCCGGGTGTAGCTCTGGACTTCCGGGTAGTCATTCATCATCGCCGGGCCCGTCCCGAGATTGCTCAGAGGGTATTTGACATCATCGCCTCCCAAGTTCCCCTGAATCCCTATCCTGTATATCCGGTCGGCGTTTGCGTGGAACTTGTCGTAGCTCAGCTCATGGATCACATACATGAAAATCAGGATGCAGGCTGCCAGGCCGACGGCGAGTCCGGTGATGTTGATAAATGTATATGCTTTTTGTTTGGTGATGTTTCTCAGCGTGACCTTTAAATAATTTTTGAACATGAGGCCCTCCTGCCCACGCTGCCAAGAATCCCATCCTTCCTTTTTTTATTGACGAGTTCTTATCGTGCGGCATGTTCTTTTTAATCTTTACGAAATTTCAATGTGAAAAGATCATTTTTCCAGCACTTTAACGATTCCCTTTTTACGGAAGTATCGTTGACGTCCGCTTAAGAACAAGCTTTCTTCTGTTTCGGGCAATCCGAAATACGGCATAAGGATTTTTCAGGAGGGGAGGGGATTGGCACATATTAGGCGCACCTAATAAGCATTTAATAGGGTGAGGCAAAAGATGATATCCAAGACACTCGTTTCCGCATCGAACAAGCCTCTTGTCCTTCTCATCCTGCGAGGCGGTGAAAACTACGGCTACCGGATCATCCAATACATACGGCAGATCTCCGGCGGCCGCCTGGAATGGTCGGCACCCATGCTTTATGCTCTGCTGCAGCGGATGGAGCGGGACGGCCTGGTCCAGTCGAGCTGGAAATTCACCGACAGGAACAGGCCCCGCAAATGTTATCGTTTAACGGACAAGAGATTAAATAAACAGGAAAAGGTTCAATGGATGATGGTCACCAAGGCGATTCAAAAGCTGCTCGATACGGTGTCTCCCGTCGAATCGCAATCGTAATGTCAACGCCGAAGCGATTTGGCCGCCGCCGGCGGTAATTTCAAGATCGCGTCGCTCACGCCGGGCTGAGCCATCAGTTCCTCGATATCGTCGATTTCAATGGGAACGAATTCGGAAAGATTTTCGACCCCGTCCTCGGTGACGAGAAGGATGTCTTCCAAACGGATCCCCAGGTGCTCGTCTTCGAGCCGCAGCGCGGGTTCGATGGTGAAGACCATGCCCGGCTCGAGGATCTCCCGAGGTTTCCCTCGCACGTCGTGAACCGCCATGCCGACCATGTGTCCCAATGAGTTCCGCTTGCTGGTGCGGAAGCGCTCGACATAGGCCGCGGCGGCCTCCTCGATTTTCGGATCCGTGAAACGGAATGAAGCAAGGATCTTGTCCATCTTGCCTACCGCGATCTTGATGATGTCGCGCGGCGCCGTATGTGCCTTGATCGAGGTCAAAAGCGCCTGATAGAGCTTGAGGCTGATCGTATAATATTCACGCTGCCATGGACTGAACTTTCCATTGGCGGGAAACACCCGTGTGATATCCGACTGGTAGTATTTGTAATCCGGCGCATAGTCGATCTGCACCAAATCATCTTCCTGCAGTACGGCCGTATTCTTGTGGTAGTGCGTGTAGTATGTATTGCGCCCCGTCGCGATGAGAGCGAAGTAAGAGGGACCGTAAGCTCCGTACTTCTTGAAGATGTAATCGGCCGCGGCCTGCAGTTCGTATTCATATTGCCCGGGCTGGGCGTCGCGCATGACTTCCATGATCGCAAGGCCGGAGATCCACGTGGCTTCGCGGATCAATTCGATCTCGCGGGGACTTTTGATCACCCGCATCTCATCGATCAGGGGATCCAGGTCCTTGATCTCCGAGCGCGGCGCCGCCGCCTTCAGCTTTGCGATAAAAGCTTCCTCGCGTGAAACGCGGCCGTCCCAGGGGTCGGCTTTGATCATCTTCCAGAGTTTGAGTGGATCGCTTGCCGATGCATTGCCCAGCACTTCCGGTCGGAAGGGGGTATGGATCATACGCCCTTCCGCTCCGATCTCTTCCATTATGTGCGCGAATTCAGCACGGTCCAGGATCGCGTCGATGCCGGTTGCCTTTGCGGCCTCAGAGCCTGGGTACAGCCGTGGGATGCCGTTGCGAAATTCCCGCCGCTCATTTCGCGGTTCAAGCAGAAGCATCGACTGTTTCGATCGTCCGTCGATCACCAGGATCGACCAGGGATCGGCGACGCCGCTCAAATAGAAGAACTGATTGTTCTGGCGCATCGGCTGTTCGCCCGGGCGCTCGGTCGTAGCCTGCAGGATGGCGACACCATCGCCGATCAGGGCCATGATCCGGGCGCGGCGGGCGGAGAATTCCTCCGGCGGAAAGATCTCGCTGCCGTTGAACACCGGCTGCGCCGCCGACAGAGAACAGAGGACTAATGTCACTATGATTACAAACCATGATTTCTTTTTCATAATGTCTCCAAAAGTCGAGATGTGAAAATGCTATATGAGGGGATTGAATGAGTCAAGTTAAACAAAGTCTAATGGGTGCTATTCATACCGCAGTGAAGTCACCGGATCCTCCAGGGCGGCTTTGAGAGTCTGGTAACTGACCGTCAGCAGGGCGATTGCGACGGCCAGAAATCCTGCTCCAATAAATAGAATCAGGCTCATTTTTGTGCGGAAGGGGAAGTCGTCAAGCCAGTAGTTCTTCAAAACGAAGTATGTCACGGGCCAGGCGATGACGTTGGCCGCAAGCACCCATTTGAGGAAGTCACGAGAAAGCCGGGACACGATGGATCCTACGGAGGCGCCCAGTATCTTGCGGATGCCGATTTCCTTTCGGTTCTGTTCCGCGGTGAAAGAAGCGAGGCCGAAGAGCCCGAGGCCGGCGATGAAAATGGCGATAAAGGAAAAGAATGAAACAATCCGGCTCAGCCTTTCCTCTGAGTTGTAAAGGGCGTCGAAATATTCATCCACGAACAGATGTTGGAAGCCTCTTTCTTTCTCGAAATTTTTATAGGTCTTTTCCACGTATACCAGCGTTTGATTAACGTTGTCCGTGTTCAGCCTTATGGAGATATAGCCTGTCCGTTCCGGTTGGAGCAGGATGGCCAAGGGGCTGATCGTCTGTTTTAACGATCGGTAGTGAAAGTCTTCGACAACGCCCACGATGGACCGCATGTTTTCCGGAGAGAATCCGATCTTTTTACCGACGGCTTCATTACCCCATCCTAATTTGACGGCTGCCGCTTCGTTGATCAAGACGGCTTTTTCCTTGTCCGTTCCCATCTGTTTAGAGAAATCTCGACCCGCTGCCAATTCAATCTCATAGGTTTTTAAGAAATCATAACCGCAGAATATAAAGTCCAGGGAATGGGTGACGTCTTCCGGCTCTCCTTCAACATTGATGGTGAGGACGGCTGTCGGTTCCCCGGGAATGCTGCTGGAGAAGGACACTTCCTCGACGGCGGGATGTTTTTTCAACTCGTTTTTAAAAACATCCATCTGATCCCGTATGGCTTGACTTCTCAGGTTAACAGCCAGGACCTGATCTTTATTGAAGCCCAGTTTTTGATTCTTCATAAAGTTCAGCTGCTTGAGTACAACAAGCGTACTGATGATAAGGATTATGGAAATGGAGAACTGCAGAATGACCAGAATGCTGCGAAAGTTGGATTTGCGGGATCCGCCTTGAAGCTTTCGCCGGATGGTATCGATGGGTTGGAAGGAGGAGAGATAAAAGGCCGGATAGCAGCCCGCCGCCAATCCCGTAAAGACCATCAGCAGGAACAATCCCATGATGACGGAAGGACTCATGAGTGTGGTCATGTGGATGTCTTTGCCTGCGATCCTATTGGAAATTGGAAGCATGATCCAAACGGCGCAGAGAGCCAACCCAAGGGACAGCAGCGAAAAACCGATCGATTCGGTTAGAAACTGAAAAATCAGCCGTTTTCTGTGAGCGCCCAGCACCTTGCGCAGGCCCACTTCCTTCCCCCTGTCGGCGGAGCGGGCCGTGGAAAGATTCATGAAATTGATGCAGGCGATCAAAAGAATGAAAGCGGCGATCAACGAGAAGATATAGACATAGCGGATATCCCCGTTGGCTTCGATTTCTCCTTCGAGATGGGATTGGAGGTGGATGCCGGTCAGGGGCTGAAGGGTGAAAAGCATCTTCTGCCCCACTTCCCGGGCTTTGGTGCCGATATATTTGTCCGTAAGGGGGGGCAGCTTTTTTTCCACCTGGGCGGCATCGGCGCCCCTGTCGAGGAGGATATATGACCACCCCGCTATAAGGAGCCAGTTTTCCAGAATCTCCGCTCTTCTTCCTTGAATGGTATTGATGGAAACAAGGTAGTTGAAATGAAAATGTGAATTGCGGGGCGTATTTTCCACGATGCCCGTCACTTTGAGATCGCCGTCGGCGTTGAGGTTGAGCGTTTGGCCCATGGGATTTCGGTCGCCGAAGATTTTTTTGGCGGAATTCCGGGTCAGGACAACAGATCCCGGTTCCATCAGAGCCGTGGCCGGGTCTCCTTCGATGAAAGCATGGGAGAAGATCTGAAAAAAGTCCTTATCCGCATAATAAATATTTCGCTCGTCGAAAGTCTTCTCACCGTATTTGAATAATCCGGCTCGCGGCCACAAACGTGTATAGGTTTCGATTTCAGGAAGCTCGGCTGAAAAAGCAGGAGCGGCGGCAAAGGAGGGGAGAGCATAATCATAGGTTATCCCACCGATTTCCTCCGAGTATACGAGCCTGTGGATCCGATCCGCCTTTTCGTGATATCGGTCATAGCTCAGCTCATCAAGAATCCAGAACAGTATCATGATGCAGCAGGTCATACCGACAGCCAGACCGATCAATGTGATGAATGAATAGGCCTTCTGCCGCCTGATCCTGCGAGCGATAACCTTGAAATAATTTGAGAGAAGAGCGGGGAGGAATCGTGGCGGCCGCCATGTCGGCCGGCCTTTGAAGCGGGAAATGCTGCGGGCGCGGAAGTAGTCCGCATCCAGTTCTTCGAGGGCGGTGAATTCGGATGCGGCCTGCCGGAATGCCGCTTCCCTGCTCTCCATCCGACCTGCGAGGTCTTCGATCTTGTCTCTGAGGTATCCCTCGAGCTCGACAATGTCTCCATCCTCGAACGCCTCTCTTTTGCGGATTTCTTTTTTCCAGCGGGCGATGGCCCGCTCAAGATCAAAAGAGCCCTTGTCTTTAATTTCTTTGGGGACCATGGTGCTCTTCCTATGGAAGCTCGGGCAGGGGGTTGGTATCCAGCAGCTTTTTGAACAGTCCGCTGATCATGAACCACTGTTCCTCTTCCAAACTCTGCTGCCGGAGGCCTTTTTCGGTCAGCCGATAATATTTGCGGGGTCTTTTGTTGTCGGTCATCTTCCAGCTTGATTTTACCAGGCCGTCCCGTTCCATCCGTTTGAGAAGCGGATAGAGCATGGGTTCGGACCAATCCAATTGGCCTCCGGAGAACCGGCGGACGCTCTGGATGATCTGGTAGCCGTAATTTTCTCCACTCCTTAAAATAGTCATAACCAGGGGCCGGGTGGAGGCCGCGACCAGTGTTTTTGCAATCATCTTTTGCCTCACATCGTATAATACCTAACAATATTAAGTATGCATCAAACGTGCCAGAGGCTTTCCAGGAGGGGAAAGTAATCAACCCGGCGGCTGACCGACCTTGTTTGTCCGGAATAGAACAATGTCTGTCCGGAATCGGGCAATGGGTGTCGGATTTTTTCAAAAAAGGACTGTTTGTCTGTCGAAGACGGGCCGTGCATGAACCTTGTTAAAGCAGGAATAGAAGCTTCAGGTGTTTAAGGCCAGGTTATCTCCACGGACCTGCCTTCGTAAATGACGAATTTTCCTGATTTGCCGAGGATTGTTTTGGAAATGGATGTGGGATCACCGTACCCGGTTGAAGTCTTATACGTCGTTACCTTAATCCAGAATGTGTATTCGCCGTGGGGAGTTGTTTCGTCCTCGAGCGTCCCGGATTGATATTGTAGATTGATCCCGATTCCGGGCCGGAATAGTAGAAGTGGACCTGTTCCTCATTTTTAGAGTTGTTGGAGATCAGCACATCTCCCGTGAAGAACTCCCCTCCTCAGCAGCTGTCCTTGTGATCGTGGGAGTGCGAAGAGGCGAAGAAGAGAGCCAGACACAGGCATGAAGCCAGAATAAGTCTGAACTCCGGATTTTTCATGGGCTAGTTTTTCGGAGATCCCGACCAGATCCCTATACAATTGGTGCCGCTTACGTTTCCTTCCCACTCTCCCGACACCGAATCTCCGGTGTCATTGAAAGTGCCCCTGATCGTGAGTTGTTGTTGTCCGCCGGGATCCAGAGTCCTTTGAATTTGAAACGTATTGTTGGTGATGGGCCAACCCGGGTCGGTGCTGATCGTGATATTACCGGATATCAAGGAGCCGCTGCCGCAGCGCCAATCTGAAAATTTATATGTGATGCTTGTTATGTAGGAGCTTCCGGCATTGATCGTAAAATCGAACCCGCCGAAGCCTGTATTGACCGCCGACCATTCACCTGACCTTGGGGGGCTTGTATCGGGAGGAATCTCTCCGTCGGTATCCGAAGGGCTGCTGCACGAAGAGAAAAAAAACATAAAAACGATGAGAACCCGAACAGCTGTCTTCTTCATGATGATCCTCCTCCATTTATATGTTTACAGTATTATAGCAGGCGGATCATATAGGATCGGATCACCGTAGATTCGCTTATATATGCTCAACAAATAGCACAGTCCAAGGGGACAAGTCAAAGCCGGGTTTATTTTTTTGGGGTTTATCGAAAAGCCGTTTTGACATAGGATATATTTGATGAATCCTTTTATTATGAGATGGGACAGGATGCATGCTATTTAATGCGGTGGAAGAGGAAGAATCATTGCATGGATTTCGTCTAATGTTTCTATGGGTGGGTTAAACATTACCTAAAATGCCCGTTGTGGTCGATCTTTTGAATATACCGGATTTCACCGGGAAAATAAGTATGTTAACTATCAAATGGAGGTAAAGGGTGAAAAAAACGTTTTTGGTCTTAACGATGCTGTGCCTGTTGGTTTTCTCATCAGCGGCCGGGCCGCAGGAAAAAGCCGACCAGAAGTCCGATCCGCTGCTTAATTTTTCGCTGGTGTCGGAGACGAAGCCGGTTTCGGAAGATGTCAAAGTCGGATTCGAATCCATCACCGGCAGGGATGCCGTGACTTATCTCAAGTTCCTCTCCGACGACCTGTTGGAGGGAAGAGACACCGGTCTTCGCGGTTACGATATTGCGGCGCTTTACGGGGCCACCATGTTCGAACTCTGGGGAATCAAGCCCGCGGGTGATGTTCTGCGGCCGCGGATGGATTTCAGAAGGATGATGATGGGCGGCGGACCTCCGGCCGATGCGAGGGTCAAACGCGGATACCTTCAAAACATCGCGTTTCGCGAGATTCTGGGCAGCACAGGTATGTCGGTGGTGAAGTGGCAAAAAGGTTCCCTCACCAAGACCCGGACCTTTCATCCGGATATGGATTATGCTTTTCGTGCCTCTGAAGCGCAGAGCCTGACGGCTCCGGTGGTGTTCGTAGGGTACGGCATTCAGGAGCCTTCCCTCAAATTCGACGAGTATAAGGATCTGGATGTTAAAGGGAAATTCGTGATGATGCTCTCGGAAGCTCCGGGGAAAGGGGATCCCGATTCGCCTTTCAATAAGGGTGAACTCAAAAAGAAGTACTATCCTCAGCGCAACATGATGCGGCGCCGGATGACGGATCCCAAGCTGAAAACAGCTCAGGATTTAGGGGCCATAGGTGTCCTGATGGTCGAAAATTCCCCGGATGAAAACTCGGATGTGGCACGCCGTACGCTTGACGGCCGCAAGATCAACGACGAGAGGCCGATATTCCCCGGACCGCGCCGCCGCGTATCGCTTATCGGTGCCGAAGGCCCCTCCTTCATGAGAGGAGCCGTGCCGACACTGACCGTTTCCCGCGAAATGGCCGATGCCATTCTGGGGATGGTGGGACAGGAAGTGGATGACCTCAAAACCAAAATCGGAAAAACGCGCAAGAGTCACTCCATGACGCTTTCCGGCGTTTCCTTAACCGTGAAGCATGAGGTCGAATCCAAATTGATCAACAGCATGAATGTGCTGGGCTATATCGAGGGATCCGACCCCGAGCTTAAGAAAGAAGCGATCGTCATCGGTGGTCACCTGGATCATCTCGGCAAGCGCGGTGACTACATCTTCAACGGAGCCGATGATGACGGTTCCGGATCGGTCGGCGTGATGGAGATCGCCCAGGCGTTCGCCATGAATCCCGTCAAGCCGAAGCGCTCGATCATCTTTGCGCTCTGGACGGGTGAAGAAAAGGGACTTTTGGGTTCGCGTTATTATGTCGCCCATCCCTTTATGAAAACCTACTGCAACCTCAACCTGGATATGATCAGCCGCGTTTACACCAAGGATCGCTTGGCCATGATGGCCCGCCGTTTCGGAGCCGAGGTAAGCAAGGAGGCTCTGGATAAGATCGATGCGGGAAAATACGTCACCCTCTCGTATGATGCTAAAACGCCTATGATCGGCGAGTTCATGCGCAAGAACAATGAACATGTCGGACTGCATATGAGTCTTACAGCTTCTGAGGAAGCAAGTGGAGGAAGCGATCATGCCCCCTTCGCGATGTCCGGAATCCCCTGGGCGTTTATGATCGCGGCCATGACCGAAGATTATCATCAGCCCAGCGACACGGTGGAAAAAGTCAGTGCGAAGCTGATGGAAAAGATCATCCGCATCACGTATCTGACCGCATTCGATCTGGCGAATAATTAAAGAAACGAGAGCAAGACGGATATCGCGGGCCGCTCGCTGTCGGCTTTCAGCCTTTTTCAGCGTATGCGGGTTCGGCGTATTTCAATTCATGATGCTTATATGAAGGAGGAGGTGTATGCCCGATCAGGAAGAAAAGCCGCTGGCCCGTGTGTCACGGCGAGAATTTCTCAAACTCGGCGGAACAGCCGCCGCTGCCGCCCAGATCGGAGCCGTAGCTGGAGCCGGCCTGGCGGCGGGAAAAGATCCTTCAACCCATACCGGATGGCAGCATCTGGGGGACAATACCCAGTTCGTCAACCGCAAACGGCTTGAATTCGAAGGGCCGCCTTATGAGATTGCCGGAAAGACGTACCGCCCCGAGGAAGTGGAATCCGTCTTCGAGCGCGGCAGCCTGGCCATGCGGGATATCATGTCATATGGGAGAGAAACGACTGAAGATGCTCACCCTTCTCCGTCGGACGGAAGGGAAGAGCCTCCCGAGGCGGTGGGGGACATCCCTCCCGAATCTCAGCGCCGGAGCCCCTTCGAAACCCGGGAAATGAAGTATCCTCCTTTGGACAATTTTTCCGAGCCCCTGGCCGGATACTACCGGAAGCATCCCGACATCTATGCGTTGGACAAACTCCGTATGGAATCCATCCTGCCTAAAAAGATGCGGGATACAGCCAGGTACGGTGAGTACTATACGCTGATCGATGCCTGGTCGGGTTCCTGGCGGACCTCGGAACGCATCACGGATCCTCCTGAAATATCTGATTTTCAGACGGGCGGAGGAAGGACGCTTCGTGATCCCGTGCCGTTTAAGAGCCCCGCGCTGGCTTCGGCGTTGATCAAAAAGGTTGCGCATCATTTCGGAGCCGCCATGGTGGGGATCGCCAAGTTGAATCCCGACTGGTGCTACAACCACGGTTTGAGAGGATCCCCGGATAAAGGGAGCTATCCGGTTCCCAAACACTGGGAATACGTGATCGCCTTCGGTGTCCCGCATCAATGGGAACAGGTGCAGTCCAATCCGAACTGCGGGACCAGTTTCGATGCTTACTCCCGGGCGACCATCGCCGCGCAGAGACTGGAAAACTTCATCAAGGGACTGGGATATCCCGCCCGCCGGCATTCTCCCATGGACGGGTATGATTTGATCGCGGTGCCGATCCTGGTGGACGCGGGGCTGGGCCAGCAGGGGCGCCATGGGATCGTTATCACTCCCGAGACCGGTTCCAATTTTCGTGCGGCCTTCGTCACCACCAACCTCCCCATGGAGATCGACAAACCGATCGATTTCGGGGTCAGTGAGTTCTGTAAGGATTGTAAGATTTGTGCCGAGATCTGTCCCTCGGCTTCCATAAGTTTCGATAAAACCAATCGGAATATGACGAACCGAGGCTACCGCCACTGGGAGATCAACCAGACTTCCTGCTATAATTTCTGGATACAGAGCATGGGCGGGCTCGGATGCCGGCTGTGTCTCATCGCCTGTCCTTACAGCCGCAAGGCCAATTGGGCGCATACCATGGCCCGGAAACTCGACACCAACGATCCGACCGGTTTGCTCAACAACGGATTCACCTGGATGCAGAACACGTTCTTCAAATCACCAGCGGCCTCGGAATATCTTCCGCCTCCCGACGGGAGGTTCGCCACTTTTCGGGAAGCTCCCGAATGGCTGAAGGTCGAGAATTACCTGGACCTGCGGGCATTGGATCCTACCAAGGGGGAATGAACCGATGATATCCAATATAGTGGTTAGATTTTTTGTCGTCGGGGCGCTTACGGGATTGGTGGTGGCCGGAGCGATCGTGTGGGCACGGGATCTGCGTCTGAAAATGAGGTGGTGGAAATGGCTGTTGGCGGTTCTCTGGTATGTCCTGCTGAATTTTTTCGTCCTGCTCGATTTCACCATGATCGGGGAAGGAGAGGTTTCCGCGGGTTGGAAGATGCTTTTTTTTCAACTCCTTTTCATGATCATCCTGGGGGTCGGATTGGGACGGATCCTTCTGGCCGGAAGAGAAAAAAGACCTTTTTCCGATAAATCATGAATTGCCGCCGCATCCCGTTACGACGGTGAGCTGACAGGAGCCGGATTTATGAACCGCCTTGTTTTGTTCGAGGCGTCTATGATATTTTTAAAAAAAGGGGACCGTGGGAAATAGATGTGAATTGCTCCCTATCCCCGATTAGACGGCAAGAAATAAAAAGGAGGGCCGTGATGAAAAAAAACATTTTTTTAGGAATAATCCTGATTGCGCTGTCGGCTTCCATAGCCCTGGCGCAGCAGCCTCCACAGTATCGTCAGGAACCCAAGCCCATCAGCGTTCATAAGATCACGGATGCGGTTTACGAGTTCCGTGGGGGCAGTGGGGCCAATACCGCCTGTATCCTCACCCGCGATGGGGTGTTTGTCGTTGATGGGAAAATGCATGTGAAGTCCGCCGGCGAGATGGTGGCTGAGATCAAAAAATTGAGCGACAAACCGATTACGGACATTCTGCTTACCCACAGCGACGGGGATCATGTCCAGGGATTGCCGGGATTTCCCGAGGACGTTCGCATCATATCTCATATCAATACGCGAAAGCACATGATGAAAGCCAACGACGAGAGCGATTCCGACCTTCCACTGCCTTCAATGACCTTCACCAAGCGTATGCAGATCCATGCCGGAAAAACGAGGATCCAGCTTTTTCACTTCGGCCCCGCCCATACCGATGGTGATGTTGTCATATTTCTTCCCAAGGACAAGGTCGCCATCATCGGGGACCTATTCTTTACCGATAGGGATCCGCTCATCCATATGCACAAAAACGGCAATTCCTTCGGATTGGCGAAAACCCTCAAGCAGATCTGTGAGCTGGATGCCGAGATCCTCCTCAGCGGACATTCCGAACCGGTGGGAAAAACGGAGATTCGCGGACTATTGAAATCGTTGGAGGAAAAACAAGCCGCGATAAAGCGAATGGTTGCGGACGGGAAATCGCTTGATGAGGTTAAAAAAGCTTTCGATATCCCCCTGGAGGAACAGCGCTGGAAAAGTCTGGTTGAAGTGATCTACCTGAATCTGACGGCGGAAAAATAAGGCAATTCCAAGCGGCTATCTGTCATCGGTCTTGAGAACGGATACGAATGCGCTCTGAGGGATCATAACCTGGCCGACCATCTTCATCCGCTTCTTGCCTTTTTTCTGCTTCTTGAGAAGCTTCTGTTTGCGTGTGACGTCTCCTCCGTAAAGTTTGGCGGTTACGTCTTTTCGGAAAGGAGCGACCGTGGAGCGGGAGATGATTGTTCCGCCTATCGCACCCTGGATGGGGATTTTGAACTGATGACGGGGGATCTCGTCTTTCAGGCGGCTGCAGATGCGGACGCCCCAATCACGGGCTTTGTCCCGGTGCACGATCAGGGACAGGGCATCGACCCGTTCCCCGTTGACCAGCGTATCCAGCCGGACCAGATCGCTTTTCCTGTAATCGGTGAGTTCATAATCAAAGGAGCCGTATCCCTGGGTGATGGTCTTGAGCGTATCGTAGAAATCGTAGATCACTTCGGCCAAGGGCATGTCGATCGTCAGCTCAATGCGCCCGGGCGTGGGATAACCCGTACGGGGATTTGAGCCTCTGCGCGAAAGGCACAGCTTCATGACGGCGCCCATATAGCGTTCCGGGAAGAGCAGGGAGGCTTTGATGTAAGGTTCCTCCGCGCTTTGGATGGAGGCGGGATCGGGATAGTACTGCGGGTTGTCGATCGTTACCTTCTCTCCGCTTTGCAGCTGGAACCGATATTCGACGCTGGGAACCGTCATGATGATGGCTTGGTCGTACTCACGCTCCAGACGCTGCTGGAATATCTCCAAGTGGAGCAGTCCCAGAAAACCGCAGCGGAATCCCTGGCCAAGCGCCGCTGAAGAATCCTTCTGGTAGGTTAGGGACGCATCGTTAAGTTCATACTTTTCCAAGGTGTCGCGGAGCGATTGGTATTCATCCGAGGCCATGGGATAGATCGAGGAGAAAACTACGGATTTGGCTTCCTTGAATCCCGCCAGCGGCTCGGTCGTAGGATCGGCATCCAGCGTGATGGTGTCTCCGATTCGTGTGTCCTTGAGCTGCTTGATGCCGGCGATGATGTACCCGACATCGCCCGCGGCAAGGGAAGGTTGAGGTTTCTTCGTGATCTGAAAGAGCCCGACTTCTTCCACCTTATGAGTGGCGCCGGTGGAGTAAAGGCGGATGACGTCACCTGATGACACCTTTCCCTCAAAAATGCGGCAGTGGATGATGGTTCCCCTGAAGGGATCATAGTGAGCATCGAAAATCAGGGATTTGAGCGGTTTTTCGGACTTGTCTTCGGGTGGAGGTATCGTGTTGACGATGGCCTCGAATATTTCCCGAATCCCGGTTCCTTCCTTGGCGGAGCACAGCAACGCGGTTTCCGGATCCAGGCCCAGTTCCTGATCGATCTGTTCCTTTGTCCGTTCGATGTCGGCGGAGATGAGATCGATCTTGTTGATAACCGGGATAATCGTAAGATCATGCTCCATGGCCATGAAAAGGTTGGCGACGGTCTGTGCTTCCACTCCCTGTGACGCATCCACCACCAGCAGCACGCCTTCACAGGAGGCAAGGGCCCGGGAAACCTCATAGGAAAAATCCACATGTCCCGGGGTGTCGATGAGATTAAGCGAATACGTGGTCCCGTCTTTATCCGTATAGGGAAGGGTGGCGGTTTGGCTTTTAATGGTGATGCCGCGTTCGCGTTCGAGATCCATGGTGTCCAGGATCTGGTCGCGGAACTCTCTGTCGGAGACCAGACCGGATGCCTGGATGAGCCGGTCCGCCAGCGTGGATTTTCCGTGATCGATATGGGCGATGATGCTGAAATTTCTGATATGTGACATTTCTGATTCTCTTTCCTTCCTATTATAGCCGTTTTTCCCTTTTCGGTCTTAGAATATTATGGCGTTCCGGTTTTTGATTCTCGTTTTTTTAGTGCGGCGAGGAGGAGAGAAGGATGACAAGGTTTTTCGCCTGCTTAACCTCGAGCCGGCGTTATTCGCGACATGATAACCGGGTCGTGTTCCCGTCGCAAAGAGAGATCGGACTCCGGATCAAACCTTCAGAGCTCTCCAGTCAATCTTGCTCAGGTCGCCGATTCCCACGCCTTTCTCGGCGCAGGCTTCCACATGGGTGGCGATGTCCCGGATCGACTCCAATCCCATTTCCAGACGTTTCTCCTCAAGGATGTCGAGTCCGATGCGGTCCATGGCCACGGGATCCCGGCTGAAGAATATCCGGTTATCGAATGCCATCTGGGCGCCGGCAACGCTTACCGTGGAGATTTTGGCGCATTCTCCGATGTGGAGCACGGTCTTATCCTTGATGCAGGGATGATTTATGATCTCCGGAATGGCGGTGGCGCAGTAATCGATGTGAAATCGGACCTTATTGGTGGTGACGCCCAATGCGATGTTTTTGGCGGCCCAGGTTACGCCGCTGTCTTCGTTGTGCTTGAGCACGGCGATGTTGATCAGCTTGGTGATGTCCTTGGTTACGATGTTGGAAAAGAAGGATTTCTCTTCATCCTCGATGACGACGTCGTTGAATTTATCCGCCACTTCTTCGGCAATGCGTTTGATGCCTTCCCGGTCTTCATAATCCATGTAAAGCCGGCGGATATCGTCACGGTATTTTTGAGCTTTTTCGTTCCCCATGTTGATGAGCATCCACAACCAGGTGCAGGAATTGAAGATTTCGCGGTGGGTGCCGGTCGCGGTGAAGTTCTGCTCCACCAGGCGGCGAAAGTTTTTCAGAGTTCCGTCTTCCAGCGATATGTAGACGTCGCGGTCGAAGCCTTCCGTCCAGGGGATGGTCACTCCGCTCTTGTCCGAACTCCCGTAGACGCGGACTCCGCTGGATCCCCGGTTGATGTCGAGTCCGGTCCTTCGGAAAGCCTGGTCCATATGGTCCCAAATGATGATATTGTTTTCCTTGACGCCCGCGCTCTTGAGGCCGGCGATGGTCTCGTTTATGGATTGGATGGAAGAAGAAATTTTCGGCGCCGCAATGCAGTTGATCTTGATGCCCACCACGTCTTCCGGAATAAACATGGAAGACCATGCGTTTTCCAGAGATTTTTCTCCGGTGAGTTCCTTCAGTCCGGCCGTGAATGCCCGACGGACGGCATCGGGGTTGTAGTTGAGGTCGATGAGCATATCGTCGGCGGCCGTGGAAACGACGAGCCCGTTTTGAGGAATCTCCCCCCCCCCTCCACACATAAGTGAGCTGCCGAACAGTGCCGCACCCCCCGTAAGCAGGGCCGATGTTTTGATAAATTCCCTTCTTGTCGCCATGGTCGATAACTCTCCTCTTAAAAATATTAAAAAGAAATGATGCTTTCATACCATAAAGAATAATTTATCGTGCGTCAAATTCGGGGGAGAGCAGGGCGGTCGCTTCTCTCTTGACTTCCGTGCTGCCGGAACAATCATTTTCCCCATGATCGACCTATTTAACGACGGCGGTTGACTGATAAAATCGGAGTGAGGGCTGTCGTCACCGAAAGCAAGTCCTTTTGTGATTGACCTGTTTCTTTTTCATATGGTATCTTTTTATATGATATATCTAAGCATATGGGCTATTCAAAATATCAACCGAATCCGCGCAAAAAATATTTCCATATCCGGCTGAGGAACTCGTTATCAGGAATCGTTCGAGTTTCCAAGACCTAAAAAGAGAGGCGTTATGAATTTTAAAAATTATGTGGTTTCATTCTCTTTGGTGTTGTTTCTCCTGCTTGTTCTGGGAGGATGTTCCCAGGAAACCGTGGACATCACGGAAAAAGCGGCGGGAATCCATGAGAGGGTTTTAACCGTGGATACGCATGTCGATTCGCCCCACCTGCTGATGAATCCCGATTATGATATCAGCAAGGTGAATGATTTCGCCGAAGGCGGAGGGCAGGTGGATTTTCCCCGGATGAAAATGGGTGGAGTGGATGCCATCTGTTTCGCCACCTTTCTTTCCCAGGGTGAGAGAACCCAGAAAGATTTCGAAGAATCCATACCTAAAGCGATGGCGACTTTCAAGATGATCAAGGAAGCGGTCAACAGCCATCCTGAGCTGGCCGAGTTGGCCACCACGCCTCAGGATGCTTACAGAATCGAGCAGACCGGAAAGCGGGCGGTGTTTCTCAGTATAGAGAACGGCTTTTCCCTTGGATTGGACAACAGCCTGATCAAAAAGTACTATGACGAAGGGGTTCGTGTATGCGGTTTGAGTCACGCCCGCAATAATGAGATCTGCGATTCCGCCAACGATGTTCCCGAACACAACGGATTGAGCGAAGCCGGCCGCCGGGTGATCGAGGAAATGAATCGGCTGGGAATCGTCATCGATGTTTCCCATATCTCGGATAAGGCCTATTACGATGTGCTCGAGGTCACTAAGCTTCCCATCGTCGCCACGCACTCCAGCGCACGGGCGCTGTGCGACAATCCCCGAAACATGACCGATGATATGCTCCGCAAACTGGCTGAAAACGGAGGTGTTATACAGCTGTGTCTTCTGAGCGGATATATCAAAGTTGTGGAGCAGGATCCGCAGCGGATCGATGCTTTGAAAAAACTTGAAGAAAAATACAGCGATCGGATGCAGACGGAAGAAGATCAGGCCGCCTTTCGTGAAGAAAGAAAGGAAATCGACCGTATGTACCCGCCTAAAATGGCCACCGTGGCCGATGCCGTGGACCATATCGACCATATCGTTCAGGTCGCGGGTATCGATCATATCGGAATCGGTTCGGATTTCGACGGCGGCGGCGGACTGGCGGACTGCTGGGATGCCAGTGAGATGGGCAATATCACGCTGGAGCTGGTTAAACGCGGCTATACCGAGGAGCAGATTCGAAAAATCTGGGGCGGTAATTTTTTCCGCGTCATGCAGCAGTCCCAGGATTACGCGGCTAATCTGAAATAGAAGAAACGGATCGATCCCTGATCGCTCGTCTTGTCTCTTTTGGGCGGGAGACAGCCGGGAGCTTCTCCATACGGCGTGAGTGAAAGAAGGGGGAACGCATTACATTGTGTCGTTACCCATTCAGGAACACACGTTGACCCTTTTTCCGGGGTGTGTTATTAGTTGTCTGATGGAGCGGCCACTCTTTTCTATAAGGCCCATGTCGTTGAACTTGAAGAATACTTCAGGTTGAACCGTTTATTTAATGGATATCACGCGATTCTTCTCTTATTTTATAGGCCTTGGGTTGCTCTTGCTCTGTTCGGCCTTTTTCTCCGGTTCGGAGACCGCGCTGTCCGCGCTGACAAGGCCTCAGCTTCAGCGGATCCGGCGCAAGACCAAAGGTCGGAACAACGCCATTGTCCGCTTCATGGATGACCCCCGACGACTCTTCATCACGGTCCTGTTTGGAAACACTCTCGTCAACATGGCCTTTATCACGATTACCGGTGCTTTGATATACGATGAGGTATTTCAGGGAAAACACCCGGCCGCGGCCTATGTGACCGCCATTTTTCTGGAGACCATGCTCCTCTTGATTTTCGGGGAGATCACGCCCAAAACCTTCGCCATAAAAAATGCCGAAAGTTTCTCCCGCCGGGCGGCGCCGCTCCTGTGGACGTTTTCCCGGATAATCTATCCCTTCCGGAAGATGCTGCGTTTCATTACGGATATATTCCTTCCGCTTTTCGGCGTTCGCAGCATGGTCGATACGAAGCCCATTACCAGCGAAGAAATTCGCGCTGCCGTAAGGGCCACCGCCGAAGGCGGCGCCATCGACGAGCAGGAAGGCGAGATTCTTTCGAATATCTTCGACCTTCCCGATACCAAAGTGACGGAGATCATGGTCCCGCGGACGAAGATGGTGTGTGTCGAGGTGTCTTCCACCATCCAGGAAGCTTTCACCAAGGGAAAAGCGGAGGGATATTCGCGCCTTCCGATATACCGCAAGCATCTGGATAATATCTGCGGGATTTTCAACGTCAAGGACCTTCCACGCTGGAATAAGATCAATACAGACAGGTTGGGAAAACACAATGTGAGAGATCTGACGCTGGATGAATTTTTAGCGCATCAGGATATGCTGCACACGATGAATCCGGGCCAGGAAAACACTCTGGTTCGACCGCCTTTCTTTGTCTATAAAAGTCGGGATATCGGTTCTCTGCTTAGGGAGATGACGCATAAGAAGCAGCGTGTCGCTCTGCTGCTCGATGAATTCGGCGGCGTGGCCGGAATGGCGACGACCGAAGATATCGTGGAGGAAGTCGTTGGGGAGATCGAGGACGAATATGATGAAATCCCCGAAAAAAAGGTGATGCCGGATCCCGATCAACCCGCATGTTATCTTGTGAAAGGCGATACCGGTCTGCGGGCTTTAAACCGCCACTTAGGATTGAATCTCGATATCGGGATCGCGGACACGGTGAACGGATATGTCACGTTTCTTGCCGGAACCATCCCCCAAGCCGGCGATATGCTGAAGGATGAACCGCATGGCCTCATTTTCGAAGTGCTCGAGATGGCCGGGAATCGAATAGACCGGGTTCGGATCTGCCCCGGGAAAAATCGCTCTCATAATCCACCCCCCCTTAATGGGCTATTGGGGGGTGCGCTCGGTCTTATGGGAATATCGACAGCCGCCTCGGTTTCGGGGGGAGCCTCTCATGTGAATGATGTTGATTTGATCGCGTTCGTGATTCTTTTGATCTTTTCACTCGCCATGACGGCATTTTTCGCCGGATCGGAAACAAGTGTCGTCTCCGCATCGCCGGCGAGGATCGAGATCCTCGCCCAGCAGTCCGACAAGCGGGCCCTTTTTATTAGACAATGGCGCCGGGATCCGGCGCGCATGTTGGGCACCGTATTGGTGGGAACGAATTTGATGGAAACAGCGGCGGGTGTGGCGGGCCTGCAGCTGTTGCGGTGGATAATCCCGAATAAAACCGGGATCCAGGGATTGATCAATACCCTGGTCATGACGTTCATCCTTCTGATCTTTTGCGAGATCCTTCCCAAGACGGTTTTCCGTGCCCGGGCGGATGCGCTGGCTCTCCGGAGTGCGCCCCTGCTCCGGTTTTCGGACGTGGCTCTACGTCCTTCCGTCGCCGCCGTGAACTATATTTCCCAAAAGCTGGTTCGTTTGAACCGTGGTGAGGAGGGGGTAGGGCAGGCCCGCATCATGCGGGAAGAACTGGTGCTGCTGGCGGAGATGGGAGAAGAAGGGGCGCAAAAAAAAGCCCAGCTCCGTATGGTTCAGGGTATTCTGGATATGGAAGAAAGAACGATCGCCAAAATCATGACGCCGTTGGTGGAGATCGTAGCCATAGAGGAAGACGCGCATCCGGATGATTTTCTCAAGAAAGTCGTGGAAAGCGGATATTCCCGGATTCCCGTCTTTCGGGATCGGATAGACAATATCGTGGGATTGGTGAATGTTCTGGATGTGCTGTATGCGGAATCTCCCGCGGAAAGCCTGGAGCCTTTTATCAGGAGGCGGATACGTCACGAGCCCGAATCCCGCCGGGTATTCCCGCTTCTGCAGGAACTCACTCGGAGCCGCAGCCCGATGCTGTTTGTGGTGGACGAATACGGAGGAGTGGTCGGCCTGGTCACCATAGAGGATCTGGTGGAAGAAGTCATGGGTGATATACGGGATGAGCGTGATCTGGAACCGCAGCAGGGAATTCATCGGATCAGCGAACATGTTTTGGACTGCGACGGCAAAACCGAAGTCCAGGTGCTCAACCATGATTATGACATGAAAATCCCCGAAGGCGATTACGTCACGATCGCGGGATTCGTGATCGAGAAGCTGCAGAAGATCCCCAGAAAGGGAGAAAACCTGGTCTCCGGAAGAATGAAATTCCTGGTGCTCGATGCGGACGCCAAAAGTGTTCGGCGCGTGCGCATCACCAGGAAGTAAAGAATTTCATGAGAAAGAGGTGGGGTAACGCTCGTGAAATCCGAACAATGAATGGAGCGGTCCCGCGGAAGTGCCGAGCGCTATACGCTGAAGCGAATGTTGAGGATGTCGCCGTCGCTTACGGTGTATTCTTTGCCTTCCAGGGATATCCGGCCTTTTTCCTTCAACGCTTTTTCAGAGCCGCAGGCGATGATGTCGTCATAGCTGAAGCGCTCGGCCCGGATGAATCCCCGGGCCAGATCGGAATGGATGACGGCCGCCGCATCGAGTGCTGTATCGCCGTGATGTAGGTTCCAGGCGCGGACTTCGTCCTGACCGACCGTAAAAAAGCTGATATATCCCAGGGTCATGTAGGCCAACCGCAGGAGCCGGTCCCGAGCGGCGGCGGGGATCCCCATATCCTCCCTGAATAGGGCGGCGTCTGCTTCTTCCAGCCGGGAAAGTTCCATTTCGAACTTGCCGGCGAATTCCAGGACCGGGCGCCGGGAACGGATTTCGGCTGTTAATTCGGGATCGCGGCCGAAAAGGGATTCATCGGAGTTGAGTACGGCCAGATACGGTTTGAGCGAAAACAGCCGGAAGCCGCGAACGAGCTTAGCGGCATCGGGTGAAAGCTCGAGTTCTCCGGGGGGGAGGCCGTTGGACAGATGTTCGTGAAGCATCTTGAGCGTTGCCTGTTCCTGCTCGATCTCGCGTGTGCGGCGGCCGCGGCCGAGCTGATGTTCGATACGTTCCAACCGGTTTTCCACCAGGATGAGATCGGATAATGCCAGCTCTTCCTCCAGACGGCCCAATTCGCGAACCGGATCCGGGGAAGGCATGCCGGGAAGCGGGAAATGGCGCAGCACCAAAGCCAGGGCATCCGTGTTTCGCATCAAAGCGGTTGCGTTGGCTGAAAAGCTGCCGTCGTCGGCCGCTCCATCGGAGAGACCGGCGAAATCGATGAAATTCACGCTTGCGGATACCGTTTTGCGGGGATGGTAGAGATCGGTCAACCGATCCAGGCGGGGATCCGCAACTTCGATCACGGCGATATGAGGCTCGGTTCGGGCGCCCGCATAGGGAGTGACCTCCGCTTCCTGTTGAGTGAGTGCATTGAAGATCGTGGTCTTCCCGGTATTGGGCAGCCCGATCAAACCTATTTTCATTTGTTCATGTCCTTTTTTGAAGGAGAGTCAAGAGCCGTACGGCAGGAATATCGCGGGGGGAAATCGAAGAACGGCTGTTTTCATCAATGTCGTTTCAGCCTTCCGCTCTTCTCTATGCCGATCATGCGGCGGCATCAAGCCGCCGCCGGATAAACCCTCATATAAAACGCGGTATTATAACCTTCTCGGGTTCGAGAAGCAACAATATATTGCACGGAGACGGATCCGCATCCAGAGGATCGGTTTGCCGGGAGGAATCCGCCCGCGCGATCTTTTTTTTATGCGGCGTAAACTCGAGAGATCGTTCCGGAATAAAGATCTATTCCTCGGAGGGAGCGAAAAAAGCGGTCTCCGGCATCTTCTTTCCGGGGGAGCGAAGCCCGGCGACATAGCTTCTGGCCCAGATAAAAGCGATTACGGAACCGGACATGTTGGCGCCGACGAGACCCCACCAGATACCGGGCAGGCCGAAATCCAACCATATTCCCAGCCCGGCCGTCAGCAGCGTGGTCAGCAGAACGGTCCGGAGAAAGGTGACCATGAGGGCGTTTATTCCTTTTCCTACTCCCTGGAACATTGCTGAAGAGAACATGCCCAGGGCCACCGTCGGGTAGAAAAAGGCGGTGATCCTGAGAAAACGGACCAGATCCGGGCCCAGATGGGAGGTCCCCGCGGAATGGGTGAAGAGGGCGGCGAACAGGGGAGCTCCCAGCATGACCAACAGAGCGACGGCGCCTTCAATGATCAGGCCCATCTTCACGGCGAAAACATGGGATATATCCACTTTGTCGTAGGCGCGGGCTCCGAAAGCGGCTCCGCTGACCGAAACGACGGCGGTGGCGATTCCGACCAGAGGCAGTGTCGCAAAGCTGACGATGCGCCAGCCGGCTGTGTAAACCGCCACACCGTCGGTGCTGCCCACGCGTACGATGATGGCGGTGACGATCAGCATCGTGATCGACATGGAAAGATGAGACAGGGAAGCGGGAAGCCCGACGCCCAGGATGTCGCGCAGGATGTTTTTCGAGAAACGAAATCCGCGGAAACGGAAGGATACATATGTGATTTTCTTCCAGATCAACCAGTTGAGAAGAATCAGGCAGCTTACCGCAAGGGAGATCAATGTCGCCCATGCCGCCCCCGATATTCCCATTTTAAGCCCGTAGATCATAAGAGGATCGAGGACGATATTCAGTCCGGCACCAATCACCATGGCCCGCATGGCCCGTTTGGCGTCACCTTCGCTTCGCAGGATGGAATTTGCCAAATTGTTGAAAAAGATCAAAATCGATCCTCCGAATATGATGCGTCCGTAAGCGACGGCCGGCGCAACCGCCTTTGCGGCTCCGATGAGCGTGAAGATCTTTTCCGCGAACAGAAGCAGCGGCAGGGTCGTTAAAATGACCAAAATGAACATGAGCAGGATCGAGTGAGCGGCGACATTGTCGGCTCCGGGTTTATCGCGAGCGCCGATCCGCCGTGAAATGGCGGAGCCGGCACCGACGCCCAGGCCGCCTGCCAGCGCCATGACCATGAAGAAGAAGGGAAAGACGAAACCTATGGCCGCCAGGGATTCCGAGCCGAGCCCCGATACCCAGATCGAATCCACTAGGTTGTAAAGGGTTTGAACCGACATGGCCGCGATCATTGGCAGAGACAGACGGATCATGGCTTTTTTGGGATCTCCCAAAAGGGTTTTAACGCCTTGGGTCTCCCGCGTGGGTGGGTTGGATTCCGTCTGCGTAATGTTTTTAGGATTTAAGGGCATCTGCTTTCTCTTTCAATATCATTGGTTTTCTGTGCCGTTTTCGATCACTCGTTCAAGGTAATCATATAAGGCGGTTTTTTCTTCCGAATGAAATCCCCTGAGCAGGATTTCATTCCAGTCGCTGAATATGGACTCAATATCAGGTTTTAATTTCCGGGCTTTTTCCGTTAGATAGACATTTCGAGAGCGCCGGTCATGGATGTTTTCCCGGCTGACGACGAATCCGTTCGCCTCCAGCTTGTGTACCGCCCGAGTGGCGGTTCCTTTGTCCAGGTGAAGTGCGGAAACCAGCTCTTTCAAGCAAAGTCCGTCGTGACGGTAAAGCCGCATCAGGAAGTGAAACTGACCGCTCCCGATGCCGTAGTCGCTCATACGTTTGTTGATGTAGCTTCGGCTTATTCGATGGATCTGAGCGGATAACCTGCCGACGGATTCAGTTCTTTTCATCGTGTTATCTCTGTCAAGGGAATTCAAAAGCCTCCGATGGATATGATGAAGCAAATCGATTATACATATAATTAGTTGCAAGCGCAACTAAAAAAGTGCCGGCCTCCCCTTTCTTTCCATATGATGATCCGACATCGCTTGAAAATACCTGCGGCTCGGGGAGTGCGGTATTTTCGTTTGCGCGACATACTGAAAAAACGATTTAGGGAAATCACTTGACGGGTCTTCTCCGAAAAAAAAGTTCGTCCTATATAAAATCCGAAGAAATTTCTCTTCTTAAATTATTACGACTCGGTCTTAGAACCTCACTCCGATGCCGGCTCCCGCCTTGAATCCCCCCAGTTTGATCGTGACGTCTTCGACGATGTCTTCGGCGCCGGCGTAGCCCACATCGATGCGGGCGAGAAGATGGCGGCCGAAGAAGGCGAGGAGCCCGATGTCGGCGTGGGGTCCCCAGGCCGAACCGGTCACTTCCTGGTCCAGGGCCTCTTCCTTGTACCCGAGACGGCTGACGCCGATCCCGGCCGACCAGCGCCAACGCGGGGAGATCTTTCCAAGATAGGAGATTCCCGCGGTCAGGGCGGTCTGTGAGGTTGCGCAGTCGAAATCCAGCTCAGGCGTAGCGCCCTCGGCGTCGTAGAATCCGTAACTCAGCCTGAGACGGAAGCCTTTGAACAGCTTGACGTCGGCCCGGATCTCGGGCATGAACTGCGTGTCTCCGTATATATCGCGAAAATCCGAGTCGCTCGGCTGAAGGATGTTTCCCGTAACCGACACCAGAGCGCGGTCCTGGGCGGGGAGCATCACCGCCGCGGTTAGGATCATCATCAGGCATATGATTGTTTTTTTCATGGTCGATTCCTTTATTCTCATGGATTGTCTCGTAAGGGAGGGCGACCGGCCGACGGTCTTCCCATCCGTGGTCTCAGCGATTACAGTGTACGTGTATCCTGCGTTTCGATCAACCGCCATGCCGTCGAAATCATATTGTTCGTTCTGTGCAACTAATCGCCCTTCGTGGGAGTATTTAGATAGAGAGCCGTCAAAGATGCATCCGGTTCATATCGGGAGGAGGAATCCATGCCGCTTCACAAAAAATGGTTTTTGATATTCGGCTTGATCATTTTGCTGATGGACGGATGGGGATGTTCCGGAGGGATGGGAAAGCGGAGCACCGTGGAGATGGGGGAACCCGTCATCCCGGAAATAATACTGCAGAGCCGGGAGGGCGCCCCTGAGTATACTCTCAATGCCGCCCGCCGTATCACCGTTGATGATACGGGCGCGATTTTTATCTTTGACTACGACGGCTATAAAATACACAAATATGATGTCCAGGGAAAATATTTGAACGTGTTCGGAGGAAAGGGACAGGACCCGGGTAAGTTTGCTCACTTGACCTCGATCCGGGCTGAGAAAGACCGGATTCTGGCGCTCGATTCCGTCGGTCTTCTCTTTTTTTCCCTCGAAGGTCGTTTCCTGAAAAAGATCGAGTTTTCTGAAGATGTGACTCCGGATCATCCCGTAATTCACGCGGACGGACGTTCAGTCGGCCGGTTGATCGTGGCCGATGAACTCAAGATGGTCCTGAGCTTCAGGGGGCCTATGGGTGAAGAGCGGGATCGTTTGGCTTCCTATGATATCCGGGAGTTTTTTCCTGAGATCAAACCCGGTGATGATTTTTTCCTCAGCAACGAGCATGCGCGTTCCTACCGCTATGACTTTGACGCGGAGGGCGATATATTCTGGGCTGCAACCGATGAATTCACAATCTACCGCTACCATGACGGAATCTCCCGTCCTCTCTTAACCGCGGAGTACTCCCCGCTGTCATTCCCTGAAGATCGCCGCCGAAGCATGCAGGAAATGAAATCCCGCATCGAGCCGCCGCTGTATGCCTATGTTCCGGATCACTACCAGATGATCCATCACCTGGTTATAGGGCCGGGGAGGGATTTGTGGGTCTATTTGGTGAGCCGGGAAAGGACCGGATTCCTGAGGTTTTCGGAACTGGGGAAGCTCAAAGCCTTTCACCCCGTCGAGGCGGAATTCGATATGATGCAGGCTGTCGTGCAAATATTCGCGAATCGCATGTATTTCCTGGCGCCGCAGCGAGGAGCTTTCAAGCTTTTCGCCGCCGATCTTCCCGATTGAATCCGTGGACTCCTGTTGCGATGCCTGCCATTTACGGTTAGAAATACCAGCGGAGCCGCAGCTCCAAACGGTAGTCATTCTGTTTTTCTCCGAACTCCTCATCGGGTTTTCCGGAAAGGAAGGAAGCCCGAAGGCGGAGTTCAAGGTTGGATACCGGAAGATACATGAGTTCCGGAGTCAGCGAATAACTTCCGTCGTTGAGGTTGATGATGCTCATCAAAGAGGGTGTGAAATAGACGATATTGAAGGGCTCCTTCTGCGTCACACGCAGGAAAAGGTAATCCCGCATAGAGGAGAAGGATCGATATCCGGAACTTGAGGGGGCGGCGGCTTGGAGAAGCGGGGTTTCATCACCGCTCAATTGGTATCGGGTGAAGGCGTCTCCGATGGAGCCGTAGTAATCCGCCATCTCTTCAACGGAATATCCGCCGGTGTCGTGATAGGTCTCGATGAAGATGGTGGTGTCGGCGGCGGTCAGCCAGCGCAGGCCCAGCAGCCCGCTTGATGTATTGATGCGGCTCTCCTTCAGGATTCCTTCGGCGTCCGGAAGCATTTTTTTGTATCCGGAACGGAAGGCCCACTCCCCGTGGATTTCGAAATTCGAGGCCAGGTTGCGTGAGAAATCGAACCCGATGGAATCCGCTACGCCGGAGCCGGTAAGGATCATGATATCGATATCCGTATCGAACAACAGGAAATAAAGCTTCCCCCCGAAATTCCAGGTTTCCGCCGTACCGAGAGCCCGGTTGATGCCGCTGTCGATGGGAAGCAGGACGGCGGTCAGGCTCAAGATTTTCAGGGGGCCGGAAAAGCTTTTTAGGGCTTCGGCGGAGATCACCGTAAAGCCTTCCAGGGCCAGATCGGGATCATTGGGATTCTTCGGCATATCCAGAAAGGCCGCCGGATTCCACGCGTAGCCCTTTCCCCACTTGAGGCGCTTTTTCCCGATGTCGAGATGGATGTTGAGCGAAGGTTTCCAGGAAAAATAAAGCTCGTAAAGATCGAGGTCGTGGGTCCATCCGAAGATGTCGTGCGAAAGGTCGGCGTTCAAACGACCTTTGAATGAGACGGCCCCTTTTTCGAATCGGCCGTCCAGCAGGGCTTTGAAATTGTATGTCGGTGTTGCGGCTCCTGGCGATACGCTGAAATAACGGAGTCGATAAAGCGACGTCTCGGGAGCGAGGCCGAAAAGTGTCGGACGGCCCTCCAGGTAGCCGCCGAAATCGAAAACTTTCTTTTTAACTTCATCCAGAGAAAAGCTGTATTCCTGCTGAGCGAAAATTCCAAAGGTGCTGATGTTCAGGACCAGGAGGATGAGGACGAATCGTTTCACCGGCGTAAAGATTCCATTTCGGACATGAACGTCAAACTGAAAATCTCATCTTTCAACGCTCGGGCTTTAATGGCTGCGAAGATCATGACCGAACGGTACCCCTTATGCAGAGGGCTGTCGGTTTCCATTACGGCGGGGCGCACAATCCCTCCGCCGAAATCCTTGACCTGTTTGAAATGGATGGTTTTGATCAGCATGTCGGCCTGGGTGCGGCATTCGATTTTCGTCGGCAAAGAGAGTTTTTTGTCTACCCACATCCTGAGGCGATCATAGGCTACGGTATTGGTTTTAGCCCTGAGATGAAGAAGAAGGCCTTCTTCCGTATCCTCCATTTTCTCTACGTTGTATTCGGATGAGTAGTCCAGGCGCAGGATATCCGCGTTATTGAAAACGCCGCCGACGACGGACTGCAGGCTGGTGATTCGGACCGGTTTTCCGACATTGGGGATGTACAGCCACATGTTTTCTCCCAGGCGGAGCGTACTGCGGCCCTGTTCGCTGGCGGGAGAGACAAACAATCCGGCGACTTTTTCCGTCCCTTTTTTTACCGTGAACAGCACGAACTCTTTCTCCCGGCCGTTGGGCTCGATATTGATGAGTTTGCGGTAGGATTCAAAGGATTCGGGATTGAGGTTGCGGTCGAGCTTTTTTAAAAACGCGTTTCCGTCCTGCGCCCATGTATATGAGACACAAACCGTAATGAACAGAAGCATCAAGAGCCTGCGCATGATTTATCCTCCTTGTCGCATGTTATGAAATTCGATGTATCCATTTCGAAAATCGATGGTCTATACATGTCTGAGAGCATGAATGGGCTCCATGCGTGACGCCTTGATGGCGGGGTGCAGGGAGGCCGCCACGGATACGGCGATCACGATCAACGAAATCACGAGGATGTCGATCGGGTCCAACCGGGGCGAGAGAACCATTCCGACTTGACGCCCGAAGTTGAACGAGATCCGCGACAGATTGATGATCCATGTCGTTAGAACCGTTATAAGTATCCCAAAGATGGAGCCCGCGATCCCGAGCGCCAATCCTTCGATGAGGAAGAGAGAAAGGATCTTTCCGGGTTTGGTCCCTATGGCGGCGATGGTTCCGATCTCCCGGATGCGTTCGAAAACCGCCATGATCATGACATTCATGATGCTGACCAATACGATGGATATCAACATGAGCTTGATGAAGAAGGTCATGATGTCGATCATGCGGGCGACATTTGAAAATGGAGACAGATCCTCCCAGGTGCGTACATCGAATATCGTTTTTCCCTGGGCGTTCGTTTCATCTTTAAGAGCGCTTGCGATCTGCGTGCTGACGGATTCCAAACGGTTGAAGTCCTTGAGGCGCAGCGCCACTTCACTGACTTCCGTCTGTTCCAGACGAAGTACTTCTTTGGCGTCTTCTATATGCATATAGCCGTCGCGGCCTCCGGGGCCGGTGACGCTGTCGATAATGGCGCCGACAATGAACTGCTTGCCGTTGACGGATCCGTCGCGGTTGGTGGCGATCACCACGATGGTATCACCGACCTTGACTTTCATGCCGTTGGCCAGCAGTTCCGGGATAAAAATGCTTCCTCTTTCGAGGATCGCCTTACCTTTTTTCACCCGGCCGGGCAGCAGGGGAATGACGGCGGTCTCTTTTTCCGGATCGATCCCGTAGATGCGGATATTGGTTGATTCCATGAAGTTGCTGAACATTCCGGCGAATCTGATGCGGGGGGAATAGGCTTCGATCCCGGGGATTTCATTCAAGGTTTTCTCCAGCTTCTTCATTTGGCCGGGATTGAGGTTCATGGTCAGCGGGAGGCTGTCGATCGAGCCTACATATCCGCGTTTGTGAACCTGGATGTGTCCCAACATGGCGTCGGTGATCTGTCCGATCATAAGGTTCTTGAAAGCGCCGGAGGCGGAAATGAACACCAAGACAAAGGTGATGCCGATGGCGATGAGAGAAGTTGTAAGCAGGGTGCGCCGTTTATAGCGAAGAAGGTTCCGGATCGCGATTTTAATCAGCTTAAGCATTGCGGCCTCCGTTCTTCCCGCGGGTCTGGCCGGTGATTCGCCCATCGGTCAAGGTGTAAATCGTTTCGACTTCGGAAACGATCTTCTGATCGTGGGTGGAGAAGACAAAAGATATTTTGTGTTCCTCCTTCATTTGGTGCATGATGTCGATAACGCGGAAGGCGGTCCGGCTGTCCAGGTTGGCGGTGGGCTCATCCGCCAGCACCAGGCGCGGATTGGTCACCAGTGCTCTGGCGATGGCCACGCGCTGCTTCTGACCGCCGGATATCTGATCGGGATATTTTTCTTTTTGATCCATCATCCCGACCGTGTCGAGCAGGTTGAGGATACGTTCCTTCCTTTCCGCTGATGGAACATTGCGAACCATCAGCAGAGGGTATTCCACGTTTTCATAAACGGTCAGAACGGGGATCAGGTTGAAATCCTGGAAAATAAAGCCCAGGTTTTCCCCCCGAAAAACCGCGGACTGGCGGCGGGTCATGGTTGTGACGTCAACATCCGCTACGTGAAGTCCCCCCGAAGTGGGCTTGTCGAGGCATCCGATGAGATTGAGAAGCGTTGTCTTACCGCTGCCCGAAGGTCCCACGAATGATGTGAATGAAGCCGGCTCGATCGAAAAACTTACGTCTTTTATCGCTTCGACGCGGACTTCTCCCAGAGAATAAACTTTAGTGATGCCGTTGGCGGAGATTAAGCTCATGTGTTCTTATCATCCTTGATGGTTTTGATCGCATGGATCATGAATATATAATTATATTCGAAAAGGCCTATGTTATCAAGGTCCTCACTTACATGCCGGATGGCCTTATCCGAAAGCGATAGATATGAATCCCTTGTCGCCGTATCGGTTCCGTGCTCGTATTTTCTCCGAAATGCTTGATGATGCAGTCGGGGATAGCCGAACTTCGCGGCCTCCGCATGATCAGCCACAGAGTGCCTTTCTCAGGCTTGATGCTCTCGACGGCGCGGACGATTTGCGTTTCATTCGCTTTTCGAGATAGAAAAGCCGTCGGGACTTGAACGGGGTGGTAATACTCGATGAATTTCTTGGCGCCTTCCGGGTAAAAGAGAACGGTGTCTTCCGGCTGCAGGTGTTCGGCGAGCATGGCGGCGGATTCCCGCCACGGTTCTTTATTTGGGTGGGTGAAATAGTCCGACATGCTGAAAACCGAAGCCGCTATAAAAAAGCCGATCGCGATCGGTAAAAGAACTTTGGATTTCAAACGGGAAATTCCCCGGGCCGCGAGCAGATAAAATGCCGCCGAGGCTCCGATCGTGTAGCGATAAACAAAAATCGGAGTCATAAACTGAGAAAGGAGAAAAGGGGTGATGATGGGGACGGAAAAACACAAGAGTGTTAAAACAAGACTGCTGTTAATATCGGCGGCGGATTTCGGCGGCGATGAAGAGAATAAATTTCCATTCCGGCTCTCGATTCGGCTTTGCGGTGTGCGCTGTGAAGGGATGATGCCGATCAGAAAAAAAAGACAGAAAGGGATCAGAATCCATGCTCCGTCGTGCGCTGAACCGGCATATTTTAAGAAAATCCGGACGATAGTTTCCAAGGTGGGATGGGAGATCCAGAATCCCTTTTCCAGAATGAGTATGGTCTTTTCCCTGAGCAGCCACCCCATCGGCAGATATGCCGTGCCGACGGTCAGCATGGTGAAGAGATAAGCCCGACGGAACGGACGGTGTTTATTCCAATACAAGAGGAAGAAAAGTCCCTGGGCGGCGATTGTGAAAAGGCCGTATAGATGGGTGTAGGCCAGAAGGATCGAGGCTGTTCCGTACACGAAAAAAGACCAGGGGCGGCCTTCCTGGATGACCCGTAGAAAGGCCCAGATGGAGAACAGGGTCAGCAGCAGGAGCAGCGAGTAGTTCCGTGCGTCCTGGGCGTAGTACAGGTGGAACGTCGAGCCGGCGGTAAGCAAAGCGGCGATCAGTCCCGCTGCCGGATCGAATAGACGCCGGCCCACCAGAAACATGAACCAGATGGCAAGGATCGAGAACAGAGCCGATGGGATCCGGAGAGTGGAGTCCTCGTATCCGAAAATTTTCGCCCATCCGTAGAGGATGATCCAGTACAGCGGCGGATTGCTTCGCTCTAAACCGGAGGCTTTGATGATATTGCCGATCCCGGTGCGGACAAAGTATCCGGTCTGGATCTCGTCTCCCCGAAAGCTCTCTCTTCCGATGTGATAAAATCGGGTCCATGTCCCTGCCAGAATAAGCAGGATCAATGCGGCCGTGGCGATTTTTTTTGATTTCATGATATGTACAAATCCATTCGCTCATCCACTGGCTTTGCTTCCGGCCCGATCATCGGGCGGCTGCTTCGGTGCTTTCCAGGTCCAGTGAGAGTTGACCGTAAAACGCCATAAGGTCGCCGCGGCGATCCCGGCCAGGTTGGAAAACAGATAATAAATACCCGCCGCCGATGTGAGCAGCCATAGAACGCCCATGTTGATCACCAGACCGCTGAGGCTGACAAGGTTGTATTTCAGCATGCGGATCCAAAAAGGGGAGGAGTTTTCCCGCCGTCGGTCGGCGAACGTGAACCGGTCGTTGAGAAGGAAATTGCTGATGATGGCGGCCTCGATGCTGAAGACCGAGGACAAGAGATAGTAAAAACCGAGCCGTTCCGTCAGCAGCCAGAGGATTCCGGTGTTGATGAGGGTTCCCAGAGCGCCGACCGCGCAGAATTTGAGAAAGCGGGTGCTTTCGGGTGAGGTGAAGGCGAACCTGACGAGCTGCGCCAAAAACTGCAGGGACTGCAGAGGGCCCAGCTTGCTGCGTCCCTTCCGGCGGGGCACGAAGACGTAGGGGACTTCGACGGGGTTGCGATAGCGGCCTTTCATCAAGACCTCGAGCAGGATCTTATATCCCGCCGTTTTCAGGGGGATTCCCGCGGTCACCGCTTTTTTGAACATGTAACAGCCGGAGAGCGGATCCTTGACGGTCCGGGCGGGGGGGACCCAAAGGCGGGTCAGGGCCGTCGATATCCGCGATATGATCCGCCGCGAAAGCGCCCAATCGCGGCATCCTCCTCCTTTGATGTAGCGGCTGGCCACCGTCAGGTCGGCGCCCCGGTCGATGCTTTCCGCCATTTCCCTCAGGACTTCCGGGGGGTGCTGCAGGTCGGCGTTGATCGCTCCTACGATCGCGCCCCGGGCTTCTCCGATCCCCCGGATAACTGCTGATGCCAGTCCTCTCTCCGCTTGACGCATGATCAGCCGGACGGGATAATCCGAGGTCATCGATTCGACGACGGCGGACGTTCCGTCCGGGCTGTCATCGTCGATAAACAGGGTTTCATAATCGCGGGCTTTCAGGGATGCATGGATGCGTTCGATGAGAGGGACGATGTTTTCCCGCTCATTGTATGTGGGGACGATGATGGTGATTTGGGGCGGCATGGGATTTTCTTATCAGAAAGGGTGGCGTAAGGCAATCGAATTTTATATCGGCTTGTCCCCTGCTTGACAAATCCCGATCTGTTTTAATGTCATTTTTTAGAAGTTGATTTACGGGGAAGGAAGTATCATTGCTCAATGGATCGGGGAGGACTTTTTCTATTTTAAGAAGGCTCCGATTCGTTTGTGCATCCCATCGACTTTGAAGGAGGGGAACATGAAGAAAAGAAAAATATTTTCTTTGGGGATTCTGCTGTTTTTTCTTTTCGGGATGGCGACCGCATCCTATGCCGATCAGTGGATCCTGAACCACCGAGCTAATAAGCTGCCCAAAAACCTGAAGAAACGTGTGGAGCTTGCCGGAGGGCGGCTGATCCATGCCTGGGATTTCGCCGGCATCGCGGTGGTGGAGTTCGACGATGAGGCGGCGGCCCGCGCTTTCGAGACCAAAAACTTCAAGATCATGCCCGACGTCTCGCTCGACTGGCTGCCGGGAGAAAGGACGGTCGAAGCCGATTCCATCGGGGATGATGAACCTTCCTATCCGTATCAATGGCATCTCCCGGTGATCGAGGCCGATAAGGCCTGGGATGAAGGGGTTACCGGAGTGGGATCACGGGTGGCGGTGCTGGACACCGGCATCGATTTCTCACATCCGGACCTTGGGGCCAACGTCGATTTCGCCTCAAGCGCTTCCTTCGTCCCCGGCGTGGCGGATTTCATCGATGATGCCGGCCACGGAACCCACGTGGCGGGCATCATCGCCGCCGTCGGCAACGACTGGGGATCCATCGGCGTGGCGCCGGACGCCACGTTGATCGGCGTCAAGGTTCTGGATTCTTCTGGCTCGGGGGCTTTTTCCTGGATCTTGAACGGAATCATCCACGCCGTCGTGCAGCAGGCGGATATCATCAACATGAGCCTTTCTGGCATCTTGGTCAAAAGCGGATTGGCGCCCGATTATACGGCCCGCGACGCCGCCCAGCTGCATACGCTCTTCAACAAGATCACCAATTGGGCCGCCTCCCAGGGGGTGCTGATCGTGACCTCGGCCGGGAACGACGGGATGGACTACAACCACAACGGAAACCTGATCCGGCTGCCGGCGGAAGCGAGCGGCTGCATCGCGGTTTCCGCCACCGGTCCGGTCGGGCTTGCGGCGTTCGACACCCCGGCGTCCTACACCGATTACGGAACGTCCGCCGTCTTCGTGGCCGCTCCCGGAGGAGACTACAGGCTATGGCCCGCTGACTCCTGGTGGCTGGATATGGTTTTCAGTACCTATCCGGGAGGATGGGCCTGGATGGCGGGCACGAGCCAGGCCGCGCCTAACGCGGCCGGAGTTGCAGCGCTGATCCTTTCGAAATACGGACCGATGAGCGTCGGGAGACTGCGGAACCACCTGGCGCAGACCGCCGACGACCTGGGAAAACCGGGGGCGGATCCCTACTACGGACACGGCCGCGTCAATGCCTACAAAGCGGTGACGAAATAACACCGACCCTCTCTGCCGTTATGGGGAGAGGAAAGGCGTTTGTCGGCAGCGGTGTTTTATCGGATATTGCGGACGGCAAGCAGAAACCGAGCGAATGTCGTTGTCCTTTTGCGCGGCTCAGCGGTATGCGGTGAAGGCGCCGTTGATGGTGATTTCTTCGGGGGTTGCAAAGAAATAGGTCCCGGAGAGAGAGTCTTCACTTTCGAAACGGCCCGAATACCTGTAGGTGACGGTCTGATCGTCCGGCCAGTAATGCAGGGCGTCGAATTCGAAGTCTTCCCCGGTCACGACATAGGTCCCGCGTTTTTCATGGGAGGCCAGGACCTCGCCTGACGCGATATCGCCTTCGAAGTTATAAACGACGGTGGCGACGGCTTCTCCATCCTGGGTGAGGGTGAACGCCCACCCGACTCCTGTCGTGATGTCGAAAACCTCCTCTTTCCTGCAGCCCGTGTTCCAGAACATCCCCATCATACCGGCCGCCAACAGCAGCAAAAACAGCTTTTGTTTCATATCGTGTTCCTCGAAACCGGAATCGTCGTGAATGTCTCTTCACCCGAAGGTCTCGAGATCTCCTTCTTCTCAATTATATAGCAGTTTCATGTTCCACAATCAAGCCGGGGATTGTCGGAAATGCGACTCGATCGAGATAGCGGTTCCATTCCTCGATGAAAACTCCTATAATTTCTCCCGTATGAGGAAGAAGATGTTTGTAGGAGGAAAGGTCATGTCACATAAAGCCAAACCGATTGGGCTTGCCCTGCTGGTCCTTATCTTGAGCAGCGGCTGGCTCCATGCGCAGTACTGGACGGTTGACGAGTCGGTAAGAAATGAAATTCGCAAGGAAAAACTGGAGACCCAACTTCCCGGGATCTTGACGGAATACGGAATCTCCGCCTGGATCACCGTCAATCGTGATCCCGGAGACGATCCGGACAATGTTTTCCTGAAGCGCTCTCCCCGCCTGGATCCGGTAAGTGAGCTTCTGGGCGCCGAGAATACGTTCTATCCGTCGGCTTTTCTGTTCACCGACGATGGAGAGAGGATCGCGTTGATCGAGGAAGGTGATCTTGTTTTTGTTCAGGAAACCGGAATTTACAATCGCATTCGGCATTATAAATACGCCCGGCAAACCGGGATCCACCCCCTTTTAGGATTTATACGGGAAGAGATCGATCGGATCCGTCCGGAAAAGATCGGCATCAATATTTCCGAGACGGAACCGGTGGCCGATGGGCTTAACGTAGGATTGATGCATCTGATCGAGAAGGCCCTGGGAAAAGAGCATGCCTCTCGGCTGGTTTCGGCTGAAGATGTGATCGTAACTCTGTGGGGGATCAAGCTGGACAAGGAACTGGCCTATATCAAGCATTCGGCCGAGAAGGCCCATGAGCTGATGATCGATGCCTTCGATCATGTCGATCCCGGGAAAACATCGGTGCAGAATGTTTTCGATCGAATCAGAACCCGAATGAAAGTGAACGGATGGAGTGTGGGATGGCTGCATTCGATGTGTCCCATCGTCGGGATCCGTCCCGACCCGGGTCTTCCTCCGGAAAAAAGTCTGGTGCGCTCCGGGACTTTGCTCGGCATCAATGCCGGGATATTGACCAAGGGATATTCGAATGATCTGGACCGGACCGCTTACGTCCTTCGTGAAGGAGAAACCGAACCTCCTCCCGAGTTGCGGTTCATGTGGCTGACGCTGCGGAAGGCGGTGGACGCCGTGGTGAGCGCCATGAAGCCGGGAGCCGTAGGCCGCGAGGTCGACGATGTCGCTCGTAAAATCATCACTGAAGCCGGTTTCGAGTTGTACTGGTACCAGACCGGACATCCTGTTGGGGTCTGGGTGCATGACATCGGCACGTATATCGGTCCTCCCCATCCTCATTACGGACGAAAAGTCGACTTGAAGCTCCATGAGGGGGAAGTCTTTGCCATCGAACCCGGCATCCAAATGTTTTCAAAAGAGCTGAATGGGGATGTGCGCATCCATCTTCAGGAAATGGCGGTGGTAACCCGGGAAGGCGGGAAATATCTCATTCCTCCCCAGCGCGAATTGTATCTGATCGAGCCCTGACGGATTTCAGGATGCTCGGCGGGATATTAAAAAATAATCGCGATACATACGGCCAGCTCGTTATCCGGATTGACGGAATCCAGGAAAACGAACGTATAAGCTATGCGCGGGTTGATCGTGACGCCGTTCAAGGAGAGGGGGATCGACGCTTCGAGGCTCAGATCACTCCAGCCGGAATCCGGAATCCACTGCTTATCGTTGTAACCCAGTGAAGCGGAAAGCAGAGCGGATAGAGACGGTGATGAATAGAGATGAATTTCACCACGAAATTCGGCGTAAAGACCGCTTCCTTGATTGAAATCATAATATACGGTAGCGCTTGGAGAAAAGAAAAGAACGGGCAGCGACAGAGACGCATAAAATTCCTGCGAGGTATGGGGACGAAAACGGAAAGGCCGGTTGAAATAATATCCGTAATGGGAAAAGCCGAGAATCACGGTATAATCTTCGGAAAGCATGAAATCGTAGAACAGCATGAAATCGATCTCATTCACGGTTCGGTCGACGAAGGAAAAACTCGACCAGATATTGACGAAAAGACCGCTGTCGGCGATCCGGTGAGTGATGGAAGGTTGAACCGTGGGTTGGTTCTGCGGATTCAGATCGAATCCCCGCCATATAAAACGAGAGCACAGATCCAGCCTCCATTCGGTTTCAGCCGGAAGAAATACCGCGGTGAGCAAAAGGATCACCAGAGCGGTCAAGATGCGTTGCGGTATGCTTCTCCGGATTTCCATGAGCGTTGTCGTGCGAGATATAATTTCAAATTCAGCTTGCTTTGTCAATCGGGCCGGACTTGTGAGGCGGCGGAAATGTTGTTATAATACGCAGTAAACAAATGAGATACATGAAAGACAGAAAACACCCTGATTTGAGACGATTTGTTTGGGGGATGATTCTACTCCTCTTGATCTTTTCCTCCGGAGGCCGGGCTCTGTCCAGGCGGGTATCCGCCGGCCTCGAGAGCTTTCGCTTTACGGTGACATCCGATGTTCATGCCAACGCCGCAGTATGGCGGCATGTCTTGAAACAGATAGGGTATCAAAAAGGGGGGGCGGGGGCTTTTCATGTCACTCTGGGTGATGTGGTGCGTCCCGCGCGACTCCTCCGGTTGATGAGGCAGGAGTTAGGGCCGGATGTCCCGTGGTTTCCGCTGGTGGGAAACCATGACGTCAACCGCTTTCTGGGGCGTCCCGCTGTATTCTGGATCCGCCGGCACTATTCCTCGCTGCCCTTTATCAGTCGGGAAGGACCTCCGGGCGCCGAATCCACAATTTATGCCGTTGATTATGGATCCGCGCATCTGGTTATGTTGAACCTGTATTATAATGGCCGCAGCGATATGGGGCTGCGCAACGGACGAGTGGATGAATCTCTCCTTCAGTGGCTGGAGAATGATCTGTCCCGGAACCGAAAAGCCGTGGTGCTGGTTTTTGGGCACGAGCCGGCGTTCGCCCGCATGTCCCGGGGAGGGATATCTCCGGAGACCCGTGATCGATTCTGGGCGCTGTTGGAAAAATATGGAGTTATGGCCTATATTTGCGGACATGAGCACAAATACGAACGTATCCGTCCGCGGGGACGGGTGTGGCAGGTTACGGCCGGCAATGCGGGGAATACGGCTCACAGCGAAGAAGACGGGTTTACATTTTTGGATGTCGAGGTCTTCGAAAAGAGAGTCAAGTTGTGTGCTTGGCGGGGAAAGAGAGGGCCGTTCGCTCCTGAGGACTGTTGGGAGATCGAGACGGAAGAGAAATCTTTTCAACGGGCTGCGGAGTCCTGTTGCATTCTCCCGTAATCGAGGCCGGTGAAGGTTATGAATAGGCCCCTTACGAAACGGACACGATGGAGCCTGCTGCTGCTCTTCTGTGCGGGTCTCGTTCTCCTCATGGAAGGATCGCGTTCGCAAAAATTCCTGGGATTTCTCTATCGTCACCGATTCAATCCCAGGTTTTTTACCGGGAACTTGATGGTTCATTCCGATAACCGGGTTCTCGATCTTGATCTGGATCAGGACACCTCCGTTTCCTTCTTCGCCTACAGACCCGGTCTGGGAAGATCGACCCTCAATTGGCATAGAGGGCGCTTGACGATGGATGGCCGCTCCTCTTTTTTGCAGGTGGCGCGCTTTGAAAACTACTTCAAGTATTTGGAAATCGACAAGGAGCTGCCTTCCACATCCATACGAATTCCGGGCGATGTGCTTTTCGACGGGATTCGGCGATTCGATATTTTCGATTCGCCGCGGATAGAATTTTTCGAACAGCAGCTGATATATGATCTGGGAAGACGACTCGGTCTCCATGTTCCCCGGACCGAGTATGTGAATCTCAGGCTCAACCGAGGTTCGATACTGTTTCCTGGATGCATCATGAAACAGGCCTTTGACGAAGATTTTCTCGAGGACCGCGGATTGACGAGCGCTCTGGTTTTCATGCTTCAAAAACGGGGGAACCGCCGATGGGAGGCCGTTCCGCTCGAAAAAAGAGGAGATTTTCCAGCTTTCGATGATCATATGCGGGAGTTCTTGCGGCTGCTTGAATCGGGCGATGACTCGGTGGCGGAAAAATTCTTCGATCTCGACTACATGGCGCGATTCGAAGCCTTGAGGGGGCTGATCGAGGTGTCTCCCGGATTCATCCTTGCCGAAAATCTGCGCTTCATCTATGACGGCAGGAATGGTAAATTCTATCCGATTTTGGACGAATCGAACCTTCTGAATCTACAGGTCAATCACAGGGGAAGAGAGCTGTCGCGCCTCACGAACCGATTGGTGCGGGACGGCGTCGTTCAGTCGCGGGTACGCGTACACCTTTCTCGATTAGGCGCGGCTTTTGAAGATATCTCCGCTTTTCAGAAAAGATTGAGCCGGCGGTATCTCCAGGCAGGAGACCGATTGAAAGAGCGGCTTATCATTCGACTTATATCACGTTATTACAAGAAAAGGATGCAGAGCGGATTGAAGGCGTATCAAGAGAAGGCGCTTGTTGAAACGCCCGTGGAGCCGTCCACCTCCGATCACTTTTTTCGCGGGGGCCGTTATCTCGATGAGATGTTGTTTTCGGCCGCGGCCTTCAAGGCTCACAACCCGAAATTGAGAATCAAGCTCGACGACAAACGGATCATCCTGGAAAAAGGCGATTACGAATTAACCGAAACGCTGGTGATTCCCCGCGGTTATGTTTTCGAAATGGAAGCCGGCGCCGAAATACGTATTGATTCAGGGGCCGGCATCGTCAGTTTCAGTCCGATATGGGTGGAAGGCGTTTCCACCCGGCCGGTCTCGATCGCCGGCAAGGATCCCCATCGCCCATTCGGCTCCATGGTTGTGATGATGTCGCCGGGGGAGATGAGCCGAGTGCGTCATCTGGAGTTTTCCGGCGGGGAAGGGGCGGTCGGTTTGGGGATGGACTCTCCCGGTTCGCTGGTGTTTTTCGGCGGCCGTGTGGATATCGAAAACCTGAGGATGAGCGGCGGTGAAGCGCCTTTCGGGCTCTGTGTTTTCAACAGTCGGGTCGAGCTTGGAGACAGTGAAGTGATGACCGGAAAGAAAGCTCACGTTTTGCTGAATTCCTGTCGAGGCTCGGTCCGGCGCTGTTCGTTTCGAGCGCCCGATACCGGCGGCGGAGGAAGTAACGGTCTCGAACTTCACTCAAGCCGCATGCTGCTTGAGAATAATCTTTTTTCCGGTTACGCCGCGAGGGCTTTTTTCAGCGACAGGAGCACCTGTATGCTGATGGGGAACACCTTTCGAATGAATTCCGTCGGAGTGACCGTGACGAATATGAGCCGGACCTTTTTGCTGGGAAACAGAATGGAATTCCAGAAATACGCCGTGCGCTCATTCTCCCATATGCGGACCCATGCCAGCAGCCGGTTATTCTTCAGCAATAATGATTATAAAGACATCCTCGTTATATCCGATGTCGATAAAAATTCCGCCGTATTCGATCTGGATAAAGATGATAAAATTCTCAGCAAGCTTGTCCGAACCACCTCGGCTTCCTTTGAAAAACCTCAGCTCTCGGATTGGGACTGGGTTTTCGCAGCCGAATATGAGAGCGGGCCGATTCTTGAATCCTTGTGGGTCGCCGGTTCCGAAGCGCGGATCGATCAGGCGAATAAGGTCATTTTCGCACGGCTTCCCCGTGGGAGTTCCCAAGTGCATCGGATCGACTACCGCTGCCGCGGGAGATCCTGTAAGATGGCCATATATCCCCGGGGGGCGTTGTTGATGAATGCGGAGGAAGCGCGGAACGGAATCTCCGTGATCAACGGGGATGATTTCGATTTTCAAACCGGGCTTTTCTACGGCCGTCTTGTGCTTCGACAGAGCGGCTGTCAAATGGAATATGACTTGTTCGCGTCGAAGGACGAACTGTCTCTTTGCGTTATTGAAACCCGGGATGAAACCGGCGAGCTGAAAAAGATTCGAGACGAGCCTAAGATTCCCTGTATAATCCAGTTCATCACTCCGTCCGCTCGAAGCTATGGGAACAAGTTTTTCCGGGCCAGGATCGAATCGAGAGGTAAAACCGGAGCAAAAAGATCCAAATGGAAATACGGTTTCACTCTGGAAGAACCTCTGCCGCTGGAAGGGATGCCGGCATCAAAAAAATGGGTGTTGGAGAGTTCCTATATCGACAGATCTCTGATGCGCAGCAAACTGGCGCTGGATCTTTTGGAACAATTTCGTACGGATAAAACGCGCCGGCGGGTCGCCGCCGGCAGCCGGTTCGTGGAAGTCTTCCTGAATGATGATTATCGGGGTGTTTATCTGCTCATGGAGCATATCGATAAGGACTTTCTGGGGCTGGATGAGTTCGAAAAAAATGAAATCCACAATGCGGTGCTGTACCAGGCGGAAAATAAGAATGCAAATTTTTCCGATATGAACGATAAACCGCATTATGAAAAAGATTATCGTCATTTACCCATGAAAAAGCAGCCGATGAATAAGGCCGAGGATCCCATATGGGGGTGGCACAGTGGATTTGAGCAGAAATATCCGGAAAACGAGCTTTTCGGAGAGCACTGGCTTCCCCTTGATGATTTGTCGCTTTTTGTTTCCCGGTCTTCGGATATTCGTTTCGAAAGCCGGGTCTTCGATGTCATGGATAAGGAAAATTTCGTTGATTGGTGGATATGGATCCAGTTGATCGATGATCAGGACGGATTGATAAAAAATTTCTATATCGCGAAGAACCGGGGTCAGGATGCAAAATGGTTTGTCATCCCTTGGGACAAGGATGGGGTTCTGGGAAGAAAGCATGATATGACACGGAGATCCCATACCGTTTGGTTGAAAAACAACATATTCGAGCGTTGTCTCAGGATCCCGTCTTTTCGCAGATCGTTCGCGGAACGCTGGATTGAATTGCGGGGAAAAGGGATCATATCCGTGGATGCCTTCTATAAATCGATCGATCGGCACCTCGATGATCTGGGTGATTCTCCGCGGCGCAACTTCATGCGCTGGCCGATTGTGAGGGATGTATATCCCGATGAAGCGGATTTCACGGATGAGATCGAGTATATGAAGGACTGGATCGCCCGCCGGATCGAATGGTTGGACGAGGTTATCCCCGAGCGCATGGGAATCGGACACCCCGCCGCCATGGAGGAGGGTCGATGAGAAAGCCTCACGTGAGAGCGGTTGCCGTTCTGCTGGCGCTTCTGGGAGCGATTTGGTGGCTTTACGATGGGCTCCTGGTTAAAAAGGTCGAGTTGGTGAGAGCCTCGCGGTTTTCATTTGAAGGCAAAGTTACGGCCGACGTGCGCATTCATCTCATGAATGTCGGTTCATCATATCTGACATCGGAAGACGCCGATGATCAGATCGATGCCGCGGCTCATATGATCGAAATCTATCTCTATCTACTTTACTCCGGGAAAGAAAACCTGCGCGTTTTTTACAATTTCCTGAAAGCCGTATTGGCGCCGGAGAGAAAGCTCGCCGTCAAAGATATCAACAGATATGAATATGAAGCGGTGAAGTTTCTTAGAAAACGGCGTCGCATCGGATGGCCTTGTTTAAAGTACGAGGTATCGAAACCTATCTATTATTCGCATGAAGGTGAAGAGATGGCGAATGTCTATGTCGTACGGACGATGGAAAATCGAAAAGAGGTTATCAAATACCATTTTAAGAAAGTGAACAACCGGTTCTATCTGACGCTGCGGCGGGATCTCCGTCCCTACATGGCCCGTTTCTCGGAATCGTGAAAACAGGAATGAGAACCGCTGTCGATGAGTCAGGGAATATTTTGGACGGGAAATATATAAATGGATAATTCCAATCCCAATGACGGATCAATAAGTTCGGCGGCGGCCCGGGGGCTTATCAGCCGGGTCTATCGGCATGAACTCAAATATTATCTCAATCATACCGATTATACGGTCTTGTCCAATATCCTGCGGCGGACCCTTCAAGCGGATTCCCATGGGGATTCCCGAAATGAATACTGGATTCGAAGCCTGTATTTCGATTCCACTCAGAATAATGATTATTATCAGAAGATCATGGGCGCACAGATCCGAAAGAAAATCCGGCTTCGGATCTATGATGCCGCTCAGCGGGACGTGAAGCTGGAAATCAAGAATAAACATGGCCAGTACATGCTCAAGGAAACGGCTATTATCAACCGGGAGGAAGCCGAGGCGCTTATCGGAGGCGACAGGGACGTTCTGCTGCGGGAACCGCATCCGATCCGGGAGAAGGCTTATTACTTCATGTCGCTTGATTATTACCATCCGGTCGTGATCGTCGATTATGAGAGGGAAGCCTACATTTGCCCCGTTCAGAATATCCGACTTACCTTTGATAAGCGTATTCGCGCCGGCATGGCTGACTTTAATATGTTTGACAGGAATATCACGATGACCCCGGTTTTCGATACGGATATGATGGTGTTGGAAGTCAAATATAACCGGTTTTTTCCCGATTGGCTCCGGAACATCCTGGCAAACTTCGACGGGATCAGGGATGCCATCGGAAAATATTGTTACGGCCGATGGCTTTATTGAGCCGGGCTTATTCATATAAGAATGACGATTGAATAGTCCAGGTGGATATAAATCGTATTCAATTAAGATAAAGGAGATGACTTATGGATAAGATGGACCTGCTTTCTTATATCCAGTCCACAAACGCCATCCTGACCGTGGGGCGCGTGATCGCCAACATGCTGGCCACGGTTATCGTGGCGACCTTCATTTATTGGGTATACAAAAAGACCTATGCCGGTGTGATGTATTCCAAAACCTTCAATATCACGCTGCTGCTCACGACACTGGTTACGGCGATGGTCATGATGGTGATCGGGACCAATCTGGCCCTGTCCCTGGGAATGGTCGGAGCATTATCCGTCATCCGTTTCCGTTCGGCGATCAAGGACCCCAAAGACGTCGGTTTCCTTTTCTGGGGAATCGCCGCCGGCCTGTCAGCCGGAACCGGATCCTATGTGATTGCCGGAGTGGGTTCGATCATCATCGCCATCATGCTTTTCCTCTTTCAGAAAAATGCTTTTGACGACTACCCTTTCTTGCTCGTCGTCAAGGGGAAACGCCTGGATGAAATGAAAATACGCAATATCGTAAAGGTAAATACAGAAAAGTTCCATCTGCGCATGAAAAGTCTATCCCCCGCGGATTCAGAGATCATATACGAGGTGCGGATCGAGGATGGCAGGGAAAAAGATATGATCGAACAGATAAAACAGTTGGCGGAGATATCAATCGTTAATATTGTTTCCTACAAAGGGGAGGTCGCCGGATAGGCCGTAATCCTCACATGGCTCCTTTCATCAAAAACAACCAGTTTTTCATCTACTCCGCCATTCTGCTCATCCTTCTCTTCAGCCTGATCTTTTTTACGTTCATCAGCACCTCGGATCAGAATATCTTTCAAATCGAAAGGGATGTCCGAAATACCATCTCTCTCAAACTTTCCGCCGATGACCTGGTGGCCTTGAATGATATAAACAGATCTCAGAACTGGATCAATACGGAGTTCATAGAAAGCGATGAGCTTATTTTCGAGGTGAAGATCAAATCCCGCTATTATCTCGGAGGCATCGATTTTCAATTGAACGTGGATGGAGATGTTTACAACCTTTACCAGTTTACCGATAATCGGCGCCGTTTGGTTGAATTTCTCGAGATCACGGATTCGGGGGGAATGAAAAGCTCGGAGCCGGAGATCGTAAAATTGAAGATCAATGAAGTTCTGATCGGGATCTTCATTTTGGAGAAGACGGTTTATCCGCAGATCAGGGACCACCGGGGCGATTATTTTCAGACATTGGACAGTGATACGCATCAAATGAGAAAACTTTTCCATGAGATTAAAACCGGGTACTCGGGCAGGCTGCATAAGGTGTTCGCCGTCGATGAGTTTTCCACCTACCTGACTTTTCTGAACCTGTTGGGTATCGATGAGGACATGAATTTGGGAAGGATGATATTGTTCTATGAAGCCGGAACCGCCCGTTTTCGCCCTTTTGTTTCGATCGGCAGTCTGATCGAGGTCTTGAATCTCAATGACCGGCGGATCGATCCCTCCGATTGGAAGTGGGATGAAAACAACCCGGTATTGGATCCCCGGCAGGTCCAGGAATTGCTTTCCAAGACGCGGAATTCCCCCTATTCCGAGCTGATCGCACATATCATAGGAATCCGCACGCAAGATCAGAGAGGCATGATCATACGATGAGAAAGACCCGTAAAAAGCCTTCACGCCGTTCATTGCTTGCGTGTCTGCTGTTCCTTCTATTCCTGGGACCGGGCCGGCTTATGCCGCAACAGGAGCTTCCTTTCAACCATGAGCTGAGGAACCAAATCCAACGTCATTTCTATCGCGGCAGTCGGATATCCTCTGAAAAGATCGAGGCTTACCGGAATAGTATTTGCCGCCGGCTTCATGAATTTGAGCGGAACCTCGATCGGCATTACCGATCGGAGCGGGGGTATTCCGCGAAGAAGAGCCGGAAGGAGATCCAAGAAGTCAGCGAGATCCAAGCTTATTATATCCTGCTGGATTTGATCGACCGGATGGAGAGGCTGCGGGATCCGGTCGCCTTCAACCGAAAGGCCGCCGCAGTTCTGGAACTGGATTATTCTCTCAGGATATCAGGGCATAAACTTCGCAGTTCGATCGTGATGGAACGGCTGGGACTTTCCCTGGTGGCGCCCAGGATCTTTCGATACGGATCTCGACATGGGGAAGCATCCAATCTGGTCAATCCTGAGGACGGCTTGTTTTTCAGCCAGAAGGAACTGCGCCGATACGCCGATAAGGGAGGGGATATCTCGAAATTGAATCCGCCGGCTGATTCCACATTCTGGCGTCCGCATGAAGTTTCCCGGATCGATGTGAAATCCTATTATCGGAAAGGAGAATACGGGCTTCATAAGGGGCTGAAATTTCATTTTCCCGAAAAAAAAGCTTATTTTAAAAAATTCCGTTTTACGCAGTCCAGACCAAAGTTGGATGTCAGGATAAGGCATAAGGGGAAAAACCTGGATTTCAAATTGAAAGTGGCGTCCGAAACCCATTCCGAGATAACCGCGGCTTCCCTCTACGCCGCATTGGGCTTTTCCGTGGATAATTGCCGGCATGTAAGGGACTTCAAAGTCGTTCTGGGCGAAATGACGCCCGTGGATTTCAGAAACGGATGGAATGCCTATTTCCATTCCTGGGATATCGATAAATACATAAAAGCCCGGGGCAAGGATGATGAAGGCCATTACATCGTTTTTTATGAGGGCGTGTTGGAGGCGAAGCCCGATGAATTGATCCGGGTCGGAGCCTGGGATTGGACTCGCAACGGACATGGAGGTCTCCGGGAAGTAAGGGGAAGCATGGTGTTCGATATCTGGATCGGCAATGTCGACATGAAGCAGTCGGAAAACAATAAGCTGATCCTGCGAAAAATCGACGGTGAGTACCGGTTCTTTCACATACAACATGATCTGGGATATGCTTTCGGGGGGCGGATCACCGAAAAAGTCGCTTCTTTTCCCTGGAATATCATCAAAACCGGAGGGGACGATGCGGTCATTTTCAATTTTGCCGCTTTTTATAAGAATGACATCTATGAATATCCGACAATTTCCGATGCGCGCTGGATGGTGCGTCTTATCGCTCGTTTGACGCGGCCGCAGATCGCGGCGGCGGTCGAACTGGGCGGATGGCCCGAACCCGTGGGGCGGCTTCTGGTGGAAAAATTGATCCATCGAAGGAATCAGCTCGTCGAGGCGTTTAATCTGGAAGGCGATATCAACGAAAACGGCGTCCGGATCGAAATCTTGGAGTGTAAGCGCAGGCTTACGACTCCGGACGGAATCATCGCCAACGGCAGATTGAAGATCTCCGAATTCCCGGGTTATACAATGGATTTCGGACACGAATTCCAGGAGGCGATGCAGGATGTCTTTTTAGAAATCCGGAAACTCTTCGCCCGAAACGCCTCGGAACTGCTTCACAGCATCCACTATCTCGAGTTGGATCCCAGGTGGTTCGGTTTGGATGAGGGATTGATCAGCCGCATCATTGTCCGCTTTCACAGGGAAATGGAGCTCAACCCCTATCCGGAGAGCCGCAACGACCAGTATTTGGTGAAAGACACACTGGAGGTCGGATTCGAAATCGGCTACGGCGTGACGGCGTCGGGAGATGTCAGCTATATCAAGACGTACGCCTTAGCCTATCCCGTCGCCTCGGAGATCGAAGGGCGTTATCACAGGGGATTCATCGTCGACCTGGGGCTTCCTCGGAGATTGGAGAAAGGGGATGTGCCGGACGATTTCGTCATGATGCTGGAAGATTCGCTGCGATTGCGGGGAAGAATGAAATTCGAACCCGGTGAGGCCGTCTCCTTGGTGAATAATTTCGAGGCGGCGCGCATTACTCTCGGGCGTTCCGTCCTCAGCCGGAAGCATGGAGATCGGATCGATTATTTTCAGGATGAAAGCCGATGGCACCAGCTGGGGTACAATTTCGGTGTGAAGCTGTTGTACATCCTTCGGTTTAAACTCTGGGATGAGGAGCTGCGGAGCGGAACCCTGAGACGCGATTATACCGGACTTGATATCTCCGACCTGGATTCCAACGCACAAAAGAGGGAAGCTCTGGAACATTTAATCCTGGCCGGGGATTCGTCTCGGTTGGAAAGCTTGGGGAAGCGGTATTCCCTGCAGGATCGTTTTTCAGAGCGGCGCAGTGATTTCGATCTCCTGGGATTTTTTCGTCAGCGGAACATACAAAGGGTGGATACCGTGGCGCTGACCGAACCTGAGAAGTTCGTCTCGCGAAATTATTTTCAGATCGAGAATCAGCGCTTGAAACTCTGGAACTTCATCGACAATGGAGAGCGATATTTCAGCTCGCTGCGCATGACCGGTCTGTTGAATGAATCGGGTAAGGTGGAGAAGCCGCTGCTCGATATCCGCTTGAAGATCGAAGATAAAGCGACCCGGAATCGGGAATTGAAAAACGGTTATCTGAATATGATCAACACGCTGGCTCTGGATCCTTGTTTCATCGCTTTCGATCCCGCGCTGCACACCGTCAATCATATCTGGGGGCCTCTCGTGGTTACGGTCGATCTGATGCTTTATCAGGAAGCGCTGAAGAAACTGCTGAAAGCGGACGGCGAGGATATTTGGGGGGCGTTGGAAAAGGTCAGCGGGATTTCCTCCGAAGTTTGGAAACGTGAGGCCCGCCCCCGTTATGACCGGGGCCGTCGTTCCTATCATCACGACCGCAAACGTGCCTATCTGGCAAGAAAAACGCTGCATTTCGTGCGGGGAATGCGGGGCGCCCGCCGTCTGGAGGATCCGAAGCATAGGCTGAAAGCTTTGATCAGGGCTGTTCGGAAAACGGTGTATCTTTCAAAAGGGGTGTTTGAGCCGACCCTTTTGGCCGTTCTGCACGAACTGGTCGGCACGGAACATCTCTACCTGAAAACACGCATCACCATGCCGCCCAATCGCGAGAACATGCTTCCGGGAAAAATACCGTTCGACGGGAAGCTGGGCGTGAAGCAGCCGTATGATTACCCGATTTTTCAATTCGTCTTCGAGGATCCCGCCGAGTTTTACCATCTGTTTTGACAATAATCGCCCCCCTGTGCTATAAGATTCTGAAAGACATCCCTCCGTGGGGAATGCAGGAAGGTAAAGCGTGAAAACAAGGTTAAAAAACAGCATATCTCAGGATCAGATCAAGTTTTATCTGCGTTCTTGCAAGTATTACCGGTTTCCTTTCTTCGATCCGGAAAACTGCTACCGAAAAAACGGACTTTTTACCGATCTGGAAGAAACTTTGTTCCGGACCGGAGAGGATATGCGTAAGAAATACGGGCGCAATTTCATCTCGATCTGTTTGAGGGGGAGCTGGCTTCGCGGCATTCCGCTGGAAGGCGATGATGTGGATGTCCTCTACATCGTTGACGGTCTGTCACCGGAAAACCTGCATGATATCCATGAAGAGACGCGGAGCAGGCTCCGCCGGCGCAATGAGCTTTTTCAAATGTGCGAAGGCAAAATCGAGGGAGGGCGCAAAGTGGAGCCCATCACGACCCTGGATATAAGCGGTATCGCCACTCTCATGAACAAATATATGTACGGATTGGATACCTTCCTGCGGTTGTCCCGTAAGGAAGGCAGGGACAGCTATCAGGACAATTTTCTGGGATCGCGAATCACGGAAAAGAAGTCGAAATTCCTGAAAAGCGGAATCCTGATTCCCTATGTGGGATGGATCTACGGAAGAGACCGGAAACCGGAAGTTTTCGATGAACTCGCCCGTTTTCTTCCCCTGCCGACGAAGCGGACGCGAATCTACTCCGAATCCGAAATCGATGAGGCCAAGGAAACCATCCGCGTCGCCTTCATCGCCCGCAACCTCATTTATCCTTCCATCGAAATCAAAAAAGAGATCCGGCTGAGCGAAGAAGATCTGAGAGATTATAAACATGAAGCCATGAATCTTTATTCGGCGCTCAAACCTTTGGAAGAAGTCTATTCGCGGGCCGTCATCAACTACCTCTATACCGTAAAAATCGAGCTGAAGCTTTTCGGCCGCAGTCTGACTCGTGAAAGGGTGAAGAACTTTGCGCCGACATACGACAAGCTGGTTCTGGAAATATTGAGCATCAAGTAGACCGCCGGTTCTTTCCCCCGGGCATTTTGATCAAAAGGCTGAAATTCGGTTCACTTTTCAGGTGATTTTGTGTATGTTATGAAGTCGCGCCGTCAATTCAATTCCGAAGTTTACCGTGACGGAAAGACAGATCGGAAACAGGAAGGCGAGCATGAAAGAAAACTATTTTATCCAGGGCCATAAGGCGAAAACCGATTATGGGCATGAAGATACTCTGATCCTGGATGACGACAAGACTTATGGATCCCTCGGGGATGCCGTGCATCGGTCCCGGGAATACTTTTCCGAAAAACCGGAACTGAGTCTGGTCGTCATTTTTAAGGAAAAGGAGATCGGCGGTAAGGATGGAGTGAAGTTCATCCACCGCGGTGATGACGGTCAATTGGAAGAAATCGATCACTGGTGGGGTTGAATCGCGTGATTTGACCGACCCCCGGGGATTTTCCCATACCCGACATTATTTTTCGCTTAGGTTCCGCAATACAAAAGCTTTAATATGATAAAAAAAATCGATCCACAACAAAATTATGAGGCCAGCCGGAAGGCCGTCGGGTATATCCCGCGCGCACAAGCCGTTCCGGCTGATTACGAACGGGTCGGGTTCAAAGCCGGGCTCGAGGTGCATCAGCAGCTGAAAACACGGAAGAAGCTTTTTTGCAACTGTCCTTCCGGTGTTTACAATGCTTTCGACGATTTCGACGCCGAGATCATCCGTCACATGCGTCCTACTCTGAGTGAGTTGGGTGAATACGACGGAACGGCGCTCATGGAATTCAAAACGCGCAAGCAGATCGTCTACCGTATCAAGAATGAGACCGCCTGCACCTATGACATTGATGATACGCCGCCTTTTCCCATCAATCGGGAAGCGCTGGAGATCGCGCTGGAGATCGCGCTGATCTGTCGTTTGAATATCGTGGGGGAAGTCCATATTACCCGCAAACAGTATCTGGACGGAAGCATCCCCACGGGGTTCCAACGGACCGCGATCCTGGGAGTGGAAGGGGAGCTTCCGCTGAGGGATAAAACGGTGCGTCTCATTCAGCTGAGCATCGAAGAGGACTCCTGCCGGGAGATCTCCGATGTCGGGCATGTTCGCACCTATCAGACAGACCGTCTGGGCAATCCTTTGATCGAAACCGTTACCTATCCGGATTTCACGACGCCGGATGAGATCAGAGAAGGTGCGGAGTACATCCGTTTTCTCAACCGGAGTACGGGCAGGGTCGTCACCGGCATCGGCGCGGGTAGAGAGGATGTCAATGTCAGCTGCCGGGGAGGAACCCGCATCGAGATCAAAGGTGTTTCCCATAATAAATGGATTCCCGAGCTCACACACAACGAAGTTTTCCGGCAGTGGGCTCTTCTAAGGATCCGGGAGCTTCTCAACCGGCGTGTGAAAGGCGGAAAAGGATGGAAGATCTCTTCAAAACCTCTGGATGACGGGGTGATCGTTCCCGTGCCGGCGATTACCGCCGCTCGCGAACGAAAGGAAAGCGTCGTGGCGTGCAATCTGCCTTATTTTCAGGGGATCCTATCCCATTTCACCCAACCCGGGAAAGTTTTCGCCGGGGAGCTGAGTGATCGGCTCAAGGTCATCGCCTGCATCGAGAAACCGAATCTCGTTCATTCCGAACAACTGGTCGGGGGAGCGGCGGATTCGGTCTGGGCCGAGGTGCGGAGTCTCCTGAATGCCGGGGACCAAGACGGTCAATTGATCATTTGGGGACCGGAAGAGGATATCCCCACCGCTCTGGAGACGATCGAAGAGAGGTGCCTGCTTGCTTTTGAAGGGGTTCCGCGGGAAAGCCGTAAATCTTTCGTCGACGGCACGACGATTTTCGAGCGGGTTCTACCCGGCGCGGACCGCATGTATCCGGATACCGATTCCGCGCCGATCCCCCTCGATGACGACGATATCAATGGATTGGCGGAGTGTCTGCCGGTCGATGTTCATAAGAGATTCGCGCAGATGAAAGACTGGAGGATTCCCGAAGATGCGCACTATTATCTGCTGAGCCGAAACCTGCTTCCGCTGATCGAGGAGATTGTCAATAATCTGGAATATGAAGCCAGGTTTGTGGGAACGCTTCTGGGACACGGATTGAAGCATATCGAAGGGTGTCATTCTCGGCATCCGGACTTTTCCAGCCGAAAAATCTATGACCTGCTGGCGTTTCTCAAACGGGAAAACATTGCCGCGGATATCGCTTTCGACATGCTGCGGGAAATTTATCAGCATCCCAATATGGATTTCGAATCGATTTTGACGACATTGAAATTCCAGCGGCGCTCGGAAGCTGAGATCACTTCCCATATACCGTATTTACGGAAAAAGTTTTCGGATATCGACACATCTCATCAACCGGGGGCAAGAACGCGCTGGATCATGGGTGAGCTGCGCGGCCGCGCCGTGGGCAATATCCCGTTGAACCGGCTGCGTGAAATCGTCGACACCAATCCGAGTCAATGAAAGAAAAACATGAGTGAAGATATTTTTCAAGGATACAAAGGGAAAGCCCTGGCGGTTTTAAAGAAGAATAATGCCAGGGTCTGGGGAAAGGTCGAGGTCGATTCGTCGCGCGGCCGTTTCATCGGAACGATTCTGCCTCGTGCGGAAAACGATGACGATCGACATATCGTTCTGAAGATCCCCACCGGTTATAACATAGGAATCAATATCGGGACCATCCGGACCATTAAGGAATTGGGTTACAAAAAAGCGAAGTATCAAATTCCGGAAAAAGAATTTCCCTATTCCGAGGACAAACCCAATGTCAAGCTGTTCGGAACCGGGGGCACCATCGCTTCCCGTCTGGACTACCGGACGGGGGCGGTTATCCCGGCTTTTTCACCTGGGGAACTCTACGGCGCCGTTCCCGAACTTGCCGATATATGCAACATCAACACCGAGAAGCTGTTTGCCGTGTTCAGTGAAAATATGGGACCGGAACAATACAAGGCGCTGGCCGTGGCGATCGGGAAAGAGATCGAGAAGGGAACGGACGGGATCATCATCGGGCACGGCACCGATACCCTGCATCATACCGCCGCCGCTCTTACTTTCATGGTGCAGAATTCTCCTATCCCGATTATCCTGGTGGGATCGCAGCGGTCTTCGGATCGTCCGAGCTCCGATGCGGCCCTGAACCTGATGCATGCCGCCTATGCGGCCGGACATTCTCCCATCGCCGAGGTGCTGGTCTGCATGTTCGGGCCCACTTCGGATGAGTATGGATTCCTGCACCGCGGAACCCGCGTCAGGAAAATGCATTCCTCCTATCGATCCACATTTCGAACCATCGGGGATATCCCGCAGGCGAAGATCACCCGAAACAGTGTAGAGCTGCTCAAGGAACCCTACAATCATCGCCGAAAAGACAGAAATGTCCTCATCCAGCCCTATTTCGAAGAGAAGGTCGCCATCGTTTATTATTACCCCAACATGCAGCCGGATATCATCGATTCCTTGGTGGATAGCGGATATCGGGGCATCGTGATCGCGGGAACCGGGTTGGGACATGTCAACAAACCGCTATATCCGGCTTTGAAGCGAGCCGTGGAGCGGAACGTCGCGGTATTCATGACCGTTCAAACCCTTTGGGGGTATGTCCATATGTACGTGTATGATACCGGTCGCGATCTTATGGCTTTAGGCGTGGTTCCGGCCCAAAACATGCTGCCCGAAGTGGCTTACATCAAATTGGGATGGGCTTTGGGGCAGACCGATGACCTGGAAAAGGTCAAGCGGATCATGTTGACCCCCGTCAATGACGAAATAACGGAGCGTGAGCCTTACAATGGATACCTGGTGTATCAAGGCGGCGTTCCAGAAGTCGAAGAATTTATTCGTAAATTTCGCAAATAACCGCGGATTCGGCCGGCGGATATCGATGGATTGATATGAAAAAACATGTGCGCTCGGCTTCTATTAAGGCTTGCGCCGTTCTGGGGCTGTTGACCGTGCTGCTCGGCGTAACCGCCTGCACGACATCAAAGCCGAAGTTTCCCCGTTCCCCGATAATTCTCATCTCGCTGGACACGGTCCGGGCGGACCATCTATCCTGCTACGGATATCATCGGGAAACGTCTCCCGCCATCGATAAGATCGCCGCTGAAGGCGTCCTGTTTTCAAATGCCCTGACCCCCATGCCGACCACCCTGCCGGCGCATGTGTCGCTTTTGACTTCGCGTTTTCCTCGCGAGCACCAGGTCCTCCAGAACGGGTGGAGGATCAAAATGTCCCTTCCCCGGCTGCCGGAAATACTGCGGGAGGCGGGTTATGCAACGGGAGCGGTGCTGGGCGCGGCGGTCCTGAAGCGGCAGACGGGATTGGCATCGGGATTCGATTATTATGATGACGTATTCGACAGATCCACGTCTCTGAATGCAGCCCGATTTGGGGAAAAAAGACTGCTGCGTCGAACCGCCGATCAAGTCGTTGACGCATCCCGGAAATGGATAGAGGGACTGGATCCCGAACAGCCTTTTTTCCTGTTCATGCATTTTTTCGATGCTCACACCACTTATGAATTGGTTCCCGAGGATTATCAGCGTCGTTTTCCCACCGATCCCGGGCTTCAACGCATCATGCACGAGCGGGATCAGAATCCCGTTTATACCGAAAAAATCAATCATTATGATGGTGGGATTCGGTTTGTGGATGACAATCTGGCGGAGTTTCGACGGTTCCTCGAAGAGAAAAATCTTTTTGACAAGTGTCTTATCCTGATCGTTTCGGATCACGGAGAAGGTTTGGGAGAGCACGGATACTATCATCACGGCTTGCAGGTGTATGAAGCACAGGTCCATGTGCCGTTTATCTTGAGAATGCCTCATAAGAAATGGGGTGGGCGTAAGATCGAAGGGCTGACGACGCTGCTCGATGCGGCCCCCACGATCCTGGAATTGGAGGGAATGGAGCCCATGCCCGGCGCCGGCGGCAAGAGCGTTCTGCCTCTTATCAGGAAACGGAACCGGAAGATCAGGGATTTCACCCTTATTGAGCGGCGGTGGTATCCTCCGGAGAATCCCCGCGGATTCGCGGATTGGGAGTCCGGTGAAAGGTATGCGGTCAGGGGAAGCAGGTGGAAGTACATCTGGCACTCGGAGCCTTCGGCTCAGCTGTTCGATCTGACGGAGGATCCGCATGAATTGGGCGATCGGGTTTCGGAGGAGGCGGAGGTTTCCTCTCGGATGGAAAGCCAGCTTCGCAAGTATCTGGCGGTTCTTAAAAACCGAAAAGCCCATATTCAGGATGTCGATCCCAAGCGCCAGGAAGAGTTGAAGGCTTTGGGCTATGTGCACTGACTTTCCCCCCGGGCGCTTTCGACGTGTGCTGGGGGAGGTCAATGGGGTTGGGATTTGTATTTCCGGAGAGGCGTGTGAAAGAAAAGGGATCAGGTTTTCTCCAAACCGGGAACGGAGGAAACCGGATAGAAGGAGGAGGGAAGATGAAATCAACGGGGCGTTGGATCGGGAGCGCCGTACTGATTGTTTTAATGGCATGCGGAGGTTCCGTTCGCAAGGAACAAGAACAGCGTTCGGCCCATCTCCGGATCATGAAAGCGGCCGTCATGTTATCCGGTCAAACGGCGGCTTGCGCCAACCATTTCAGAGCGCTCTTGTCGGCTTCGGAATATGCGAAGGTTGCGGGGGAGGATTTCGCTTCCGCTTCGTCGGCCGTACTAGGCTCCGAATCCCGGAGAATGAGGCAGGAGCTGATCTCGGAGAAAACGGATGTGGAGGATCTCCTGGCGTGTCTGGATCCGGTCCCCGAAGGTTTTCAAGGCGCCGTGGATAAGCTCAAGGAACTGCATGCAGTCTATCTTAAAACGTACGACCTGTCCGTAAATCCGCCGGAATCGCTCGAGAGCAGCATGGATAAGATCGCGGAATGGGAAAAAGCCTTCGATGCGGGCGCAGGCGAACTGGAAGCGCTGCTGTCGGAAATCGAAAACGGAGAAAAGGAGTGACGTATTCCGCCGAAGAGAGATCGGTTTATTCCGTATTGGACCAACTGAAGATCCCCTTCACTCGATTTGAACATCCTCCGGTTTTTACGGTCGAAGAAGCGGAGATCCACTGGACCGATGTTCCCGGCACCCACTGCAAGAACCTGTTTCTTCGCAATAAAAAAGGAAATCGCCATTATCTCGTTATCCTTCCGGTAAGCAAGCAGGCCGACCTCAAACATCTGACTCGGTGTCTGGATGTGGATCGATTGAGTTTTGCTTCCCCTGAGAGAATGCAGCGTTTACTGGGCTTGAAACCGGGCGCGGTTTCGCCTTTCGGCCTGATAAATGATATCCGGCGGGAGGTCGTCGTCGTGCTGGACCACGAGCTCAGGGAGGCGGATGCCGTCGGTTTTCATCCCAACGACAATACGGTCACCTTGAGTCTGGTTTATCGTGATTTTGAAAGATTCCTGGATTTCTGCGGGAATCGGATCATCTATCAGGATTTTTAGGAGCGGGCGGCGAAATCAAGTTTGTCCAGAATCCGGATCATCCATATCCAAATCGATAGAATCAAGAGCGCCGCGGGAATACGCAGCGCCAGGGACAGGGTGAAAAAATCGAACAGCCCGTGCAGGGCGGCTGAAATCCCCACTCCCCCAAGAACGGCCGGCAGAACCGGATTCCCTTTGATTCTGGCTCGTCCTACCACATATCCCCAGATCGAGGAGAAAACGGTGTGGGTCAGGGGTGATGCGAAAGCACGGCCGTAGAGTTCAAAACCATCCAGGTATTGGAGATAGCGGATGTTTTCCCAACTGGCAAATCCCAAAGCGATCGCGCTTGCGTAAATGATGCCGTCGATCTCTTCATCGAAGCTTTTGAAACGAACGATGAGGAGAAAGGGAAGCAGCTTGCAGGCTTCCTCCAGGAGACCGATAACTCCCAGAGCGTATCCGAAGGATCTCCAACGGTCGGTTTCGGCCAGAGCGCTGGGATCGGAAGGAAGCCCCAAGAAGGGGAGCAGCGAATAAAACAGGAGACAGATCCAGGCCGCTCCCAGTCCCAGGAGGAAGGCGGTTCCCATGGGGGCGAAAGGCTCGGGGCGGGCGCGGTCTTTATACGTGAAGGATCCCAGCCAAAAGAGGGCCGGAGTGAATATTCCCGTCAATAGGATCCCGAATGACATGGTTCGATCGCTGCTGATTCCATCCCGTCGGCGAGTCGATTTTCCCGCATACGCTTTGCTGCGAGGTGTTCGCGGTGAAGGATCGCGGTTTTATGCCTCGCGCTTCGCATCCGCGGCGATCTCGGCTCATGCCCCTTTCAGGTTAGCACATCGGATCTTAGGGGAAAAGGAGATTCCGCTTGTTCCGCGGGCTTGACATCCGCAGAGACGATCTCTAAGCTTTAGAGGTTTGAAGACGATCATGAATATATATCCCGGAGCGTCGCTAACCGAACCCTGTCCCGCCGTCCATCTGAAGAATGGTCCTCTGATATTATCGTAAGGAATTTCCATGCTTCAAATCCATGAATTGGAATACGCCGTTGCCGGTCGGGCTCTCCTGAAAAGCATCGACCTGACTGTCGGACCCGGGGACCGGGTGGCGCTTGTCGGTCCCAACGGAAGCGGTAAAACCACGCTTTTTCGCCTGATAACCGGGGAATTGACACCGAAGTCAGGCCGGGTGGATATGCCGAAAAAATTTAAACTGGGATATCTGCCGCAGGAAGAAATCCATGTGAAAGGGGGAACCGTATTGGAGATGGCCGCGGCGGGCAGGCCGCGCGTCCGGGAGCTCGAAACGGAATTGGGGCGCCTCCGAAATGCTTGCGACGAGAAGACGATCCGTCAACCGGAGCTCCTGAAACGCCTGGGAGAGCTTGAGCATGAATACGAAGCGGTGGGGGGCTATCGATTGGAGAGTGAAGCCCAAAGCATCCTTTCCGGACTGGGTTTTTCCACGGAGGATTTTCATCGTCCTCTGCGTGACATGAGCGGCGGATGGAGGATGCGCGCTTACCTGGCCAGGTTGTTGGTTCAGGCTCCCGATCTGCTGCTGTTGGATGAGCCGACCAATCATCTCGATCTGCCCGCCATCGAATGGCTGGAGCAGTATCTGGCGCGCTTCCGGGGGGGGATCGTTCTGATCTCTCACGATCGCTATTTCATCGATCGTCTTGTGCGTGATATCCATGAATTGGAACAGGGAAATCTCAGGCATTATCGGGGAGATTACCACTCTTATGAGGAGCAAAAGGAAAAGCGGGATCTTATGCTTCGCAAGAAATGGGAATTATTGAAATCGGAGCGGGTTCGACAGGAGCGCTTTATCGAGCGGTTTCGCTATAAAGCCACCAAAGCGGCTCAAGTCCAGAGCCGGATCAAGCAGCTGGAAAAAATGGAAGACATTCAGGTTGTCGAGCCGCCGCCCCGTCTCAGCTTCCAACTCACGGTGGGGACGACGAGCTTTAAGGATGTTCTTACCTTATCGAATCTTTCGTTCCGATACTCGGAAAAATGGATTTTTCAAGATGTCGACTTGAACATCTCACGGGGCGACCGTGTCGCTCTGGTTGGAGCCAACGGCACCGGCAAGACCACGCTGACGCGCTTGATCGCGGGACAGCTGCGGCCGCAGGCGGGATCGTTGCGGCTTGGAAAAAGGACTGCGGTCGGTTATTACGCCCAGCATCAAGTCGACAGCCTCAATCTGGAAGCAACGATTTATGAGGAGATCTCATCCTCGGTGGCGGATCACCAGGTCCCCCGTATCCGTGATGTCTTGGGAACTTTTCAATTCTCAGGGGATGATGTTTTCAAAAAGATCCGTGTATTGTCCGGCGGAGAGAAGGCACGCGTATCTCTGGCCAAGATCCTGCTTTCTCCGGTGAATTTTCTCGTGATGGACGAACCGACCAACCATCTGGACATGGTTTCCATCGAAGCGCTGGAACATGCGCTGCAGGGATACGCAGGAACTCTCCTGATCATCTCCCACGATCGGTATTTCCTTGATAAGCTGACGGACCGGATTATTGAGATGAAAGAAGGTGGTCTGAGAGCATACTGGGGGAATTATTCTTACTATCTGGAAAAACGCGGAGCAATATCAACGGAATCGAATTCCGCCGAAGAGGCCCCTGATTCTCCCAGAGCAGCCGAGGGACGAAAAACGCGTGAACAAAAACGCCGCGAAGCTGAAATCCGGCAGGAATACAGCCGGAAACGCAGCCGCCTGAAAGTGGAGCTGATGCAGACGGAAGAGCGCATTGAATCCCTGGAAAGGCGCAAAACGGAGCTGGAGGTTGTTCTGGCTCGCCCCGAAACGTACCGGGACGGAAAAAGCGCGGCCGCACCCCAGAAAGAATATGCTTCAGTCCGGAAAGAGCTGGAGGGGAAATACGGGGTTTGGGAGGCCGTAAACCGCGAACTCGACGATATCCTGGAATGTATAGCGAAGCAGACTGGGAATTGATGCCGGTCGGTTTGCCGTCCGGGCTGAAGCCGGACGACAAGCCGATCGCCGGATCCCTTCCTATTCTTCGATGGAAAGAAGCTCGACTTCGAAGATGAGAACCGCATTGGGCCCGATTACGTCCCCGGCTCCGTTTTCTCCGTAGGCGAGATCGGGAGGAAGAACCAGGCGCCACTTGGCTCCCACTTTCATGAGCTGAAGGGCTTCCACCCATCCGGGGATGACTCCGCCGACCGGGAATGTGGCCGGTTCTCCTCGCTTTATCGAGCTGTCGAATTCCGTGCCGTCAATCAGGGTTCCCGCGTAATGAGTGGTTACGGTATCCGTGGCCTTGGGCGAAGGCCCGTCTCCGGCTTGGAGCACTTCGTACTGCAAACCGCTGGGAAGCACGGTCACGCCGTCCTTTTTTCTGTTTTCCGCTAAATAAGCTTGTCCTTCGGTCATGTTGTTTTCCGCCATGGCATTTCTCTTGGCCGTCTGTTTTTCAGCCATCTCCTCCTGGAATGTCATCATCGTTTTCTCGAACTCTTCCGGGGTCAGAAGGGAAACATCATCCTGCATGCCGTCTTTGATCCCTTGAAGCAGAATGACCAGATCGATGTCTTCGAATTGCTGCTTGAAATTTGAACCCAGATTATGCCCGATTGCATAACTGGCTTTTGCCGACAGCGTGTCGAGATCGGATTCCCCGATGTTTTTCGATTGGCAGCCCACGAGCAGCAGCGCCGAAAGCAGCGTGAAATGAATAAGCCTGAATTTCATAGAAGCTCCTTTGTTGGAGATTTGCGATCGTTCCTCTGACTTGCCTGCCGGTATGCGTGCCGAGATCTTCGTGTTGTCTTCAGGCTTCGCTCGAGAATATTGATTGCGCGGCTATTGTAGATGAAATCCTTCACGGCTACAAGGGGAATATCTTTCCCGCTATTCAGGTTGGGGCGTCGCTTTCTTCACATATGTATCGAACCAGTTCAACCAGCGGGCCCACATGTCCATGTAGGTTTCCTTGCAGCGGGGGCCGTGGGACTCGAAGGGATAGATGTAAAGAACCGCCGTTTTCCCCAAACCGGTTAAAGCTTGAATGTAGCGTTCCGACTGGATCAGAAAGGTTCCGGTATTGTTGTCGACGGCTCCGTGATACATAAGCAGCGGCGTATCCATATGATCCGCAAAGAAAAAAGGCGACATTTCCAAATAAACATCCTGGATTTCCCAGATGTATCGTCTTTCACTCTGAAAACTCATGGGGGTCAAAGTGCGGTTGTACGCTCCGTCGCCGGCGATCCCGGCCTGAAAAAAAGGCGAATGCGATAGGATATTGGCGGTGGCGAATGCTCCGTAGCTGTGTCCTCCATGCCCCAATCGGTCGACATCGATAAGCTCCATTCTGTCGAGTTGGCGGATGGCCGCGTGCATGGAATCTACGAGATGGGCTACATAATTGTCGTTGAAAGCCTTGCCGATTATGGGGATGTCGGGGACCGCTACCGCATAACCCTGGGTCAACCAGATTTCTGAGGAGTTTCGATAATTGAGATGAGAGAAAGCATTCTGGTTTCGGCTGCGGATGGCGGCTCTTTTATAGGCTTTGGGGGAGGCGAATTCACGGGGATAGGTCCAGAATACGGTCGGAACCCGCGTGCCTTTCCTGTAACCGGGGGGGAGAGTGATCCGGCCCCGGCATTCCAGGCCGTCGCGACGTGTGAACGAGAAATCGATGCGTTCCGAGGTCGCGACTTCCGGGAACGGATCCGTGTTTCGGGTCAAGGGCGTAGCGTTTCCGCCCTGTGCCCAAAGGAACTGGTTGGGGAAGAGGCTTTTGGATTCACGGGAAATAATGATCCGCTGCAGGTCATTGTCGAGAGGGATTAGAGGACGTTCGTACAAATCCGCGCCGCCTTCAAAGATACGGGTGGTCTTGCCGGTAGCGATCTCCACGCGGTCGATAAACGGTTGGGGTTTGAAGTTCTCCTTGAGCCCCGCCCCCTGGAGATAGACCGCTTCCGCATCACTGGAAACCCGGGCGTAAGTCAGACCGTTGGACGTTTGAGCGGTGAGGACATCCCCGGGATATTGAATGATATCGTCGGGATCGAGATCCTTGGCCAGGTAATGTTTGACGGCTTTGGCGGCGGATAAATCGTAAACGGTAATATCCGTGGTGCTTTTAAGGCCTTTCCCTTTTCCGCTTTCCTTGACCGCCGCGAAGCGTCCGTTGGCGGAAAACGCGAGTCGGCTGCAGCGCTTATCCGAGGTCGCCAAGACGCGGGCCTGAGTGATATCGAAGGGGGCCGAAAGCTCCATGATCCGGTCTTTTCGTTCCACCGTCTCATCGGATTCCTCCTCATCCGATACGGGTTTTTCTTCACGCCAAAGGAATCCCAGGCCGCGGCCGTCGGGAATCCAGGCCACCTCACGCGGGAGATCGGCCAGTGGGCTTTTTCCCCGGTCGCGTTCCATCGCTTCTTGAAGGGGAACCTTGCGGATCGTCGCTAGGGTTTTCCCCGCAAGATCCATCACGGAAAGCTCGCGCGGGAAGTTTCGATAACTGGTGATGTATGAGAATGGTTTGACCATTTTTTCCATCAGGATCAAGGTGCCTTCAGGATTCAGGGAAAGATTCATCACCATTCCCGGCGTGCCGATAGCCTGAGGTTTTTTCCCCGGCTTCAGCAGCGCGGGCTGCGAGGTCGTGTAGTAGGTGAAAAGGGCCGCGTCATGCGGTGTGCGCAGCAGAAACGGATAAGTGGATGTGGGCGTGGCTTTTTCCCGGGTCCTTCGGATTATGGGCGAGAGGGGGATGGGATCGGCCGCCGGTTCGGGGCCGCGGTCCTGAGGAACCAGCAGGGTGATGATGTTTCCGTCCGGCGTCCACTGCAGCATTTGGGAGGGAGCCGTGGCGGCTCGCCGATAGCCGCGAACTCCGGAGAGAGTCGCCATGACGAAAGCTTTATGAAAGGCATGCGCTTTGCCCCCGGCCGTGTCCACCGTCCAGACTTGTGTTCCCTGGGGCAGGTGAGCCAAGAATGCGATCTTATTGCCATCGGGGGACCATGTGAAATCACTGATGAGGGCGCCGTCGGGGATCGTGATCTCCCGGCTGGTTTTGTCTTTCAAGGAATAGATCTTGAATCCCTTGATCCCGTAGGTGGATAATCTCCATTCTCTATTAACGGCGGGACACAGTTCCAGCATTCCCAGTCGGTAGGTTTTCCGGGACATGCTTTTCAGGGACGAAAAATTCTGGTTGATCGGGATCAAGAAATGATCTCCGTCCGGACTCAGGGCTTCGAGGCTGTCGTAGTGTCTGTCCCGGTTGAGGATATCCTGGATCTGTTCGTTGGGAAGCAGATAGGATTCCTGAATTTGTATGTCTTCCTGGGGCCCGGCGGGAAGCGGGCCGGCTGTCGAAAGCAGCAGGATCATGGCTGAAACCAGCCACCACCCCATAAGCGTTGATGCGGCATTTCCCTTTTTACTGCACATATGCTCCTCCTCTCCGATTGATATCCATATCCCTTCCGGTCCCGGCTTTTCAGGTCGGGCGGGGTATGATCGTGTTCTTAGGGCCTAATCCGGTACCGCTCCTTCACCGGCCGATTTGTATTCAATCCGGCGGGTGTCTCAAACGGCTCCGCATATTTTCAACCGGAGGGCCCTTGGGACATCTATGAACGAGTTTCGCCCGTATTTAAATAAATTCCATTGAAGAGCAGTTTGAAGCTGCCGTGGGGCTGGGCCCGGAAAACGATTTCGGGGCCGAAGAGAACCAGTCGGCCGCGTCCCACTTGCGCGTCGATCACGGCGACGCCGCCTTTAAGATGGTGTTGCCCCCAAGCCCAGCCGCTTCTCAGCGGAACCGCCGTATCGAACCAAACTACCGGCCGCACGCCTTTGAGTCCGGCATCGGGATCCAGGCGGAAGACGGGGCTGCGGTTGAACAAAACATCGAGCTCTTCGGAAAGCCCGGAGGCCAGAGGTTCCCGGACATTGACGTGTGTCCGTAGGATCGATCCGGGGATGAAATATTTTTCCATGGGCAGAGCACGGCTTTTTCCATCAGAAGTGCTTTCGATAAGGGCGTTGGAAATCGGCAGGTCCAGGTGGTAACCGAGAGCCGTAGAGCTTCCGATCGTCAGGATCGTGCCCCCGTTATTGAGAAACCGCTTCAGTTGCGGGATCGTCTTATCCGCTGAAACCCTTCCGACGAGATTGCGGTAGGACGTAGGTACCTTTTCTAAATCGGGAGGAGTGTATCGACGGGATGAAGTGGCTCCCGACTTGGGATGAGCGGGGATCGCTCCTCCCACAAAGATGATGACGTCATATTTTGCCGATAGGTTGCCGGCGTCCAGTTCGGGAGCGAAAACCAGGTTGAAATCGAACTCGAACTGTTCCAACAGCCAACGAACCCATCCGGAAGCGCTGCTTCCGCCGTACTGATCCCAAAGGCCGATTCTTACGGGTTTGAGGGGGGTGCCATCGTCACGGGGGGGGGCATTCACGGCTTGAAAAGTCAGCCCGATTTCCCGGGTCAGGGATTGCAGCTTGGGGATTGTGGAAGGCTTGGCCGGAATATAGAAGGCTCCGGCTGGAACGGAAGCTTTCCCGGAAGAAAGAGAATCTTGGAGGCGGACAACCTTTTCTCCGGATTTAAGCAGACGGTTGACGGCGATAAAGGCATCATTCACACCGGGATCGAGGCAGTATCCCGCCGCTTTGGAGGCGGTGAGCTTTCCTTCCGGCGGATTGATGGGGTCTTCCAATTTCTCGAAGGGTCCGTCGAATCCGTCCAGGATGCGGTCGAATTCCACCCCCATCTGAAAGGCCAGGGTGTAACCGGCACTGTCATAGGGAGGACGGGGCGGTCCGCCGGGATAGGGAATATCATCGGGATAAATCTGAGGTTCGAACATATCCATGACATGAGGGCGGAATGCCTGGGCGGCTTTTACGACATAGGATCCCGCGGGATATTTCTTGTCATCCACGCTGAAGGAACGGGTGGCGCGGTGCACGGTTACGCCTCCCTTGATAAGAATGTTGATGAATTTGGTAGCCGTCAGAAAATCGTTTTGATTCGCGGAAAGGATATATCCGCGAGGGTCCCGGGTGGCCGGATCGAACATTCCGTCGTAATATTTCTGTTCATAGCCGCGGGACCAGCGGCTGGTCCCCACCGGTTGGGCGTTGTCTTTTTTTATGGCGTCCTCAGCGCCGGCCAGCCGGGAGGGATTCATGGTCCAATGGTCGCGGCTTCCGCGCAGGATGGAGTTCTTGCCCATGCGATAGAGGTTGTAGAGAAAGTTTTCCTTCAGTTTGGCCGCGGTATCCAGGATGGCGCGGTCGGCCGTGATGGAATACTCGATACTCTGGCGCATGTGCCATTTTTGGGGGGCGATCGGAAAAGGATAATCGTTGTTGGGCAGATGCTTTTTGGGAATGAAAGGAATCGCCTGGGGCGTCGGGTTCCCGATGATCTCCGTGAGGATCCCGATCATGTTATGAAAGTAGGGGGTCGTACGCAGCCCCCCGTTCCACCATGTTTGATAACTTGCTCCGCTGCGCATGGTCGCTCCGGGTTTCCCTTCCGCGGCGAAACGTGTGTGCATGGCGGATCCGACGACTTCGATGCCGAGTGGGAGCAGGGGATCGTAGTTGTAGTTGAAGGGATTTCGGAAGGGGGGGGCGAAAAGAACCGTCCCCGCCGGTCCCGTTTGATGATGGTTGTAGACGACCTGCGGAAACCATTCCCGGTAAAGCACGTTGCAAACGGCCTCGGTCTCAGGCATGTTGATCATATAAAAATCCCGGTTGTTGTCGTGTCCTACATATTTATGATAGAGGCGCGGAAGCCCGCTGGTTGTGCGTTCGGCGGGATCGGAAGGGGCCATATACCATTCTCCGACCATGTCCATTCCGTCCGGATTGGTGATTGTCGCCAGCAGAATGACGTTATCCAGGATGCGCAGGGTTTCAGGATCGGATCGGCTGACCATTTGATAGACCAGCTCGATTTCCTGCTGAGCGCCGACGACTTCGGTGGCGTGAAGCCCTCCGTCGATCCAGATGACGGCTTTTCCCTCCGCCGCCAGGCGATGAGCTTCTTCGTCATCCACATCTTCGGCGTGGGCCATGCGTTGGACGATATCCTGATAATGCTCCAGGTCGGCGTGATTTTCCGGTGATGTGATGATAGCCATGATCATCTTCCGGTTTTCGGCCGTTTTTCCGATCTCTTTCAGGATCATACGGTCCGACTCCTGTTCCAGTTTATTCCAGTAGGCAACAAGCTGCGAATAGGTCGCCAGACAGTAATCGTCACCGATATTGAAACCGAAGTGTTCTTTGGGAGTGGTGATGCTGTTCTGACTGAACAGGGGGATGGCTGCCAGGATGAGGCAGAGAAAAAAGTGAAGCCAGGTCGTTTTTTTAAACATGCTTTGAGTCCTTTCGCGCCGGATAGGGCTGATCAAGAGTTAAACCCACGTTGGTAACCGACTTTTTGCAGGGGATTTTGATAGCGGTGTCCGCAATGAAGGATTGAGATGAATTTGTGCTATTACGCTCTTTCGGCATCCGAAACCTTCATGTATACGAAAAGATTGTATATCACAGCACGTGGAACCTGTCAAAAAGAATGGACGAACTTACGGTTCTCCGTCCGTGCGGATCTTATGCGCCAAGCGCATGATCGAGATCCGCTTGAATATCTTCCGCTGATTCCAGCCCCACTGAAAGACGGATCAAGCCGTCGCTTATCCCCAAACGTCGTCTGGCTTCAGGGCTGAGAGTGTGGTGGGAGGTCGTGGCCGGCCGAGTGAGCAGAGTTTCCACTCCTCCCAGGCTGGGCGCGATGATACCCAGTTGGATTTTATCTAAAAAACGCTTGGCTTTTTCGGCGCCGTCTTTGAGTTCGAAGCTCAGCATTCCACCGAAGCCGTCAAACAACTCCGTGGCTTCCTTATGACGGGAATGACTGGGAAGACCCGGATAGTTGACCTGCTTGACGGCGGGGTGGTTTTCGAGGAAACGGGCCAGTGAGAGCGCGCCGGCGTTTTGATGACGAACGCGTACGGCAAGGGTCTTGATGCCGCGGTGAAGCAGGAAGCAGGCATGCGGGTCCAGGGTTCCCCCCAGGCGAATCAATTTCAGGGCGGCTTTTTCCACCAGTTCCGCTTTGCCGATCAGGGCTCCCGCCACGACGTCGGAATGACCGTTGAGGTATTTGCTGCAGCTGTGGAGGATGATATCGAATCCCCGGTCCGCCGGATGGAAATTCACCGGACTGGCGAAGGTGTTGTCGATCAGGGATACCAGCCCATGCTCCCGGGCAAATGCGGTCACCGCGGTGTGATCCGCGATTTGGAGCAGGGGATTGGTCAGGGCTTCCACATAAATGGCTTTGGTCCTTGGCTTGAGCTTTTCCTTCCAGGTTTCCGGCGCCTGGCCGTCGATGAAATCGAACGAGAGGCCCATGGACTTGAAATCATCCCGAATAAAAGTGTGGGTTCCTCCGTAAAGGCAGTCCTGGATAAGCAGGTGATCTCCGGCTTCCAGAACGCTGAGCAGAGCGGTTGAGATGGCCGCCATTCCGCTGGATGTCACCAGGGCGTCCTCGGCATTTTCCAGAACGGCCAGCTTCCGGTGGAGAACGAGATGGTTGGGAGTATTGTTGAGCCTGATGTAGCGGAGATCTTGCTCGGAATCATCTCCTGAATATTCGTAGGTCGATGATTGGAATATCGGCAGGTTCACGGCGCCTTCTATCCGGGGCGTTCTTTCTCCGGCATGGATGAGATTGGTTTCCAGGTTCTTGTATCCGTCCGTCATGCGGAATCCTCCTCGTGGTGGTGTTTGTGGAATATTATACTTTACGCTTTCACTCCTTCCAACGCAAGCGCCTGGATGAGCCATGGAAATGGCTGATGAGATATAAAGAAAATCTCTGTTGGAAAAAAGACATTATATATCATCAGCCATTTCCCCCCTTCGGGCGGGCCAATCTCACGGCATCGACTTCGTCACGGTCCGATCGGCGTAGGGAACTACGCCTCACGAGCCGCTTCCTTGTCACCGCGGCAATCTTGCTCCGTGGCTCATCCAGGCACATGCTGGGTCCTGAGTATGGTTTGTTCCTGAATATCAGGGCGGGGTGGGTTGGCGGCGGGTCGGAAGGAACGGCGGTGTGAGATCGTCGCTTAGATGGGATTTTTAACGCCGTGAAAACGGCGGTTCATTCGGCGCTTGCGTAACTCACTCCTTCGGAGCTCAGACATACTCAGCGGCCGCTTTCAGCGGCTTCCCTCCTTCACGGCCATTTTCAGGCTAAATCCCATATGTCGCGTCTGCTCTCACACCGCCTTATCCTGGATTTAGTGGTTAAAGA
>Ga0180432_10000130_pt1 | contig 112627 bp, 83 predicted proteins | sample SS_ome_10_FD_132414 | JGI IMG/M metagenome (GOLD analysis project Ga0180432, IMG submission 132414) | Hypersaline lake sediment archaeal communities from the Salton Sea, California, USA - SS_1_MS_2 metaG | ecosystem: Environmental > Aquatic > Non-marine Saline and Alkaline > Hypersaline >... | reverse complement strand
GCAGAGCGCGAGAAGACGCGAGCTATCATCAAAGTATGGAAAGAGACCAATGACTATGAGGCGGCCTTCAAGGTCGCTGGATGCCTCTGAGCAAAATCTGCATAACTACAGTTCCAGCCCGAGTCTGCCGTTGCCCTTGCCATATGGAGGGGCCGGCCCACGGTGCTCAATCTTGGTTATTGCCGCGGCTTTCGTTGCGCTGGCGGCGCTGGCCGCCCATCTTCTCTCGTGCGGCTTCGAACTCTGCCTTCGTGATCACGCCATCGCCGTTGGTATCGCCAGCCATCAGCCTCTCCGTCATCCACTCCGGCAGTTCGTCCTTGGTCAGCTTACCGTCATTATTCTTATCCAGGCGGGTGAAGAGCTGCGCAGGATCCGGCCGGCCTTCTCCGCCCCCGCGGCCCTGTGCATCAGGACCTCGGCGACCGCCCATCCGCTCACGGGCGGCCTGCAATTCCGCCTGAGTGACCGCGCCATCACCGTTGCTATCTGCGGCCATGATCCGGTCGCCCATCCGCTCCGGCAATTCATCCTTGGTCAGCTTGCCGTCCTGGTTCTTATCCAGGTGCGCGAACATCTGCCCCGGACTCGGCCGGCCCTCGCCACCCGGCCCGCCTCGTGCCTCCGCGCGACCGCCCGGCCTGTTGCCGCTCTCTGCGCCCGCGCCGCCTGCTGTCTTGGCGACCTGGGGCTTGGCGCTGCTTGCGGTTTTCGCAGCGGTCTCTGCCTTGGGCTTAGCCGCCGGCTTCGTGCTGGTTTCTGGCTTGGCAGCGGCCTGCGGTTTGGCGCTCTTCTCTGTCTTCGCATCGGCTTGTGGCTTAGGACTTTCCTCGGGAGGCGCCTCGGCCTCCGGCTTGGCGGCCTCCTCCATTTCCGGGGCGATTTCCGGCTCGATGCCGGCATCACTACCGGGGCCGACCAGCTTCTGACCTGCGGCCTCCAGTTCCGCCTGTGTGACCATGCCGTCACCGTCGGCATCGGCGGCCATGATGCTGTCGGCTATCTGTTTCGGCAATTCATCCCTAGTCAGTTTGCCGTCTTGGTTCCGGTCCAGCGCCTCAAAAGACGGCGTCACGCCGGTCTCAGCTTCCCGCCCACAGCCGGTCGTGAGTACTACTGCCACCAGTATCACCGCCAGCGTCAAGCCGCAAGCGTTTTTCATTGGTATCTCTCCTGTAGGTATGCCGCTGCCTGCTGTGGTTGTACAGGCTGCGCCTGATCGCGAGCACTTGGCGTGCAGGCAACTGGTTGCGCCCCGCAGGCTGTTGATCTGGCTATACGCGCACTGATGTTGGTATTGACGCGATGATCGCCGAAGTTATTCCGTCGGATTTCGCGGCTTCACAAGAATCTGCCCGACCTCGCGCCACTCGGGCTTCCTCGGCCGACCTATCCCCCTTCGATTCCCCCTTCCCTGGTAGGGAAGGGGGGTAGGGGGTTAGGCGCTCTTGCCGTTGTCGTTATCCCCTCTCCCTCTAGGCTATGCATTACCCACATCTTGTGCGGTTATGCCGTGTGCGGTTGTCGTGTGGAAGGGCCGTGTCGAGCGCGGGACCCGCCGGGGCCCGCGGGAGGCCGGCCCGCGTGCTGACAGCAATAGCCTCATGCTTACGTGGTATGGTGCGAGGCCGGGGGCCGGCCTCAGGTCGCTTTCGCTGCGCGAAATCGCCCTTCGACGCGGCCCTTCCAGTACGACAACGACAGAAAACCGTGATCCCCTAGATTTGGGTAATGCATAGCCCAAGGGGAGAGGGGGCGGGGTGAGGGCCGTCGTTTGGCCGTGCCGACCTCCGCAGGCCAGGGACGTGTGCGGGCCGCCCTCCTTGCCTTGCACCTTGCTTGTCCGCGGGGATGGGAATGGGGTATCATGCACTGGAGGCCTGGCCGAAAAGTGTTTTGCCCGGGAAGGCGACGGCGCTACACGTGTGTCGGGCACCGGTATGGCAAGGCCTGGCCGTTGCTCGCCGCGATATTGGGTGTTTTCGGCCAGGTCTCTAGGACGGATCTGCTACTGCACCGCATCTATTCCGCACTAGGGGAGGCGCGCACTCATGCGTATCATCGCCCTGGGGCTGGCACTGCTGGTCGTATCTTCGCTGAGAGCCGATACCGCTGGGCAGTTGAGGTTCGAGAAGCTCGGCATCCCCGCCACGGTCAAAGAGCTGTCATTCAGCCTGGTCACACAGGACCCCGATGGCTACTACATCGCCTGGGCGCGTTATGAGGGGCCGCTGCGACGGGCGCTGCTCGGCGTTCGCACTGACACCGGCGAGCTCACGTGGGTGGATGTCGGCAAGTATGGCTTCACTCACATCGTGCCGGTGCTTGGCCGCGATGGCAATATCTACCTCTACACCGGCAACCCTGCGCATTTTCTCAAGTACGACATCACCAGCCGCGAGCTTACCGACCTCGGCTGCCCGGCGAGCCCCGCTCATTATTTCGGCGGCGGTGACTTCGACGCCGACGGCAGGTTCTACATGGGCAGCTATCCGGCGACGCATCTGGTCCGCTGTGATACCACAACCGGACAGATCGAGAGCCTGGGTCGCATCGCCGAGGACCCGCTGGAGTGCTACATCTACCCCAGCCTCGCCATCAGCGATGACGGGATCGTCTATTGTCCGGTCGGCCTGCATCACCAGGAGCTGTGGGCGTATGACATAGAGAGCGGAACCAAGCAGCAAATCCTGCCGGAGGAGCTGACCGAGGCCCAGGGCGCGCCTGGTGTCTGGCTCGGGGCGGACGGTCAGGTCTATGGCAAGGCCGGGAATACCAGGTTCCTCTGCCGGCCGGACCGCATCGTCACTGACGCCAAGGTCCTCGGCGTCTCCTACCATCGCCGGCCGCCGCTGATCGCCGGCGACAAACAAGTTGGCGCTATCAACGCAGAAGGCAAGCTGACCCTTACCGATGTCAATACCGGTGAAAAGACCTTCCGCCAGACTGACTACCAGGGCAAGCCGCTGAAGATATTCTGTGTCGGCCCCCAGCGCGATGGCAAGGTCTGGGGTGGGACGCTCTTCCCCGCCATGACCTTCTCCTGCGGTATAGAGACGGGCGAGCTGACTGATCACGGCCGCATTGCCACCGGCTCCCACCAGATCTACGACATCATCAATCTCCCGCAGGGCCTGCTCATGGGCAGCTATTTCGGCGCGTGGATGGACCTCTGGGACCCTGACAAGCCGCTGGAGGGGGGCGTCAATCCCCATCGCTTTGAGCGCAATCCGACCCAGGAGCGGCCCATCCAATGGGCGATCGGCCCTGGCGAATGCGCCTACGTGGGCACCGTCCCCAGCAAGGGCCGCCTTGGTGGCGCTTTAGTTCGCATCAATCCCGCCGACCGTTCCATCAAATGGTGGGATAACCTCGTTGCCAACCAGAGCATCATGTATTGCGCTCCGGTGCCGGCGACCGGCGAGATGTTCTGCACCACCTCCATCGGGGGCGGCTCCAGCGCCAAGCCCACCGAGAAGGAGGCCTGTGTCTTCCTGTGGGATTGTGCCGAGGAGCGGATCACCCACACGGACCGGCCGACTGCCGGCACTATCAGCTATGGTCGCGTGGTCACTGCAAGAAGTGGAATTGTCTATGGCCTGGCCGGGGGACAGTACTACGCCTTCGATCCGCTGGAGCGCCGCACCGTCTTCGTCGGCGACCTGCCTGTCAAGGGTGCGTACTTCCCGGGATTGAGCGACGAGCCGGTGGGGGAGAAGGGCCTCATCTACGGCCTGGGTGAGGATGCGATATTTGCGATTGACCCGGCGGATCACAGCGTACGGATCGTGGCGCGTGATGCGTCAATCGCGGGGGTCCACGGCTTCCATGTCACCGCTGATGGTGTCCTCTACTACGGAGCGGAAACCACCCTCTGGCGCTGCGACTTGACCCCCTAACGGAGCTCATTCGGCCTATGTACGTCAAGAGGGGGCCGGCTGAGCGCGGTTCGACAAGCTCACCGCCCTGAGCAACGTCGAAGGGTAGTGAAACCGGCCCGGTCGTTGTCGTTGTTCCTCCTCACAAACACCATCGCGTAGCTCGGGCTTCCTGCCCGACTCGTTTTTCCTTTACCCAAACGCCGTGACAATCCGGTTTATCCTAAAAGTTGCGCCCGGGTTCACGTCCATGATCCAGATCCGGTCGCCCGGCTTGAACTGCGCGGCAGCCGCCTTGTCCTTCAGCTTGATCGTCACATCCCCCACCGAGTAGTACCCGGTCCGCGCCGTTTCGATCTCAAACCATGCCGACTTGTTCTGGTTGTACAGCGCCTTGCCGTCGTACAGGTAATGACAGTTGAACAGCTTTTCCAGGTGGTCCTTGGTGAAGAGCCAGCCCTCCTCGGTATTCACTTCATCCAGCGTACCCACCGCCGATTCCAGCCCCGACTCATCCAGCGCTATCACGTACTCATCGGTCCCTTCCACCGGCGTGATCTCTTTGATGGTGAACACCGTATTCTTGGGCCAGTCGGGGTGCTCGAACATAATCGGCTTGCCGGCCAGTTCCTTGCCGGTGGGGAGTGGGGCAGAGGCGGTTACTGTCACCGCCGGAGTGTCGAAATCGAGCGCATTCACCTGGCCGGTCAGGGCCGGCTCTCTGGCCGGGTCCACCTCGACGGTTTCGATATCGCCATCGGTGATTACGCGCAGGGCATGGAAGCGGCCCTCGAAGCTGTAATCCCCCTCGCGAGCCGCAAATTCATATACCTGCTCGGTACCCGGGGTGTCCAGCGCCGAGAACACCACGAAATGGCCTGCGGGTGTGGTGACTTTTACTGCCACCGGCATGCCGCTGCTATCCGAGGCCGGCTTCAGTTTCAGCCACTCGATTTCCAGGAGGCGCGGCTCGCCCCGGAACGGTTCGAAGATAGCGCAGTAGATACTTTCATCCGAGCGGGTCTGTTCGCTGTCATCGCGGGCGATGATGTAGGCATCCCAGGGGCTTCTGCCGGGCGCGCCGCGGCCCTCGCCTTTACCCAGATAGAGCTGGCGGCCCGGCGCGCCTGCCATCCAGACTTTGAGGCCGGTATTCTGCTCGTCGCCGACCCACCACTGGCACGACCAGTCTTGCGTCACCCCGGCCCGCCTGATCTCCTTGATATAGCTGTAGCCGCTTTTGCGGTTAGGCTGTTGGTTTACGCTGCTGCCGCCGCGTCTGCCGGTATCGGCCATCCATTCCACTTGCGGGCCGGCCAGAGTGCCGGGCAGCTTTTCCACCTCGGCCTCCTCCGGCAGATCCAGCGCGAAGTTGCCGCCCGCCTCGCCGCTCAGGCTGTGGTAGATATAATCCCGGCGCTGCCCGCCCTTGACCCGGAAGATGTCAACGATATAGTGCGCCTGCTCGGACATGGACACGAGCGCCGCCGTGCGGTGATAGAGCTCGGTTTCATCATAAGCGTCATTGGACGAGGCGGCGGTAAGCTGCAGCCAGCCGGCGTCGGCGTACAGGTCCAGCGTTCCCGTGCAGCCGGTGCGCTGCTCCATGTTATCCACCAGCACCGAGCAGTGGGTAACGGTGTTGGCGGTCCATTCGTCGCGTTTGGGAGAGGCCAGATTGTGCGGATAGCCCAGATCGGCGGTGAAGTCATAGCCCCAACGAATCGGCTTCAGCATAAGCTGGTCACGATGGCCGTGGCCCGCACCCGACTGCGCGAAGTTCAGCAGCAGGTGTAGTTGCTCCGCTGACGGGCCGATACTGCGCATGATCGAGTAGCCGATATCGCCGAACAGCACCGAAGGCTGCGGCTCGGCGGTTGGTTTGAGTACCGCCGTGCGCGCATTGCCGCCATCGCCCCAGTAGGCAAAGCGGCCGGCGCAGGCCGCCCGCTCGGCAAAGCTCCGGATCTTGGTGTAGCGCTGCCCCAGCAGCTCATCAATCTTGATCCCGTTGGGATATATCTCGCGGCCCCGAAACCTGTCAATGAAATCCCCGAAGCGTAGATAAGAGCCATTCACCCCCAGCGAATAGCCCGTCGAATCCTCATAAAACCGCCCGTCGCGATAGATACAGTTCGTAATCAGGCTCGCGATCCCGTACCGCCCATGTAGCGCCTCCTCAAAGAGCTTATCATGCCGCAGATTCAGCGCCATCTCCATCATACTCCGCACCTGCGTGGTGCGGGTGTTGCCGCGCCCCAGCGGGATCGCCCGGTGCAGGTACTCGTACATATACCCGAACAGGTCCCGCTCGATATGATACCTGATATCCTCGGCATCAACCTTCCCGTCGCCGTTGTAGTCGGCGTTCTTGCGGCTCTCCTTGAACCATTCCAGGATCTCTTGGTCTTGCTCGAGCGTCCCGAAGCAGAAGTCATACGCCTCCAGGCACTGGTGAATATTGTCAGGCTCGAAGTTGTGGTCCTGGATATAGGCGCGCGCCGGGTAGTTGCGCCAGTTGTAGAGGCTGGTGTAGTTGTGATATACGTCGGCCAGCCGCGTCAGGATCACGAAGGCCTTGTGCGCGTATTCCGGCTTTTCAGATATTGCATAGAGGTAGCCCAGACACCACAGCGCCGCTCGGGTCGAAGGCCCGTCGAAATCCTCAAAGGCCCGATACGGCCGCGAAGTCAGCTTCCCGATCAGCGCCAGCCGGTAAGCCGCTACAAAATAGTATCGCCCCGGATTCGGGAACCCCTCCGGACATTCCCAGCCATAGCCGTCGTCCTCGATGGTGATTGTCTCGCCGGTGCCGGGGTTGTTCACCTGCATCCCCGGACCCCATTCCTCGCCACCGACCTGGCAGCGGAAGTGATTCGGCTTCCCCCAGATCGGCCGCATGGTACTGACTCCCCCGAGGTGCAGCGGGCAGCCCTTGCCATAGCTGGGCACCAGCATGTGCGGATTCTCGGCCGGCAGCATATCGCGCAGGAAGTCGTCGCTCTTCTGCACCCAGTAGTCGGCGGTTTCGCGGAAGCCTTTCTCGTAGTTTTGCGGGTCAGCGGCGTACCCCTGGCGCAGGCGCTCGATATCCGCCGGCTTCAGCCAGCCTTCGCAGGCCGCTTGTTTCCTCATGCTGGTGAGCACCTCCAGCGAGGCCTGCACCTGCTCCTCCGGGGGATAGAAGGTATCCGGCTCCTTTATATATTCCGCCGACAGCGGTGTTGCGACGAGGCCAATCACCACGGCTACCATCAGAATCTTGTGCATCGCTGCCTCCTCCCGCTTCCCGGCCTCAATGCTCCGCCGGTTCGGGTATCGGTCCGGTGTGTACCGCCGTCTCCTGCAGTTCGGCGATATACCGCTTGGCGTTGGCTACCAGGATGCCTTCGGTCTCCGGCGCTACTCTACTGGCCCGGTCCACCTCATAGCCGCCCTCCGGGAACGAGGCGGTATCGGCTATATAGCCGCCGCCCCAGTGGGTGTAGCCGTTGGTCCAGACCCGTATCCCCGCCAGATCGCGCTTGATATGCAGGCCGATATTCGAGCAGATTTCACACTGGCTGCCGAAGATATAGACATCGCCGATGCGCCAGGCCCCGTTATAGATCGTGTGGAACTTGCCCTCGGTTTTGCGGTCGGGCACATGCACTTTCTCGACGATACCGCCGAGCTGAATCGGCGTTTGCACCGCCTCCTCCAGGGCCGTGGGACGGTCCGCAGGCAGCGCCGGCAGCGGCACACAGGTCGCAGCAATCACCGCCCGCCCTAGCTCGTGGCCCATCTCGGCCACTATCGCTTCCGGCTCCAGCAGCACGTAGCCGAAGCGGCCATTAGGCAGGGTGTAACGCGGCTTGATGTCGCCGGCACAGCCCTGCAGAAACACCGGCATGGCGTCCGGGTAAGCTGCGGCGATCCAATCCCTGGCATAGCCGACGTAATCGGTGCCGATCTTATACCCAATCGGGGTCGAAGGCCCGATCGTGGTCGGATGGCAGGCATATCCGAAGATCACCGCTCGCACGTTGCCGGCGGGCGACAGCGCCCGTATAATCGGCACATCGGGGTCTATCTGCTTACGCGGTTCGGGCCGCATCCCGGCGCATTTGCCCTCGGCGTTGAGTTGCCGGCGGTTGATGGCCATGGTGCAGGAGCCGACGGTGTATTCCAGCACGGCCGGCTGCAGGTCCGCGACTGCGGCCTCAAAGAGCGGGTCGGTCCGCTCCTTGAACAGCGCGTCATACGCCGCGTTTTCCTTGTGTGTCAGTTGCGGTCCCCCGTGCGTATGCGAGACGGTAACCATCACATGTTGGGGCGGAATGCCGACTTGCCCCGCCGCCGTCCGCAGGTCTTCCAGTTGTTTCTCATAAACTTTGCACAGGTCGCAGGTGAAGAAACCCAGTCGCGTCTGGCCATTATCGAACACCACGCACTGGGCTATCAGGTTCTTATAGACACCTTCGGAGGGCTTGTTGCGGGCGGCGAAGCCTGCCATCCACACCGGCCCTTCGGGGGTGATATCGGCACTAGCCAGGCCTATTTTCAGCGGTCCGGGCTCATCCGCCTGCGCGCACGCGACGGTGATACTCAACCACAGCATTGCGATTACTGCTAGCAGTACTACTAGCTTTCTGAATGAATATCGCATTCTGGTCACGTCCTTTCCGGGAGAACCTTTTGTCGCGGCTTTTCATGTCGTTGCAACACCCATCTCAAATACCATCCCCTGGGGCGGGCTTCCTTCGCCGACCTATCCCCCTTTGATTCCCCCTTCCCGCACCCACTGCTGCGCAGCGGGTACCCGGAAGGGGGCTAGGGGGTTAGGCGCTTTTGCCGTTATCCCCTCTCACAACCCCATCGCGTAGCTCGGGCTTCCAGCCCGAGCGCCACCGTTATCTTACGGCCTATCCGCTTCCCCTCCTACTCTGCACCTGCCAGTCCTTTTGTCAGCTCGATGGCCTTGTTCACCAGGATATCTTCCGCCTCGGCAGTGGTCCAGCCGACTGTGATCTCATAGCCGCCTTCCTCGAAGGCCGCGGCGTTAGCTACATAGCTCAGGTCGCGGTTCGAGTAGCCGTTCACCCACATTTTCAGCTCCGGCAGTTCGCGCTTGATCCGCAGCGAGTATTCAATGAGGGTTTCGCCGTTGAAACCCACGATGTAAACATCGCCGATTCGCAGCACCTGCACTTCGACGGGAAACAGGCCGCCTTTCGGCGTATCCTCGACTTTGGTGGTGGTGGGGATTCCGACCATTTCGCTGCGCCCGCCGAGGTAGCTATCTAGAGGTGGGGGAGGGACGCAGGTAGCGGCCACGACGGCCCGCCCCAGCTCGTGGCCCATCTCGGCGACGGTTTGCTTGGCATCCAGCAGCACGTAACCGAAGACCCCATTTGCTTTGGTGTAGCGCGGTTTGATGTCCCCGCCGCAGCCCTGCAGAAACATCGGCAGACAGTCCGGGTAGGCCGCCGCGACCCAGTCTCTGGCATAGCCCACGAAGTCGGGACCGATCTCATATCCGCCCATAGTGGTGGGGTGACAGGCGTAGCCGAATATCACCGCCAGCACCTTCCCATCGGGAGCCACGGCGCGCAGCACCGGCACCTCCGGGTCAATCGGCTTCCGCGGCTCCGGTCTCATCCCCACGTACTTGCCTTCGTCATTGAGTTGTCGGCGGTTGATTGCCATGGTGCAGGAGCCGATCGCATAATCCAGCGTAGCCTCCTGCAGATTATCAATTGCTGTCTGCAGCAGTCCGCAGATCCGCTCCTCGAACACCGGCAGATAGTCGGCATTGGTCTTACCCAGCACGCGCGGCCCGCAGTGGGTATGGGAGCTATTGACCATCATATGTTGCGGCGGGATGCCGAGCTTTTCCGCCGCCTCGCGCACCTTAGCCACTTGCGAGACATCGGTCTTGCACACATCTATGGCCATCAGGCCGAGGCGCGCGAGGCCGTTATCGAGCACTACGCAGGAGGCCTCGATTGGCTTATAGACGCCGGTGGAGGGGTTCTTATCGCGGCCCGAGAACCCGTGCATATAGACTGGCCCTGTGGGTGTGATGTCGGCCTTAGCGACGCCGATTTTCAGCGCTCCGGCCTCAACAGGTTGCCCGTGGCAGAGGCCTGCGCTCAGATACAGGACCATCATCAGTATTACCATGCCTCCGCTTCCGCTTCTCATCTCCACCAACTCTTTCCCGTCTGATATTGCTCGCTTGTTTTATCTATCCCGAATAATTCACAAGCCGCGTGGCTCGGGCTTTCTTCGCCGACCTACCCTCCTTTGATTCCCCCTTCCCTGGTAGGGAAGGGGGTCAGGGGGTTAGGCGTCGTTGCCGTTGTCCCCTCTTTCTTGGGGAGAGGGGGCGGGGTGAGGGCCGCCGTTACTGCTGTGGCTTCACACTCTCCTGGTCGGGTATCGGTTCGGTCTGAATGGGGCTGGTCTGCAGGTGCTCGACGAAGCGCTTGACGGCAGCGACCAAGATATCCTCGGATTCCGGAGCGAACTTGCTGGTATTGACCTCGTAGCCGCCCTCCGGATAGGAGGCGGCGTCCGGGAAATAGCCACCGCCCCAGTGCGTATAGCCGTCAGTCCACATCCGCGTGTCGCCGAGCTCGCGCTTGAGCCGCAGACCGATAGCCGACAGTATTTCGCCCTGGCTGCCGAAGATATACACGTCGCCGATCCGCCAGACGCCCACGTGCCACGGTGTCTGCCACAGCTTGGTCGGGTCCTCCTTTGAAGGCAGCAGCAGCAGCTCGACCATGCCCCCCAAGGTCACTGGTGTTTCCAGCGCCTCCTCCAGATCCGCGGGGCGGTCGGCGGGCACCGGCTGCGGCGGCACTGCCAGGCCGGCTACTACCGCTCGCCCCAGTTCATAGCCCATTGCCGCCTTGGTGCCCCGTTCATCCAGCAGCACCACTCCAAAGCCGCTGTATGCCTCGTTCTCACGCGGCTTAACCGCGCGGGGTTTGATGTCCCCGGCGCAGCCTTGCAGAAACATCGCCATCGCCCCGGGGTATGCGGCAGTCACCCAGTCCCTGGCGTAGCCCGGGAAGTCGGTGCCGATCAGATACAGCAGCGGACCGCTGGCCGTGGTGGGATGACAGGCATAGCCGAAGATGATGGCCCGAACCTGTCCGTCGCTGCCGAGCACCCGCAGTATCGGCACATCCGGGTCTATCTGCTTGCGGGGGTCGGGACGGAAGCGGGCGACGCCCGAATCATCTAGTTGCCGCCGATTGACACCCATGGTGCAGGAGTTTACGGTGTACTCTAGCACCGCCGGCTGCAGGTCGGCCACCGCCTGCTCAAACAGCGGCTGAGTGCGCTCGGTGAACAGCTTGTCATATTCGAGGTTCTGCTTGTGCGCCTCGACACTGCCCAAATGCGGCCCGTAGTGCGAGTGAGAGCAGTTCACCATCAGATGCTGCTCGGGGATCCCCGCCGCGACCGCCGCCGCGCGCAACTTCTGGAGCTGCCGATAGCTCAGTGCGCATAGGTCCAGCGCCACAAAAGCGACGCGGGTCTGTTCGTTATCAAAGACTATGCACTGCGCGACGATGTTGCGCTCGATGCCCTCCGAAGCCTTCTTGCGGCCCCCGAAGCCCCGCATCCATACCGGGCCCTCCGGGGTGATGTCAGCGCTGGCGATACCCACGCGCAACGGCCCCGGCGCCTCCGCCTGAGCATAGACCACTACGCTGCTCAGAACCAGCATTACTGCCAATATCATTGCTCCTGCCATACCGACTTTCATCTCAATCACTTTCCCTTCGCAGCTTGTTTGAGGCCCAAGACACCCGCCTCTTTCATCGTCTCAGCCCAGCGGATCGCTCGCGCCGGCTCCAGCGGCTTGCCGTCGCCTTCCAGGTTGGCAAGCCGGCAGACCTCCAGCAGGGACCGCTCCCCGTCTATCCAGTACAGCAGCAGTCGCGGCAAGCCGGCCTTGGACACCTTCTCCAGCGCCTTCTGGGATTTCTTAGGCAGTTCGCCATTGGTGACTATACCGCGCGTCTTGCGATACGGGACGATCTTGGCCGCCCGCTTCTCGCTCTGCGTGGGCGGCTTTACCTTCGCCGGCTCTGCCACGCCTAGGTCGTGCGCCTTGGCAAATGCGGCGAGTCTGCGACCGGCTCGCTGCTGCCAGACCTCGGCCGTCGCCGCGATTTCCTCCCGCGCCTTGGCCAGACTACCCGCCGCCGTGGCCTGCTCCTTATCTGCCAGCAATTCCCCCAGCGAATCCAGGGCGATCAACTGCCGGTCGCGCACATAATCAATCTTTTCAACCGTCTCCCGCCACAGCTCGGCGAACTCCTTGCTTAGATCGGGCTTGCTCTTCTTAGCCTTTCCCTTTTCGTCCTCCGGCTTCTCCACCAGTGCCCGGGCCTTGGCTATTTGCTTGTCCACCGCCTGGCGCAGGAACTCACCGGCCCGGTCGCTGACGATTTCGCAGAACTGCAGCGCTTCCGGCAGCCGCGCATCGGCGATCGTGTAGATCAGGCTGCCGGCCACTGCCGCCACTCGCGCCAGCGAATCCGGCATCAGCTTATCCGGAGTATCGTGGTCGGTGTGATAGAACTTATCCGGCCACTGGATAAAGGCGACGCTGGGAATCCCCACGGAGGGGTCGGAGATGAAGTTGTCGTTCATCCAGAACGGTGTTTGCATCGTAGCGAAGTAGCGCTCGCTGCTGGTGTCGTTGCCCCAGGTGTAGAAGCTCTTGCGGAAGTAGTCCATCAGGTCAATCATTAGGTGGTCAACAAAGTGGGGGAGAGCATCGGGGCAGGTCTGGTACATTAGATGGCTGCCGGAGAGGCCCTGGTCTTGGCCGACGAAGTCCACATTGGCCGCCGCGATCACCCGCTCGATCTCCTCCGGCCTTTCATAGGTCAGGGCCATCAGCGACTGGAACTCGTGGACCAGCCAGATTCGGATCGTCCGGTAGGGCCGTTTCAGCTTTCCGGCTCGGATCAGGGCCTTCAGCGACCGCACTATTTCCAGCAGCACGGCTACTCCCGAGGCGTTGTCATTGGCTCCCGGCTCGTAGAGGTGAGCTACCAGCGCCACTTCCTGGTCGGTCCGGCTGCCCTTGATACAGGCGCTGACCATCTCGTGATTCCCGTCATAGACCTTGGTATCCACCACCGCGCGCATCCTCACCGGCTTGCGCTTTTTCTTCTGTGCCCCGATCAGTTCTCGCAGCTCCTTACCTTCGCGCGGCGACAGCACGAAGGCAAATAGCTTGCCCTCCGGACGCAAAGTCATCCACAGGTGCGCATCCGGCAGGTCCATCGGCGTCGGGCGCACCACCGGGTTGGTTGCCATGATATCGCTGATGATGCCGACTGCGCCGTGTTTGGCCGCCAGCTTATGCACCGCGCTGGGCGCGCTGCTGGTCAGGATGACTTTGCCTTTGACGTCGGTACGCTTGTAGTGCGTTTCTTTGTCACCGCCTTTGAGGATCACCACTTCCGCCTCGACGCCGCCTTTGGGGGTAGGCGGGCTGCCGGAGCACAGCACGTAGGGGTTATCGCGGTACGAGACTAGCCGCTTGGCTTGGGCTGCCGGCTCGACGATATGCAGTTCAGCGTCATTGCCGTCCCAGGCCCGCTGGATTCTATAGGCCCCATACTTGGCCCTGCCGGTGGCCGGGAAGGTGATGATTTCGGTCTCACTGGCACCGTATTCTTCCAGCATATTCTGGCAATAGCGCGCGGACTTGGCGTATTCGGCGAACGAGCAGGTGCAGTCATGCCGCCAGATTTCTGCGGCCATATTGAAGGCATTCTCCCCGGAGATCTCTTTACGCAGCGCTTGGTAAAGCTCTTGATACATTGCCATCACGCCTTAGCCTGTCTTATTGACGAATGCGAGTTCGGCATTGTTGACGGATACAGGGCCGCCCTTTCCACCGCCCCGCTATTTCCATATACTCACGCCTCCAACCTGCCACCCATTTTTGTTCCCGCTGTTACAAATGGCGATTATGTTCACTTCACCCCCGGCCCTGCATTGACACTACTATCCCCCACTACTATACTCAGTACCCGTCCCGCAGCTCGAACCTTCTCTGCGACTCCTTGCCCCGATCATCACAGGACTGACATGCGCATACTACTGCGTGGCTACTATCGGCTCGGCAACACCGGTGACGACTGCCTGCTGGCGGTCATGCTCCATTATCTTGATCGCTGGTTCCCTGGCGCGCAGGTCCTCATATCTCCGCTCGGCGATGTTCAGTTGCCGGCCGTATCGCTGCAATGCTCCGCTGCCGGCACCGGCCTCCGCACCCTTGCCGCTATCTGCCGAAGCGACCTGGTCATCTTCGGCGGCGGCGGCGTTCTCCAGGACTACGGCCCGACCCGCTCCGACCTCGACAGGCAGCTCAACATCTGCCGGATTGCCCACTTGCTCAGACGTCCGGTGGCTTTTCTGGGCATTGGCGTGGGGCCGTTGGCCCGAGCCTCCAGCCGCCGGCTGGTGAGCCGCATCTTACGCCTGGCGGACGTGGTCCTATTGCGCGACCGGCTGTCAGCCGCCTTGCTGGACGAGTTGGCTTTCGGGCTGGAGTATGCGGTCGGTCCCGACCCGGCCTTATTACTTCCCGAGGTCCGGCTCCCGCAGGCCCCTGCGGCTGCTCCTACTGGTGGCACGGTGCTGGGCGTCTCGCTGCTGCCGTTCTTTGCGGTTGCCCATCATCAGCCCGCCAGGGACGAGCGTATCTATGAGCTTTTGGCCTCGGCGCTGGATTCGCTGCTTGCTGGCGGCCGGGTGGATGCGGTGAGGCTTTTCTGCTTGCATGCCGGGGCCGATTATGACCATGCCGCGGCCCAGGCGGTTCGCAGCCGCATGGCCCAGGCCGAGCGCGCCTGCGTGGTGCCGTACCTGCGCAATCCCTACGATGTCTTCACCGCAATCGGCCGCTGCACGCATTTCCTCGGCTTGCGGCTACACGCAGCGCTGCTGGCATATGCTGCCGGCGTGCCCTTTATCGCCGTCGAGTATCACCCTAAGGTCGCGGGTTTCGCCGACATGATTCAGTTGCCGGCGGCTGCGCGGCTGCCGCTGGCGGACCTGGAGCTTCCCGCGCTCGAGGCTGCTCTGGAGCGGCTGCTGGCAGGCGACATGCCCGGCCCCGGGATAGCTTACCCGCAAATCTGCGCCCAGGCCAGGCAGGTTATGGACCAAGTCGGGGAGCATATTCTAAGGACCGTACACTCTTGACACTCTTCTGGCCCGTGCAGGCAACGCCTTGATGCGACAGGCGTCTCGCCTGTCCGACCAGCCACCTCGGGCCGTGGTAGGACAATGGCCGACCATCAACTTGCCCATCAGCGCCCTGCCGTCTCCACCGCGCTGGCTTATTACTTGCCTGCCGCCCTAGTCATCTTGCTGGCCCTTGCCGCCTCCTTTTCTCCGTGGGCGGTTCCGGCCCTGGCCCTATTCTTGGTCCTCCCCCTCATCATCAAGCGCCCGCTGGTGCTGGTCGCCGTCTTAGCCTTGGTGCTGCCCATCAACCGCTGGTCCTTCGATGTCGGCTTCTACCTCCGGCCCTACCACATACTTGTATTGCTCGCCTTACCTCTCTATCTCTGGTATTGGGCCGCCGGCAAGTTACCCGCTATCCGTTTCAACCTTGTTGATCTGGCCCTGGTTGCTTTTTTGGCCTGCTGTCTGTTGTCCTTTGCCGTATCCTCGGAGTTGAGCTGGAGCCTCCGCAAGCTCATGTCCCTGGTATGGGTAGCCCTGCTCTACCTGACGATCCGCCTGCTTGTGCAGACCAAGGCCGCCCTGCGCGTGATGATTACCGTTGCCGGCATCAGCATGGGCCTATTTGCCGCCGGCGGCCTGCTGGTAATGGCCTTATTCGTCCAGCGCGGGCTCTTCAGCGACCTTGTTCCCATCCCCGAGGGCATAACCCCGCGCCTGGCCTATCTGCACACTGACGCCAACTTCTATGGCATGTATATTGCCATATATCTGATATTCGCGATTGTGTTGCTGTTGCGTTATCCGCGCGTGCATCCTTGGCTCAAGGCCCTGCTGGTAGTCCTGCTGGGCAGCAATTTGGTATTGGCTTTCTCACGCGGCGCTTTTTTGGCTTTTGTCTTGATCTTGCCGGCCATTTTGTTTGTTTTCAGGCGGCATATCAGCCGTCGCGGCTTTTTGGTGGTGCTCTTGCTGCTGGCGGCGGGCGCGCTGATTGTCGCCGTGTTGCTACCACAGTCGGTGTGGTTCTCGCAGTGGCAGCGCCTGGCCGGGACGCTCGAGCAGATCGGCGTCGGTCGCGAGAGCCGCTTGGCGATATTCACATACACGCTCGGCAATATTGTGCGCCATCCCTTCTTGGGTTTAGGCCTTGGCACTTCCCGCGCCTGGCACACCAGTATCATGTATGCTCACAATCTTTTCCTGGAGGTCCTGCAGGATGCGGGACTGGTGGGGATGGCCGGCTATCTTTTCCTGATTAGCTCTGTGGCGCTGATGGGTCTGCGCGCTTATCGGCGCAGTTCTGACGACTATCTCAAGGCGGTCTTAGCGGCGGCCCTATTTGCTTTGGGCTTCTTCCACTTACAGGCTTTGACGCTGAACGCGGTGCAGGATGTTATGCTTTGGGCTTTGATCGGTCTGATCGTGGCCGTCGTTGTCATCGCGGACCGCCAGAGCCGCGATTCGCACCACGCGTGTCGGCCAGTCTAGCAGTCGCCGCGTGGGTCGGGCTTTCTGACGCCTACCTATCCCCCGTTCCCCCTTCCCTACCAGGGAAGGGGGCCAGGGGGTTAGGTACCTTGTCGTTATCCCCTCTCCGCTTGGGAGGGGGCTGGGGGGTAGGCGTCGTTATCCCCTATCCCACCTACTTAGAGAGCATCACCAATGCCTAGATCCGACCGCAGCGACAATCCCGATACCCGCCGCCCGATTCGGGTATTGCATTTGATCCACACGCTCGAGCGTGGCGGCACCGAGCAGCTTCTGGCCTCCTGGCTGACTTGCCCGGAGGCTGCGGAGTTCTCGTATGCGGTCTGTTGTCTATTCGGTGGCGGCCCGCACGAGCACGCCATCAGACAGGCCGGCGTCCCGGTTGACATCGCCGGCATGAGGCTGCCTTACGATCTGGCCGGCCTTTACCGCGCTGCCCGCATCATTGCTCGTTTCCAGCCCGATATTGTTCATACTCACCTGCGCTGTTCCGACCTGGTGGGGCCGCTGCTGGCCCGGCTGGCCGGTTGCCGCCGCGTGCTTACCACCATCCACAATCCGGCGGTGCATTATTTCAAGCCGGGCCAGGCCATTGGCCGCTTCGAGGCCTGGACCTACACTCTCGGCAGCAAGCTCTTCCCCAGGTATTATGCCGCCATTTCCCAGGCTGTCGCGCAGGATATTGCGCGTTACATGGGGAATAAGGCGAGTATCTGGGTAGTTCACAATGCCATTGATTGGCGCGGTGTGCAGGCGGCCGTGCGTCGCAGTCGTCTGCAGGTGAGGTCCCAACTGGGCCTATCCGAGCGCACGCCTTTGTTCCTTTGTGTCGCGCGCCTGGAGTACCAGAAGGGCCACAACGATCTCTTGAAGGCCTTTGCTGAGGTGCGCCGCCGCTGCCCTGAGGCGGTGCTGCTGTTGGCTGGTGAGGGCACGGCTCGCGACCAGTTGCAGCGTCAGGCCGCTGATCTCGGTCTCGACCACAGCGTCAGCTTTCTCGGCCGCCGGGCCGATGTACCCGAGCTGCTCAACGCTTGCGATATCGTCGTCTCTGCCGCAGTTTACGAGGGCTTCGGGATCTGTCTCGCTGAGGCGATGGCCCTGGGCGCGCCGGTCATCGCTACTCGTGTCGGCGGCATTCCGGAGCTGGTTGAGGACGGCGTCACCGGCCTGCTCATCGAGCCGGGAGATTATCGAGCGCTGGCACAACAGATACTTGACTTATATGATGATCTGCCGCTGCGCCGGCGGCTGGCCCAAGCCGGACGCCGCCGCGTCATCGAGCAGTTCGACGTCTCGCGGATGCTAGAGCGCTATCACGACATCTACCGCCGGATGCTTCGGTACTAGAGCTGTTTCCTATGACGCCCAACCCGACCCGCATACGAGTGATCCACCTGGTCAACGCCTACCAGCACGGCGGCGCTGAAATGGTCATCAGGGACCTTATCGCCCAAAGCGACCCTGAGCGCTTTGAGTTCCGCGTCTGTGCCTTATTTGACCGCCACGCGGCGCGCGACTGGATTGACCGGCTGGGCGTGGACTTCGTCTCACCCCAGTTTCGCACAGTCATTGATCCCACCCGCCTCTCACGCCTTTTCACCATCATCCACCAGTTCCGGCCTCATCTGGTGCACACTCATCTGCCCGTATCCGATCTTTACGGCTGGGGCCTGCACCGCCTTGACGGCCGCGCGCCGCTGGTGACGACCCTGCACAATATGGCCGATTTCTACTATGCGAACGGTCCCTGGTTGCGGCGCTGCGAGGCCCGCGCTCACCGACTGGCCATGAACCGCTGGCCGGGTACCATCGTCGCGATTGCTGCCACTGTCAAGCACAGTTTCGCCGGCTACCTTGCCGACTGGCAGCGCATCCAGGTCGTCGAAAACGGCCTCGACGAGCAGCGCCTGGACTCCCAGCGCCGTCATAGCCGCCGTCATCTTCGCCGTCGCCTGGGCATCCCCGACACTACTTCCCTGCTGCTCAGTGTCGGCCGCCTCGAAGAGCAGAAAAACTATGACCTCTTGATCCAGGCTGCCGGCTTGCTCGCGGCCTCGCCCACGCCTTTTTCACTCCTCATCGCCGGCGGCGGCTCACAGCGCCGGCGCTTGGAGCAACTCATTGCCGACGCCGGCCTGGCGCAGGTTATCCGCCTGCTTGGCCCTACCGACGATGTCGTTGATCTCATCAATGCCGCCGACTGCTTTGTCATGACTTCGGTCGTGGAGGGCCTGCCTATGGCCCTCCTCGAGGCTATGATGATGGGCCTTCCCGTCGTTAGCACGGCCGTGGGTGCGATCCCTGAGCTAATTACGGACAAAGTCACCGGCCGTCTCGTACCCGCTCACGACCCGCACGCTCTGGCCGAGGCCATCCAGCAGGTCATCGCCAGTCCCGACCAGGCCGCCGAGTGGGCCGAACATGCCCAGGAGCGCGTCCGTAGCCATTATAGCGCCGCCACCATGGCGGGCAAGTATCAGCTAATCTACCAGGAGCTCGCCGAGAGTAGCTCAGAACCCTATGACTGAGTCAACCGACGCCAATTTAACCGGCCCCGAGCTTGCCTTGTCTCAGGTCCTTCACCACCTTCGCGGGCACCTCGGCATCATCATCTTCTGGGCCCTGCTGGCCGCTTTGGTGGCCGCCGTGGTGACTACTAGCCTGGTGCCGCGACAGTACCTCGCCCGCACCACGCTCTTGGTCAATGCCTCCGCCCCTAATGCCCTCGGCTCCACCGCGATGGACCAGGACGCACTCAGCATGCTGGTCGCGGGCCGCGGCACCAGCTCCGTTTTCGAGCTAATCGGCCATGCTCATTCAGTCCTGACCAGTCGCACCGTCGCCGACACCATCGTCCAGCGCTTTGACCTCAAGCGCCATTTCCAGGTCGTCACCGACTGGGAGGCGCGCGCGGCCCTGGCTGCGATCACCGCTATTCAGGACGACACCAAGCAGCAGAAGCTCAGCATCAGTGTCAGCATCAAGGGCACTCCGTGGATTACCGACCGCAGCCCGCGCGCCGACTGGGACCGCCGCGTCATGGCCGCCGACATTGCCAATGCCTACCGCGAAGAACTCAAGAAAGTGGATACCCTGCTGTTCAGGGCCGCAGCCAGCACTCGCCGCGAGTTTCTCCAGCAGCGCCTCGACGAAGCCCGTTTGGCCCTCGCCGAAGCCGAAGACGATTTCCGCGACTGGCAGCAAGCTAATCAGGTCCTGGCTCCCCAAGCCGTCGCCTCCGAGATGACCAAGCGTCTCGTCGAACTGCAGCTCGAGCACGAGCAGGCCATGGTTGCGGCCGCTGTCGCCACCCGTCAACTGCAAACCGCCCAGACCCAACTAACCTCCATCCCCCGCGAGCGCCAGGCCTCCTCCCTGGAGATCCGCAACCCCATCATTGACGACCTCCAGAACCGCCTCACCCAGGCTCAGACCGATCTGGCTCTGGCGCTTCATGTTGCCGGCAATCTCGAGAAGCATCCCGAGGTCCGCCGCTGCCGGGCCGAGATCGCCAGCCTCACCGCCGAGCTCAGCCAGGCCTTCGCCGACAGCCTGGTAACTCAGGAGCGCACCACCAGCATTAGTCCGGCCTATGACGAGGTCCACAAGACTTTGCTCCAGGCCCATCTCCAGAAGGCTTCTGCCGCTTCCCGGGCCGCAGCCCTCGACACCGCCATTGACCGCGTCTCTTCCCACATTGCCCGCATGCCCGAGGAGCAGACGGAGTACGTCCGCCGCTCCCGCGCCGTCTCGGTCAAAGAGCAGGTTCACCAGATGCTGCGCATGGAGTACGAGCAAGCCCTCATTGACGAGCATCGCGCGGTGGATAGCTTCCTGGTACTCGATCCGGCCATCCCGCCGGAGCAGAAGAGCAGTCCCCACATGCTCACCAGTATCGTAGTGGCCTTTGCCGCCGGCTTGCTCTTTGCCGCCTTGTGGAGCCTGTTTATCCTTGGCGCAGGCCAGGGGAGGAAGCTCTGAGCCTTGCCCACCGAGCTGCCCTCTAATTCTCATCTGCCTCAAAGCCGCTCTCTATCCGCCGCTGTTGTCATCCCCACTTACAATCGTCCTCGGGAGCTCCGCCGCTGCCTCGATTCTCTCCTCCGCCAGACGCTTTTGCCCGACCAGATCGTCATCGTTGACGACGGCGATCTGGACTACCAGCCCTTGGCCGAGTCCTTGGAGGCTACCGGCGTTGATTTCCTTTACCTGCGCAAGCAGGGCCCTCGCGGCCAGGCGCTATCGCGTAACCAGGGCACGGCCCGCGCTACCGGCGATGTAGTTTTTTTCTTCGACGATGATGTCGAGCTTGACCGCCACTATCTTGAAACCATCATGCGGCTTTACGAGGCCGATTTTGAGGGCCGCGTCGGCGGGATTGGCGGAGTGATTGTCAACGATCCTGTCATCGGCCCTTTACGCGCGCTGGCTGAATTGCTCAGAGGTACGCCCTCTTGGGGTCACGGCCGGGTTTTCGCTTGCGGCTTCAACCAAATGAATTACCATGCGGTGCGCCGTCTGCAGCCTGTCCAGTGGCTGGGTGGTGGCGTATCGAGTTTCCGCCGCGAGGTCCTAAGCGAGTTCCAATTCTGCGAGGATTATCGGGAGTATGCGCACTTCGAGGATGTCGAGCATTCTTACCGTGTGGCCCAGCGCTACCGGCTACTGATTACGCCCGAGGCCCGGCTTTGGCACTATCCCAGCCCCTCTTCGCTTTCGCCCGAACGGTTCGCTTACCGGCAAATAGTCAATTTGGGCCATCATTTCCGTCGAAACATGCCGCAGGGCCTCTTCAACCGGCTAGCTTTTGGCTGGTATTTGCTGATGATGTTATTTACTGACATTGCTCGCTTGCCGCTGATGCCGAGGCATTTGGCGGGGAACTGGGGGCGTTTGCGGGGGCATTTACTTGGCCTCCGGGCCCATCTCAGCTCCCCCGCCTTGCCCGAGTAATCCAGAGTTCGCGCCTTGCCGGTGATGCCCAGGCCTGACCCTCACGTGGGGCAGGCATCCTGCCTGCCGCCGTTGCCGCGTGCCTCGGGCTTTACAATCGATGCCGCGTGGCTCGGGCTTCCAGCCCGAGTCCGTTGCCGTTATTCCCTCTCCCCTTGGGAGAGGGCTAGGGTGAGGGCCGCCGTCGCCCGGGCCTTACCCATCCCACCCATTGCCCGACCAGTTGCACATCCCGGTCGTTTATGGCTCCACTGCGCCGCCCTACCACGTAGTATGCTACCGCGAACACACCCCCCACCGGGAAGATGGCGTAGGTCGTCTGCCCCAGCAGCAGGTTGACGACCACAGCCACTGCCGTCGGCCCGGTCAGGACCAGCACTAGGTGAATCAGCTTGCCCCAGGGCATCAGGGCCGTCAGTGACACCGCCAGCTTGCGACTGATGATGCCCAGGATCAGCCCGACGGTGAGCATTTCGCCTACGACCGTACCCCAGGCTGCGCCTTCTAGACTTAGGCCCTGGCACAGACTCCAGCTCAGCACCGTATTACTTATCAGGCCCACGGCGGAGGCGACCAGCACGTGGTATGACAGCCCCAGCGCCCGCAGTACATGGCTATAGACGGCGATGCGGACCGGCAGCAGCACGATGAAGACCTGGAATATCGGCACACTCTCGGCGTATTTTTCCGAGAACAGCAGCACGATCAACTGCCGCGACACTACTGCGATCAGCGCCGCCAGTGGGAACACGATCAGGGCGCTACGCCGCAGTGCGCTTTGCCACAGCCGCACGAACTGATCGTTTTTCTGCTCCTGAGCCAGCACTACCAGATTCGGGAAGATCCCTTGGGTGATTGCCGTGGCTGCCATCCCCACGAAGGGCACTTCGAAGGCACCGCGGGCGAAGACTGCGAACTTATCCGGAGGGTACAGCCCGGCCACTATGAATCGTGCGGCCGAGCGGCTCAGCCAGTTGCAGCCGGCTGCGAAGGCCAGAGGCAGGCAGTAGGCCAGTTGTCGCGAGGTCGCCGGCAGTGCCGGAGCTGTCTCTGAATTCCTGCCCTCTGTCGCCTTTTGTCCTCCTCGCATGACCACGAGGCTCACCACGACCACCGTTTTGGCGATCAGCCCCACGATGCCGAGGCTTATGACCACAGCCAGGGAGGCGTCGGCGATCCAGGCGGCGCCGACGGCCCCGACCTCATAGAGCATATGGGCGATGCTGACTGCGGCCAGGGCGTTGGCCCGGTCGGTGACCACCAGTGTCGGGATTGCCAGCCCATCGAGCAGGTAGCCGACGGTATATAGGCCCATCAGCCAGGCGTAGGTGAGCAATTCCGGGTTATTCATCCAGCCGGCTATCTTGGCGCGGAGACCGACTGCGGCCAGGATCACGACTACTCCTGCGCCGAGGGCCAGGCCGTAGTAGCGGGTTATGAGTTTGCGACGTTGGGCCGGGGCTGCCGGGGAGGCGAAGTAGAAGATACCGTCCGGCAGTCCCAGATTGAGGAAGGGGGGCACGGCTTGGGCGACCATGAGGATTTGCAGGTAGGTGCCATAGGTGAGGTGATCGAGCCAGCGGGTCAGCAGCAGGCTTTTGCTGAGGGCGGCGAGGCCGATACTAGCTTGGGCGAGGGCGATGAAGATCACGCGTTGCGAGAGTTGCAGGCCGCCGTTATGTTGATTGGAGGGGCCATTATTGGTCACAGCGCGCCGGTATCCTCATCTTCTGTCCGACACTATTCCTCGCCGGACAGCTTAGCTGTTTCAGCAATCATCTCGTGGCTCGGGCTTCACAAACCCATTCCCGTGGGGCGGGCTTCCCGCCCGACTCCTTGGGCGTTGTAGGGGCGGGATTTATCACGCCCTCCCCTAGCCTATAGGCCAGCAGATTCTGCCGAGGGATGAGGCTGAAGTGGCAGGTGCTGCGGCCTTCGGCAAGAATGTGAGTTGGTCTCCACACCGCTCCATTGCAGCCGAGGTCACAGCCCATGCCATAGCTCATCCCCCTGCAGGAACTGTATTCGCTATTGTTCCGATTTTCGCCTTGTTTCACCCAGCCGTCTTTTGGCTACTTTGTCAACTTCGTGGTGTGCCTGATGACGCATCTGGGGCGCTGCTAGCTGGTGCTGGCCCTGCTGGTGCGGGTCGGCAGAAACAAATCTTTCCAGGATTCTGCAGTCCAAGAAGAAGGTAGCCGTGCTTGCCACGGCGCATAGTCTCAACAGATGGGCTGTTGGTCACCCAGATCGATTCGAGACGGGTTGGCCGAAGCCAATAAGTTGCCCTCAGCAGATGTCGAGCCATGACAATGGCGCCGGCGAGCGGCCCCAAGGGCCTGAAGGAGGAACATGGTTATGCGATCGTGGAAGGCGACGAGGCTTTGCTGGATGTGCGTAGTCATAGCTGCACTGATTGCTGTCGTCGTGTGGGCGGCCGATCCAGTCGGGGAAGGTGGCGGCGGTATAAAACCCCCACCCGTTATTCAGAAAATGATGAAGGTGCAGCGACCGCCATTGAAACCGGGGATGAAACAGAACCTCTTCAATCGCATAAGCCAAAAGCAGAAGGCACTGGAGGATACTGAGGAAAAAGGCGCTCCGACAGGTAAGGCCAACACCGGCTCGGTGTACACGACGGACTGGATGCAGAACAGCTACGAAGCCAGCACCCTGAAACAGCTCAACACCCTGCAGGCGATTCAGCCGAGTTCAGATGATGGGGGGGGCTTGCAGGCGCTAGGGCATTTGTCGTTCCAAGCTCCATTTGCCGACTGGAACCGCGAAACGAACTTGGATGCGGGCTGCTGGGGCACCGGGACCGCCGGGCCCAATGCCGGCACAGTTTTCGCGACAGGCTCCTCCTACTCCATATCTGACTACAAGCGCGCAGAGGTCTTTGTGTGGGTCGAGGCTCCCTTCACAGCACCGAAGACCGGAGAGATGACGGTAACAATCGAGTACACGGGCTTGCATTGTGGCCTCGTCGTCGGGATGCCCACCTACTACCAGAATCTGTCCCGCTCGTCTCTCTACGGCTTCATCTGCTATCCTGCGACCGGTACATGGGAGCAAGAACTGAAGACGTATGCGAAAGTCCCGCCACCAGCTATCCTGTCAGTCCCCACGGCCCCAGGAGAAATCGTCACCCTGGAACTCCCCAAAGTGCAGGTGACACAGGGAGAAGCCGTGCTCATCGGAGCCGGTTTGAGACAGTATGACCGCTCCAGATGGAACGGCATTACGGCAGGAAGCATCGGAGGCGTAGTGTACAAGATCAACGTGGATATTGAGTAGAGCCACGTAACGGCAGGCGGAACCAACCACTAAGCCTCCGCAAGCGGTGCATCAGCGGTCAGGAGCAGAGAAGCTTGCGCAAATGCGCCAGGGCATAGTGCATGCGGGATTTGACCGTGCCTAGTGGTATGCCCAGAATCTCGGCAATCTCCGCATACGGCAACTCCTCAAAATGCGCCAGCACAAATACAAGCCGATGGGCCTCGGGCAACTGCAAAATCGCCCGCCTAATGCGGTAGGTCTCGTAGCGGCGTAGTAGAACCGTCTCCGGAGTCTCGGAATGACTCACCATCTGCCGCAGCACCGCCCGCGCGCCCGGACCTAGCTGCTGCTCCAAGGGAACTGGATGAGGCCGAGCGCGCTGGCGACGCGTATGATCAATATGGCAGTTGAGAGCAATGGTGTACAGGTAAGTGGTGAACTTGGTGCGGGGCCGGTAGCCCTCCCGCGCCAGCCACAAGCGCACAAAAGCCTCCTGGGTACAGTCGGCAGCCTGCTCGCGGTCCGAACAGAGGCGGTAAATGAACGCCTCAAGCCGGGCGCGGTGCCGCTGGACCAGAAGATCAAAAGCCCGCATGTCACCGGCGCTAACCCGGATCATGAGGTCGCAGTCGCTCGCCACAGGCGGCCCTCAAGAGATCTAGTAAGAGAAAGCGCGGATACCCCCGACATTATACGCACAGCAGGGGCGGAGGTTCAAAGGCAACAGCAGACTCGGGCAGGATGCCCGAGCCGCGCGATGGTGTTTGGATAGGCGCGAGGACCACAACGGCGGCCCTCACCCTAGCCATCTCCAAAGGGTAAAAGGGATAACGACAAAGCGGCAACGGCTGGGCCGGATTCTCGGCCTTCGACAAGCTCAGGCCTCATATGCGGCCCCTCCGAAAGGCACCAGGAAAAAGGACACACGAAGCGGTTCGGCCCTGCAGTAGGATTTGCGGCGTCTGACTCTCGGGGAACCAGGGTTCGGCACCGCCTCTAGTCGTCGCGAGCGGAAATGTGACGGAAAACCCGCGCCGCCTCCGCAACATCAGTGACCCCAGCTAACACCTTCTGCGCAGCGTCATAACGCAACGGCTGGACCTGATGCGCCGCCATTCTCTCAATGTAGTCCATGTCAGTGCCGTCCGTCAGCATCTGGCGGAGCTCCTCGTCCAGCACCAAGACCTCATGCACCGCACTGCGGCCACGATAGCCCGTGCCCCGACAGTTGTTACAGCCGACAGCGCCCCACAACCGATCCGGAATGTCCTCAACACCGGCGCCCTGCAGCCAGGCACACTCGGCAGGGGTAGGCGGGCGCTGCTGCCGGCAATCAGGACAGAGGTTGCGGACCAGCCGCTGACCTAAAGCGCCTAAAACAGCATCGGCAATCAGGAACCGCTCCAGGCCGACATCCGCCAGACGGCGTAAGACGCCAGCGGCATCAGCGGTATGCAAAGTGGTAAGCACCAAATGGCCGGTGAGAGCCGCTGAGACGGCGGTCTGGACGCTCTCGAGATTGCGGAGCTCGCCACACATGATCACGTCCGGGTCCTGGCGGAGAATGTGACGCATGGCGGTAGCGAAGTTGACACCTGCGGAGGGATTGACCCGAATCTGGTTGATGCCATCAATCAGTATCTCGACCGGGTCCTCGACAGTGTGGATGCTGACCTCGCGGCGGTTGAGCTCAAGTAAGGCGGCGTAGAGTGTAGTGGTCTTGCCGGAGCCGGTCGGGCCGCAAACAATCACCACGCCGCAGGGGCTGTGGAGCATCTTGTCGAACAGCGCGCGGTTGTGCTCGGACATGCCAATAGCATCAAGGTCAGGAAGGGCCTCGAGAGGGGAGAGCAGGCGGATCACAATGCTCTCGCCCTGGGCCGTGGGCAGGCACGAGATGCGCAGGTCGTACTCCCTGCCGCTGATCTGTATGCGGGCCCTGCCATCCTGGGGGCATTGCGTCTCCATAGTGTTGACACCGGCCATGTACTTGAGGCGAGTGACCACCGGGGCGTGCTGCGCCTTGGGCAGCGTCCGCTCGTCATGCAAAACCCCGTCAATGCGATAGCGGACAACCGTCCGGTCGGTCATCGGCTGCAAATGGATGTCACTGCAACCGGGCTGGATGGCGCGCGCAATGATGTCCTGGACAAGCTCGCGGATGGCCGGCTCGTCGGCGGCGTCCATGACGCTGAGAACGCGGCGGACCCCCTCCAGCTCCTTGCGGCACTCGACACACTGATCCAGATGCGCCGCCACGGCGTTGCGGTCATCATCGCCCAGCTCGTCCTTCAGATAGGGCATCATCAACTCGCGGCAGGTCTGGCATTGCATCGCAGATCACCCCCTCAAATGTCAACGCGGCAGAAGGTTAAACGCAAAGAGCGCGGGAAGGTTCAAGTGAAGCTGGAGGATTGCCCGGGGCGAGCTCGCAACGGGACCTACCCCCCAGCCCCCTCCCGAAACGGGACGGGGAGAAACAGCAACGGCGGCCCTCACTCAAACCCTTTTCCAAAGGGAGAGGGGATAACGACAACGAGGCGGGCTGGAAGCCCGACCCACCGGCTTGTTGATGGCGGTACCCGAGCCAGGGGGCTGCTTGGGGATGCCGGAACCACGCGAGGCTCAGGCACCGAGGAACCACGTAAGTAGAAACAACACGGGCCGGTGGCGCGATAATAGAGCAGCCAATACAGCCGCCCGATCGCCACCAGCCAAATGCAAAACTAAGCCAAGCCTAGAAAACGTAAGGCCCGACCCAGAATGTCCCCAACAGACAAGCCGCCAATGCATAGAAACTCGCCAGCCACCAGAAGATACAATGTCGCTAACACACCAATGACAACCCCCGATACAGTGTGCCAGATACTCTCGCGCTTGAATACCAAATACACCGCCACCATGAATAGCAACAGCGCCACCGCAGCGGCCATGATCGGCTCGCCACCACCAGTCGCGAAAACCTCGAAGCGTTGCAGGAACTTAGCGAAGTTCATCAGCCTCACCCGATGACGCAGGCCGTTCTAGTGCAGGCTTCCTGGAGCAATTATACCCAGAAATAAAAAATGCTAACAGCTCCAGGCCGGTATCGAGCAAGCCTCGAGGCCGGTAGCACCCAGATAGCAGGGCGTACTGGAGGCCAACCGGAAAGTACGCACTGGGCCAAAGGCCCAAATTGTGCCGCGGAACTGGCCGTCCAGGTCTGTAAATTGCCGCTCCATAACCCGGGCGACTGCAGTACAGGAATGGGCATGGAAAGCAGAAAGGGCATAAAATGCTCTCTCGCCAGCGGGTGCGTATAATCGGCGGAATCGTGCTCTGTAGCGCGCTGGTCGGCCTAAGCTGCATCGCCTGGCACTGGTGCCGGTGGAGCGGCCCTCAGGCCCGGTTACTCGCCCAAATTCAATCGGACAACAGTAACGGCACCTACCCCCTACCCCCTCCCGAAACGGGAGGGGGAGAACGGCAAAACGGCAACAGCAACCCTCACCCCTGGCCCCTCTCCCAAAGGAAGAGGGGAGAAAGGCAACCCTCACCCCCGGCCCACGCGAGGGTATCTGGGAAGGCGAAGAGGTCTGCTAGTGGGGAAAATGAGCTCAGACCGTCAAAAGGAGCCTGGGCAACACCGCCAAGACCCGGGCCGGCGCGGTTGCTGTTCGTCGGGGATGTGCTGCCGCTGCAAGACCGTGACTACCTAGACAATGTCAAGCAATTCATCACCGGCGCCGACCTGGCAGTGTGTAACCTGGAATGCGTGCTGTCCACCCATGGCACAAAAAGCCCCCTCAAACTGAGAAATGGCCGCAGCATCCATAATGAATTCTTCTTCCGAGTAGCGCCCGCGCACGGTCAGCGGCTGGCCGCCGCCGGCTTCGATGTCGTTACCCTCGCCAATAACCACAGCATGGACTACGGCGGCGAAGCCCTGCTGGAAACACTGGCAGTGCTGGATGCGGCAGGCATCAAAGCCAGCGGAGCCGGCAGAGATGCAACCGCCGCGCGCCGGCCCGCGATCTGTGAGGCCCAAGGCCAAACAGTGGCCGTGCTGGCCTATGTCAGCCCCAAGACGCTGCCCGGCACCGAACACTTCGCCGCCACCGAACATACCGCCGGCACCGTCTTCGTCCAGCCAGGCCCGAATAGCAAACCGACCGCACATACCTGCGCCATGGTGCGTAATGATATCAGCGCGGCCCGCAAGCAGGCCGACTTCGTGGTGGTCTGCTACCACTGGGGACGCGAGGCGCGCCGCGAACCGGAGGGCTTTGCCAAACACCTCGCCCACCTGAGCGTGGACTGCGGCGCCGACCTGGTGATCGGCCACCATCCGCATACCCCACAAGGTATCGAGATCTACAAAGGCCGGCCCATCGCCTACAGCCTGGGGAACTTCGCCTTCTCCACCAGATGGAGAGGGCTGCTGGAAAGTATCATGCTGGAAGTACTCATTAGGGACGGCAAATGGCAAAAAATCGTGGCCCACCCGGTGACCCTGCAACACCTGCTGGGGGACCCGTCACCAGCGACCGGCGAAACCGGCCGCAGTATCGCCCGGCGGATCGCCGAGCTATCCGCAGCGTGGAAGACACCGTGCAGCTACGTGCGGGACGATCAAACAACGGCTCTCATGATAAACAATCCCGCCGCCGAGAAAGGCGCCCGGGACCGCCTGCTCGAGGCCGAAGCGAAATACTTCTACACGGAAATGCATCCGCAGATTACGGGCATGGCCACCGTGCACTTCCTGGCATGGGACGTGGAGGGGCAAGAAAAATCGCCCAAAGTGCGCGAGATTGTGGTCGCAAAGGCCCTCGCCGGCGAGGTACTGGAGATATTCAAGCAGATTTACTTCGATGCAGAACAGTTCCCGATCCACGATCTGGTAGGCTATAACTACCGCACTGCAATCGGCGGCCGCGGGCTGTCCAAACACGCCGTAGGACGCGCCATTGATATAAATAGGGCCGAAAACCCCATGATTAAGGGCGGCAAGAAGCTGGTGCACCCCGATGAGCCGCCCTACACGCCCGGGGAATGGCGGCCCGGTGAGGACCCGTACTCGATTGCGCCGGCCGGATCAGTGGTGCGGATATTTAAGGCGCATGGATGGCGCTGGGGCGGAGAATGGACAAGCTGCAAGGACTACCAGCACTTCGATAGATAGAATGGGAAGAGGCGGGCCGATGGCGGCACCTACCCCCCAGCCCCTACCCCGTTTAGGGAGGGGGAGAAACAGCAACGGCGGGCCTCACCCCTTCTATTCCCCTCTCCCGGTGGGAGAGGGGCCAACTGCAAAACGACAACGGCATCGGGCTGGAAAGCCCGACCCACAAGACGATGGAAGCCTTAGAGGCCTAGAGGTCAATCCAGATGGCGTTCAGCCTAGTGAATACCCGACGCAAGAGTGGATTGTTGATGATCCAGCGGCCAGTCTCCGGATCTATCGTGCATAGCAGACGCGTGATTAGGTAACTGAGCGGCAAGCAAATCCCCGCAATCACCGGAACACTCAGAGGCAAGCTGAAATCAGCAAACAGCACGCGGACGGCCAGCAAAGGTAACAGCAGACAATCATAAATGGCCGCGCCCAAGAGTAAGGCGGTATAGTCGCGGGAGCGGGCGAGACGCCCGTCCTTGGCGCCCGGCGCTGAAACAAACACCGGGCCGGCCGGGACAGACTGCTGCGGCTGTGGCCCAGGCTTGCGGTTGCGCCCAGGCTGCGGTGGACCGGTCGGCGCTGCGGCAGGCTCAGACTCCCCGCCTGCCTCAATCACCAAATGGCCGCAGGCCGGGCATAAGCCCTCTGCCTGCATCTTGGCACCACACTCAGGACAGCGCATAAGATGCCAAGATTGTAGCGTATCCTTACGCGCCACGCAACGGCGGCCTTCACCCTAGCCTCTCCCAACAGGAAAAGCGCGTAGGAGCTGGACCCCCTGCGCGCTAAGACCGCACAGCACCAGCGCGGCCGAGCTGCCAGAAAAACCAGTTTGAGAGGCAATCCGTGTGGGAAGTCTTGTGAGTAAGCGGAAGGATGTGATATAGTCAATTGGGCTGATGTGACTGGAATATGAGTGGAACAAAGCAAAGGAGGGAGCGTGATGAGACGAGGATTTACCTTGATTGAGCTGTTAGTGGTAATTGCCATCATCGCGATTCTGGCGGCGATCTTGTTCCCGGTGTTCGCCAGGGCGCGGGAAAAGGCGCGGCAAACAAGCTGTCTCAACAACGCCAAACAGATGGCGACAGCGGTGCAGATGTACGTTCAGGACTACGACGAGACGGTAATCCCATACTACCAGGACGGTAATCCGAGTGGGTCGCGCTGTTGGTGGCAAATTATGGAGCCGTACGTGAAGAACATGCAGGTGTATCTGTGCCCCAGCAGCTACATGATAGCGCCCAACTGGAGCGCAACGCGCGCTTACGGCGACTTCATGGACTACGGCATGAACCGGCGGTGCAGCACGAGGGGTACGGCAACGCCGACAATCGTCAAACTGGCGGATGTGCGCTATCCGGCCGAGACGTTCATCATCGCTGAGGGTGACTGCACGCGCGACCGTAATGATTACAACTGCTCCAACGCCTGGGACCTGATGGCCGTGACCAGCGGCAGGAACGCCAGCTCGTTTATCCCGCAGCGGCACAACGGTGGCGCGAACATCACCTTCCTCGACGGCCACGCGAAATGGCACACGATCCAGCTCGACCCCAATAGCCCGTATGTGGGGCCGATCAAGTACACGCTGTGGCCGACGGATCTTTGCTGGTACGCGGACGGCCGGCCGAAATACTAAGGAGCCGAACGTGATCCGACAGGCGCGCCGCCTATCGTACCCCTCATTGGTGGATGCTCAGGAGTTGAGGGGAGGTATTGACCTGGAGAGAGAGAAGTATTAGTATATGGTATCACATTGTGTAAGCTGTGTGGGAGGCCGGAGCGGAGGCCACACAGATAACGAAAGGCAAAGGAGATGGGAAACATGCGTAGGGGCTTTACGTTGATCGAACTCCTGGTGGTCATAGCCATCATCGCGATCTTGGCCGCCATCCTTTTTCCGGTATTCGCGCGCGCCCGGGAGAAGGCCCGACAAAGCAATTGTCTGTCCAATGTGAAGCAGCAAGTTCTGGGGATCACAATGTACGCGCAGGACTACGACGAGATGCTGATGCACATTTACTACGACCTCGACGACAGTGACAGCTACACCGTCGGGGACACGACCTGGATGGATGTGATCAGGCCGTATCTGAAGAACACCCAGATTTTCAAGTGCCCGAGCAAGAAGAACTGGACCTACGGGTACGCGGTCAACTACGGCTATTGGAGCGGCGTAGATGGCTACACGCCTCCGGTGGGGCAACCACTCGCGGAGATGCATCGGCCCTCGGAAACAGTGCTGCTGCTGGATAACAATTCCTCGTCCTCAATGTGGTACTCGTGGGAGGGCTGGGGCGATACCCCTTCATACACGACGCTGCCGGAGCGGCACAACGACGGGCTCAACGTCGGCTACTGCGACGGCCACGCCAAATGGGGTAAGCGGATGGACATCGGCGGCTCGGCCGGCACCGTCTGGCCCAACTGGACTATCGAGGACGACTAAAGCCTCCTAGCTGCAACAATGTGGTGACCCTAGCCCCTGTGAATTAAAGCAGGGGCTCTTTTTCGGGTGGATGGCAAAAGCGGCCCTCACCCTAGCCCTCTTTCAAGGGGAGAGGGGAACAGCAACGGAGTCGGGCTGGAAGCCCGAGCCACAGGATAGATTTGGGTGGGCCAGCTCCCACTCCGGAGAAGAGAAACCTGCAATGAAAAACACAACAGCAATAGTCGGACTGCTCCTGATAGTGGGTGCGAGCGCCACGGCCGATGAGGTCGTGGCGGTCTATGTTGACGGCAGGCAAGCCGACTTCAAACCGGCCGCGCGCGTGCGTGATGGCAAGTCCTATGCGCCGCTGCGGGCAATCTCCGAGGCCCTCGGAGCAGAAGTGAAATGGAACGCCCAAGCGCAGATGGCAATCGTGTGCCGGGGCAATATGTGCGTCGCAATCAAGAAAAGCGACGGGATCATAGTAGAGGATTACTTGCTGGTGCCGCTGCGGATTTTGAGCGAGGCGCTGGGCGCAAAGATCGGCTGGGATCGTACCAGGCGCGCCGTGATAATCAAGTCGCCACCAGGGGGCGCGAACTAACTGCTAGAAGCTCGCAGTAACAGGTTGGGCTTCAACCGGCTCCAGAGCCAGAGCTTCGGCCTCCTCCGCCTGTTGCTCCTCCTCGAAAGCCTGCGGAAGACGCGCCGTCATCGCAGCAAAGATCCAGAAGTAAATGCCGGCAGCGGCATCGTATAGAGCGCCGCCGATGAAAAGCTGTGAGAGCAATACAAACATGCCCGCGGTCATGGCCAGGAAGATGTAGTGATCCCTATCGCGGGCGGCAGTGCGGGCCGCAGTGATAGCACCGCGAGTCGCTACCCACAGCATCCAGAGCCAAAAGAACAGCCCCGGCAGCCCCAGCTCGGATAAGACCCTCCCGAACTCGTTCTCAATCCACTCGATGCCACGCGCGCCGGCCTCGTGCCGCAGTTCGCCATAGATACGCCCGCTGCCGGCACCGGTGGCGACGCCGTAGCCAAGCGGATAGCGAGTGACCTGCTCCAGAGCCTGCTCGAAGGGCTTGGTGACACGCCTGACAACGATCTGGGGAGTGATGGTCTCGCGGATGCGCTCGGCCCCGGGCTCGGCGGTCGGGACCATGTAGTTGAATGATATGACACCCGCCAGAGCAATGATGGCGACAATCAAAGTCTTGCGTCGGGCCAATATCAAGAATATCAAGAGGCCGACCAGCAGCCCCAGGAATGAGCCGCGAGTGCCGGAAGCGACTAAGCCGCCGCCGGCAAGTATAGCAGTGCCAAAGAAGAAGCCGCGCCGGACCAGCCCGGGGTAATACAAGGTCAAGCCGAGGCTTGCCAGAATCACCAGAGCGCAGAAGTTGCCGAGCAAGGAGGGGGCATTGAAGATCGAGATGGCGCGCCCGGTGTACCACAGAGTATGGCGGTAAAGCTCCTCACTAACGCGCAAGTGCTCGTAGCCCATGATGCTCTGGTAAAGCCCGTAAGCGGCAACCGGCATCGAGACCCAACACATGGTGCGCAACAGGCGAATGACCCTGGTGCGGTTGCTGAAGATGACATAGACCGGGTAATAGAGGGGAATCCACAATATCCAAGAACGCACCCCGGCCAGAGCCAGAGCCGGACTCTGAGTGGAGGGCGCAGTTATCATCGCGAAGGCGTAACCGATAAAAAGTACCGCCGGCACCGTGAGGCGCTGATTGATCCAACTGAAATCCTTGTTGCGCAAGCTCTCGTACCCCAGGCGCACCAGGATAAAGCCCAGCATGACATCCTTGGCTACCAGCGTGAACAAAGACGGGGCAATGGTCTTATATACACCCTCGACAAGCCCTAGGAAAAGTAGGGCATAAACAGCGAACTCCAGCGACAACATCGCGCCGATGAAGCCGCTGACACAGACGATGACGGTGACGCTGTCCCAGAGGCTGCCCTTCATCCCCAGCACAATCAGGCCTGCCGCAGCGCCGAGACCGGCGGTGAGGGCGGTCAGAAGTATCGTCATGTTTACAACACTACGCATCCGCATCGGCTGACCTCATAGCGGGGACTTGCCTAACATTTTAGCACATATCGCGCGCGGGGGAAGCTGTTTTTATGGCGTCGGGCTGGAAGCCCGACCCCCGGGATCTGTTGGGGAGGCCTGACCAGCAAGGCCTATTCGGGACGGGCGAGCCTATCATGACACGCTTTTCAGTGTGCCAGCTTCCAGCAGCAGCTTACGGCGGGTCACCGCCAGAGCCCGGTCGTCATGACTGGCAATGATAACTGTGCGGCCCTGGTCGTTGAGAGCGGCTAACAATGCGAGAATCTTGTCGGCATTGGCCCGGTCCAGCTCGCCGGTAGGCTCGTCAGCCAGCAGCATCTCGGGATCGTTAACCAGAGCACGCGCCACCGCCGCGCGCTGCTGCTCGCCGCCGGAAAGCTCACCGGGTAAATGCCCAGCCCGGTGCGCGATGTTCGCCGTCTCCAGTACCTCCGCCACCCGCGCCGCCTTGTCCGCCTCCGCCATCGGCACCGGAATCAACGGTAACATCACATTCTCAAATAGCGTCAGCGAGGGCAGCAGATGCGCGCTCTGGAAAACCAAGCCGACAGTGTTGCGGCGATAAGCGGCCAGTTCGTTGTCGCTGAGATCATTCAGGCGCAGCCCCGCAACCGTCACCAGGCCGCTGGTGGGCCGCTCCAGGCCCCCGATGATGTTGAGTAGAGTTGACTTGCCGGCCCCCGAGGCCCCCTGCAGGCCCAAGAGCTCCCCGGCCGTGACGGTGAAACTAACCCGCTGCAGAGCGGTGACCGTCTCGCCCTCGCGCTCGAAGGATTTGCTGATGTTAACGGCGTCGAGGTACATGAATGGCCCCTTGTGGTGAGTGGTAGCGGCATGCGGGCCGGGTTCGCTACGCTCAGCCGGCCCCTTCGTAGGGCAAAAACAACAACGGCGGGCCTCACCCCCGGCCCCTCTCCCAAGGGGAAGGGGAGAGGGGAGAACGGTAACGGCAGCTACCCCCCGGCTCACCCACTGCCTCGCAGTGGGTACCCGCCGAAACGGGAGGGAGAGAACACCAACGGGCGCAGGCCATGCGCCCCCACAATGGCGGAGGCGGGCCGGGAAGCACAGCCCACACGACAAGTGCTAGAGGCGGCGGAGGGCCTCCGCCGGTGCCAAAGCCGCCGCCCGCCGCGCCGCCACAAAGCCAGCCGCCGAACCTAATAGCAATGCCGTCAACGCCCCAATCAAGAATATCAAAGGCGATGGATAAAACACGATCCGGGTGCTGAGAAGCGGCTGAGTAGTAGCGCAGGGCGGGTATGAAGCCAGCGCCGAAGGCAACTCCAAGGTCGCCACGTAGCTGTAACCCCAAGCCAGTACCATACCCAGCAGCGAGCCGATCAGCCCACCAATGACCCCGATATACAAGGCCTCGGCCACAAACATGCGAGCCACCTGAGCGTTGTCCCAGCCAATAGCCTTGAGAATGCCGATCTCCGGGACGCGGCGGGCAACACCGGCCAAAAAGCTGTGCAATATCAAAACGAAAACGAAGACTAACACAAGGGCTGAGATGACATACAAGGTCCGGCGGGTAACCTGGGCCAGCAGCGCCGTGCCGGCATCCACATTCTGCGAGCTGGTGATGCTCACTCCCGCGCCGATCTCGCGGCGCGCTACCGCTTCGACACGGGCCGTCTGACGGGGGCTCTTGAGGGCGACAAAAACCGTATCCAGAACGCCCTCGCTGCCGTAGTCACTGTACATGCGCTGGGCGATGACTAGAGGGATAAAGGCCTCGGCCTCGGCGATGCGGGCACTCTGGGCCAGCGATATCAGCCCAACCACCTCAAAAACCGCCTGCGGGCCCAGTGGGATCATGTCGCCGAGGCGGTAGCCCTTGGCGCGGGCATAGTCCTCGGTAATCAGCGCGTGGTAGTCATCGCCGCCGGAAAGGTAGCGGCCCTCGGTCACCGCACAGCAGGTGCGGCGGTCCTCTTCCTGGTCCGGCGCTTGCAACCGCACCGGCCCGAGCTGGCGCTTGTGCGGGTCAATGCCGGCCACCACCGTGGGATGGCCCTCGTAAAAAGCCCAGACCATCAGCACGCCGGAGACCTCTTCGACCTCGGGCAGGGCCTGCAACTGCTTGAGGATTCCGGCATCAATCTCGCCCAGGTCCTTAGGCAACTTGACCAGAGCGAAGGGGCAGGGCTTGACGCGCTTCTGGATCACCAGATCAGCGCCGGTGGAATCGAGGGAAGCCTGGACCGCCGAACGGACGCCGTGGGAGATCGAGAGTATCGCCACCAACAGCGCGGTCGCCGCAGCAATCCCGCCGAGCGACAACAGCGCCGTGCTGCGCCGCCGCCAAAATGCCTTCCAGGCGTATCTGAGCAGCAAACGGCCTCACTTCCTTTAGCCCGCACTATTCACGAAGACCATCGCAGATGAGGCGAAACTGCCGGCAAAGGCCATTGCCAGCCGCACAGCGCCCTTTCCTAAAATATCTCGAAAATGACACGGTGCAACCCCACGTAGGCCAGGCTTTCTAGCCTGGCTGGTCCGTGACTGGTAACGGCGTCGGGCTAGAAAGCCCGACCTACGCCTTCGTGAACAATGCAACCTAGAGATGCCCGACCTACGCGTTCATGAATAATGGGGGTTAGAAGCTGCCTCAAGGGCTGGCGGGACAGTCCCGTGAAAAAAGCCGCAGCATCTTCCCGCTTCGACGGGCTCAGGGCAGATCCAGCCACGAGTTTTGCAGACTACCCACACTAGGGCGGAGGCGTTGGGGCGGCCTCGGCGGCGTCCGCTGTCCAGGCACCGCCGGGGCGAACATAGCGCTGCTGATACCAGGTAAGTGTCAAGTTGGTCAGGCCGGCGCGGGTCACAATCTCCAGCAGCAGCTTCTGCGGGGCCACCAGCCACACGGGAAAAAACATGGTGCGGCCATTGAGCCTGAGCGCGACACGCGGGGGCTTGCAGAGGCCGCCGAGGTCTGTGAGACTGGCCTGCTGAATGTCGGCCCAAACCAGGTGCCGCTTGCGGCCGCGCCAGTCGGTTATCTCCATCGCCTCCGGTGCGACGACAACTCGGCCGCGTTTAGCCACTAAGAGGGCCCGCACCCAGGCGTAAGCAAAATACAGCCCCAGCACCACATAGGCGGCTGCAAATAGTACCATACGGCGGGCGACCCGTCGCAGCAGGGGATCGAGCTTGGTGGCCGGCTTGGGCGGGTACTGGGTATCGTCGGCCTGCCAGCGGCGAATCTCCCCGGCCAGGCGCCGCGTGGTACTCTCCGCCGTGGCAACTTTCCAGGCGGTGGACACATTCGCCGCCGCCGAGAAGCCCCAGGCCAGCACTACCAACCCCACCGCCACCTGCCACCAGGTGGGCACCACAAATCGCCATTGCAGTGTGTCTGGTGCCATCGCTTGGCCTCTGCCTCGGATTATTCCCGAAGACCATCACACAAGAGCCGAAACTAGCGCCAAACAGCATTCGAACCCGCACAGCGCCCTCTGCGGAAATACCCCCCAACTGACACCGCACAATCTTACATAGGCCAGGCCTTCTAGCCTAGCTGGTGCCTGCCTTGTAACAGCGTCGGGCTAGAAAGCCCGACCTACGCGTTCATGAACAATAGAGGTTAACGCTATCACGAGAGTTCGGTGACGACTCTGCTATGAGAACTTACCCCGCCGGAAGTCACGTGTCAAGCCGAATCGTCTTTTCCTCGCCCGCGGCCAGGCCCAGTGCAAGGCAGGAGAGGTCCCGTCCCGGCACCTGTTCGGCACCGGCAAGGGCGGGGGCTTCACCGTGCAAGGCCAGCACCAGGTCGGGACAGTCAGCGCCGGCGGGATCGCGCACCACGATCTGCCCGGGGCGGCTCTCCACCTGCACCGCCCGGCGGCGCGACCAGAAGCGCGCCAGCTCGCCCGGCAGCGGATTCCACCACCTCGGCGCATGAGCCTGGTAATACTCCAGCAGCCCCTCCAGAATGCTGACCCAACTGTCCGGGGCTTGCTGGAGCGTGGTCCTACGGGCGAAGGTGCGCTGATGCCAGTTGAAACATACATACCCATTCTTGGCCAGAATCATGTCCAACCCGCCGGCACCATCGGCAATCGCCGCCTCAGTGCCGCGCTGGGTGCCCGCACCATAGCCGCCGGTGACGATACCATCCTCGATGACGAACGGGAACTCCCAGATGTCCACCGGCTCACCGGTCGCGACATCCAGGGGCGCATAGGGCAGAACCGTGCCGCAGAGGAAGGCAGTGGCGGTCTGCTCGGCATACCAGGTGCTGTCATAGAGCAGACCGGCGGCGGCCTTGTACTTCAGGGAATCGGGCCAGTTGGTCAGGTAATGGTTGCGCGTGCCGGGCGGCTGACAGCCGGTGACCTGCCGGAAATAGGCAACCTCCTCAGCCACCTCCTCGGCAGTGCGATGGCCGAGTTCGTGAGGGGCGATCTCCCAGCCGCTTTGGGCCAGCTCGCGCGCCGCCTGCAACACCGGCTCGTCAGTCACCAGGTAGCTCGTCGCAGGCAGCCAGTACTCCTGCGTCGGCGCCGGCGAGAAGAAATAGAACGCCGACTTGATGCCGAAGCGGTTTTCCAGCTCGCGCCACCGGGCGAAATTGAAATGGGGATTATCGCTCTGGTCCGCCCGGCCCCTGAAGGCCTTATCGCCATATACCGAATCCACATCATGCGTCAGCAGCATCCCGTTGAGCTTGATCTGGCCATCAACCGCCGGATGAAACCACTTGGTCGCCATCACCAGGCCAAGCCGGTCGTAGCACCGGCGCAGAATCGCAGTGAAGATGTCCTGGTAATCGCTGATCACCGGCCGCGCGCCCCATCTATCTGCCAGCGCCGCCCACAGCACATCAATGTAGCGCACAAATGACTTGTAGCCGGGATTGCCGGCCCACGAGAAGCGCGACAGGTACAGGCCGATGGTCTCGAAGATCGGGGCGTTGAGGATGATGCGGAAGGCAGCGTCGCCGACCTCCTGCACGACGAAAAGCGGGCCCTGGCCGCCATACTTGGTCTCGACATAACGCAAGACGCCACAGGCGACATCGCCCTCGACCTCGCGCACGCCGCCGAAGACGGGGAGAGCCCTCACCCCTGGCCCCTCTCCCGGGGGGAGAGGGGTAACGACTTCGTTTCCCCCCGCCTCAGAGCCCAAGGGGAGAAGGCAATCCGGCGTGAACTCGGCCTGCAGCTCGACGCGCAGAATCGGCCATACCGCACCATAATCCGGCGCCGGTGCCGGCCGGCAATTGACGCAGACCTGCCCACCAGCCGGGTCAATGACCAGTCCGCCCTCAAAGTCATCGCCGGCACCGGCCTCCCCATACGAAAGCCCAATCATGTCGAGGAGCTGGCGAGCGCCATAGTACGCCCAGGTGGATTGCCGTTGCGGATCGTCGGTACACAGCGACCTGACAACTACGGGTAGCATAGAGACAAGCCCTCCCTAGAGATATGATGGGGAGTATTTCAAGCAGGGGCTGGCAGGGTCCTTCTAGTACGACCGCGCCGGGCGAGGAAGGAAACGGGAGGATAATGGGAGAATGGTCATTCAAGACGCTATGAACATTTCCCTTTCAGAGAGAACAATTGAGGACATTCTGGCCTCAGACAAAGCCATTTTGGCTGAGGTGCTGTCCGTTGAGCCGGGGGATTTGAGCCTGCTGGCACGCCAGAAGGTTCTGGAAACCGGCAAGCTGGACCTCCTGTACGTCCACAGAGATGAACTGCTCCTTATTGAGCTAAAGGTGGTGCCCTTCTACCACGAACTCATTCATCAGATAGACGGCTACTGTGAGTGTCTCAGAGAGCTGCAAAGACAGCACAGGCTCGTCGATCTTCAGATAGCAAAAATCGCGTTAGTAACAGGGGCCGATCCCAAAGATATTCAACAGTGCGAACACAGTGGGATTCGGCTAGTCACGTATGAGCCGGAATTCGTGCTGTCAGAATTCTACGAGCGTTTTAGGAGCCTCTCCCACTTCCTCGAAATCCGCTCCGGGGATTATGGCGTTGTTAGACTGGGGCTTCTGAAATCCACGCTACAGCTGCTGGCGGATGGCAATAGCATTAGTCAAATCTGCAGCACCGAGAACCGTGCCGAGAAAACGATACGAAACCGCCTATCAGTAGCCGCCCACCTGGGGCTGGTGAGCCGGTTGAGACATGAGTACTATTTGACTGATTTTGCCGACGAATTCTTGCAGCAAGGCAATGCGGCAATAGACGATGAGTTTAGCAGTGAGCAAATCGAGATACTCTCGGATTTTGTCAGAAACAACCCCTACTTCTCGCCAATAACATATACCATACTGTCAATGCTGGAGACAGTTTTTGTCTTAGCTAAGAATGAATACCCAGTGCCCCACGATCCCGTCAGGGACTACTTTGTGAAGTCTGTGGGAAAAGAGCAGACCTGGAGCACCGCTAGAGCCCGGCAAACTGCAACGTACATCTTCTCCAACTACGCATGCGAATTGGAGTACTTAGCCAGAGCTGGTAATTACTACTATCTCACCCCAAAAGGCATTCAGGCCATCTTGCTGCTGCAGTTGAACCGGTCGATCAAACTCATTGAGGCCCGGCCCTAGTGCCTTGTCAGGCATCACGACCGACACAGCACTAGGCCGCCGTCCCCCCTTGCCCCACGGATGGGAAAACCTATCCGTGAGCAGGATACTTCACCAGGAGGTCATACAAATGATGTGCCCGGGCTGCAAGCAAGACCTGTCGCACGTCACAGTGGTGACAAACCACTCGATAGTGGCCCACGGTTACGTCGCCGATGATGGCAGCGTCACCATCACGTCGGCCCATCTTGATAATGGTGGGGAGGGCTTCACGACCATATCCTGCGCCAACTGCGGGGCGGATCTCGACATCATTTTACCTGACATCCTCACGCAGAGGGACATTGGACTCGATGAGCTGGCTGAGTTCCTGCCCTGAAACCGAACTCCCCTTGTTGAACGGGTAGGCAGGATGCATTATGCTATCATACCGTGTATTAGTCGCAGATCTACCAATTGGCCTATCAGCGACGAGAAGCGCCTCGAGGCCGCCGTGAGGGCCTGGCAGACCGAGCGCGCAATGCCAGTACAGCGAGCCTGGACTGGCGGCTCGCCACCGAAGACCTTCGGATCAAGCTCAACGACCTGTACTCACAGCTTGACGACTGACAGAGCGCGGGTCCGTTTGAAGGAGATATTTAGTCTTCGCACATCGGCTGCAGGTGGCGGTGGAGGCGCTCGATCAGCTTGCCGCAGGTGATATGACGCTGGCGCATCAGCATGTAGTCAGCACGATACCACGTCGGGCTAATCACCACCGTCGGATATAAGCGCGTCGCCATGCGCGCCTCGCCCGACAGCCGCCAGTGGTGGCCGGGCTTGGCGCGCAGTCGCGTGCGGGCGAGATCATCGCAGAGGTACGCGAAATAGTCGCAGTCGCGATGGCCGAGCGCGATCATGCGGCAGTACATCTCGAACATGGGGAAGGACAGCGTGTCACTGCCCGAGCCACGCGTGCCCTCACCCCCCAACCCCCTCTCCCGCAGGGAGAGGGGGAATGCAGTGTCGGTGACCGCCTCCGGGCCAGCGATGCCCCAGACGATACCATCGGCCTGGAGATGGCGGGCGATCCACGGCTGCATACGGGCGTCGGCCAGTGCGTTGCCGCCCAGCGACCCATCGGGCAGATCATAGTACAGCCAGCGCTGGTCACGGCCCCGCCGGCCCAGATCGGTCTTCTCCCACAGCGCCCCGGAGACCGCCCAGATGTCCACCCAGTCGTCTAGTTCGGGGAGACTTGTGGCAGCCTCGGCCCCTTCGGACTTTTCCGCAAGCTCTAGGGCTTCAGCGGGTTTTCCGCTTACGGCAGGCTCCAGAGCAGAGACAATCTGCATAACCGGGCAGCCGCCGGTCGCGCGCTTGACTGCGGCGTAGAGCCTGGCAAGCTGGGGGTAAAGCTCAGGCGACGCCGCCACGACGCCAAGCACGTAGCCGTCAAGCTCGGGACGGGCCTCGCGGAAAGCCTGCCAGGCCGTCGCAGCATCGGCGGCGATCGTACGGATCTCCTCGGCGGTGTAAGTCTTGCCGTCGGCGGGACGCGGCAGGGCATAGACGGCGACACTACCGGCAGGTAGCCCATAGCCGGCCAGATCGCTGGTGATGTCAGCGGCGGCGAAATCGGGGTGCAGCACGCTCAAGCCCAGCGCGTCCGAGCGGGGCACGGCGAAATCCCAGACCTTGACCTGGAAGCTCTGGCGGAGCGGCGGATGGTCGGCGGCGCTGACCGTCACGACGCCGGAGTAAAGGCCCGGCGCGGTGTTAGCAGAGGTCTTCAGCGGCACCCAGAAAATGGCGCGCTGGCCGGCGGACAGGTCCAGCGGCGCTCGCGGCCAGTGGAAGCTCTCGTGGCCCGCCAACCCCGGCACGTGCACCAACTCCGCCGTGCCCTGCCACAGGCCCTCGATATCAACCTCGGCGGAGATGCCCTTGACCTCGCCGAAAGCATCTACCGCCACTCCGAAGCCGGAGATGTCGTCGCGGGCCATGTAAAGACGCAGGCCGGGACCCACACCTTCGGTGTCGGTGCCCAGCCGCCACTCGGGACAAAGGCCGTCCGGATCAATCGGGATAGGGGAGAGGCTGGCGGCCATGCTGACGGGACGCCCCAGCTCCTGCTCCCAGTGCCGGCGGGCGATTTGCGGCTGCAGCTCGTCGTGCAGCAACCAGGCATAAAGCTCGGCACTGTCCAGCGCACCGGCCAGTTGTACCCAGGCATCGTAGTCGTTGGCGGGCTTGATGTCGGCGGCGATCGCATCAATATCCTTTTGCACCCCTGCGGCTATGTGCAGCGCCCAGTTCTGTGGGCTGCGACTTTCCTCGCCGGCGGGCGCAGGTTCGTAGCCGGCCTGCTGCATGACGTAGCGGCAGAGGTCCAGCTCACGCTGCAGGGCCTGGAGGCGATACTGGGCTTGAGCGGTGTAAGCGGCGGTACGGTTCGGCTCGAAGCGCAGCAAATGGCCGTAGCGGGGCGCGTCATGGAAGCTCACGCCGGTGTTGGGCCACGAGCTGAACTCGTGGGTAACAAAATCGTTGCGGGCGAAGTTGATGCCCCAAGGCTCCAGCGTCGGCAGAGCCATGCGGCCGGTGGGCTCGCCGCAGCGGTCGCGGAACTCGAAGCTGGCCAGATCAATGGCGATCTCGCAGATCCAGGCGTCCGGCTCGAAGCCGACCTGATGCTCCCAGAGGCACTCCCAGTCCCTGTCGAACTCCCAGGCGTCATATTCGACATTGTCGGGATTGACCTCCAGCTCGCAGTAGGTGGCGTGATCGTGATTGGGGTCTATGAACACCTCGGCCGAATCGTCGCGCCACACATAAAAATCGTCGCGGGTCTCGTCGGCCTTGAGGCGGTGCGGGGCCGAGGTGTACAGCCGGAAGCCGATATAGAGATGGCCATCATCATAGCAGCAAAACACGCGGGTCTGCTGGCGCGCGACCTTGCCGGTAGTGGTGATCCAGTCCTCCGCGCCGACGCTAGCTTCGGCCCAGCAGGGATCATCGAGGCGACCATCAATCAGCGGCGGAGTGTCGGTCTTCTGCAGGCGGGCCTGGTAGCGCTCATAGGCGAAGACCTCATCCGCGCGAACCGCGGCTGCACCATCATTATAGACCCCGATGGCCAGGCCCGCGGCATGCTGCGGCACCTCGATAAGCTGCTCCACATATTCCCATTCGCCGGCGGCCTGGCGTACCGGTAGGCGGACGGTGCTGACGGGCATGTCGAAGGGCGCATAGGACTCCACGCACAGGCCGCAGTCGCGGTTGCCAGCGGATTTGAGCCAGCCGCCGACCAGGTACTTGAGGGTCGGTACGCTGGCGATGCCGAGAGCTAGCAGCTTAGCGCCCGGCTCCAGCTTGAGGCTGTGCTTGCCGGTGCGCGCGGTGCTGGTGCAGAGCTCGCCGCCCTCGCCGAACCAGCCGTCAGGAGCGCCCTCGCGCAGCCGCTCGAAGCCGCCGTTGTAAACCAGGTTGGCGTCGGTGAGCCGTTCCTGTGCGGCAGCGCCAGCGCCCATCAGCAGCAGGGGCAGAGCTAGCGATACAATGACCCGCGCTTTGTGCATTGTCATCCCGCCCTTTCTTGGTGGCCTAATGGTACAAGACCCGGCGGGGTAACTCAAGCGGGGTTATGCACAGAGCCGGCAGACCGGGATAGCGCACGCGGATTTTGATGTAGCGGCAGCGGGCAGAACGTGGTATATTAGTCGGCGTATCGCCCTGCACACAATTTTGGGCCGCAAGGCCGTCGGGAGGCAGAAGCAATGCGACTCAACATCGGCTCTGCTGCGACTGGAAGTGCCAAATCCGGAGGTTGCTCCATCTTCGGTATCTTCTTCGGGATCCTGCTCGTGCCCCTGGGTTTCTACCTCGTCTATCACGGCGAGGTCAAGCTGATTAACCACGGCAAGGTCTTTGAGAGCGTCGAGATGATGAGCACCGAGGCAGCACTCGGCACTGCGGAGGGGACGGTCAAATTCAAGGGCGTGCCGCAAGCCGAGCTTCTCAGCGTCGAGTACTATGACAAGGGAGTGATTTATTTCAGCCGCACTCTCGAGGAGTACGAGCGGGAAGAGGACGAGGACGGCGAGGTGGACTACGACTGGAACACCAAGGACTCGGCGTCGAAGTTCGCCGACTTCGTCATAGAGGGCATCAAGGTGGGCGCGGGTAAGGCCAAGCCGGTCGGAGCCGAGAAGGTCTTCGAAGGGATCAAGCCGGTGAACGCCTGGCGCGATTACTTCGATCCGAAGCTGGTTGACAGCCGTAGCCCGGAGGTCGGCGACCAGAGGCTGACCGTGCGCGTGATTGATGCGGGCAAGGAACTAATCGTGTTCGGCGATATCCTGGATGGGACGGTGGCCGGGGGGACGACGTTTGTGATTAGCGCGCTGGGGGACCAGGCTACGACGGATGCGCTCAAGACGGAGTATAAGATCTGGTACTGGGTGATCAAGGGTGGGGCCGTGTTCTGCATCGGCTTCGGCATCCTGGCGATCTTCGGCCCGCTACTGAGCCTGGTGGGCTATATACCGTTCATCGGCAACAAGATCTCCGGCGCGTTCGGCTGCGTCGCCTTTGTGTTCGGGCTGATTAGCGTGCTGCTGGTCACACTGCTGATCAAGCTCTTCTGGGTGATCGTGATACTGGCTGTGCTAGGCATCGGCGTGGGAGTGTTGATCGCCGTGAAAAGCCCACGCACGCCGCCCGGCGCAGAGCAACAAGCACCAACGCCCGGGCCCACACCAACACCTGTGCCAACGCCGACACCCGAGCCGACATCCGAAGAGCCGCCGGAGGAGCAGTAGGCGGACGGCTAGAAGCTGTCCCAAAACCTTGAATGGGGGACTGTCCCCTGGGTACCAGAAACAGCGTCTTACCAGCCCGCGCGTTTTAGAGAACTAGGTTCTGACACCACTTCTAGCCTAGGCATCGTCCGGCCCAGCAAGCGGGATGCAGATAGCTGCAACTGGAACCCATGCTGCAGTTCAGAGCGTTGATAGGAGAGACCCTCGATAATGCGTTCTGACAAGTTCTTTGCGGAGCAGAAAGAGCAGTCAAAGGTCAAGACGGCGATCGTCCAAAAATACTTTACTACTTGGGCGAACATAATCATTCGACATCTCGAGAAGACACCCTCTCCTTCAATAGATAGAATTGCTTACGTTGATTTGTTCGCTGGTCCTGGTTACTATGAAGACGGTACTCCGTCCACTCCGGCAGTGGTACTTCAGGAAATAGTGCAAGACGCCAAATTGGCACAGTGGGTGGTTCCAATCTTCAATGACGCCAACGAGGAATTTGCCAGCCGACTGCAAGCCGTGGTTGATGCGCTCCCCGGGGTAGGAGCTTTGCGCCATGGACCAACAATCGGCAATCAGGAAGTTGGCAAGGCACTGGTGGAAGCTCTGCAAAGGACCGAGCTTGTCCCTTCGCTTTTCTTCATAGACCCCTGGGGCTACAAGGGAGTCTCACTAGCGCTTATCAGCTCTGCAATCAAAGATTGGGGTTCCGAGTGCATACTGTTTCTTAACATGAATCGTGTTCTCCCGGCGATCCGGAATGACACGGTCGAGGCCCCCATGCAGGAACTCTTTGGTGCCGACCGGCTCGCAGCACTACGCCTTAAGTTGCAAAACCTGCCGAAGCCGGATCGCCAACCTGCCATACTGGAGGAGCTATGTGCCGCCCTTGCAGACGCCGGGGCCAAGTATGTCTTGCCATTCGGCTTCAAAGACGACCGAGGCAACCGGACATTGCACTACCTAGTTCACGTTACGAAGCACGAGCTGGGGTATGAGATCATGAAGGACATAATGGCGAGGGAAAGCTCATTGGCGGACCAGGGAGTTGCATCGTTCGAGTACAGCCCCGCCGACCAGCGATTCCCGCGGCTGTTCGAGTTGACCCGGCCGTTGGACGACCTAGAAGACATGCTGCTTGCTGACTTTGCCGGGTGCAGACTGGCTATGGGCCAGATATACCGCGCACACCATGTTGGCACGCCATACATCAGTCGCAACTACAAAGACATCCTGCGAAGAATGGAAGCGGAACACAAGATAGAGTGTGTGCCATGTGCCGAAGAGCGCCCTATGCGCAAGGGAGAAGTAACGTTCGCTGATAGTGTCGAAGTCATATTCCCCGAAAGGGGTGAGAACTAGACGTGGCTGCGCGATCGAAGATAGAATGGACGGAAGCAAGCTGGAATCCGGTCACTGGTTGCAGCAAAGTGAGTCCTGGTTGTGCCAACTGCTATGCAGAACGCCTGGCTTTGCGATTGCAGGCGATGGGGCAGCTCAACTACGCGAACGGGTTCGATGTAACACTCCATGAACACATGCTGGACAAGCCGCTGACATGGAGAAAGCCACTGGTTGTCTTCGTCAACTCAATGAGTGACCTGTTTCACGAAGAGGTGCCTTTCGAGTTCATCGAGCGAGTATTCGACGTGATGCGAAAGGCATCTTGGCACATCTTCCAAGTTCTGACCAAGCGTTCTGAACGATTGTTGGAGTGTGGCCCGGAAATTGACTGGCCGGACAATGTGTGGATGGGTGTAAGTGTTGAGAACAAAGACTACAATTACCGCATCGATGATCTAAGGCGCACCGACGCGGCTACCAGGTTCGTGTCGTTTGAGCCACTGATTGGCCCCGTTGGCAAGATTGCTCTGCACAGAATTGACTGGGCTATTGTTGGCGGTGAATCGGGCCCGGGGGCAAGGCCGATGGACGAACAATGGGTTCTTGACATCAAAGACCAATGCTTGGACGCTGACATTCCCTTTTTCTTTAAGCAATGGGGCGGGACGAATAAGAAGCGCAACGGAAGAGTCTTGCAGGGCCATACCTGGGACCAAATGCCTGAGGTGACTCTGACTCAGTGATGTGAATCCTCCCTCTTGGCACAGCCTCCTAGCGCCGCCACCCGCGAACGTGTGCAGAATGAGCCCCAAAGTTGAGGGTAGTCATGGATGCGCAACGCGGCAAGCAGAAGAGCTATGTCTATCTGATCGTTGTGGCTCTTGCCCTGGGTGTGTACGCGCTCAATACGTACATGCGAGGGGTGTGGGAGCGAGAAGAGGGCGCGCGTAAGGCTTCCGTCCAGGCGCGCGAACAGGCCGAAATGCAGGCGCGACTGGAAGCCGAAGGCCGTGTCCCCAAAAGCGTCTTTGAGATGCCGGCAGATTCGGGGCCGCCACAGGCGCCCGTCAAGATCGTCGCCTATATCAACTCCGCGAATGACTGCCTGGAGATGACCGCGAAACTCCTGACTGAGGTCCAAGAGGTCTATGGTGAAGCGGTGAGTATAGACTACCGCGATACGGTGGAGCCGGAAATCCAGGCCGAAGCCGACAAGAAGCAGATCGGCTGTGATGCCGGCATCTACTTCAACGGCGAGATGACCCGCAAAGCCCAACCGGGCAATATCACCGGCCTGCGCCAGTTCCTTGGGGCAGCCGATACCGACCACTACAGGAGTGCCGATGTCTATGGCGCTATCAATTACCTTCTTGAGGACAAGGGCGTCGAGGTCCCGGCCGAGGCCCGTAAACTCGCCAGCCTGGAGGACAAATAGGCCAAAGCCGAATAAGCTTGCTCGTGCACACGATGCGGGGAGCCCTGCTTGACGAAGGGGTTCCCCGCTTTGTTTGAGCAGTAATCCAGCAAGCCCGTGGCTTTTCGCGGACTGCTGCCTAGGGGCCGGCAGGGGAGAAGAAGATAGGGTCGGGCTGGGCCTGAAGTCCCAGGCGGCGCGGCCTCTGGGGCTCTGTGGAAAATCAGGCCGGTAGCGGCGCAACTGCGGTTGAGGGGGACTCTGTTGGTGGTGAAATCGGCCGCGAGAGGGCTTTTGGGCTGCGCTTGGGCTTAACTTGAGGTTTTGTTGAGGAAACGCCGAGCATCTTGAGCCTATGTGTGTAAGTTAGACCAACAATCATTGGGCTGTAACGTTTTTGTGAATGAGGTGGGCTTGAGCAATATACCCATACGGGGTATTTCCCGCTTATTTGCTCATTTGAAAAAATTTTGCAGGAATCTCGCTATAAAGGAGGAATTGCGCGGTTGGGTGTTCAATATTAAATCAAATATCGCGCGCGTCGGCAGCCTCTGAGGCCCGGGTATGGATATTGCGTAGTGTATGGAAGCTTATATGCGCCAGGGCCAGATAGACGGAGAGACGCCGGTGTAACGAACCTGCCGCCGGAGGACGGCCACGATTATGCCGTCGCATCAGGATTTTTACTATGAGGGTTTCAGCGGGCCCAACGGCACGATTGTACCGGACGACGTTTTCGATCTGCTGGCTCCCCGGCTGAAAGAGTCCGAGCTGCGCGTCCTCCTATATATAGTGCGCAGGACCTTTGGATTCGGCAAGAGCGCTGACGCAATCTCGCTCAAACAATTGACCAAGGGCATCGTCGCCCGCGACGGCCGCGTCCTAGATCGTGGTACCGGCATGAGTCGCAAAGCCGTCATCACTGGTGTCAGGGGTCTGGCCGAAAAAGGCATCATCACCATCGAGCATCACCAGAGTGAGAAGGGCGACAGTCAGGTAAATGTCTATAAGCTGCGCTTTAAGCACGGGGAAGGGGTGGTTACCCAGGGCAACCACCGTAGTGACCCAACTATACCACCCCCGGTTACCGGAGGTAACCCACAAGAATCAGTAATACAAGATTCAGAAGAACACAACAACACCAGTGTTGTTGTCTCTCATGACCTCGAAGAACAAGACCTCTACAGAGACCTCAAGGCTATTGGTGTTCACCACAATACAGCCGCCAAGTTCATTAGAGAAAAAGAAACCATCCAAATCAGGCAGGCTTTGGATTATCTGATCTACCGTCTGCAAAGTGGATGGCAGCCGCAGGAGACACCAGCAGCGTGGTTGGTGGCCGCGCTTCGGGAGAATTACATGCTGCCGGAGCGTCGCGAGGCACCCGGGCGCGGCGGTAAGGATCCCGTGAAGAGCGCGGAGGACGCCGCCCAACGAGCTGCGGAGATCAGGCAGCAGTTTACTGATGAACGGCGCAGATTGCTGCAAGACTGTGGCGTCGAACAGAATGTGGAGAAAATATGGCAAGCAGTCCAGGCGCGGCTACGAAGCACGGATAAGTGGTCACCGGTACTCGCGGCGGTGGTATTGCGGCTAGCTTCAGACAGTGCGGCTGAATTGCTGGTTCCGGTAGCGATATTGCCGCACGTGAAGTCGCAGATCGAGGCGATTCGGCAAGCGCTAGAGCGCGAGCTGGCACACGAAATGCGGCTCTCAGTCAAACATCTTGGGTAATAGGCGAGTTATGCCGAGGCGGGAACAGCATACCACAAAAGGTTTCACGTGACACGTAGATATTTACCATAGTTTACGGCGCGAAGGTTATACAGATGGGCATGGCTCTATGGCAAAATGATGGCAAAGGTCAAAGTAAGTGCCCGTTAAGGTATTACCATCGAAAGCCATACAAGGCTTGACGAGATTTCTAGGTGTGAGCGGCCCAAAGCTGGCAGCCAAGAAGCAGGCGAGAGTTAGTTGGCGGCAGCCTGGGCCTCGCCGATGACGCGCAGGAAGTTGCCTCCCCAGAACTTGAGAATGGTCTCCTCGGAAAAGCCCCGGTCGAGCATCAATTGAGTGATCTGGGGCGTCTCAGCGTAGGACGGCGGAATGGCAACGCGCTTGCCCATGCCGTCATAGTCGGCTCCGAAGCCGACATAATCATCACCGATAAAGTCGCACACGTACTCGATGTGGTCCACCAGGCGGTCGAGGGTCTGGTTTTCCGGGTCCTGGGCTATGAAGCCGGGCAGGAAGGCGAGACCGATGACGCCGCCATTATCGGCGAGAGCGTTGAGTTGGTCATCGGTGAGGTTGCGCCAGTGAGGGGAGAGGGCGAAGATGTTGCCGTGTGAGAACATGACCGGCGCTTCGGAGAGCTCGATGGCCTCGAAGTAGCTGGCATCCTGGGTATGGGCGAGGTCCACGACCATGCCGAGGCGGTTGATTTCGGGGATGGCCTCGCGTCCGAAGTCTGTCAGTCCCTCGAAGTTTTTGCGGGCGTGCTCGCGGTCGGAAAGCTCGCAGAAGCCGAACAGGCTTTTGGTGCCGTGGAGGCTGTCTGCCTCGGCCTCACCGTGGGTGAGGTTGGCCACGCGCACACCGAGCTTGTACATTACTCGCATCACTCGCAGGCTGCGGCCGAGGGCGGTGCAGCTCTCAAGCTGTCCGATCAGGCCGATCTTGCCCTCGCGCTTGGCGCGGTAGATGTCATCGGCGGTGTCCACGATGAGGTAATCGTCGGGGTGGTTCTCGATGTGCTCGTACATGCCGTCCCACAGCTCGATGCACTGAAAGAGGTCCCCGCCGCCGACCATCGAGTTCATGGCGGTCAGTCCGCCGGCCCGCATGCGGCGCAAGTCCACCTGGTAATCGGGCAGATCGGGTGTCATGTCCATCGATTCTTTGCGGGCCCAATGCTCGATGATCGAGTCGTTGTGCCCGTCAATGAGAATGGCCTTGTCGTGCAGGGCTTGGGCTTCTGGTGAAATCTCCATGATGCGAATTCCCTTTCCTGATGCGGCCCGGCAGCGGCCGCATGTGTTTAGGGCAATAAGGCGATGGAAGTTTCGCCGTCGTTGAGGGCATGTCCTTCTTAGGGTTGCAAGAGACGCGACAGGCTGGGAAGCCTGTCGGTCGAGGAATGCCGGCAAAAAAGTTTGCGGAGGTGGTGGCCTCAGGTCAGGATGCCGAACTTGGCGTAGTCGTTGCACAATAGATGCAGGGGCGGCTCATCTTCGTCGGTCTCGGTGAAGCGGGGGACCTCGGGGATGAAGATGTTGTCGCCGACATCGTCATTCACCGTCGAAACCTCGCCAACCAGCGCGGTGCCGCGGCCCTCCTCGCCCCAGAAGCGATGGTGGTTGTAAGGCTCCAAGGTGATGCTCTCGCCGGGCTCGAGGCGGACGATGTCGCCGGCGGCGAACTCGCGCACCGCGCCGTCAATGCTCACGATGACCGGCGTATCGAGAAGCTCGCCCCGGGGAGAGGCGTTGCGCACCTCGATCAGCAGATTCCCACCGCTGCGGCAGATGATGTCCTCGGTCTTGAGAATGTGGTGATGGGCGGGGGTGACCTGGCCCTCGCCGACGATCAGCAGCTTTTCGCAGTAGGTCTTGGGATAGCGCTCGTCATCCCAGACGCCGTTGCGGATGGTGAACAGGGCCAGGCCGCTCTCGCGGTAATTGCCGGAGCCGAAATCAACGATGTCCCAGCCGAGGCCGGCATCCACAATCTCGCGGCACTCCTCGCCCTTGCTGCGCCAGTCGTCGAGCGACCAGTAGGCGAAGGGGGGGAGATGGAAGTTCTGGGCCTCTATAAACTGCTTGACTTCCTGAATGATGGCATTGATTTCCGAGCGTTTCATCGCTATTGCCTCCGTGGGTGTGCGGCACAGTCGGTGAGGTGTCTGGTCATCCGGGACCAGTATAATCCAACAATCCGGCCAGCACAACCGGGCCGGACGTTGGCGCTACTGGGCGAGGGCGGCATCGTCGAAGCTGGTCAGATAGCCGGTCGCCGCGACATCGGCGCCGACCTGGGAGCGGACGAATAGGTCAATGCGCGGGTTGATATACCAGCGGAGGTTAGCCTGGATCTGGCGGACCTGAGCGGGCTTGAAGGTGCGAGGCGTGCGGGTGATGGCAAGCAATCGCAGGCGACCGTTGCGCTGGGCATAGTGGAACTCCAGGAGACTTGCGCCGGGGATCTGCTGGCCGAGCTGGCGCTCTAGAGCTGCCTCGAGACGCCGGTGCAGCTTGAGGGCCTCGCCGGTGAGCGGGGCCGGCTGCTGCTTCTCCGGCTCATATAGATAACGTGTGGCATCGGCGTCGCGGGTGAGGATGGAGCGGACGATGAGCCGCATGGGCTTGCCGGTGGCCTGGCGGAGAGCCTGCTCGGCCTCGGCCACTTGAGCCGGCTCGATTGCGGTTGGGGTGCGCACGTTAGCGGTTAGGGTCTCCTGGGCGCCGTCGGTCTTGAGCCTGATGTCGGTGAGCTGGGCGCCCAGTATGGTTTTGAGGTGCTCGGTGAGCGCGGTGGTTGCCTGGGAGAGAAGCCGGGTCTCAGCGGCGGCCTCGGCGCGGCGCTGGGCCTCCTCCTCGGCGATGAATACCGGCCCTTGACTGTCATAGTCGCGCGACAGCAGCGACCTGATTACGAGATGGATACGCGGGTCAACGGCCTGGCGCAGGGCACTTTGGACCTGGGCGACTTGCGCCGGCTCGAACTCGCGAGGCGTCAGCACGGTGGCGAGCACATTAATTCGCGGACCCTGGCGCTGGTAGTCGAATGCGGATAGCCGGGCGCCGACAATGGAGCGGACCTGTCGGGAAAGCGTCGCCTCGAGGGCGGCGGAGAAACGTTGGTCGGCGATCAGCCCCAGCAGCGTTTGCGTCATGAACACGCCGATGGCGCACAATACCAGCAGACTGACGGCGAAGCGGCGTAAGTAGTCGCCGAAGTCAACCACCTCATGGGTCCTGACCTCAACCATACCGAAGATGGTGAAGACGAAGGCGGCGGCGAGCTCGATAGCAAGGAAGTTGGCGACGAAGAGCAGGAAGGCGTTCAGGGCCCAGGACCAGTTGGCGGAGGCGATGCAGAGCCCACATGTGGCCAAGGGTGGCACCACCGCCACCGCCGTGGCTACGCCGGGCAGAGCTGCGCTGACCTTCTCATTGACCAGGGCATAGGCCCCGGCAAGACCGGCGGCCAGGGCGATAACAATATCGTAGAGGGTCGGCTGGGTGCGGGCCAAAACCTCAGCGCCCATCGCGAACCGCAGCGGCACCAGGCCGATCAGCGCTGCCAGGCCGATCACCACCAGCACGCCGACGACCTCGGACAGCACCGCCTTCCACAGCAGCCGGCGGTCGCCGATGGCGATGCCCAGAGCAATGCCGAAGATCGGTCCCATCAGCGGGGCAACCAGCATCGCCCCGATGACCACTGCGGTGCTGTTGGCTAGCAGGCCATAGGCGGCGATGGTGGCGGAGATGGCGGTGAGGATGTAGAAGGAGAGCGCCGGCGTGGAGATCTCAGTGACTTCCCCATAGATCTCCTCGCGGCGACTGGGGAGCAGGTAGATGACTTTGCCGAACAGACGACGCATCTGCCCATCCTCCCGATCCTGCGACACTGCGGCGTCACCGTAGATAGCAACCGGACGAGGCGAGACGGACAAGCTCTCTGCAGGCGCGGGCAACTGGCCGCTGCCTTCCACTTGTGGCAATGTATAGGGGAATAGAGAGGGGGCAGGCTCCCAGGTAGCTTAGCGGTCGAGCCGCTGCTACAGTTCGGTAAGTCGGCGGAGCTAGCCGCCGCTTACATGTTATTGACGGAGTCCTGCCCCCGCAGAAATAGTTCGCCACCACCGCGCGGATTCCTGCAGAAGAATTCTCCCATGAGGAAAAACTGCGACCGCCGGCATCTGACGCAGCCGAGCCCCCTAAGCAAGTCCTAGATCAGTGAGGTGGCGAAGGCGTCCAGGTTGATCTTCTCGCCGGTCTTGCCTGACTCGACGATCGCCAGAGTTATCAGCATGGCGTTATAGCCGTCCTGGTAGCTGGCCGCGGGAGCCAAAGGTAACTCCGGGTCAAGTATGCTCGCGGCCCAGTGCTCGTACAGGGCAGTGGTTAAATCGCGGGCCGCGCCCTCGAAGGCCAGCGCCCACATGTCGCGAGTCATAGTCGGCAGCGGCGGATTGGGCTCGGTGGTGAAATGTATGGTATTGCCATCAGTGTAAGCCAGGCCGCTTCTGCCGATGACGTCGAGACGCTCGGGGACCCCGCTGCCGCCCATCGAAGAGGAGAGGTAGCCGATGGTGCGGTCGTCGCCCTCGCCGAACTCGATCTGGGCGCCGACCACGTCAATCGCGCCGGTATCGGACCAGGTGTTGCGGCGCAAGGCGGCCGAGACTGCCGTCGGCTTGCGCCCGGCCAGGAAGGGCACCATGTCAATGTCATGGCTGATGAAGTCCATGATGCCATCGAAGGGCGCGGGGGAGAGGTACTTGGGCAGTAGCATGCCCCGCTGGCGGGCGAAGGTGATCTGCAGCGGCTCGATCTGGTCGGCCAGCTCCTTCATCTTGGCATAGACCGGGCCTAAGCGGAGCTGGTAGGATAGGGCCGCGCGCAGGCCGCTTTTCTCGACGGCGTCTTTCATCTCCTCGGCCTCGGCGAGCGAGGCGGCCATCGGCTTCTCGGTGAGCAGATGCCGCCCCGCCGCAATCGCCTCCATAGCAAGACGGTGGTGGGAGGGCGTCTGGACACAGATGCCGACGGCGGTGATGTCGTCGCGGGCGTAGAGCTCGGCGGTATCGGGTAGGTACTCGGTGTCGAATTTTTCAGCGGCGGCGCGGCCGGCCTCGGCGTCAATGTCGCAGATGGCGGCGAACTCGATGTTAGCGGCTTGGGCGATGGCGTTGGCGTGGGCGTTGCCGCGGCCACCGGCTCCGATGAGAGCGACACGCAACTTCTCCATTATGGCATCCCCTCAATGCTGGTGAGCTGGTTTCCCGGATAGCAACGGCATGGACAGGCGGCCCGTGCGCAGTATCGGGCACCTGTTCTGCAGGTTGCTCATAGGCTATTCGCCGTGGGGGGTGGGGATACCTTACATATAGATGGCGTTCCGACAACATATCACCTTCCTGGCGGACAGGTGACCCGCTTCGCAGGTGCCCAGCCTGTCCATGCCGTTGGCAAGGCTCGCGACAGGCAACCTTCGGCAAGCTCAGGTCGGGCGGATGCCTGTCGTCCCGGCTCTAGGCGGTGCACCTGCCCGCGTGGGGGCACTTGATAGGGCTGGGTATGAGGTATCAAGTGCGGACGGTTGTGATGGGCTAAGTTGACATAATGTACATTATAATAAAACGGGGATTGCTGGGATTCTGGGGGCCTGAGAGCCCTGAGCGCGTCGGGCTGGAAGCCCAAGTTATGCGGAGGTGTTTGTAATAGGAGGAGACAGCGGCGAACGGCAACAGCGCCTAACCCCCTACCCCCCCTTCCCTGGCAGGGAAGGGGGAATCAAAGGGGGATAGGTCGGCGAGACAAACCCGACCCACGAGACAAGTGGGTTGGCTCAATACGCTAGATAGATGCCGGGAATCACAGCCGCGAGCATGAGCGCGAACCACCCGGCCTTGCCGCGGGTGATCACTACTCCCGTCCGGCATTGGCGACATCAAGGGTCGCCGCCAGGTCGGCGCCGGTGGGCAGAATCGTTGAGTACACCATCAGGACACTTTCATGATACACCGTCGCGGGACTGCGGGAGAAGCGGAACATCTTGCCCAGCAGCGGAAGCTGGCCCAGCACCGGGATTGTCCGGTCAGGCCGAGGATGGCTGGTGGCCAGGGTGAGACTGGACAGCGAAAACAGGTCCAGCGCCTGGACGTACACGCTGGTGCGGGCGCTGTGCTTGGCGACGCGGCTGAGCGGGGCGTTCATCGGCGCGGCATCGCCGGAGCCGGGGTCATTGTGGGTCACCTGAAAGTCAATGGCGACCTCCGCCGCCGAGCCGCCCGGCAAGACGTGTGGAGTGAAGGTCAGCTTCGCCCCCTCCGTCAGAGCGGTCCACACCTCCTCTTCCTGGCCGAGGTCCAAGGCCAGGGCCAGGAGCCGGTCGGCGGAGAGTGCGGAGAGGTTATCGGCCTCTGAGATTGCCTGCGTGCCCAGCCCGGCTGCGGCCGGCACCGGCGTTGCCTCGGCAACTACGCTGGCCGACTGGACGCTGCTGATGAGGCCGCCGGTCTGGAGGATGCTGGTCGCGGAGGTCACTTCCTGGTTGGTGCCGATCAGCATCAGGCCGGCGCTGCCGGGCTCTTGCAGGGGCCAACACTGCACTTCGGGCAGGACTTGCTGCAGGCGCGCGCTCCAGGTATCCAGGTCATCGGCCGAGACGTCGGCGGGACTAAGTCTGACCTTCGCCACTACCCGCTGGGGGCCGCGACGGTGCCGGTGCGGTAGGAAGCCGGCCAGGGCCTCACTGAACTCCTCCGACCTCTGCAGGGCGCCTATGTCCAGGGGCTTGGCTTGGCTAATGTCGAAGTAGCTGACGGCGCTGCCGACGACCTCGGCCTGAGTGCCGGATAGGACGGCGATGCTGGTGGTGCTGGCCGAACCGAGGCCGGTGTGGCCGCCGGCGCCGGCCAGGGTCTGGAGGTCATTCTGCAGGGGACGCAAAAACAGGGCCTGCACGTCCTCAGCCAGCGCGCGCTCGGCATTCTGCAGCACCGCTTGGGCATCAGCCGCGCGCATCCGCAGATGCTCCGGCGGCGCGGCGCTCCAGTCATGGCCGAGGCGCGTGTGCATGGCCAGAAAGGCCCCGATGCTCTCCTGGGCGGTGCAGGCGTAGTTCTCATCTCTGAAGGTCTCGAGCAGGCGTCGCGGTAGCAAAGGCTCGGCATCATAGAGGTGGCGCGGCCGCCGCCCTTCGCGCTCGGTCGCCTGGATAGTGCGGTCGAGCAGCTCCGCCAGCTCGGGACTGCTGCCGGAGCCGGCTTGCTTGACCAGGGCGCGCCAGGTCTCGAGGGCTTCGGGATCGCTGTCCTGCAGTTCGGTCACCCAGCCGCTCAGCCGCCGGCTGAGGCCGTCGCTTATGGTCAACATGCGCGCGGGCCGAGTTTCGCCGGCAGAGGCCTGTACCAGCGCCGGCAGCGGCAGGCCCTCGACTGCTACCGTGGCGGAGAACTCCGGCTGATCTTTGCCAGTCTTGGCGGCGCTGCCATCGGATTGAGGCGCCGGCTTTGACTGCGGCGCAGGCGGGGGCTGGGTCGCGGTGTCGGGCGGCACGGTGATGAAGGTGGCCAGCGTCTCGGTCAGGGACAACGGATGCCTGCCGCGCGCCGAGGGTGTGAGCACAAAGCCGGTGCCTAGCTTTGCGGGTAGCTGGTAGGGAACGGCGGCGATTTTGGAGTTACCCTCAAGCGACTGGTCAAGCGCGGCGACCAACTCTCGGTTCTGCACCAGCCGCTGTTGGGCATAGGCCTCCAACTGGCGCAGATAGCCGCGTACCAGGCGCGCCATCGCGGCGACGTGGGACTGGGCCAGGCGAGCGCGCTTGGCGACACCAGCAGCGTCACCTCCGCTGAGTTGAAAGGCCCAGATGTCGAGGCGCACTTCCGGATGCGGCACGTCCAAGGCGGCGATGACGCGCTTGACGTCTTCCACCTGCGAGCGAGGCCCGGCGAGCACCAAAGTCGGCGGGCCGCTGGGGTCCTCGCCACCCAGCACCGTCACATTCTGGATGATGTCCGTCGGCATGTTGGAGATGATGGCTTGTACAATGTTGGGCCGGCGCAGGTAATAGAGCCGCACCGTCTCGCACCAGGGCGCGTCGGGGTCGTAGATGAGGCCGGCATCGGTCAGCAACTTGGCCGTGGTGTCAAGGGCGGGGCTGGTGCCTCGCAGCACCAGCGAGCGGTCTAGCTGCTCCATGCTTGCCAGGCCGGCGACCTTGTCGAATTGCTCGAGGCGGGACAGATCGGCAGTTGGGCTGAGGGTTAGGACCAGGGTCTGTGGCTCTCTGCGCTCGGGTCCGGGGATGCTCTTGAGCACTTCGACGGCGATTTGGCGCAGCCGTTGAGGGCCGTACACCGCCACCCTATTTCCCATGCGCATCATAAAGAACGGTGCAGGTTGGTCCTCGTAGGCGAAGGCCTCGGCGAGGTGAGTGATGGCCTCGCTGACTTGGGCCGCGTCGGCCTCAGCTACGCTGACCCATTCCAGTTCAGCAGTGGGCGCGAGATCGGCGTGCTCCTGGGCGCCGGCGGGGACAATGGCCAAAGCCAGGGCCACCGCCACACCGAGATAAGCTGCCCATCGCCGACAACTGGGTAGGCCGCCTTGGTTCCATGATTTCATCCGGGCTCTCTCCTTGCTCAATCGTCGCTTCCCTACTCGCCGGGGCCATCCAAGATGAGATTGGCATATGTATGACGTCACCACGTACTTGGTGGTTCGCCGAGACAGCGCGGTTTCCTGCGCGGAGGTATTGTCTGCGGTCGCTGACAACGAAGAACACACCTCCGGATGAGAAGGTGTGTTCCCCAATCTACGGGTCCCCCCGGACGACGCGATGACGTCATCGCCGATGTACCCGCAGGAAGCTTACTGGACCAGTTGCACGATCTTGGCGCCACCTCCGCTGGCTTCGGTGCCATGCACGTAAGAGCCTGAACCGTTGAAGGTGATGCGCTTGGCGATAATGCTGCCGTATTGATGCTCCTGGCCGCTGCCGTTATAGGTGATCGAGCCATTGGGCGCATAGAAGGTGCCGAACGAATCCTGGTTGGAGCCGTTGAAGGTGAGGACCGTGCCGCTGCTTGACTTCAGCGACATCAGCGCCAGGTTCTCGGTGTAGGGCGTGATTGATTGGCACGCGCCGTTGAAGACGATGCTGCCCTTGGCGATTATGGTGACATTTTCGAGCTCGTGGCCCGAACCGTTGAAGGTGACATTGCCTTCGACCAGCAGCAGGCCGTTATAGCCGTAGAAGTTACTGCCGTTGAGGGTCACATTGCCCAGGACGTGGACGTGACCGAACTCCATGCTCTTGCCCGATCCGTTGATGGTGATACTGCTCACTTCATAGTCCCACGGCAGGAAGTCGTCCCAGGTGTAATCCACGGGGTAGCTGAGGATAGCGCCTTCGTAGGAGCCGCCGGCCAGCTCGATGCCGGAACCGTTGACGGTGAGGCGGTTACGATAGACCACCGGCCCGGAGAAATACTGGTTGGAGCCATTGATTGTGACGCGGGTGTTGGAGTGAGTGTCGCCTTCGACGCGAATACCGGAGCCGTTGATAGTGATTCCTGTGGCTGAGGTCGAGTCCTCACCCGCGAATAGACAGGGACAGGCGCCGGCGGAGGCGGTGACTTTGGCGGTCGCAGGCCGGACGATATTCATCTGCTCGAGGCCGGCCACCTTGGCGAAGCCGTAGGCCTCATTGACGTGGGCCTGCACGGTTACGGCCGCCTCGTCGCTTTCCAGCACGCCATAGCCCGGGACCTCGTCACCGGCGGCGTAATAGGTGACATCCTGGTCGGTGTTGACGGCAACCTCAGGCCACGGGTTAGCTTCATTGTTGGCTGAGACTACGTCCGCCAGGCGGGCGTCGGCTAAATCGGTGTCGGGCAGTTGGTGGGCCGCAGCCATAGCGGCCGCATCGGCAACCGCTTGGGCGCGCTGGACCGCAACCGCCATGCGCCCCAGGTCAACGGTTAGGGCGGCGAGGCTCATCAGCGCGACCAACGCAAGTAGCACAGTCACCAAGACGAGACCGCGCCGTCGGCGGGGACGGGACAGAGCCAGTGAATGCTTGCGAATTGTCCGACCGCGATTGCGCATAGAGGGGGTTCCTTTAGCTGCGCTGTGGAGCTGTCATAACCCCGGTGCTATTATTGATAGTATCGTCCGGGGCTCGCTCGACTTAAGCGCTGGATTGCTGCAACTGTGAGTGCGAATATTGCTGTGCCTCTATGTGGCGCAGGGCCGATGGCGGCGAATTGACTTATTCACCTGCACGGCCTGCTCTGAGCGATTTTGAGCTCGGCTTTGGACGGCGGCTTTACTTTATCAATTGGACCGTCTTGAGTATTTGCGAGTCGTCTTGGGTGCCGGCGACGGTGTACTGGCCGCCCCGCATGGTTACCTCCAGCCCAATCAGGCTGCCGTTATGACAACTAGCATCAGCGCCATGGAAATTGATGCCGCCGTTGGGGGCAAACAGTATCCCTTCTGTCGCTTGACCCGCCCCGTCGAAGACGATGGCTTTGTCGGCTGTTGAGAACGATATTAGCGTCACATTCTCGACGTATGGTGTCATGGATTGGCAAGCGCCATTGAACTTGATCGTGCCCTTGGCGATGATGGTGACATGATTGAGTTGCGCGCCGGAGCCATTGAACACAACATTGCCTTCAACCATCACCAGACCGTTGGAGCCCTGAAAGCCCGAGCTGTTCACGGTCAAGTCGCCGTTGACGTGCACGTGGCCGAACTCCATGCTGCCCTCACTGATGGTGAGACTGCCGACCTCATAATCCCAGGGCAGGAAGTCGTCCCAGGTGTAGTTGACGGGATAGGGCTCGATCTCGCCCTCCACGGAGCCCTGCTGCAGGTCAATGTCGGAGCCGGAGATGACCAGACTGTAGCGGTACTCGACCAGGCCGGTGATGGTAATATGAGAACCGTGAATGACGACGCTGCTGTTGGAGTGGATTGCGCCGTCAATGTACACCCCGGAACCGCTGGAGACAAAGCCGTCTTCCCAGTCCACCTCCTGGCCGGCGAAGAGCACGGGCAGGCTGCTGGGATTGAAGGTGGTCTTGGCCGTCGCCGTGCGGACGATATTCATCTGCTCTAGGCCGGCGACCTTGGCAAAGCCATACTCCTCATTGACATGGGCTTGCACCGTTACGGCGAGCTCGCTGCTGTCAAGCACGCCATAGTCGGGGACCTCTTCCCCACTGGTGTAGTAGGTGACGTCTTGGTCGGGGTTGATGGCGACCTGCGGCCAGGGGTTGGCTTCATTGTTGCCCGAGACCACATCGGCGAGCCGGGCGTTCGCCAGGTCGGTATCCGGCAGTTGGTTGGCCGCGCCCATCGCAGCAGCATCGGCAACGGCTTGGGCGCGCTGCACCGAAACCGCCATGCGCCCCAGGTCTATCGTCAGCGCCGCCATCCCCATCAGCGCCACTAGCGCCACGGCCACGGTGCCCCATACAACGCCGCGCCGCTTACCTGCCGACTGCAGCCCGCTCCGACCTACTCGGATTGTCCGAAGTTTCTCTTGCATAAGCACCATTCCCCCGCTAGCTTGCTCGCTTCTCGTAACAGGCGCGTATACATAATATATATTAACCTGTCTGGCCTCTTCTTAGCATCAACCTTTGCTCAAAAATTGCTAAAATATCGCCGCCGGGCTTGTAGACTTGGGCGGTACTGATCCGAACTGGCCCCCCGATGGAACCGGACCTGCTACTGCGATAGACAGGCACTACGAGCGCGCAAAGCGTGTTACGACCGCGCGTCCAGGCCCAATAACTCACAAGAGGCGTAGCTCGGGCATCCCGGCCGAGGGCCTTGCACCAATTACAATGTGGTGTTTCCGGCATTTGGCGGGAACGCCCCTAGATGCCATATGCGGGCCGTATGTCCAATCCTGTTGCCTCTGGAGTTCCCCGATCCATAATCCGCTCTAGGCCACGCTCAACGAATATTGAGCAAATCTTGAGATAATATTCTGTAGTTCTTGAGTATAATAGTGGGGACCCGCAGGGAGATGGCGGGCACAATTACTGTCAATTCGCACCTGTTCGGATAGGAACATAATAACCCCGCTTGCAGCTTTGCGCTGAAGCTCGAGATTCTTGGGGGATCTCTCGAGGGCATACGCAGCGCAGTACTCCTGGCGCCAGGGGGGCGTCGGGGGGAATAGCACCTGGTTCGTCGCGCCCTCGCCAGGATGGCTTATGAAAACTCTAAGGACCTGCAGAACTGCACTTCGGCAGCAAGTCGTGCGTCCCAGAGCGGGCGTCGCCTCAAGCCTCGGCATAGTCGCCGCGGCTCTGGTCGGCCTCGCCGTGATCGGTATGTATGCCGCCTTTGCCCGGCCGCTGGACTTTGGCCGTCAGCATGTAGCAGCCGTAGCCGAAGCCGCTGCGCTGGGAGCGGCGGCGCAATTGCCCGATGCAACCGCGGCGCGGCGGGTGGCCTCCGAGCTGATCGCAGCCAACCAGCACCAAGTGCCTGGGCCGACGGTGGTCTGTGACGCGGCTAGCGACATCACCATCTATCACCCTCAAGACGCCACTCCCCTAGCTCCACCCTTCGACAAGCTCGGCCCCAACTGTATGGCCGTAACCGTAAAGGCCCGCACCTCCGGCACACTGCCGGTTCCGCTTGGAGAGGCAGCCTCCGCCAAGACAGTGGTGTGGGGACCGGCGGCCGCGGCCGGCGTTGACCCCATCTATATTGTTGCCTCTGCTCCGCTGAAGCTGGGACAGAGCTATGTCTGCACTTATCTTCAAGACCCTAATGAGGCCCGGCAGTCCGAGGCGGGCTTTGGCTGGATAAGATTTCCCAACGAGCGCGCCGGCGATGACCAGCTCTTGCTGGAGTTGCTGCGCGGTGAGAAGTCGGCGCAGGCTGCAAGTGAGCGCTTCAGCCTCAGGGTGGGCGATACCATCACGGCGCGTGCGCCGGAAGCCGCAAGCCAGGCCGACGGTCTAGCCGCGTGGGCCCAGGCGTTGGTGGGCGAGGCGCAAGCTGCGGGGCGGCTGCAGCGGGCCGCGCAGAAGCCCTACTGCGACCAGACCATCGCGCAACACAGCTCCCGCCATCCGCGCCTGCTGACGGTGCCGCTAGTGGCCGTCACCGAGCAGGGATTGCAGGTGCAGGAGTTGCGGGCGATGTGGCTGGTGGATGCCGAGGTGAGCGGCCCGGGGCCTGCCAGGATCACGCTGCAGCCGGTCGAGCACGCGCTGGCTAGAGGCGAGGTGGCACCGGCGGCGGAAAGCTCGACACTGTACGCCCGCCAGCTTCTCGAATAACACAATTCAAGCGACGGAGTAACAGGTGTTGTGGGAACTGATAGAGTGATAGTCCACTACCTCTCCTGCCTGTGTAGGCGTAGTGAACCACTCTATTAAGAAGAGGCGCCCTCCTCCCCCAAAAGGGCGCCTCTTCTGCTTATTGGAGGCCGGTACACAGCGCGGCCTGAGGCGGTGAGGCGACGGCACGAAAACTGCAGCCAGTAAAGGCGCTGGACGGTTGACAGAACGGCGCGCCTAGCCGGGAAACGATTTTTAGAGAGCCGTTACGGAATCTTTGAGACCCTGGGGCTGTGGGGGGCCGAAAGGTCCCAAGGTAGCTTTGAGGCAATCTTGACTTGCGTTTGAAGTGAAATTGAAGCGGTTTGGCTATACTATACGCAGCCAAGAGCGGCTGACGTACGGAAGGTCGGTTTGACAATTTAGTCTTGGGGGGCTAATCGCGGGTAGTGCACTCAACACATTAATGGCCCGCGCAAACCGACCGACACGAGGCACGCTCAAAGGCAAAGCCGGCAAATAGAACCAGGAGGTGACAAACATGCTGAACAGGTACTGGCAAGACGAGCAAGGGCTGGCAACCGTCGAATACGCCCTGCTGTTGGCGTTGATTGTCGCGGTCGCTCTTACGGCATGGACCACCCTGGGCAGCAAGGTCAACTCCGTGGTTTCCGAAGCCGGCACAGAGATTTTTGGTTCGTAAGTCTCTGGTCGCATCGTCGTTGTCACATTTGTACGGTGACTGTACAAAAAAGGAGAGGTAGGAGGATTACAAATGAAGGCATACTGGAAAGATGAAGAGGGTTTGACCACGGTGGAGTACGCTTTGCTCCTGGCGCTGATCGTAGTCGTAGCTATCACGGCTTGGACTGCGCTCGGTACCAGTGTCAACAGCACTGTCACCAGTGTAGGCAACGAAATTCCCTAAGCAACTGAGCGGAAACGACCTACCGTGTCCTAGTCTGGTGATCTAAAAGCGGGGGCCTCTAAGCCCCCAGTACAACCAGAACATCGGGCTAGAATCATCGAGAGGCAAGGACGTGCCAACAGGCACCGCTTGCCTCTTTTTTTGTCCACTGTTCCGGGTTTGCCGTTCGGCCCTATGCCTGGTATAATCAACGCCGGTGATGGATATATTGCGCTGGACCACAATCGGCCTGACCCTCGCGGTGATGGCTGCCGCAGTCTATACCGATGTCAGGTGGGGCAAGATCCTCAACGCCGTCACCGCTCCCGCTGCGCTGCTGGGGATCGTGCTGAATACGGTGATAGGCGGGTGGGAGGGCCTGCTGGCCAGCGTGCTGGGCCTGGCGCTGGGTGTCGGGCTATGGTTTGTGTGCGGCATTTTGGGTCGCATCCTGGGCGCTGGTGACAGCAAGCTGCTGGCGGCGCTCGGCGCCTTGCAGGGCCCGGTGTTTCTGCTCTACGCAATCATCGCCACGGCCCTGGCCGGCGGGGTGATAGCGATTGTGATCGCCCTATGGCGCGGCTATTTGCGCCAGAGCATCCTCAACCTGGTCCAGTCGCTGTACGGGCGGATCGTCCATCGCGTGCCGATTGACATAGCGACCGCCGCTCCCCAGGCCGCTATCCCCTACGCCATCCCGATCTTCTGCGGCGGCCTGGGCGCTCTCTACTACGTGCATTTCTACCTGCGCTCAATCGGCGCTAGTTGTTGGCCTCTGTTCTGAGCTCTCCCCCATTGTCGTGCGCCTGGTCGGCAGTCGTGCCCCATCAAGGGTGCGGAGACGGATGAGTAGCGATAACTGTCACGGAGAATTGACCGATGCGCCGCCCCAGCGACCGAGCGCACCTGCAAGCAGGCCGCGGGTGTTGGCTCGTTGGGTGACTGTGTTGGCCTTGCTCGTGACACCGCTGGGGCGGGTCTTGCAGCACTGGCCGGGTGAGAAGTGGTGCGCCAGCACCTTCCTAACCTATGCCCCGCAGGCCCTCTGGCTGGTGCCGGCGCTAGCGGCTCTCCTAGTGGCCCTAGTCTGCCGGCAATGGTTGCTCAGCTTCATAGCGGCCCTGCTGGTGGCTTTCGTCGTGGTCGTCTTGATGGGCTGGCAGTGGCGCAGCCCGGTACCCCCGCAGACCCCGGACAGCTTCATTGTGGCTAGCTGGAATGTCCACAACGGCTGGCAGAGCGCCGAGCGCGCCCGCCTGGCGGTGGACGCAATCGGCGCGGATATCGTCCTGACCCAAGAGGCAATTGACAAAGGCTTTTTGCCACACTTTGAGGGCTTCGAGTGTGTGCGCACTCGGGGGCAGCGGATCTTTGTTCGCCGGCCGCCCGAGTCTGAAACGCTCTCGAAACCGGTGCTAGCCCACAGCATAGTCCTGCTGGCGGATGGCTGGCGAGCGGCTCATCAGGCCCGCGTGCAGCTCGGCGACCACCGCCTCAGCCTGCTGGACGTGCATCTGGTGGTAGGCGATAGGTATCCGGGACGCAACCGCCTCACCCGTCATCCGCGCTCGTACCTGCGCCGGACGGTGGAGCTGCGGCGCGATCAGACCGCCGCTATCGCGCAGTGGGCCAAGCACCAGCCGGGACCGTTTATTATCGCCGGCGATTTCAACACCCCTCCCCATGCCTCGGTGTGGCGTCCGCTATTGCCGGTAGCCAGTGATGCCTTCGCCGTCCGCGGTCGCGGCTTCGGCTACACCTACCGAAGGCACCTGCCGCTGTGGCGGATTGATTACCTGTGGGTCTCGCCGGACTTGCGGGTGCTGCGCTGCGGGGTCTTTGATGGTGGTCTTTCGGACCACCTCGGCGTCTGGGCGGAGTTGGAGTTTGTGGATTAGCGCCACTGTGCTGGGGCCGACAAATAGCTCTTGACAGGGGCGGGCGCAAGGCATAGCATTGCTAGATGGTAGACTTAATTCTGAGGAGGTGTCGTGATGAAAAGGGGATTTACACTCATTGAGTTGTTGGTAGTAATCGCGATTATCGCGATCCTGGCGGCGATACTGTTTCCGGTATTCGCCCGCGCCCGCGAGAAGGCCCGACAGTCAAGTTGCCTCAACAACGTCAAGGAGTTGTCTCTGGGAGTACTGATGTACGGCCAGGACTATGATGAGAAGCTGCCGCTGTCAGAGATGATACAGGCGGCAGAGTATCCACGCCCCTTTTTTGGCAGCAGCTCCACCTTCCATCTCTGGCCGGACCTAGTCTTCCCCTACGTGAAAAACAGACAGGTATTCTGCTGTCCAAGCCGAGCGGATGCCCCTTACGGGCTGGCGTATGGGTTTAACAGGTATCTGGGCTACTACAATGCCTCGGACAGATTTGGGCCCCAGTATCAGGGGACCAAGCTGGCGATCATCAACTATCCGGCGGAGACGCTATTGCTTGCCGACGCTGACTGTAACCCCGAATGCTACTCCTGTTACATCTGGAGAATAGATGGCGGCGGTTATCCCCACCACGCCCACTTTATCCCGGCTAGGCATAACGGTGGCGCCAACATGGGATTTGCCGACGGGCACGCCAAGTGGCATCAGGTGCACGTTGATCCCAACCCGGCCTGTCAGGGCTCGGTCCCCATCACCATGGCGATCACCGACATCTGCTGGTACGCCGACGGGTACCCGAAGTACTAGGGGTATTGAGGCGCTTGGCCTGAGCTCCAGGAGTTGCCAGATACTGCGGGTGACATACTTCCGATGGCCCTGCTGGCCAGGGGGGTGTTGTGGTGGCCCGGCGCCAAGCCCTTGACAGTGGTGGGCGAAAGGCATAGCATTGCTAGATGGTAGACTCAATTCTGAGGAGGTGTTGTGATGAAAAGGGGATTCACACTCATCGAGCTGTTGGTAGTAATCGCGATTATCGCGATCCTGGCGGCGATACTGTTTCCGGTATTCGCCCGCGCCCGCGAGAAGGCCCGTGCGGCTAGTTGCCTGAGCAACTGCAAGCAGATGGGCCTGGCCACGATGCAGTACCTGCAGGACTACGACGACACGTTTCCGTTCGCCGACATTACATATTCGGTGGCGGTGCCCCGGCCGTTCTCGGGCGGCACCTATACAACCCACTGCTGGCCGAACATGATCTATCCCTACGTCATGAACAAGCAGGTTTTCTATTGCCCCAGCGACCCGGTGTGGGCCAGCTACGGCTGGAACATGAGCCTCGGCTACTGGGGAACCAACACTCGCACCGGCGCGATCTACCAGGGCGTGAAACTTGCTACCATCGTCAAGCCTGCTGAGACGCTCATGATTGCCGATTCGAGCAGACACCCGACCCACTATTCCAGCAACAACTCGTATATACTACAGAAGACGATGCATTGCAGCCGCTTCATCCCGGACCGGCACAACGGGGGAGCCAATATCGCCTTCTGTGACGGCCACGCCAAGTGGTACAGCATCCAGATGAATGCCGACCATGTGGACGTCAGCACGGTGCCGTCATGGGCGCCGACGGGAGTGCTGTGGGCTACGGACGGAAGTAGCTAGTATGTATTTGTAGGTACTCACGTTGTGGGTCGGCCTAACCCCCTAGCCCCCTTCCCTGGTAGGGAAGGGGGAATCAAAAGGGGGTTAGGTGAGTAGCTGGAAAAAAAGATGTTTGCCGCCAGAGACAATGGGGTAAGATGCAGTTACCAGCGGTTTTGGGCGGAAGGTTTCCGGTGCAAATCCGGGTCTTGGTGAAAGCCATAGGTGAGTAGTCGAGCATAGCTCAAGCAGCAGAGCGCCCGCCCAAAAACATAGCCCCGCCGCCAGGCGGGGCTTGCTGCGTGTTGGGACCAGGTGACTGTTCCGAGTTCCCCCGGGCAGGTAATATCCCCGCTTGCGGCGAATCCTGTGTTGAGCGCAGATGGTTACAGCGGGGCGACCACAACGCATCTACGACCTCAGCGTGCCGGTCCGCGACGGGGTGGACTGGTATCGCGAGCCCGATTCGCCGCCAGTGAAGATACGCGAGGTCGGCTCGCTAGCTGAGGATGGCTGGGTCTCCCACACTCTCAGCCTGATGGTGCTGAATGGCACCACTTACCTGGAGACCGCCGCGCATGTTTATCCAGATGCGCCCACGCTCGACCAGATGCCGCCCGAACGCTTCCTGACCCGTGCCTTTGTGGTGCACCTGGTTCGCGACGGCCAGGTAATCCCCGCGCCCGAGCAGGCCTTGGCTGAGTTCGAGAAGGGGGCCGATGCCATCCTCCTACACTGCGGCTGGGACGAGCATGTCCATGCCGAGGATTATTACTATTCCAGCCCCTATTTCTCGCCCGAGCTGCAGCAGTGGCTGCTAGAGCGGGAGCCGGCGATCTTGGGCGGCGACATGCTCTCCTTCGACCATCCGGAGGACACCTCGATGCCTTTCATCCGGGCTTTCTTCCGCACCGGCGGCATGATCCTATGTCCGCTGAGGGGCCTGGCCGAGCTGCCCAGCGAGGTAGTGACTTTCTGCGCCGCGCCGACCAAACTCAGCAACGCCAACGCCGCGCCCTGCCGTGCCCTGGCGTGGTGCGATGACTGATAGCGGAGCCGTGCAGTCCTTACTCTAAAGGAGGTAAGAAGATGCCCGATTTTGCAGACCCTTTCAGTGGTAATGTCGAGCGCAAGATGACGCCCACCGAGCTGATTCGCGCTCTGCGGCTGAATCTGGCCGCGGAACAGGAGGCCATCAACCTCTACCAGGCCCATGCCGATGCCACCGACAATGAGTTAGCCAAGGCGGTGCTGCTCGACATCGCCGATGAGGAGCGCGAGCATGCCGGCGAGTTCCAGCGGCTGCTCAACATCCTGCTTGACGACGAAGAGGAGTTGATGGCTGACGGCGCCTCGGAGGTTGACGAGATGGCTGAAGAGCTAGGCGAAGGCGTCTAGCCCGTACTGACTTGCCCTAACCCCCTAGCCCCCTTCCCTGGTAGGGAAGGGGGAATCAGGGGGGGGGGTAGGTGAGTGATTACCCAAAGTTCTTGTGGATGGCGGGTACCCACTTGACCCACCCCACAGGAGTGGGTCAAGTGGGTGAGGGGAAACACTTTTTCCAAAAAGTGGTTTACCCAAGCTGTTTGCCGTGAGAAGTGGTTTCCCCCAAGCCGTTTACAGTGCCGTAAGGAGGACCGATCCATGGCGAAAAAGCGCAAGCGCAAGCAGATTCGCGTCGGGATTATCCGGTGTGACACCCATGCCTATTATTTCGGCGCGCAGATGGGCTATCGGGACATCGTCCCGGAGAAGCTCGGCGAGTACGACTATATCGTCGAGCATTATTACCAGAATATCTACGACCCGCTGGACCTGGAGAAGCTGCCGAAGGTGCCGGGCTTTGAGATCGTGGCGTGTTATGACCACGAGCGCGAGCGGGCCGAGCAGTTCTCCGAGACCTTTTCCGGCAAGCCCCGGGTCTGCGACACCGTCGCGGCGATGACCAAGGGCACCGATGCGATTTTCCTGTCCGACTGTGACGGCGGCGGCGGGGACCATCTGGAGCTGGCTACGCCCTTTCTGAAAGCCGGCATCCCCACCTTTGTGGATAAGCCTTTCGCCCTCACCCTAGGCGATGCCAAGGCCATCGTCCGCTTGGCGCGGCGCTATCAGACGCCGATCTATAACAGTTCGATCCTGTCGGTGGTGCCTGCCGCCGATCTGTTCAAGCGCCGCTTCGCTGAGATCGGCGATGCTACGGTGGGCGTAATCAAGGGTGTCGGCGGCGCCTTTTCCCAGGAGAACCTCGGCGACCGCGATCAACTCGGCGGCCTCGAAGACCGTCTGGCCTACATTATCCACGGTGTCGCCCTGGCGCTGAATCTGTTCGGCAGCGATGTCGAGCATGTCGAGGCGATGGGGACGCTGCCGCTGGAGTATCTCCACCTGCACATGCGCTCCGGCAAAGAGGTGATGATTCTCAACACCTCGATCGAGCATTTTCCGGAGCGCTGCAACTTCTATGCTGCCGGCTACAGCGCTCAGGGCGCAGTCTGTTCGCGGCCCATCGGCGATTTTGAGTTCATCTATGGCGGGCAGAGGATCCTGCAGAACTTCAAGAAGATGATTCTGACCGGCGTCCCGCCGCGCGACTATGATGACATCATCCTGCACATCGCGATTGTGGAGGCCGGGCAGATCGCCCAGAAGACCGGCCGGCCGGTACGCATCAGCGACGTGCTGCGCGGCAAGGCGAAGAACGACTAGCCCACACGATTGATGAGCGTCGGATAGGCTTTGCTTGCTTCTGCCGTGGGGTGGACTTTCCAGCCCGGTGTCATTGGGAGGGGCCGTGTCGAGCATCGGGCGACGTAGTCGGCCGATGGGAGGCCAGCCCGCGCACAACGCTATTCTGGCGACTTTCGCACACCCCAACGGCCAACGACAACGCACACCAGTTCCCAAAACACAATACTGTCCAGGACGATAGGCATCCTTGCCTGTCGAGAAGGGTGGACAGGCTGGGAAGCCTGTCCTCCGACGGAACGAAGGCGTGGCACGGGCTGTCCGGCCCGCGAGTTTTGTTGCGCGGCCAGGGCCATTATTAGGGAGGCGATACCGGATGGACAAGATCCGTGTGGGGATGATCGGCGGCGATCTGCACGCCCTCTACTACGGCGCGCAGATGTTCGAGTACGACCCGATCGCGGTGCGCACCCACGGGCGCGGCTACGGGGCGCTTTTTTACCATTACGTCTGGTATAACGACCCCGAGGTCATGACTACGCCCTTTGTCGGCGGCTTTCAACTGGTCAAGGCCTGGGCCGTCGAGCGCCGCGACGCCGAGGTGCTGGCCGCCTGCTTTGATGAGGATGTGGAGGTCTGCGATACCCCCGAGCAGTGCTCCGAGGATGTGGACCTGGTCTTCATTCCGGAGTGCAATGGCGACGGCTCGACCCATCTCGAGCTAGCCACCCCGGGGCTGGAGCGGGGCGTGCCGACTTTCGTGGATAAGCCGCTGGCCTACAGCCTCGCCGACGCCCGGGCCATACTCGACCTCGGCGAAAAGCACAACACTCCGGTGATGTCGCTTTCGATGCTGCGGATGGTGCCGCATGCGGGCTATTTCCGCGACCGTCTGCAGGAGATCGCCCCGGTCGGCTACGGCTCGATCAAGGGCGGCGGCACCAGCATGGCCGGCCATATCCACGCCATCAGCCTGGCTCAGGCCGTTTTCGGTGCCGGGGTTGAGGCGGTTGAGGCGATGGGGCCGAACGAGCTTTCCTATGTCTATCTCGACTACGGGGGCAAACCCGACCGGCCCAGCAACGGGGTGATGCTCAACTGCGATTCCGGCGACACCTATCACTGTTCATTTTATGTCAGTGCTTTTGGCGGAGCGGGCGCGATTCATTCCGGCCAGATCGGCGATTTCGAGTTCCCCTTCGGCTCGGCGTTGATCCTTGAGGCGATCAAGCAGATGGTGGCGACGGGGCAGCCGCAGGCGGATCGTGAGGAGATGCTGGAGAACATCGCGATCGCGGAGGCCGGCCGCCTGGCGCAACAAGAGGGCCGCCGCGTCGCCCTAGCCGAGGTAATAAATCAGTAGCCTGCTGTCACCTCCGCCCCGTTCTAGAGCGTGGCGACTCATCCGCCACGGGCCAGCTACAGGAGCGCCCTCGTCACAAGATATTCGCGTGGGCCAGGCTTTCCAGCCTGGCAATGCTTTATGTGAGGGGCACTGTCTTTTCAGGGACTGTCCCCCGATCCGGATTCTGAAATGGCTTCTAGCCTATCGTATCGCCTGGTAATAGACAGCCACAGAATCCGAGCGGAACACGTCCGTCTTCGACAGCCATTTGGCGTGCCCGTCGCAGAAGCTGTAGTTGCAGCCTAGGTTATGGCGATCGAACGTGCATCTATTGTGTAGTGTCGTCTGGCTTGGCATGTACAAGAAATCATAGCCGTTGAGGCTCTCGCCGAAGCAGAAAGTCTGGGCAGGATGCGTGATTTCGCCCAGTTTCCCGGCACCACCAGCCTGTAAGAACGGCGCACCCAGGTAGTAGCCGTTGTAGGCGTAGTTCATGTGATACCGGCCACGGTAGTTATCACTGGGGCAGTACCGCACTTCATCGTTCATGATGTATGGTATCAGCCCATCGAGGGCCCGCGCCCAAAGGCCGCTCGGCAGATACCACCTGAGGTAGTAATCCGGCAGCGCCTCGTCATAGTCCTGCACGTACATGTGCCATGCCAGCGCGATCTCCTTCTGGTTGTTCAGGCAGCTTGTCTGCCGCGCCTTTTCCCGGGCCCGGGCGAACACCGGAAAGAGAATCGCCGCCAGGATCGCGATGATCGCGATCACCACCAACAGCTCAATCAACGTAAATCCGCTACTGCGCCTCATACCATCGCCTCCTCCACAATCACTACGATGTCAATGTTCTCCTACCATGAGTGTACCCAACAGTTGATGCTTGCGCAACAACTTTTTCGCGCTCTCGCGCCTGTTTCCTGCCTAGCTCGCACAAAAAAGCTTCGCCTGCTGGGCGAGGCCCGGGGTGTTATGGTTGGTTGTTACGGTCCCCAGTAGAGGGAGCCGTATGCTTCTGGCCGATACCACTTGGCGTGCCCGTCAACCAGGCCGACATTCCAGCCGCCGTTGTGAATCTCGCACCAGTAGGCCGGATCGGGTGCCAGGGAAGCCCACAGACGCTCCCCGGTGTAAGTTTCCATGTGGTCGGCTATCAGGACCGTTTCGGCGGGATACCTGACTGTGGCGAGCTTCACGCCCTGATATATCGGCCCTATCCGCGTCGGATGATTCCCGACATAGCCCAAAGCCACATTCCATGAATAGCCTATCCAATCACCGGGCCGGCTGGGGCAGTAGAATACCTGCTTGTTCATGACATAGGGATAGAGCAGGTCAGGCCAATAGACATACGTCGAGCTGCCACCGCTCCACGGCCGGGGCGCTGAGACCGGCCAGTACATATCGGCAAACGGGAAGGTATCATCATAGTCCTGAATGTACATACGTGTGCCCAGCACGATTTGCTTGACGTTACTCAGGCAGCTCGTCTGCCGGGCCTTCTCGCGAGCGCGGGCAAAAACCGGAAAGAGAATCGCTGCCAGGATCGCGATGATCGCGATCACCACCAACAGCTCAATCAACGTAAATCCGCTACTGCGCCTCATACCATCGCCTCCTCCACAATCAATAGATTATCAATGTTCTCCTACCATGAGTGTACCCAACAGTTAATGCTTGCGCAACAACTTTTTCGCGCTCTAGCACCCATTTCCTGCCTGTATTGCACAAAAAAAGCCCCGCCGGCTGAGCGGGGCCTTGTGTGGTGCCGCTATTGTTGCTACGGTCCCCGTACGGAAAGGAGAAGCTAGCTCCCAAAATATCCTCGCGTGGGGCGGGCTTTCCAGCCCACCGCCGTTACAGTTCGCCTTTGCCTCTCTTGCCTCACTTATTCATCAATCACCGGCAGCAACAGCCGCGATTCATGCCCGCTGTCGTGCAGGATCTGCTGCTGGGCCTGCTGCGGATCGGTCTCCTGCCAGGTCGGGGCCATGGTGTTGGGATGCGGCAGGATCCGCGGGCAACACGAGCTGGTGACAATCAGTCCGAGGCGCGCGCCGACCGGGAAGGTATATGCCGCATTATTCATCTGGAGGTGGATTTTCGTCGGCTCGCCGGGCTGAAGCGCCTGTGGTTCGCTCCAGCTTTCCCGATAGCGGCACCGCAGCGAGCCGTGGGTCAGCACGGTAATGCGCCCACCCGGTTCCACCACGCACAGCTTGGCGATGAAGTCGGTATCCGGGGCGCTGGAGGTAATCCACAGCTCCAGGTTGATATCGCCAACCACCTTCAGCGGCTTGGCGAGCCTTGCGCTGCGGTAGTACAGCACATCCTCGCGGCGCAGGAGCGGGTGTTGATCCACCGGCCCGGGCTGGTACCACTCGGACATCCCCCAGTAGGTCGGCCCACCCAGAGTTGGGACCGGATTCTGTGGGTCATATATATAGGTATCGGCGGCGGCTCCCGAGGGCGTTTCGCGGCTCAGCCGTCCCGTGCTTCCCAGTCCGCGCGCCTCGCCACCGGAACTCAGATACCACTGCTGCATTTCCGCTTCCGGCGGCGGCCAGTCGCTCGCGAACTCCCAGCGGTTCTCCCCCATCAAGAAGTATTTCACCGCCGGCTCCTCCGAGATGCCGTCATCTATATCCTTGAGCCACAAATCCAGGCAGCGCTGCTCGTAGGCGGTTATATCTATGGCGGCGGTCGGGCCGAAGTCCCATTCCCCGTAGGTAGTCTTTTCACAGCCGCCATGGCCCCACGCGCCGACTAGTAGGCGTTGGTTATTGCGGGCGAATTCGCCGGCTCCGCGCTGCCGGATACCCCTAAATGAGTTGAATTGCCCCCGCGATATATGGTCGAAGAAGCCCGCCTGGTGCATCCCCGCGCAGGCCACCTGCTCGTACATCAGCGCCTGGTCAATCGCGGCCCAGTAGTCATCATATTTATCTAGGGCGACCCATTTGCGGAGCTGCTCGGAGGCGAATCCGGCCCGCGCTTCGACCTCCGCCAGTGTGCCCTGCGCTCCGATCTCCCACAGCGCCTTCCACGTGAAGTGGGTGACGGTTGGCTTGGTGCGGCAGATGCTGTGGTCGAACGGCCAGCGCACCAGGTTGGCCAGCGCGAAGCAGCCGTCATAGCGGATCCAGTCGGTAAAGAAGCTATTGGGGGCCACTCCGGGCAGAATACAGCGCAAGGCCTCATGCCCACCGGCGGCGGCGGGAATCTGTACGATGCCGAGGTAGCTCTTGCCGGTCATCCCGATGCGGCCGTTGCACCAGGGCTGCTCGGCGATCCACGCCACCGTATCCTGCCCGTCAGCCGCCTCGTCCTCCAGTGGCCGGAAGTACCCCTCCGAGTCGTACTTGCCGCGCGTGTCCTGGATCACATACGCATAGCCCAGATCGGTGAAGTACTTCCCGCGGCCGGTGCCGCCTTGGCGGTGATAGGGCGTCCTGACCAGCACTACCGGCCACGGCCCGGGTCCGTCCGGCAGCCAGACATCGGTCGCCAGGTTGATCCCCTCGCGGTTCCGCACTTTCTGAAATATCATCGCTTGCATACTTAGGCCTTCCCGGTTACTTGGTCCGGAGCTCGGCGCCGCTACGGATATACTTGCGCATCGGGCAGGCCGGCGCCAGCGCACCGTCCGCCTCGCCTACGAGCAAGTCAAGCCGTGTGTGGAATATGATCTCATACTCCGCGCCCGGCTCCGGCCGCCATCTTTCATCATATGTGTCTTCCAGGCACAACTCCTGCTCGAAGACCGCTCCCGCCTCCAGCACAACGACCGGGATCACGGAGAGATTCTCCCACGTAAGCCGGTCTCTGAAGCCGGTCGGCATCTGCTGCCCGGGCCCCAGCAGCTTCTCGCTCGGATAGCACAAAGTGTGATGCCAGCGCGGCTCCGTGCGGGTGACCGCGACCCCGATGACGCCGGTGTCACCGTGGTGGCGGCCATAGTAGCGGCAGGGGAAGCGAATCCGCTGGTCGCTGCCGTTGCTGACCCAGAAGGTAATCGGCACGTGCTGAGTCGCCGCGATTTCCCGGTCCCCCGGGAAGCGGAAGCCGCCCTCGATGCGGTCAAAGCCTTGCCACGCGATTACTTCGGTTGCCTCACGAACGACCTCTTCCGCGCCCTCCACGCGCAGCTCCAGCCGATAGACGCCCGGGCCGGTCACGCTATCTGTGAATCCGCACCCTACCGACACTGAATTGGGCCGGACCATCCCATCCCTCCGGGGCAGGCTCTTGCGCACAGCGCTTGTGCCGTCCGGCCGGTGGATAGTCAGAACCCAGGATGGGTCCGGATCGGGCAGACGCCCGTCTCCCGCCGCTTTCATGCTCACCCAGAAGAATATGTCCTCGCCCAGGACGTATTGCGGCTTCAGCGAGTGCAAGGCGCCAGTGATTGCCGGCGTCTCCTCGCCGGTGGCTTCTTCCCCACCCTCGGCAGCTTGGGTCGGTCTGAGCGGCCCCAGCCTGGCGATGCCCAGCACCACTGCGCCTGCTACTGCTATTACAACGAGCAACTTTCGCATCCGGCTCACCGCCTCTCGTTCAGCGCGAATAACTCATAAAACGCGTAGCTCGGCCCGCCTGTCCGCCGTAGCTCTAGCGAAGGCGGGAGCGTGGTGCCTTTTTTACCACGCTCGGGTGAGGTCTCAGCTTCCAGCCCGAGGTCGTTGCTTGTTGTAAATGCGCCAGCGCTTACCGCATCACCTGCAGGCCCAGGTGCTGCTCAAAGGCGTCGAAATTGCGGTGACTATGCAGCAGCACATGCCTTTCTTCGATGCAGAAGGTCGCTATCAGCGTGTCTATGGTCGTGCGGATGGTGACGTTCTTCTGGCGCAATACTCGGTAGTTTCTAGCGGCCTGTACCGCGATCTCCGGGGTGACCATCTTCAGCACATGCAGCGCCATCAACTGCCGGCGCACGTGCTCGGATCTCCGCTCGGCCCGGATGCCCTGCAGCACCTCGCAGAGCATGATGTCCCCGATACCGATGGCCCGCTCACCAAGCAGCGCGAAGAGCGTCTCCGTCTGGGGCGTTTCAGTCCCGCGCAGGAAGTCTATCCACACCGAGCTGTCAGCTATCAGCATCGGTCCCCCGCCCCTGGCGCATTGTCTGCAAGTCGCCTTCCCACTCGACCTGCCCGTACAGCTCGCGCAGCTTCTTCTGCTCCTCGATGCGCACCAGCAGCCTCAGTCCCTCCGTCACCACGCCCTTCTTAGTTGTGATGCCGGTCAGTTCCTGGGCTCTTGTGACCAACTCTTCGTCCAATATAATGTTGGTTCGCTTGCTGCCCATGGAGCCTCCCTCCGGTCGAGTAGTGCTTTCGATGTGTATAATATAGGCAATTTATGTGTATGGGGCAATACCAATCTCAATCCACCAGTCCCTACCAACATACTGAACCGCTTGCTATCCGCGTGCGTCGGCTATTATTATGGTCAAGCGATTGTCGGGAGGCAGCTAACATGCACCACGATCATCACCAGCACCATCCTCACGCCGAGCACCCCGAGTCGGAACCCACAGCGCCGCCGGCAGGCGCTTGCTGTGCGCCTACCCATGACCATTCCCATCACGCCCACATGGTCGCCGATTTCGCTCGCCGCTTCTGGATATCCACGGCTCTGACGCTGCCGATGGTCTTCCTCTCCCCCATGCTGCGCAGCTTCTTCGGCCTTGAGGCTCTCAGCTTTGCGGGAGACAGCTACGTCCTGCTGGCGCTGGCGACAGTGATCTTCTTCTATGGCGGCCATCCCTTTCTCAAGGGCCTGGCTGATGAGCTGCGCGCCGGCCAGCCCGGGATGATGACACTTATCGGCGTCGCCATCACGGTGGCGTATGTCTATAGCACGGCGGTGGTGCTGGGCCTGGCGGGCAAGCTGTTTTTCTGGGAGCTTGCCACGCTGATTGACATCATGCTGCTGGGCCATTTCATCGAGATGCGCTCGGTGATGGGCGCTTCCCGAGCCCTCAGCGAGCTGGCTCGGCTTCTTCCCGACCAGGCCCATCTGTTTGCCGAAGACGGTTCGACCACCGAGGTGCCGGTGTCGGCGCTGGCCGACGGCGACCTGATTCTCATCAAGTCGGGCGAGCGCATCCCTGCCGACGGGGCCATCGAGGCCGGCGCTACCACGGTAAATGAGGCGATGCTCACCGGTGAGGCGCAACCGGTTGCGAAAGCGGTCGAGGACCAGGTCATCGCCGGGTCCATCAATGGTGAGGGCGCTATCCAAGTGCGCATCGAGCGCTCCGGCGACCAGACTTACCTCTCCCAGGTCATCAGACTGGTGGCCGAGGCGCAGGCCAGCAAATCGCGCAGCCAGGACCTGGCCAATCGCGCCGCTTTCTGGCTCACCATCATCGCCCTCAGCGTCGGAGCCGTCACCTTCGCGGTCTGGTTCAGCCTCGGCCGGGAGGCGGTCTTCGCTCTGGAGCGCTCGATCACGGTGATGGTCATCACTTGCCCCCATGCTTTGGGCCTGGCGATTCCCCTGGTGGTGGCGGTCTCCACCGCATTGGCTGCCGGTCGCGGGCTGCTGATCCGCAACCGCATCACCTTCGAGGACGCCCGCAAGCTCGATGTCATCATCTTCGACAAGACCGGCACCCTCACCGAGGGGCACTTCGGCGTCGAGGCCGTGGCTGCTCTGGGACAGGCAGATGAGAATACGGTTATCAGTCTCGCCGCTGCGGTTGAGGCCAATTCCGCCCACCCGCTGGCTCAGGGCATTGTCCGCAGCGCAACCGAACGCGGCCTGGCAATCCCCCACGCCCATGATTTCCAGTCCATCACCGGTCGCGGGGCCGAAGCTCACGTTGACGGCCGTCGCATCCAGGTCGTTAGTCCCCAGTATCTGGCCGAGCCGGGCCTCGAGCTACCGGCTGCAGACATCGCCGGCCCCGGCCGCACTCTGGTTTATGTCATGGCCGATGGAGCTCCGTTTGGTGTCATCGCTCTGGCTGATACCATCCGCGAGGCCTCCCGCCAAGCCATCGCGGACCTGCATGATCGCGGCCTGCAGGTGATGATGCTCACCGGCGATAACGAGCAGGTCGCCGCTTGGGTGGCCTCCGAGCTCGGCCTTGACGAATACTTCTCGCAGGTGCTTCCTGAGGACAAGGCCGCGCGGGTGAGAGAGATTCAGCAGCGCGGCCAGGCGGTTGCCATGGTCGGCGATGGGGTCAATGACGCGCCGGCGCTGGCCCAGGCTGATGTCGGCATCGCTATCGGCGCCGGCACGGATGTGGCGGTGGAGGCTGCGGATGTCATCCTGGTGCGCAACGATCCCCGCAATGTCTTGGACCTGCTGCGCCTATCACAGGCCACCTGGACCAAGATGGTGCAAAATTTGGCCTGGGCGACGGGCTACAATGCCTTTGCGATACCGCTGGCTGCGGGAGTGCTGGCCTCGTATGGCATCATCCTGACACCGGCGGTCGGGGCCGTGGTGATGTCGCTGAGCACCATCATCGTCGCCGTCAACGCCCGCCTGCTGAAGCTCTAGCCTCGCCTTGAAGCGCCCTTCCTACGGTTAGCCTGCCCGCAAGCAAGGCAAGAGGGCCGAAAGTAGCGGAGATTCCGCGCCTGCCCATGCCACTGCGCTGCTACTCACCGGCCTTTGCGCAGCACATGCTCCGGGGGCTGATGCAGCCATGAGGTGTATGCCGGCTCCTGGCTGGACAGTAACCGGTCGCTGAGTAGCTCCGCCATTTCCCGCCGCACCTCGCCCCAGTCCGGCTCATGCCACAGGTTGCGGCTCTCCTCCGGGTCGTTCTCCATATCGTACAGCTCGCCCGTGTAGGCATAGCCCTCGACCAGGTTGACCCAGCGCGCGTACTTGTAGCGCTCGGTGCGCACGCAGGCTCCGGCCTGCTCCCGCCAGTTGTCCACGTACTCACACAGTGCGGCCTCCTGGGCCTCGCCGCCGCCTTCGAGAATCGGCCGCAGGCTGGTTGCGGTCATCTCGGGCGGTGCTTGCACACCCGCATAGTCCAGCACCGTCGGCGCCAGGCGGAAGTTCTCAATAAGCCCGTCGAACTCGCCGATGGGGTTGCCGTCCGGCAGGGCGATAATTGTCGGCATACGGGTGACCTGCTCGAGGAAGTTGGCTTTTCCCCACCGGCCCAGGTGGCCCAGCATCTCGCCGTGATCGCTGGTGGTGATGATGATGGTATTTTCGGCGAAGCCCTGCTCCTGCAACTGCTCCAGAATGCGCCCGATCATGTCATCAATGAAGGTCATCTCGGCGTAGTAGTAGCCATGCCAGCGCTGCAGAATCAGGCGGTCTGCGGGCGAGATCTCGGCGGGCACGTTGCTACGGCGCATGAACTCCGGCTTGTCGGCACAGTCGCACAGCCAGGTGTCGGGCACCGGCATCTCGGCGATGTCGTACATTTCGGCATAGCGACGCGGCGGATCGGCCGGACCGTGCGGCCCGCAGAAGCCGACCCACAGCAGCCACGGCTCGGAGCCGTCGCGTCGCTGCAGAAACTCCCTAGCCATCTCAGCCACCCAGTAGTCAACATATTCGTCCTCTTCAAGGCAGTTGATGATGGCTGTCCGCTGTGCCTTGTATTCGGACCGCCGGCGCTGCTCGTATATCTGCTCGTAGGCACCCGGGCGCTTATTTTCGAGCCAGGCGGCATAGGCCTGGCCGAGGGGAGCCGGCCCGATCTCTTGGCCGATCTGCTGCGTCCAGCGAGCCCCCTTGCCGCCCGTAAGTTGCATCTCGTGATAGCCCTTCGGCTGCATCATGTGGATCTTGCCGACTGCCCCGGTGCGGTAGCCGGCTCCCTGCAGCCGCTCCATGAAGGTCGTTTCCCACGGCGGCAGCGGCGGTGTAGTGTCAATCTCCGATTCCATATACTGCACGCCATGCTGGTGGCAGTAGCGGCCGGTATGGAGGCAGGCCCGACTCGGGATACACACCGGATTCTGGGCATAGGCGTGGGTGAACAGCGTCCCGCGTCGCGCCAGCGCGTCATAGTGCGGCGTCTTCACAATCTCGTTGCCAGTCACCCCCAGGGTGTCATAGCGCTGCTGGTCGGTAGTCACGACGATGAAGTTCGGCCTGTCAGTGGTCATGGTCTCACCTATTCTCGCCAAGATTGCATCTCCTATGAACAAAGCCCGATCGCTTCGGCAGCCGTGTCAGCTTTTGTCCTCGCCTCCGCTCAGGTCAATGCCGTCTATCAGGCGTCTGAGCAGCTCCTCGTCACCGGCGGCTTCTTCGGAATCGTAGGCCTCCTCCAGCTTCCTCACTAGCTCGCCGAACTCCCGATTGTCTGCCATTACCTCATTAAGTTGGTCTTCGGTTCTATCGCTGGCCGCGATCAGGTCGGATAGGTTCAGCTCCAGGTCCAGCAGCCGACTCAGCACCGCAATCGCTTTCAGCATCGTTTTCGGGTAGGTGGGCATATCCAGGAACGGATAATGCGGCACATCCAGCACCAGGTTGCTCATTTCCACTCCCTCGGCGACCGAGTGCTGGGCCATGAATGTGACCAGGCCGGCCGGGCCTGCGTAGTCTCCGAAGCCGATGTCGAACTCCTGAAGCTTCTGCTTGAGCGCCTCGCTGGCCACGGAAGCATGGATGCGCGGGTCCCGAGTGTGCGGGACCGGGCTGGAGACGCTGCCCACGAAGTAGATCTCCGGCACCTGCAACTGCCTGGCCAGGCCAAAGATACAGTCACAGTACTCGCGCCAGCGGATATGCGGCTCCTCGCCCGCAAACAGCACCAGATTGGCCTCGTGGCTGTAGCGGAACTCGTTTTTGGGGAATCTCACTTGGCGGATGATGCCGTCTTTGATCTCGGTATGGGGCCTGAAGATAGCTGCGAACTCCATCGGGCTTACCGAGCTGACCACGGTTCGGGCACCGTCGGCCAGCACCGTAATCGGGACCGTGGAGACCGGGAAGTTCAGAATATAGAACTCCGCCCCGGCGATCTCCGCAAACCTCGGCGCTGCCAGCTTCTCGGCTAGGTAATTGATGGTGCCGGTGGACACATGGCCGCCGTCCATCCAGCCGCTGAAACCCAGAATCATTCGCGGACTCTCCAGTTCAGGCATCTCGTGAATTGTCAGGTTTTCCATACTCGCTTTCTTCCTCTCCCCCTGTTATCGTCGCTAGCGCAGCTCCTGCCAGGCCTCGATTAAAGTCTGCACCCGCCGCATTGTCTCTTCGCTCTCATCGCGGACATTATCCACCGGCGACAGGATCAGCCCGCGCGGCCCCAGCGCCTCCAGCGCCTCTTTGACCGCCTCTCTTATCTCCGCCTCCGCGCCCATCTCCACGGTCACGAAGCCGTTGACGCCGCCCCACAGCGCCATTTTATCACCGACGCGTTGCCGCATCGCCCGCATATCGGTCTGCATCCCCTCCACCGGGTCCACCCCGATCAGCACATCCACCCCCGCCTCCAGCAGGTAGTCCAGAATGCCCATGGTGCCGCTGGTATTGATATAGCCAAACTTGGCGCCCGCCTCGTGGGTCAGCTCGACAGCCTGCTTGAGATAGGGCAGGATGAAGCGCTCGTACATCGGCGGCGACCAGAAGTCCGTCCCCTCATACCACGCCCGCTGCAGAAATATGTCCACCCCGACGCCCAGCATCTCCCGCATCCGCGCCGTGTTCCACTGGTGGAGGATCTCCGCCAGCTCGTCTAGCAGCTCCGGCCTGTCGATCGCGTGGAAGATGCCCTGCTGCATTCCGCAGAGCCATCCCAGCGCATCCATCGCCACGCCCATCCCGCCTGACATCATCAATCCCAATTCATCAGCTAGCGCCCGTCGCGCCGCCGCCGTTTGCCGGAAGCTGGCTACCGCCTCCGGGTGCGGCGGTCCCAGCAGGTACCGCAGGGCCGCCAGGTCCTCGGGCTTCTCGACCGGGAACTTCCGCGCCCGCGGCACCAGGTAGTCATCACACAGCGGCACATGTCCCGGGTACGGCCAGTCCTCGGTCTCTACCACCTCCGTCTTCAGCGTCCCGTCGGGCGTCACATATTCTTTGTGCAAAATATCCGGCTCACCTTGGCGCTTTTCGCGCCACTGCCGCACTGTTACTTCCGGCGGATAGCGCAGCTCGATGCCGGGCGCATCGCGGTGCTCCAGGCCTCGCGCGGTCCAGGAGTGGCTTGCCACTACGGTATCCAGCCCCATCGCTACTTGCCGTCTTACCAGTTCCTCCTCACTGCTGCAGCGGCTGCTGAGGGCCGAGAATATCATGAAGCTACAGGGCACGTAGTTAACTTCACGCCCCTCGATTGCTGCCAGCATCCGCTGCCGGCTGCTCATCCCTGACGCCATCAGCCCGACCTCCCGTGGCGAAACTGCTGGAAGCGGTTAGCACTGCAGATCGCTTTTATTCTCTCTTTACCGCTACGGCTGCTCGATTCCTGCTAAGCGGCGACATTTGTCTTGACGCTGGCGCCGATCCCCTTCATGCTAGAGCTGGTTTCATCGCCTGGCCCGCAATTCACGCTACTGGTGGGGCCTCTGGCCTGGCCGTTAGAGGCTAGGTCTCCTGGCCCGAATAACTCACCAAACGCGTGGCTCGGCCTGACCTGCGCCTCGCGCAGGTCAGGTGGGAATGTGACAGCATTTCCAGCTTCCAGCCCGAGGTCGTTGCAGCAGGGAGGCCTGTCGTCCTGGTAACCGTTGGGTTATAATGTGGCACAAGCTTTCTAGTCTGTGGGCCGCTGCCCGTGGGGGAACTCAACTATGAAACGCCTCGCCACACTCTTGACCGTTGTGACGTGCCTGACGCTGGCCGCCGGCGGCTGTGCCAATGACTGGCCGCGCTTCTTAGGCCCTAGCGCCGATGGCATTGCTCCCGACCAGGGCATCAACCTCAACTGGGCCGAACGGCCGCCGGTCAAGCTCTGGCAGGTCCCGCTGGGTGATGACGGCTATGCCGGACCGGCGGTGGCCGAGGGCAAGGTCTATATTGTAGATCACGCCGGCGATCAGGACCTCGTCCGCGCCCTCAGTCTCGCCACCGGTGAGCAGCTCTGGCGGTTCGCCTCCCAGGATTCAGCCAGGCCCTATTATGGCTTCGCCCGCGCCACTCCGGCGATTGCCGAGGGCAAGGTATATACCCTCAGCCGCTTCGGCCTGGTGCATTGCCTGGACGCGACAACCGGTGCCAAGCTCTGGGCCCGCGACCTTCGCGCCGACTTTAACGGTAGGCTGCCGGACTATCATTATGCCCCTTCGCCGATTGTTGACGGCGAGCGGGTAATCGTCTTGCCGGGCGGTCCCGATGCAGCCGTGGCCGCGCTGGACAAAAACACCGGCGCGAACGTCTGGCACGGCGGCGGCAGTGACGTCGCCGGATATGCCACACCGGTGGTAGCCACCCTGGCCGGCGTGCGCCAGTACGTTATCTTCACGGCGGCGAGTCTCATCGGCGTCGCGGCGGAGGATGGCGAGTTACTGTGGCGTATCCCCCGGCCGGCCGCCTACGATGCCAACGCCGCCACGCCGCTGCTGCTGGGGGAGCGCCTCTTCATTTCCAGCAGTTACGCCAACAGTTGCGCCCTGGTGGAGGTTACTGCTGAGGGGCCGGTCATCCGCTGGGAGAACCGCCAGCTAATCGCCCGCTTCAGCACGCCGCTGCTGTGCAATGGTCACATATATGGAATCAGCGAGCCGGATCATCTGGTCTGTCTCGACCCCGAGACCGGCGCGGCGAGGTGGAAGCAGCCAGGCTTTGGCAGAGGCGGTCTGGTCTTGGTGGACGGTGTGATTTTGGCGCTGGCCGGCCCGACCGGCGATCTGGTGATGGTAGGGCCGAGTCCCAACGGCTATCTGGAGCTAGGTCGCTTCCGGCCTTTGGGCGGCCAGAGCTGGACTGCGCCGATAATCGCTCAGGGCAAGGTGATTATCCGCAACCGCTCGGCCCTGGCCTGCTTCGACCTGATGTGAGTCTTATCCGGAAATGGTGGTCGCGGGGCTTATTCCGAGTTCACTTGATTTGCTGTCCTCGGCACCATTTCTACCGAGGTGCGGCATTCGATGAAGTATGTCTGGCTAGTGCTGCTTTACTTGGAGGCGATCTTTGGCGGGATAAGCCTGGCGGCTGGCCTGTTTAGTTTGTGGTGGCTGCTCACCTGCCACCTATTTGTCTCTGAAACCGTCCTCTACTCGATCATGGCCGCAGGAGGACTGGGTCCAGCGCTCTGGGTGGCTGTGACGCAGGCGGCCTTTTGGCGCAGGCATGGGCGTATCGCCTTGCTGCTCGGCCTGCTCATTAGCGTTCTCTGCGGCATTGTGATCTGGCAGACGAACTGATTCTGCGGCCCAACTCCAACAAGCCCCGCGGGTCGGGCTTCCAGCCCGCCTCGGAGTTTTCATCCTCGCAAATACTGTCCGTTTACGCCTCCGAAACCTGCCTTTGCATTTTTTTTACAAATCCCGTCAGCCCAACGGGCTGCGGGCCTCCTGGCTTGCGGCACCAGCTTTGAGACATTCTTGAATTGCAGTTGATATGGAATTGAACGTATATGGCTATACTATGGGTGCGCAGGTGAGCAAAATGGCTCGAACTATATTTGGCAGCAGACAATTGAGGCGTGGCGGCAGTGTCAGTGTCGAAGCGGCGCTGCTCACTCCGCTGCTGATAACCCTGCTGTTCGGGATTATCGAGTTCGGGTTCATCTTCAAGGACCTGCTACTCATTCACCAGAGCGCGCGCGAGGGTGCTCGGGTCGCGGCGGTCGGAGCCACTACTAGCGAAATCGCCGCTCGCATCGCCGACAGCCTGCCGACGCTTACTGTTGACAACCTCACCACCGCTCTGGAGTACCGCACCTATGAGGACGGCTGGTCCGCCTGGGCAACTCTGGGCGACTATGATGGCGAGAACGACGCCCCGGCCAATGCCCAGATCCGCATCAGTCTCAACTACGTCCACCCCTTGGCCTGTGGTCCCTTCTTTGCTCGCCTCTTTGGCGCGCCGGGGGCGACCAGTATGGACTTGGCTACCGGCATGGTCATGTGTCGCGAAGAGTAGCCGACGCTACAGCGTAAACTCACGGGACGGTGCGGTTGCCGGCCCGATTAGTATAGGCTCCCGCAGCAGCAACGCGGGAGCCGACATTTTCCGCATATTCGGCGATTCGCGTCAGCAATTACACCGGCCCAGCCAGGGCCTGCCAAGCCTCGGCTTGCATACATACGGGCAGCTCTTATGCGAAATTTTGCACTAATTCTTGCAAAAAGTTTGCGGCTGTTATACTATAGTGACAGCTAATAGCTGCTGCTTCACCCTAATAGATGCAACACAGATTACACAACAACTTGTCGGCTTGCAGGTACGCTCCGCAGGCCCGGCAATACGTCACAGCAAAAGAAGAGGTGTTCCACCCATGCGGCTGAGCAGGCAGACCGCTTTGGCTTTGGCGTTGCTATTAGCAGGGCTAGCTGTAGCGCTGGGCTACCTATTCCTCCGCGGCAAGCAACCCCCTAGCGAAGTCGTGCAGAGGGTGCAGGTGCCTGTCCCCATTGCCGATATCCCCGTCGAGACCGATCTGCGCAGGGATATGTTCAAGCAGATGTCCTTCGACCCCGAACAGCTTCCCACAGACGTCGTCTCCGATCCGGACAACCTGCAGGGCAAGTTCGTCTTGCAGGAACTGCCTCAAGGCAAGCCGATCCGCGCCTCCGCAATCGCCGCCCGCAGTACCTCTCTGGCAATGGCTTACGGGATACCTGAAAACTACCGTGCCATCACCATTCCGGTTGACGATGTCTCCGGCGTCGCCGACTTCATCAGACCCGGCGACCACATTGACGTCCTGGCTATCTTCACCGAGTCTTCCGGCAATTACACTACAGTCCAAACCATCCTCCAGGATGTACTGGTCCTGGCGATCAATGCTGTAACCACCGCGCCTGGCAACGATGGCGGCGAGGCCGAGGAGGGAAAGAAGCCCAAGTCTCGCCGTGGCGAGGAGACCAGAACCGCAACCATCGCCGTTACTCCCCACCAGGCCCAGCTTGTGGCGCTCAGTCACTACCGCGGCGAGCTCCGCTTAACCTTGCGACGCACCGGCGACAGAGAGCTCGAGAGCCTGAGCCACTCCCAGTCCTGGTCTCTAATCGGGCCCTTCCCGGTCAAAGAATCCAAAGAACCGGCCCCTGCGATTACCGATATGCAGCCTCCGGCATGGGCCCAGACGTGGGGCGGCCCGCCGGTTCAGGCCCCGGCCCCCGAACAGCCTAGGCCCAAGCCGACCAAAGAACCCGCCGTCGAGGTCATCCGCGGCTCTGACCGCGAGTTCGTCACACCCGAGCAATGAACCTAAGAAGGAGCGCTGAGATGAAGCAGCCGATACAGATTGGGAAATTAGCACGCTTGCTTGCGGCGATCTCGCTCATTGCCGCCATCACAGCAACAGCGCTGCCGACCTCAGGCCAGAGTCTGACCGGCCCCTGGCAAGCCGGGAGCAGTATTGTCGTCCCTGAAGGCCGCAGCATCATGCTGCATTTCGACAAAATGCGGCGTGTTCAGATCGCCAACCCCGAAATCGCCGATGTCGTCATCTCAAGTGTCGCTCAGCTCGTTGTCTGCGGCAAAACTCGCGGCCTCACCACCCTCTACGTCTGGGACCGCGCCGGGCTGCACCAGTACGAGGTCAATGTCACCGCCATTACGCCGGCTGAAAAAACCGCCCGCGAACTCCGCAAGGCGCTCGGCGACAAGCTCAACTACACTACCGTCGGCGACAGTATCCTCATCATCGAGGGCACCGTTGACCAGCGTGAGGCCCTGCAGCGCACCCACCGCATCATCGCGGCCTACACCGGTTCGGTCACCGTTCTCGACCTTGTCAGCCTGACCGGAGCGCCCAAAACTCCTGCCGAAGCCGCCGCCGCCGCCCTCAGGGAGATCTTCGGCGATCGGCTCCAATACCGTGTCCTGGAGACCGACCGCCTTGTTGTCCAGGGCGACCTTGATGACTCGGCCCAGGTTGAGCATGTTGCCAGCTTGCTCCAGGCCACCGCCAGTGACCAGCTCACCATTGTCAACTTGGTCAAGTACAATGATGAATTGGCCTCTCCCCCCCTTGACAGAATCAGCCAGGCCATCGGCCCCGAACTCAAAATCTGGCAGGTCAAAGGCCGCACCGTCGCTGTTGACGGCAAGCTGCCTTGCCAGGAGGACTACGACCGGCTGGTTAAGATCCTCGAATCCTTTGCCCAGCAGGCCAATATCATCAATTTGGTGCGCGTGATTAAGCCGCGACCCGAGATTGACGTATATGCCCAGCAGCTCCGCGACGCCTTCGGCCCCGAGGTCGAGATCAAGCGCATGGGGCCTGAGACCCTGGCCCTCCAGGGCACCGTCACTAGCGAAGCGATGCAGGAGCATTATAAAGAAATACTCGGCGCCATGGACCACCCGTATCGCGTCATCAATTTCCTGCGCATAGTCGAGCCCTTCAAAGACCAGATTGAGGTCGCCGTGCTGGTCGCCGAGATCACCAACGATGGGCTGGACAGTCTTGGCATTGAGTGGGGTCGGTTGGGCGCTGCCGAGGGCGGCACTGTCGGCTTCATCCCCCAGCCCTTCCTCTATGACATCAAGGCCATAGATGATTATGAGCCGGTGGCGGACTTTGCCGCCAACATTCATCTGCTTCTGCAAGATGGCAAGGGCCGGGTGCTAGCCCGTCCGAAGGTCATGGTCAACGATGGCGAAGACGCCGAAATCCTGGTCGGTGGCGAAGTCCCGATCCCGGTGGTGCAACCCCAGAGCAGCGGCGTCACCACCGTCACTATCGAATACAAGAAGTACGGCATCAGCCTGCAGATTACTCCGACGGTCAAGACTGATGGCCGGACCCTTGACCTCGAGATCGCGCCCGAAGTCAGCTCTCTCGACTGGGCCAATGGTGTCACCATCAGCGGCTTTCACATTCCCGCCTTGCGCACTCGCAAGATCGAGACCATCGTCAGCTTAGAAGACGGTGGCACCCTGGTACTCGGCGGCCTCTTGCAGAAGGAGCAGGCCGAGGTCATCCGCAGGATACCGCTTATATCCGAAATACCTATCCTTGGCGAGCTATTCAAGCATAAGAGCTTTACCAGCGGTAGCACTGAACTGGTTATCTTTGTCACGCCGCGCATCGCTACTGGCACTCACCACCCGCCCGGCTACAAGCATCCTGGCGAACAGGAGCTTGAGAACGGGCGACGAATACCGGAATAGCCGCACCGCTTGCCGTTCTCCCCTCCCCCCTGGGAGAGGAGCCGCCGTTTGCTACCGCGCCGGCGGTTGGCGCAGCCGCCACCAGGGTAAACTCAAGACTGCCCGACGATGATGTGCCCGCACTAGTGGTGGACCTGACGTTGGGGAGATGGCTTCATGCCTAATGACTCTAGTACCGCGCCAATCAAGGTGGTTATAACCGAGGCCAACCCCGGCTCGGCCGATAATCTGCGGCAGATGCTGATGCGATTGGCCGCCGGCGGCCGCAAGCTTGACATTGTCGGATACGCCCGCGACGGCCTCGAGGTCGCTCAGATGGCCGCCCACATGAAGCCTGACCTGATGTTTGTTGACACTGACATGCCGGGCATTGACGGCTTTGAGGCTTGCGAGCTGGCGGTCTCGGCTAACCCCGACACCATCTGCGTCATCCTGGCGCAAGCTGCAACGTTCGAGTTGACTACTGCGGCGATGCGTGCCGGGGCCAGGGCGGTTGTTGATCTACAGCAATCCGAAGCCGACCTCCACGAGCTCATTGACGAGCTTCTTGGGCTGCGGGGAGCCAAAGATAAGCCCGAATTCGCTATCGCCACCGATCCCGAGAAGATGCCCGTCTCGATCGCCGTCACCGCCGCTAAGGGGGGCGTCGGCAAGACCACCGTCGCCACCAATCTCGCCGCAATACTGGCCAAGCGCTTCCCCGACCAGGTCGTGATTGTTGATTTCTTCGGCCAATTCGGCAATGTCGCCTTAAGCCTCGATCTCCATCCCACTGCCGGGATCGGCGAGCTGATGGGCTATGAAGAACTCGATGTGGACCTGGTCAATAGTCACCTGCTCAAGCACGAATCCGGCCTCCGGGTGCTTGCCGGAGTATCGCGCGGCAGCCAGGAAGAGCTCTCCCAAGTGGATATCCCCCGCCTCGCCTCCTTGCTGGGAATGTTGCGCCGCTGCAGCCGCTTCACCGTCTTCGATATCCAGCCGCTGCTGTGGCCGGCCAGCCCTTACGTGCTTTCCCGCTGTCAGCATATCATCGTGCTCAGCACCCTCGATGACATCGCGGCGATGCGTGATGCCGCCGCTCTCATTGACATCATTGTCAGCGCCAATGTCCCCAAAGAGCGCATCAAGCTGGTTGTCAACAAAGTCTTCAAGGTCAGCGAATTCAGCATCCAGGACCTTCAAGAAGCCACCGGGATGAAGGTCTGGGCCCAGATACCCAACGAATACGCCATTGTTAGCGCAGCCCGCAATGAGGGCGTCCCCTTTGTCATCAGCCGCCCCCGCGAGAACATCAGCCGCGTCCTACATGACATCGCCGACCGCATTCTTCAGGAAAGTGCGTTCTTACACACCGCCCACTCCAACCGATAATAGCTTTAGGGGATGAGATAGATGCGACAGGATGACCTTTCGGCTGCAAGGCAGATGGCTGTGGACCTCGGTATCTCGGTCGAGGAAGCCGAGGCCATGGAGAGCATCGGCATCCAGGTCCACCAACGCCTCTTGTCCGACACCGATTACCGCGCCCTCCAGATCATGACCCAGCAGGAGCTGATCGAGCGGATCCGCACCCTCATTGACATCGTCGGCCAGGACCGCGAAATATCCCTGTCTGCCAGAGCCAAAGAGCAGATGCTGGCTGAAGTGCTCAATGAGGTCATCGGCTATGGGCCGATCCAGACCTTCCTCGACGACCCAACCATTTCCGAAGTCATGGTCAACGGCCCCGACCACATCTATATCGAGCGCAGCGGCAAAGTCGAGGCCACCAACCGGCGCTTCATGGATGAAGGCCACGTCATGCGCATTATCGAGAAAATCATCGCCCCGCTGGGCCGCCGCATTGACGAATCGACGCCGATGGTGGATGCCCGCCTCCCCGATGGCTCGCGCGTCAACGCCATCATCCCTCCCATTTCGGTAGTCGGCCCTTGCCTGACCATCCGCAAGTTCTCCGCCGATCCGCTTACCGCCGACGACCTGGTCGCTTTCGGCACCATGTCCGAGACCATGCGCGTCTTCCTTGAAGGCTGTGTCGACACCCGCCTCAATACGGTCGTCTCCGGCGGCACCGGCAGCGGCAAAACTACCACCCTCAACGTGCTCTCCGCCATGATCCCAACCACGGAACGCATCGTCACCATCGAGGACGCCGCCGAGCTGCAACTGCAGCAGGAACATATCATTACCCTTGAAAGTCGACCGCCCAACCTCGAAGGCCGGGGCGAGATCACCATCCGCGACCTCGTCCGTAACAGTCTCCGCATGCGGCCCGATCGCATCATCGTTGGCGAGTGTCGCGGCGCCGAAGCCCTGGACATGCTCCAGGCCATGAACACCGGCCATGATGGCTCAATCACCACTATCCACTCCAACAGCCCGCGCGATACCCTCTCCCGCCTCGAAACCATGGTCCTGATGGCTAATGTCAACTTGCCCTCCCGCGCGATCCGCGAGCAGGTGAGTTCCGCTATTGATCTTATTGTTCACCAGGAACGGCTTCGCGATGGCACCCGCCGTATTGAGAACGTCACCGAGGTCCAACGCATGGAAGGCGAAGCCATTGTTTTGCAGGACCTCTTCGTCTTTCGCCGTGAAGGCTTCGCCCCTGACGGCAAGATCGTCGGCCATCATGAAGCCTGTGGCGTCCGCCCGCTGTTTATGGAGCGGATGGAAGCCGAAGGCGTCAGTTTTAGTTGGGAGATCTTCGAACCGGGCGCCGGCTAACCGGTCACCGGCTCGATCAAACTCCTCCGCATACCGGCGGGAAGGGGAATTCGTGTGCCTTTGTGGTTGCCGCTAGGTTTCATCTTCATCGCCGTGTTTGTCGGCACACTGGCTCTCTTATCTGCCGCGATCTCGGCATTTGAGATCCGCCGCCGGCGCCTCACCGAGCTCAAACAGGGCCGCCCGCTCCAGCCTGAAGCCACGCCCTCGCCGAAATCTGACAAGCCCGATATTGATCCCGCTCCCCTACTCAGCGGCTTCTTGCAGAATTCCAAGCTCGGCAAACGCCTCCAGTTGCTTATCCTCCGCGCCGGACTTGTCTGGCGACCGTCGGAGCTGCTAGCTTTGACCTTCGCTTGCGCACTGATCGGCTATATCCTCGGCATTCTCGCCACCAAGGGCAATGTCTCCACCGCCGTTGTGCTGGCCCTGGTCGGCCTAGCCGCTCCTTACGTCTATCTCAAGGCCAAGCAATCGCGCCGCCAGGCTCATCTGAGCGCCCAAATTCCCGACATGCTCGATATCCTCTCATCATCCCTGCGCTCCGGACATTCATTTCTCAGCGGCGTCCAGATACTCGTCAGCCAGATGCAGCCCCCACTTAGTGACGAGTTCGCCCGCGTCGTCCAGGAAGTCAGGTTTGGCGCCTCCCTAGCCAACGCTCTTGGAGAGCTGGTGGACCGCACCGAAAACTATGACATGGAGCTGATTGTTTCCGCCGTTCAGACACAGTTGGCCGTCGGCGGCAACCTGGCCGAAATCCTCGACCAGATCGGCACCATGATCCGCGACCGCATCGCTCTGGCCGGCGAAATCTCCGCTGCCACTGCCGAAGGCCGCCTCTCTGCGATGATCCTGGTCGGAATGCCCTTTGTCCTGGCCTTCATTGTCAATTCCGTTAGCCCGGGCTATCTCGCACCCTTACTCACCGACCCGATTGGGCACTTGCTGCTCGGCGGTGCCGTCGTCCTGCTCATTGTCGGCATTTTGATTATCCGTAAAATGCTTGATGTCGAGCTCTAATAGCCTTGCCGGTTACCCGGGGACATCTGGAGTCTATTGCTATGTACTGTCGGGTCTCACAAAAAGCGTCGTGGAACTTGGCCCTGGAGCAGACGCCACGGAGCTCGGTCTTCCAGCTCCAGGCCTTCGCCGACCCGGTTCGGGGCTACCGACAGCACTTACGTCCACCCGCTTGCCCCCGCGACTTTGTGGCATCTGTCAATCTATGTTATGATATCGCCATCAACAACGTGGAGTGTAGCTAATCCATGCTAGCGCTTATTATCGGCATTGTGGTTGTTGCAGCAATCCTGGCCTATCTTGGCCTGGCCCAGCCGACTACGGCCGAGCGCCGCCAGCGCCGCCGTGAGGAGGTGCTCCAGCAGCCGGGGGCGGCCCCCCAGTTGCGCTCGGCGGTTTCCGAGGAGCTTTCTGCATCCTTTAGCGAACGCATCATCAAGCCCGTCACTGAGGCCATTGTCGGCCGGCTCACCGACGCGGCTCCTGAAGGCATGATCCGCGCCGCCCGTAGCAAGCTGGCCTCTGCCGGCTACCCGATGGGCATCACCGAGCCACTCTTCTTGCTCATGCGCGGGGCTGCTGCTTTCGTGGCCGCCGGTGTCGCCTACATCAGCTTCACCACCCTTGCCTCCAGTCCCCCACACATGCGTCTCGGTCTCACCCTGGTCGTTCTGCTGGTCGTTGGCATGATACCCGATTACCTCATCGGCAACTGTGCCAAGGCCCGCCAGGCCCAGATCCGCCGTTCCCTGCCCGACCTTCTCGACCTCCTGGTAGTCTGTACTGAGGCCGGCATGGGGCTTGACGGCGCTCTCGCCGAAGTCGTCGCCCGCAAAGAAGGCCCCTTGGTGGACGAGTTCAATCGCACCCTTGTAGAGGTCCGTCTCGGCAAGCGCCGCAGTGACGCCTGGCAGGACATGGCCGATCGCGTCAATGTGCCCGAGCTCTCTACGCTCGTCGCCGCGCTCTACCAGGCTCAGACGCTTGGCGTAAGTATCGCCCGTGCGCTCAGAGCTCACTCCGACGCGCTACGCACGCAGCGCAGTATCCGCATCAAAGAGCAGGGTGCTGTGCTCTCGACCAAGATGCTGTTCCCCTTGGTCTTATGTATCTTCCCGGCGCTGTTTGTGGTCATCCTCGGGCCGGGGGCAATTCAGATTATGCACACGCTAGGTGGAGGTATTGGGGGTGGTTAAGCCTAAACCTAGAGGCGCGCCCGTCATGTTCGTGACTGACGCGGCGCGCCAGTCGTGCTGCTTCTAGAGCCTGCCCCACGATTCAGGCTCAAAAGAAGGGAAGCAAATGTCAACAGAGCCGCCCTTGGTAGTTATTGTTGATGATGACGCTGCGATCGCCAAGGCCGTCGCAGCCAAACTCGAGCTCGAAGGCTTCGAGACCTCTTATGTTCTCAGTGGCGGAAAGCTCTTTGAGCTCCTGGAAACCTCTGACCCCGCGCTTATCATCCTTGACCTCGGCCTTCCTGACATTGACGGTGTCACTATCTGCCAGCGCATCCGGCACACCTCCGCGGTCCCTATTATCATGCTTACGGCCCGGGCTGAGGAGGTCAACCGCATCGTCGGCCTTGAAGTCGGCGCCGACGATTATGTCACCAAGCCGTTCAGCCTTGACGAGCTGGTGGCCCGCGTCAAGGCCGTGTTACGCAGGGTTCAGCCCAGTCGTGGCATTGCGCCGGTCAGCGCGGTACTTGAGGTCGGGGACATCACCATAGACCCTGACGGTCATCAAGTCACCATTGCCGGCAAAGTCATTGATCTGACGCCTACGGAGTTTGGCCTGCTGCAGGCCTTAGCGGAGAGCCCCGGTCGCGTGTTTAGCCACCGCGAGCTTTTGCAGAAGGTTTGGGATTATGACCAGTATGACACCCATCTGGTGGAGGTTCACATCGCCAATCTGCGGGCCAAGATCGAGAAGAATCCGCGCAAGCCGCGGCGCGTGGTGACAGTCCGTTCGGTCGGCTACAAGCTGGTCTCCTCGCCATAACCGCCGAGACTCAGGGCGAGGGCTGCCGGTATGCGCCCCTCTATCAATCGTTCCCCTGCTCCAGCACCTCAGGCGAAAAGTCCGGCGGCCGGCCGGTCGGGTAGGCCCGCAGATATTCTAGCGCTCTCTGCGACAGCACCGTTTCAGCCGCTTTCAGCCCTTCTATCCGGTAGAGGCTGGTCTCGGTGTCGCCGAAGGGCGACTTCACTTCCCTGATTAGCCTCAGCTCCAGTGTCTTATGCGGGTCGGCTCGTGTTCCCTCCGCGATTGCGTGACTGCCTTCTCGATCCAGCACCAGGAATGTTGGCCGGTATTTTCTGAAAACCTCGGCATAGTCGTCGTACAGAGTCGGGACGTATCTCAACTGCGTCAATGCCAGTATGGTCGAGGGGCCGTAGTAGGTGGCTTCAGCCGGCAGGTTCGCCTCGATCCAGCGGGCGGTCGCGATGTTATAGCCCCTATCGGCTTCCAGGACCGGCCCCCATTCTGTCGGATAGCGTTCTCGCTGACTCCCATAGGTGTCCATCGGCACTGTCAGAGTGACGCCGAACAGGCAGATTAGGCCGATCCCCACGGCCAGGCCATACCGCAGCCCTTGGCTCTTACCGCATGCCTCCCAGAGGCTCCCGATGAAGACCCCGCTCATGGCGTAAGCCATCACATTCGAGGGGAAGTAGTAGCCGGTCGCCCCGTCGAATATCCAGTAGGCCACCAGGCCGGCTAGTACTGTCATAACCATGTACCAGGCGATTCCCAACTGCCGCTTGCGGGCCAGCAGGTAGATCGCTCCCAGCACTCCCAGGCAGCGGATCGGGTCCCACACCAGGTAGTGCACGATTACCCACATCGTCCTCGCTTGATAGGCATTCAGGTCGAAGCCGACCTCGCTGAAATCAAACGAGGTCAGGGTATAGCGACTGGCGCGGGGGATATACGTCTGCAGCACGCCATACGCTTCCCTTCCTGCCGCGAATACCTCTTGGCCCTCCCAGTAGTTGTAGTATAGCAGCCAACCTGCGCCGGGGATCGCCAGGCCGACCACGAAGGCCAGCAACACTTGCCCGACCTCGCGCCGTTGCTTGCCCAGCAGTAACTGGCCGATGGCGTACAGCAAGACCGCCGCCAGAAAGTACGCAAAGGCTATCTTGGTAACCAGTGATAGTCCCGCCACTAGCCCTGCCAGTACGCCGGTCAGTACGTTTTTCCGTTGCAGGGCCAGGTACAGCAGCAGGGCTGCGGCCAGCACCAACATAGCGGCTAGGCTGGTGGCCTTGCTACACCGCTCGTACATCAGGATATGGTATGAAGTTGCGTGAAAGAGGCCGGCGATGGCTCCGGCTTCCCAGCCCAGCGCCATCTTGGCGAACTGGATTACTAGGAATGTCGTCATAACTCCGGCCAGCGCGGCCACGATTCGTGCTTGCCAGACGCCCATCCCGAAGATATCGAACACGCGCGCCATCAGCCAGTATGACACGATACCTTTGGCGTGATCCAGGTAGGGCACGCGCAGGAACCATCGCGTCATCGTGCCGTATTGCCAGACGCCCTTGGCGGTCTCAAGCGAGCTGCCTTCGTCACCGGAGAAGTCGGGGGCGACGCCTAGGTTCCAGGTTCTGAGCAGCAGCGACAGCAGTACTACGGCCCAGATGCAGATACGCGGCCAGACCTCGGGCCGCCGCACGTGGCTGATTATCGCCAGGACTTGCTTTTTCATATGTGTTATTTACCTTTTCGGGGTGACATCACATACTGCAATTAGGTAGGCATTGAAATTAGCGTGCCGATCTGGTATTTGCTTATTGATTTGGTGCGGTTTCGTTTTGGTGTTAGCATTCTTTAGTTTTCGGCTTCATCCTTTTTTCTTTTTGCTGCCGCAGGCGCGCAGGGCGCGGGCCTGCCTGCCGTGAGCCTGCCGAAGGGTGCCGCGCCGGTCGTTGTCGTATGGTACTCTCGGCGGGGCACAGGTCCTCGCCCTACAGAATCCGGTACCCTTGTCCCCTGTCCCCTAGGGGAGATCGGAACACAAGGGGAGAGAGTACCTTAATCCCGTGGGGCGGGCATCCTGCTCGACTCATTGCCGTTACCTCCATCTCTTCGTACACCCACACAATTTTTCTCCTGCTGCAGGTATTACGCGGCTTCTGTAGAAAAGAGTATGTTAACATAGCAATATAGCATTCGCCGCTTGACTCTCGCCCATGCAACACCTAAGATGTCGCCTTACCACCCTGATTGAGCCACAATCGCGGAGGGGTAGCCATGACCAAAGACCGCCAATCATCATCCCAACCCACAATGCCCACCACCATTGGGCATATTACCATTGAGAATTTCCTGCGCATCTTCGATGAAATCGTCGAGAACAAGCAACGCTGCGGCATCGAAGCCATCCAGAACAACCCCGACGATTTACTTCAGCGCGCCATGTCCTATGGCACTCAGTACAAGAATAGCAGTTGGGGCTGGACCTCCAACATCTGGAGCCGCAGTGCCTCAAATACCGTCGTCATCAACAGCGAGCACGAGCTCAAGAACGAGCACCGCAGCTTGATGCTCAAGGTTCTTGAGCAGATCCTCTGTCGCCCGATGATCCAGGTGGACGCCAATCTTGGAAGTCCCGGCTCCCGCGCCCAGATGCACTGCCGGCTCTACTGCGACCCGCAGTTCCCGGATATTGCTTATCGTTGGAAGCAGCTCAACTTCCCGGCCGACCCTGGCAGCCAGCCTCAGGCCACCCTATTCTTCATACCTCAGTACCTACAGAATCCCAGCCTCCCTGGCAGTGGCGAGATGCTGCGGGTGATTCGCTTCCCCAACCACGGCTACACCGTCGCCACTGCCACTTCTTACCAGGGCGAGACGAAGAAGGGCTTCCTTTCTCACTGGATTCTTCATTGCTACCAGCAGGGCGGCACCGGCGAGCATGCCTCGCTCAAGGAGTTCACGGTCCGCCGCGATGACGGTACTGAAAAGCGCATGGTGATGGGCTGCTGGGGCCTCAGCGGCACCGGCAAGTCCACTCACGGGCTTTACGTTGTCAACGAGCAGACCGCGCCGCTTTTCAAGCAGCAGTTCGGCATTGACATCGAGAAGTTCGTTTATGACCAGGCGCTCAAGAATGATGACATCACCGGCTGGTGGCCCGATCAGGTTGTCGGCTCGGAGAGCGGCGCCTGGACCAAGACCGAGGACGTGGACGAGCACCAGGTCGCCATCTACAATGCCGCTCGCGATCCCCATGCCCTCCACGAGAACACCGAGTGGGACGAGGATGGCGATGTCAGCTTTGCCGGCGAGCTATTCCAGTACAATGGCGTGCTCAACCGCAACGCTCGCACAGTCTTACGCATGGAGGACACCGGCTATTTCGATGGCAGCGTCGATTCCACGATGCCGCCGAACATGGCGGTATTCATCAGTCCCGGCCATCTCACCGACTATGCCTGGCTGAAGATTGCCGACCCCAATTTCGCTGCTAAGGTCCTGGCTGATGGCCGCACGGTGGGCCATCCCGCTCAGGAGGCTGCCGGTGTCGGTCAGACCAAGTATGAGACCCGTTACTGCTTGCCTTTCACTATGGGGGTCGGCAGTGCCGAGCATGTGCATCGCTTCCGCGATCTGATTGCCGGCAAGGTCGGCACTGATCGCGAGCTGGAGGTCTATCAGGTCAGCACTACTGGCCGCATTGGTGCCGCGTACGAGTGGGTTGAGGGCAAGCTCGGCGAGGAGGAGCTACACGTCCCGCAGGTGGTATTCCGCTACACCCATGGCAAGCCTACTCCCGAGGGCGGTACCAGCCCGACGATTGAGGAGACGGAGCTATTCTTATTCCAGGCGGCCCGCGAGGCGGTGAAGTACGAGCCGCATCCGGTTTGGGGCGAGCGGGTGCTGGTACCGGTGGAGGTGCCGGGGATTTCGTCGGCGCGGCTGGCGGAGCTGAACCCGGCTTCCTATCGCGATAAGGAGGAGCTTGAGTCCTTGTTATACGTACAGGTCCTGATCAGCAAGTACACCTTACACGAGCAGGCTCCTGGCCTTGACCGCGAGATCTATTACGCCATGGATTTCTAGCCCCGTGCTCGGCCATTACTGCAATACCCGCGTGGGGCGGGCTTTCCCGTTCGGCCGTTCGACCGTTCGACAAGCTCACGGTGCTGAGCAACGTCGCAGGGCAGCCCGACCGCCGTTGCCGTTTTGCTGTTGTCGCCTCTCCCGCGTGCGGGAGAGGGCTAGGGTGAGGCCTGTCGTTGGTGTATGGGAAAACCGCCTCGGCTATATCCTGTGCGGCAATCCATCCGAGCTGAAGGAGTACTCGGGCTCCCAGCCATACACACGGCGAGCGGCTTTCAGATCCCATTGGTGGGGTGAATCAGCCCCGACGATATGCACTAGGGCGTAGCCAGGTTCGGGTGTCTCCAAAGCGAGGCCGATGGCGCGGGTTACGTCATCCACATGAATGCGTGTCGGTGCCGGCGGAGGCTGTGCCCCGCCCTCGGGGTAGCAGACGTTCCCGAGCCAGGCGCCGCCGGTCTCCGGAATATAGACAGTCCCCAGCCGCAGAATCGCCATCGGCAGCCCGAAGCGCTCATGAAACATACGACAGACATCCTCGCCGAAGCCCTTGGTCATGCCGTAGAGATCGTTGCTGTAATGGCGCGTCTCTGAAGTAATTATCGCGTCTGCCGGCAGACCGTCAACGACGCTTACTGAGCTGATGTGGACGAACCGGCGCACGCCTGCCTCCCAGGCGGCCTGCAGCATATTGTGCGTCCCCAGCACATGCACCTGCAGCGTGGCCGGGGCATAGCGCAGTGTCTCCTCCGGTCCACAGAGCGGCCAGTCCACGATGGCCATGTGCACAACGGCGTCACAGCGCTGTAGGGCGGCGTGAACCGCCTCGAGGTCTGTGACATCCAGGTGGATAAAGCGGGGGTCATCTAGTTGGACTATGTCGCCCAGCAGCAGGTTGTGGCGCAGCCCCAGTGTCGTGGTGAGCCTGCGCCCGAGCCGCCCCGCAGCTCCGGTGATCAGTACTCTCATTTCGTTGATTTTCCTTGTCGTGACGATGTATTCAGCCCGTGCTGACGCCGATGCGGGCGAATCAGTAGTGGTTCTCAGCGTGGTGTATGCTAACGCTGATCTCCGTTCCATATACTCCCGAAGGGCATGAAGGCCGGCCAGCTTCTCATAGAGAAGGTTCTCAACCAGCCTGATTGATGGATACCACTATACTAGCAACTGCGCCACAGCCTACAGCGATGCTGCGGCAGATGGCCATCTCAGTGTACTTTCCATCCCCTTTCCCCGTCAACATGCTTCCCGACCTCACCCGCAAAAGCCTATTTCCCCCTGCAGGAGATTACATTTGCTGCCGAGAACTTCTTACCAATAATTTCTGCGGGAGGCGTACATATGCACTTACTCGATTTGAAGACCGGGCGGGCCTGGTTCGCGCTGGTGATTGCCGCGAGCCTGGTTGTTTTGGTTACCTCGTCAGCTCCAGCGGCCCCGACTGACAGCCGGGCTGCTAGTGCCCTGGAGGCCCCGGAGCAGCCGGCTGTTCAGGAGAGCGCGCCGCCGCTCCCCACTCCCCCTGGCGATCGCCTCGTGACACCGGGCAGCGAGTTGCTGATTACGGTCTGGACGGGCGAGACCATTCATGTATTCACGCGGGTTCGCGTTGCCGATAATTCCGACGTCTTGCTACCCCGTCTGGGCCGGCTCAATCTGGCTGATCTTACGCTTGCTCAAGGCCTGGACAAAATCACTGCTGCTTACCGGGCCCTTTACTCGCAAAGCTCGGTGGAGCTGGTGCCGGTGGTACTGCAGCCGCCTGCAGCCAAGCCCTTCGGCCCCGGGCCTGTGCCACCGGGCCGGGAGCTTGAGCCGGAGGCTCCGCTGACGGCTGTAGAGCCGCAGCCCACGCCGGTCCCTGCCGCCGAGGTGTTCGCCTCTTTGCCTCGTTTTGGTGCTGACGTATTTATCAGCTCGCGCCTGGCAGCTTCTTTGGCGCGCCCCGGCGCAGCGCCTCTGGAGGCTGCTGAAGCGCCTGATGCCGGCAGTCCGCTGGCCAATGTCCCGGTTTCGCCTTACTACCCTCTTGGCCCGGCTGATGTCTTGAAGGTGCAGATCTGGAACCTCGACGACATGCGCACCGAGCAGCAGGTCACTGTCACCGCTGACGGCTACATCACCTTGCCGGTGTTGGGCAAGCTGGTTATCAGCGGCAAGACTATGGCCGAGACGGAGGCGCTGATTACCAAGCGCGCCGCCGAGTTCTACTCCGATCCCGAAATCGTCCTGGAGCTTATCCAGCAGCGTGTTATTGATGTTTATGTGGTCGGCGAGGTGATGCAGCCGGGCAAGTTCTCCCTCCCTGGCAATGCCACCTTATTCACCGCTCTCTACGCCGCCGGGGGGCCTGCGGAGCTCGGCTCCTACCGCCGCCTCCGGCTCTTGCGCCAGCCCGATTTGTCGGCCCAGCCGCAATCCCAAACCGAGGTTGATCTTTACCAATATCTCATGTATGGCCGTCGCGACGCCGATGTCATGCTCCAGGCCGGCGATACGGTATTTGTGCCGCCGGTTGCCACCGAGATCGGCGTTGCCGGGGCGGTGCGTCGGCCCGCGCGCTATGAGTTGCTGGACACGCTCAGCCTGGCGGAGGCGCTGGCGATGGCCGGCGGCTTGAGGCCTAATGCCTACGCGGCGGGGGTTGAGGTCTGGCGTGCCGAAGCCAATGAAATGTGGCATCTGCTGCGGGCCGATCTTGGCGAGGCAGGCGAACGCGGCCGGGACCTCTCCCTGCTTGATGGCGATCTGGTACAAGTCGGCAGTCTGGTGGATCGCGCTCGCAACACGGTCGAGTTGCTCGGGCCGGTACAGCGCCCGGGCGTTTATGAGGTTACTCCGGGTCTCACTCTCGCCGGTCTGCTCAAGCTGGCCCAGGGGCCGACCGAGGCCGCTTACATGCAGCAGGGCGCTGTCTGGCGGTTGAATGACGATTTTGACTATGAACTGGTGCGCTTCTCGGTGCGCGAGGTCCTCGATGGCACCGGCGACGTGCCCTTGAGACCGCATGACATCGTTTATCTCTACACCGAAGCCGACGTTCAGGCTCCCGCGCTGGTAACGGTCGAGGGCCAGGTGCGCAATCCCGGAGAGTTTCCCTTCATCGCGGGCATGACGGTGCGCGAGCTGGTCATGCTGGCCGGCGGCTTGCTCCCCGGTGCTTACACCGAGCGCGCCGAGGTGCTCCGGCTTACTCCCGACCAGCGCGAGGCGATCCTGCCTGTCGCTTTGGTTACACCGGCCCCAGGCTCCCAGCAACGCCCCGGGACGACAGGCGTCTCGCCTGTCGAACAAGAGCGCCCAGAAGACCTCCCCCTCCAGCGCGGCGATCTCCTCCGCGTCTTGGCCCGCGAAGATGTTACCCTACCCAGCCAGGTCCACATCGACGGCTATGTCAGGAATCCCGACACTTACGAGCGCTATCAGGGCATGAGGGTATCCGATTTGATAGTTGCTGCCGGGGGTCTCAAGGCCGATGCCGCCGACACGGTTCAATATACGTCGGGGCGCTTTGCAGGCCCCAGTCACACTCGCACTCTCAGCCTGACTACCACGCCAGAGGGCTTTGCTGTCGAGCCGGACGTGCTGCTGGCCGATGACGATCGCGTCGGGGTGATGGGCCGGGCCGACTTCACCGTCGTGCCGAAGGTGGTCTCAGTCCAGGGCGAGGTCTGCAAGCCCGGAACTTACGCCTTGCGCCTCGAGCAGGACGAGGCGGCCAAAGCGGACACGATACACGATCTGATTCAGCGCGCCGGTGGGCTGACTGAAAAGGCCAACCCTCGCGGCATGATTCTCTACCGGCTGATGGAGGAGGTGCTCCCTACAGCGCGCCAAGACGATCTCAGCTACGTGGTGAATCTGCTCAATCGCGAGGCCGGCCAGACTTCTGCCGCTCTCACCGAGGGGCAGCAGGGCCAGATTCTCGCCGAATCCACTGCCAAGCAGCTTGGCGGCCTAATGGGCATCGAGGGCGGCGCCTTGCTGGTGGTTCCGCCCCGCCGCATTGACATCTCCTCCTGGATCAAGGCTGTCCCGATTGACGGTGCCGACATCATGCAGACCGAGGGTCGCACCGGCAATCTCAAGCTTCATCATGGTGACATACTGCGGGTTCCCAAGGCCGTGGATTTTGTCACCGTAATCGGCTCAGTCAGCTCGCCCGGCGCAGTCACTTTCACTCCTGAGCTAAGTCCCTATTCCTATGTGGACAAGGCTGGCGGGGCTTTGCCTGATGCCAGTTTAGGCCGGCTGATTGTGGTGCGCGCTAATGGCGCGGCCTCACCGGCGAACAAAATCAAGGCGGTGGAGGCCGGCGATGTGGTGATTGTGCCTTCGCAGCACATGTTCCGCACTGAGCGTCTCAAGAGCCGTTGGAGCGACACTTTGAAGCAACTGATTGCCATTGCCACGGCAGCCATACTGTTTTGACGGGCCCCCTTTGGTTCGCCCACCTATCCCCCTTTGATTCCCCCTTCCGGGTACCCGCGCGAAGCGCGGGTGTGGGAAGGGGGGAGGGGGTTAGGACCCATTGTCGTTGTCTTCTCTCCCTGTGGGAGATGGCTACAGTGAGGGCCTTTTCACCCCGTGGGTCGTGCATCCTGCCCGAATCGTTGCTCTCCGCCGGTTCTTGCTTTCCCCTACGAGAATTGCCTCTGGACACAATTTACCCCCCTTAAGCAACGGCTTACTCAAGGGGGGTAGATGATCGGTCAGCCCGCCCGCCCCGAAATGGGCGTTCCCACCTCAGGGATTGGCTCTTGACGGCTGACTTTCAGTTCTTTTGCTCCACGACCTAGTGGCCCGGCTCGATCCTGATGTTACGGATCTGCTGCTTCGTCTGCAGATTGCGGATCTGCAGGTTAAGCTGGGTGGTGCCGAGTGCGTTCCAGTTACCCGGCTGCAAGACGCCCACTTGGTTGGTTGCCAGGCCGATGTTTCTGAACAAGCCCTCCTGCACCTGGCCGGCGGCGAAGGTAGCCGCGTTGAGGTCAAACTGCACCGCGCCCTTGGATTGCACGTTGAGCGCATTGCCGTTGACCGTTGGCTGCATGATCAGGCTGGTAGGGCCGAGGTTGCGCAGGTTGAGCAAGCGATAAACGCGCTCGTTGGCCAACACCTTGATGCAGCGGATCGAAGTTGGCCGCAGGGCGTCCGGAGCCGGCACCTCCAACGCGCGAGTGTTGGTGAGGATATCGTTGCAGATGATTTGTCCCTGGCCGCTGAACTCCACCTCCATGACATCTCCGGCCATGAACATACTCAAGGACTTAGCCCCGCCGCCTTCAACGTTGAAGGTCAGGTCCTTGCCCGAGGCCTGGTTGAAGATGAAGACGCCGGGGTAGTTGAAGGCGCTAACTTCGCCGGTGAGGGGCAAGAACCTCATCGAGTCAGGTATGCGGGTTGCCGGATTGGTGTTCTCGGTGCCGTTGGCGTTGAAGAAGGTGTGGCCCTGTCCGTCGCTGATCTGTCGGACGGTGCCGCCGTTGACCACACAGACGGCGGTAGCACCGGCCACTCCGCTAGCTGCGGCGGGCAGCGACGGCCCCTCGAGACATTCGCTGTAGGACAGGCAGATCATCTTGTTGTAGCCCTTACCCGGGTAGGTGAAGCTACCATTGGCGTAGTCCACATAGCTGAGGCTCTTGTGTGGGCCGCCGGTCTCGGTTTCGGTGTAAGGCGCGTTGTTGTCATACATGCGGATGTAGTGTTTGGTGCCGTCAACTTCGGTGCCGTATCCGACCACCGAATGGCCGCCGGTTGCGCTCCAGAAGCAGATATTGGCGTGGTCGTTGGCGGTGAAGACCAGATCGTGACAGCGCTGCCAGGCCTGTTGGTGGCTCTGGTGGTTGTAGTAGTGGTTGATGTAGTAAGACATTTCGGCACTGAGCTGGCCGCCCTGGTCCTCCTGGGCGGTCTGCTTGGTCTCGGTACACCATGGGTACGGCCAGGTGTACGGTTCGGCGTGAGCGGCGAACCAGGCGTGATGATAGGTGGTGATGTTGAATTGCCGGGCGCGCATACTCGAGACGGTCATGCCGTAGCAGTTACCGCCGCCGCCGACACCCTTGTAGCTCGAATCGTACCAGGCCTGAGCCGAGGGCCGGTGGGTACCGTTGGGGTACTCAACCGCGCTGGCTCCGAAGAAGTCGCGATACAGGTGCCAGGGGATGGCCGGGTCGCCGAAGTTATGGAACTGCCAGCCCCAGTAGCCGCGATAGCCGCGCGGGGCGACGATGTGATACTGCACCGTCGGGGTCTCGTTGCTGGTGCCCTCCCAGATCACCTTGACATCATGGTCGGCGCCGGTGGTGGCACCCGCCGGCACGGTGAAGGCCAGGGAGTTGGGGAAGAACTCGATGTTGAAGCCCAGATAATGGGTCTCAACTGGAGTGCCGTCGAAGACTACCTGGCAAGCATCGCTCCAGGGCATCCCGAAGGCATAGGCCCAGCAGCCGGGAGAGCCCTCCTCCGGGAAAAAGCCGCTGATGCGCCGCAGTATTACTAGACCGGGCTTGATCCGCAACAGTTCCACGTACTTGTATTGCGGCAGCATTGCGTTGGGTATGCCTAGTTGCGTAGCGGCCTTCTCATCCATCGTCCCCAACAAGTCCTGTTGCAGGCTGGTGGGGAGTGAGCGGAATTGGTTCAGCGCTGTGCTCTGTTTGGTCGTCGCCACGTTGTGCTCTTTCAGCAGCGTCTCGAAGCGCTTGCTGAGCACTAGGGGACTGGCGGTCTGCAGTTGCACCTTGGGCCTGAGAATGATACCACGCTGGATCTGAGCCCCCGCCACCGCCACGAAGGCAAGTAACAACACACATACGAACACGACACGGCTCATCCTAGTCATGCGTCTCGCCCCTTCCGTTCCATTGCATCCAGAGTTGATACTGATTATGTGCGCAGACGCCCGTCTGGGCTTGCATACCACGCACTATTCCTCTTTCGCTCTGCCAGCCCCGATTCCTGCTTGCGGCAGATTTTTTTTGGGGCGACACATGCGCAGGCCGTCAGCCGGGCCCTGCGCGCGCCTGCGGCAGACGCGGGCCAGAAGCCCGAGCCACGGGAATATGTCTGAGTAGCCCCGCCCAAGTGTGAATGCAAACAGAGGATATAAGCCAGCCTGTGGCGAAGCTGGCGCTAAGAAGGCCTCTAGACCTGCAGGTATAGGCTTGCTCAGGCATGGCAGAGCAAGGCGTAAAGCCTACCCCTTCGGGATCAGGCCGGGCAAGGCCGGCTTCGCTCGCCGATAGGAGTGATAAGGCTGCGGATAACGACCCTAGGAACCTCCCACGGGCGGCCAACTCACTGTCGCTATAACCCCGCCACCTTACTCGAAATAGCCCAGCGCGCTTACTTGATTGACTGCGGTGAGCCGGTGGCCGCAACTCTGGTGCGGATGGAGAAAGACTTCAGCAAGCTGCGAGCCGCCTTCATCAGCCATATGCACGCCGACCACGTCGGGGGCCTGCCAGTGCTGATCAAGCTGCTAGGCCATAATATGGTCGCGCCCGATCACCAATTCTCCGTCTTTATGCCGCCGGAAGGCAAATACCCGCTGCTCAACTGGCTGCAGGCAATGTTGGTGCCGCCCGACTACGTCAGATTCAACCTGGAAGTGAGCGGCGTCATCGAGGATGAGACGGTCTTTGAGGACGAGTACGCCACCGTCACCGCCGCGCGCAACGGCCACATGGAAGGGCCGGCAATAGCCTACGGAGACCTCGAATGGCGGCTCAAGGCCAACTCCTTCTCCTATATCTTCGACATTCTCGACCGCCGCATTGCCTTTACCGGGGACCTGCCCGCCGACTTCCGCTATCTGGGCGAGCTGTTGGAGGAGCCGGTGGATGTGCTGGTCATGGAGATGACCCACGTCGCGCCCGAAAACATCCTGCCGTTCATTGCGGAGAAGCGGATCGGGCGGCTGATTCTGACCCATATCCACGATCCCTGGCATGATGAGGGCGAAAGGGAACTGCGAGGGATGTGTGAGAAGCACCTGAGCTTCCCGTTCGCCATCGCCCACGATGGGGATGAGTTTGAGGTCGAGTAGAGAGCCGCCAGGAGGCCTGTCGTCCAGGGAAGTGGGGAGTTATAGGGGCGCAGTCTTGGCTGCATCGCCTGAATGGGCCAGGTAAGCGGCCCGCTGCACCCGGCGCTTGCTCAAGCCCGCCAGCGCTCGCTCCAACTCGGCTAGACGGCGGCGCAATAGCCCCTGACAATGACGATGACCCGCCTCGACATGCCCGATGACAGCTTCAAGCCGCTCCGGGACCACGCCGCTAGCCAATGCCGCGCCAATCGCCCGCTCCAGCTCGACCAGCAGCGAGCGCTGTTGCTGCAGTAGCGCCGCAATAGTCCTGGGCTCGGGCCGAGCGCCGCAAACCTGCGCCAAATCGCCATCGTCACGATCGGTCCGGCACACCTGGCCGCCTGCAACAGCGGAGGCGTCGCCCTCCAGACAGTACGCCATGCCGCTGTAAAGCCGGTCGAGTTGGCCGAATATCTCGGCGAGGTCCCGAGGCAGGCCGGATAGCGTCGGCGGCCGGCTCAGAGGGTCTGCTGCGGGTCGCTGGACAGGCGAGACGCTTGTCCTACCACTTGGTTCTGACATGTCTTCTTGGCCTCTTTCCAAGCTGTGGCAAGCTGGGTGAGTAACTTGATGGCCTCCTGGAGTTTTCCCATGTCCTCTTCCAGGCCGGCCTCGGTGATCAGGCGCTGGACATATACATAAAGGGCCTTGAGTGAGCGGCATAGCTCCGGTGCCGCCGATTCATCAAGCGCGATCAATAGCTCGCTGAGGACGCGGCGGGCCCGGTGGCTGCAGTCGGCCCAGCGTTCGTAGTCGCGGGCGGCTAAATGGCGCCGGCCATCCTGCAGGAGCCTCACCGCCCCATCAAAAAGCAGTACGATCAGATGCTTCTCGTCAGTGACTTCGGTCTGCACCTGGCGATAAAGTTTGGCCGGATTGCGGTTGTAAGTCATGTCAGTAGTCCAAGGCTCCCGGGAGGAAGTTGGTGGGATCAAGACGGCCTAAGTGCATCGCTTGCGTGATCAGTCGCTGCGGTTATAGTAATTGCTGGTCAAGCCCTTGATCTGATTGGTCATGAAAGTGCTCAAAGCCTCGCTCTCCGATAGAGCACTCTCCATCGCCAGCAGATCGGCGCGCAGATTCGCCAGATACCGCTCAACACTTGCCTCCAACCGCTCGATCTCGTCCTCAAGACTCTCAATCTCATTCTCAATATTGGCGCTGGCTATCGTCATCGAGCCGGTGTTTTCATCAGTGGTGCGCTCGAGGTAGTTCTGCAGACGCGCGGCCAAGCCCTGACTGACCTTGACTACCCCCTTGCTGCCGGTAGTAGTCGCCTCCACCCGCAAAATCAATCCGTCCGTGGTGGCATTGCCGGACCTACCGGAGAGATAGCGGCCATCACCCTCGGCCTGTTCACCATTGATGCTGCCGGCCACGTCAACTCCCCGGTACTCGGCAGCCTCGCCGACGGTGGGGCCACCGATGTCCAGCCCGCCCGCGCCCTGAGCCAGGCTGGAACGCACCTTGAAACCGTAGCTGTCGCCATAAGAGGCATGCTCGATAACAATAGTATCACCGACCACCGAGGCGGAAAGCGAAAAACCAAAAAGCTGAAAGGCGCTGTTGAGCTCCTCAGCGGCCTCCGCTAACGACATGCCTGAGTCCAACTGCACCGGGCAAACTCCATTGAAGGTCAAAAGCTCATCAGTAGTGATGTTGCCGGCCAGCGTGGCGGAAGTCGCAGTGGCTTTCTCGGCGACTTGGGTGATTTCCACCGCGTACCCGTCGGCACCAGAGGCCAGGGTGTCGGCGTTGCTACTGACATAGGTGATGTCGGCATCAGTGGCTTCACCGGCGACCGCAAACATGCGCGCGACCCCTAAAGGATTGGCCTCCAAGGCGGCAATGAAAGTGGCCTGGTCGAGCACCAGATGGCCGTACTGGTCGGTCGCAAGGCCGATCTGCGAAGGCAAAGTAACGCTCCCGCCTAAGGCATCCACCGGACTCATCACCGCCGAGTGCAAGCCGTCCTCGAGTAGCCGCACCGCCGGATCGCCGAAATAAACGCCGCCGGTGTTGGTGTCGGTATCGAAGGTCTGGCCCGCGCGGAGATTGTCAATGATGCTGTTGTAGGAGGCCAGCAACTGCGAGACCGAGCTGTAAGTAGCGGCGCTGTCCTGGCTGACCGTGACCGTGATTGTGTGGCTGTCATTCGCCGCCAGCAGATCGAGAGTAAGGCCGTCAATCATGTCGCTGACGCTGTTGGTGGGGCGATGAACCGTAACCTCGTCCACCACCAGCTCGGCATCGGCCGCGGCCTGCAATTCGACGGCGATCTGCTTGCTGAGCACCCCGAGAGCGCTCAGCACGTTGTTGTCATCGGTGAAGGTCGGCGTCTCGGAAGCCCCAACGATCTCAAGATAGTAAGTGTGCTGGCCGTCGGTTTCGACCGACTCGACAGTGGCCGCGACGCCGGCGACCTGGGTACTGATGCGGGTAGCGATCTCCTGGAGGGTGTCCTCAGCTAGATTGATCGCTACCTCGGTGCCGTTGATTTGCACCGTGCCGGAGAGCGTGTCGCTGAGGCCGAGCAGCTCGCCGATGTCGCTAGTGGACGAGATGAAGCCGTCACTCTGAGCGCCCTGGGTAATGGCGTGCTTGAGGGAGGTGCTAGAGCCAAGCAAACCCAGGCTCTCCAGCAGATCGCCGGCATTGGCGTCAATCAGGTCAATAGCATTGTCAGCACCGGTCTGACGGCCGGTCAGCACCAGGCGGTGGTCATCCTCGGCATAATCAATAACCGTGGCCCAAACGCCGCCGCCGGCGAGATTGATGCGGGCCGCTACATCGTTGAGGCTGTCGGTGGCCGCGATGGTGATAGTAGTACCATTGATGAGGATGTCGCCGGTAAGCCCGAGAGCGGCGCTGTCATCAGCGAAAGTGGTCGAGGAAAGCTTGTGAGCGGTGGCAAGAGCGTTGATGACAATATCATAGCTGCCCGGGGCGGCCTCGGCGGATACCGTAACCGCCAGCGCCGAGGCGTCATTGCTGCCGGCTGCATAAGAGATGACATCATCGGTGTCAGCCAGCGTGCCGGTGCTGAGGCTGAGGCCGGTGAGCATGGCATTGAGCGACTGGTAGATGGTGAGGCGCGCGCTCTGCTCGTCCCTGCGGGATTCGAGAATCTCCACCGGTCGCTGGCGAATGGCAGCAATCTGCTCGATGATCGCCGATGTATCAATGCCCGATACAATGCCGTCAATGTATATACTCCCCAGATCGGAAGACATGGCGTTTCTCCTGTTGTGAAAGTCCCGACCTCCACCTATATTCATCGCCATTTTAGGCGAGTTCTTTAGGGTAACTCACAGAGTGTAACAGTTTTGAGGGAGGACTGTGTCAGGCTGCCTTGGAAAAAGCGCTGCGGGCGCTCGGTGCTTAGCCGAGCGCCCGCTCGAACGGAAGGGTGAGGCTATGTTAAATGCCCCCGAGCCAAGATGCCTATCCCTGGATCAGGGTCAAAACGTTCTGCGGCATCGCGTTGGCCTGCGCTAAGAACGCCGTGGCCGACTGGACCAGAATCTGACTGGTAGTGAACTCGGCCATCTCGCGCCCGAAATCGGTGTCGCGAATCGCGCTCTCGGACGCCGCCAGGTTCTCCCTGGCAACCGCCAGCGCCCGCGTCTGAGCCTCCAGCTCGTTGACCTGAAAGGCCCCCAAACTGCCGCGGAGAGTGGAAATCTCGTTGATGGCCGCGTCAATTACGCCCAAGGCGGCATTGGCGGCTTCGACCGTGCTGATGTCAATCAGCGAAAGGCTGGTGTATGTGGCATTCACTCCGGTACCCAGAGCGGTAGCCCGGCAGTCGTGGATCTCCATTCCGGCGGTCTGATTCTCATTCACGCCGATCTGGAACGACAGCTCGCCCTCTTCGACATACAACGCATCAGTGAAAGTCTGGGCGCTGTTGGCATCTTCGTCTATGACGATGCTGCCGTGAGTGGAGTTGCTCAGCGTTAGGCCGGAGCCGTCGTGGAAATTGACCGCAGCGCCACCGTTGAAGTGGACATGACCCACCATGTCCACGCCGTTGTCAGCACCGAACTTGACATCGGCCGTGCCGCTGATCAGGCCCTCGAGGTTGATAGTGTCAACGCCAACATCATACTCGATACTGATGTGCTCATCGGCACCGTAGGCATCGCTGTGGAATAGCAGCTCCATATCCACACCGCCGGTGCCGGTCAGTTCGGCGGTTACGTCAATCTCGGCGTTGGTGTTGACTGCGGTAAGCACCTCGGTGAAGGTGGTGGTGTCATCCATGGTAATGACGGTCACGCCGTTGATGATGAGGTTGGCAGTCTCGCCGACACCCCATTCGGCGGCATTGATGGCGTTGATGGCCGCCGATACCGCCTGGCCGGCACCGGTGATAGCAGCGCCGGCGACCGTGAAGTTGGATTCGACTTCGGCCTGCTCGGCCGCGGTGTCAATAGTGACCTCGACATAGCCGGCCTCTTCATCGGCCAAGGTCAGCGAGGCTGAGGCGATATCGCCCTGGTTGATGATGGTGGTCTTGGTGCCGGCGGAGCCGTCCAGCAGATTGCGGCTGCCGTACATGGTGTTTTCGGCGATCTGACTGATGGTGTTAATGCCGGAAGTGACCTGCTGCTGCAAAGCAGCCCGTGAATCGTCGTTGTTGTTGGAGTCGGAGGCAGCATTGACGGCCAGATCGCGCATCTGGCGCAGAAGCGTATTGACCTCGTTGAGCGCGCCCTCGGCGGTCTTGATGACATTGACGCCCTGCTCGGAATTGGACTGGGCGACATCAAGACCGGACACCTGGGCGCGCAAGAGCTCGGACATCACCAGGCCCGCCGGATCGTCAGCGCCACGGTTGATGCGCAGACCACTGGCGAGGCGCTCGATACTGCGGCTGATGCGGCTGGTGTTGATCTCCAGGTTTCTCTGCGCGTTGATTGCCGATATGTTCTGATTGATTCTCGTTAGCGACACAGCTAATGATTCCTCCCTGAATCAGTATTGGTTGTACTAGCGGCTTCCTTGCCACCCTAGTGCATCGGCGTTGTCAACCCAAGCTGGATTGTGAAAGCAGATATCACCTCCGTGTAATCCGGATTCTGGCCCCCGGGGCTCAGCACCAGTTATATCGGCAGGGGGGCGTCGGGCTTTAGAGCTATTTTGGCTAGGGAGGGCAACGCCAACGGCTGGGCCGATCCACTAACCCGCATTATTCATGAACGCCTAGGTCGGGCATCTCTAGCTTGCATTGTTCACGAAGGCGTAGGTCGGGCTTTCTAGCCCGACGCCGTTACCAGTCACGGACCAGCCAGGCTGGAAAGCCTGGCCTACGTGGGGTTGCACTGTG